>Ga0315280_10005089_pt1 | contig 18959 bp, 11 predicted proteins | sample YL17G06_40_MG_FD_203697 | JGI IMG/M metagenome (GOLD analysis project Ga0315280, IMG submission 203697) | Sediment microbial communities from Yellowstone Lake, YNP, Wyoming, USA - YL17G06_40 | ecosystem: Environmental > Aquatic > Freshwater > Lake > Sediment | place: USA: Wyoming | collected... | reverse complement strand
GTGCGCGTTCCGTCGGTCAGTCTTTCCGCGCGCAGGAATGCGCCGTCCGTCATCGCCCTATCAATGAGGCCGTGCGCGAACTCATATAAATGGGTCACAAAGAAGACCTTGATGCGCCTTTCCAGCAAGGCAAGGACCACTTGTCTCGCGATCTCTGACCCTTCGCGCTCGTTTGTCGCGGCAAAAGACTCATTAAAGAGCAATACGGAATCCGGCGCCAGGGCGTCGACGATATCGCTCATTCGGCCAAGCTCCTCATCGAGCTTTCCGCTCTTCATTGTCGGATCCTCTTCGCGTTCATAGTGAGTGAACAGGTCGGCGCAAAGCTCAGCCGTGAAGGACTCGGCCGCGACGAACATGCCGCTCTGCATCATCAACTGGGCCAGTCCGAGGCTGCGCAAAAAGCTCGTCTTTCCGCCTTGGTTCGCGCCCGTAATGACCACGAGGCTCTTGCCGTTGGCGTCGACGGTGTTGCGCACGACTCTTCGTCCCATATTGAGCGCTAAGCAGGCATCGGACAGCCCGCTGAAGCGGAGCATACGTGTTCCCGCGGACATCGGGCAAGGCAAGGATATCGGCACTCCGATGCTGGTGAGCCTATCGTGCAAGTTCAGGCAGCCCACATAGAACGCCAGTTCCGTGCGCAACATGACGAAGAAGCTTAGAATATGTTCGATCGACTGGGCCAGCGCATTTGCCACGAGGTTGATTCCTCGGTCGCGCAGCTCCGACAGCGCCCTCGAACCAGCTTCGTCGCGATCGGCGATACGGAAAGTGAAACCCGGTGGGCCTTTGCCAAGGATTCGTGCAAGCCAATTCGGCCTTCCGTCACGAATCAAGCGTAGCACATAGTTGAGGCCTTCGTTGCCCGTGCCCAATTCGGCGCTCATCAGGACACCCCGGTTGAACTGCAACTCTGTCAGATGATTCTGAACGCTGGCGAAGAACGCCTCTCCGAATTCCCTCTGTAACATTGCGAAAAAGGTCGTGAACCCTGTCGATGTGAATCCGCAGGCATGAGCGTCTGCGACGTCCCTTAACTTCCTCAGCGTACTCATAAACATCTGCAGCCCTTCGATCGCGTCGTGCAGGATGCCGCTAGGAAATCGGCTGAAAAAGCCGAAATAGTGCTTCGCCTTCTTTTTTTCAATCGCCTCGACCGCGAGATCGTAAAGCTGCCTGACCACGGCCGGATTCTTCAGGGAGTCGTTCACGATATCCTGCCGATACAGAATCATGTCCACATCGTTCGTTAGGCCCAAGAGAAGTACTTTCCGCGCCACGGCAAACAGGAACTTGTCCTCGTCCGCCATGCCACGCAGCAGCGTGTCCAGTTCGAGGTCCTGCACCAGGGTCTGTTCCTGGCGCGGCAATTCTTGCTCTGGGTCGAAGTCCTGATCCCGGTGCAATAAGAGCGCCTTCATGCCTTGATCCTTTCTTTCAGCTGGTCATACGTCAGGCGGTGCTTCTCGGCGATTGCTAGGGCGTAGGCCAAGCCATCGGCCGGTTTTCGCTCTATTTTGAAAGTTCGGACGGCCGGATCGTGCGGGTCGACCCCGCTGACGACGCTAACTGTCTTGTTGTTGAACGACGCCAATTCACTCAGAAACGTGACGCAAACGCAAAACAGGTCCAAATCGGATATCCTCGCCATCACTTTCCTGGTCAAAAAGAGCGAGTCTTTCAAGGTTGTCGATAGGAAGATCTCGTTAACGATAATGAGGCTTTCCGGCGTCGCCCGGCCCAGGATATCCCTGATCCTCTCCAGATCATTTTGCAGTTTCCCACGCAGGTTCTCGAAGTCTTCTTCTCTTTCGAAATGCGAGAAGATGCGATCGAAGAGAAAGAGCCGAGCCTCTGCGCCCGGAATCGGACAGCCAAGGCTGGCCAAATAGTGCATCTGGCCGAACATGCGCGCGAACGTTGTCTTGCCGCCTTGATTCGGACCGGATACGATGAAGATGCGCTCCGCGCCCCGGAGAAAGAAATCATTGCACACAACAGCCCTCTTCTCAGCGACGAGCTTGTCGGCCAAGGCGAGATCAAAGGCCTCGCGGCTACTAACATCCTTACAGGTGAGAGAGAGTTGCGGATAACAGAAACGCAAACCGGTGCGCCGGAATCTTTCGGTATATGTCAGATAGGCAACGTAGAATTGGATCTCGCGGTCGAATCGCGACATCTTTTCGTCCAGATAGTCCGCGTGCTCCCCGCAGAATGCTTCGAGGGCGCGAAACGTGTCCGCATGGAGGCGTGCCACCCGCTCTAACACCTCCGCCTCAACGCGGTTCAGGCCCGTCGAGCTCAGAAACTTGACCCGGTAATCATTCACCGCCCCGCGCCGGAATTTTTCGAATGTCTCCTCGACGGCGGCGCTGTAGTCTATCTCGCCGGCATAGCGGCGGACTGTTACACTGTTGCCTTTGAGGAGCAGTCCGTATCTGATAGCGGACAGATCGGATTTCAGTTGCCTCACGGCCCCCGCAAGTTGGCCGTAGGACGGAGATCCGGCATACTCGACCAGATACTCGCGAAAGGAGCGCATCCCACGTGACGTCAAGTTAAGACGGCACAGCTCCAGACTGAGGCGTTCGACGGCAAAGCAATAGCTTTCGGTCGCATCGAGAAACCATCGCTGCTTTTCATACTTATAATAGCGTACGTTCGCCTGACCGAGATGTTGGCGCATCACGCGCATCTGTTCGGAGAACGACTGGACGACATGCATCAGGGTCTTCTCCTCGAGATCCCGCATGATTTCTTGGCGATAGGCTATCGCGTCGAGATCGTCCAGCCGGGCGAGGAAGAAGGGCACCAGATCATAGTCCTTCCAGCCCGCTGTGACCGCGTCCACGATCTGATCGAGATTCAGATCGCGAAAGAAGGCCGGAGCTTCGCACAATTCTCGCATGGCGGGGTCTTTGGCTCCTGGAAACAGAATGCTATGGAAGTGCGGGGCTCCAGCCTTGGATTGGCGAGACGAGCTCACAATGTCTCGCGTCACGGCAGGATCTCCAGAGCCGACGCCCAGAGTCCGCACTGTGCCGCAATGGTCCAGGCCGACCGCTGAATATGGGCTTCCAGCGTCTGAGGCCTTAACCATGACCGAAGCATGGAGCTTGTCGGCGCAGAATCGCGTGTGAGCAAGATGCCTCCCCTCTGATGTTCGTTCCAGCCTGGCACCCCTGATTCATCTAATGCGGCCCAAGACGACTCTGCAAGGGCTGTCCGCGGGAGGCCGAAGGCCTCTTGGTGAGAGCCATCAGAATTGTACCTGCCGTTCCGACGATCACCGAATAGGCGAAGCCCCACGCCGCGCCCAGGCCCGTCCAGAGGACGCCTACAATGATACTGGATGCGAAATCGCCGATGCCATTGACGGTACCGAGGACGCCGTAGGCCGTGCCCGAAACAGACTCGTGGACGTAATCACGGACTGCCACGCCCTCAACGGTGTCTTCCCAGGCGATGAAGATCCCCGCGAGGACAAAGCAACCGATAAACCACCAGATCGACGGCAATGCTATGGCAAAACCGATAAAGGTGACGACCGCTACGGAATACCCGGCGGCCAGGTATCGAGTCCGGGGAAACCGATCGCTCAGGGCGCCGATTGGGTATGATGCCAGCGCATAGACGATGTTGCGCACGAGATAGAGCAGGGCTGCGTAACGCGAGGCATCCAGGAGGCCCATCGTCGGCTCTAATACCGTTGTCGCACGCAGGATCATCAAGGTGGGAGCAAAGTCGGCCAGGCCGAAGAGACCGACCGCCCAAAGGAACTTCCGATAGTCTCGCGGCATTCCCCGCAGAGTAGTCATGAACTGCATCTCGCGGTTGCGCGGGCGGCGCTTTTCGGTGATGAGAAAAGCCATCGATAGCACCGACAAGACGCCGGGGACCAAGGTGACCAGGAAAATCAGCCTGAAGACACCTCCGTGCGTGGCGGCACCTTGGGGGAGCCATGAATTGACGAGCTGCACGATATCCGGGTGTCCAGAGGCCCACGTCAGGATTGAGAAGGCCACGAGAGGCCCCAGGACCGCCCCGGCCGTGTCCCCGGCGCGGTGGAAGCCGAACGCTTTTCCGCGATCGCTGGTGGCGACGGAGTCAGCAAGCATGGCATCCCGAAGAGGTCCGCGGATGCCGCGTCCCAGCCAGCCTGCGGCTCGTCCCAGCAGAATCAAGGGCCAGGCGAAAGCGAAGGCGAAGACGGACGTGGCAACTGCCGTAAGAACATAGCCGACGACAGACCAAGTCTTGCGGTGCCCGATCTTGTCGCTATGGTATCCAGCCCCGAGCTTGACGAAACTCGATAGGGCATCGGCCACGCCCTCGATGAATCCCAACGCGGCGGCCGATGACCCGATCGCCTGCATGAACTGCGGCAGCACAGCCGTGGCCATCTCGTGGCTGAAGTCGCTGAGGAGGCTCGTCAATCCGAAGCCAAAGACGTTTCGGTTGAGCCACTTTCCGGGCACAGGGTCCGGCGCCGGAGTGTTTTTTTCGTCGTTCACAGCGCTCGCTCCAGATGAAAAGTTCCGTCTATCAAGGCCGGAGAGTCGCGGTTAGCCTCAGGGGCTTGGCCAATAAGTCCAACCCGTCACGGATGTCGCGCACCACGATATCGGCGGCGCCGATGAGATCGCTCGCCGCCCCCTCCGGTCCGACTACTGCTACACCTATGGCGGCACAGCGGACCATTGGGACGTCGTTGCGGCCGTTGCCTATCGCCATGACGCGAGAAGGCCCTATATCCTCGAGAAGCCGCAGTTTTTCCTGCCCGGTCTTGACCAACTTGATTTCGACCGGAAGGCCGTCGAGAGAGGTTATCGCCTTGCCTAAGGTATCGGCCGTGGCGACGACGATCGTAAGTCGACGATTGAGCGACCTCAGCCGCGAGGCGACTCCCGGGAGAAGCGTTCCATCCCTGGCCAAAGTTCCGGTAAAGTCCAACACGAGGTGCGATATGGCCAGGGCGGGTCGGCCGGGGACGACAATCACGATAGGTTTTCGTTGACGCATGACTCTCCTCCACTTTCCTGCAGGGTTTGGAGCCGCCTGAGGTCATCTTCTATTGACGCCAGGCTTGAATGGCTTGAAGCCTGCTCGCATTGAGCGCGGAAAAGTCCCGCCCTTTCCGTAAAGGACCGACGCATGTCCGAAAGGGCCTGTAGTCGCCATTCTTCGAGCTGCCGGACATAATGATTCAGGAGACCAGCAAGCTTCGGACCGAATCGGGCGGCCAGTAGGCGGCGGGCCCTACGAGCGGCTGCCCCCCTGGTCAACCTGGCCAGACCGGGCCGCCGAAGGGACGTTTCGTCCTGGAGAACCGATAGGTCAACGAGGGGCATGCCCATTGGAGGGGGAATCATGGAGTCTTCTTCATGCTCGTAGCCGACGGACCGAGCAGCGTTGCCGAGAGTGCTCGTCAAATCCTGCCTCAGCCGCGTCAAGGGCGTTGCTACCGATTCAACAAATCGATTCAGCTCCTGACTTCCGTGTGCGAGTATGACTCGAGCGGCATCGACGCGTTTGGTCTGCCCGCGTCGCCAAAGCTCGCTGATTTCCGCGGCGGCGGCGTCTAGAATCCTCTCGCTGAGATTGGGCCAATCCAAGCGCTCCCATCTAGCCGTTTCGAGCTTGGCCAGTGCCTCGTTCAAAAGCGATTCAACCGTCACACATCGCGCAGCGATATCTTCACTCACAACGGGCCCCTGGTCCAGGTGTCGCCGCAAGGCGGCCACCGTCGCCTCGTGCAGCAAACCAATCTTTCTCCGCACTGAGGCTTCGGCCAGCTTTCGGTGTTCCCGCAGACAAGGGAGCAGGACTGTCTTAATCCAGCGGTCGCAAAGCTCGGCATGCTTTTCTCTCACGCTGATGACAGAGACGGGCACGTCTGTACCCAGGTTAGCGCGAAGCTGGGTCTGGACGTATTGAGACGCTGTTGCTTGTTCACTGGAGGAGAGCACGTCTGCCTTTGTAAGGAGCACCATCATGTTGACGCCGGCACGGAGCAGGGAATTTGCCGTCAAGACGTCTTCCTGGTTCAGCGTCGACGTCGCGTCGATAAGGACGATACCGAGATCACAACGCGGCAGATAGGCCAACGTCTCCATTTCACCGTAGCGGGCCAGGGACCCGAGTCCCGGTGTATCCACAAAGGTGATTCCCTCCTTGAGCTGATCGGCGGGCAACTCCACCTGGATACGAGTCACGTGCTTGGCGTTGTCGGGATTGCCCTGCTCGGTGACATATTGCCGCAACTCGTCCGGCTCAATAGTGACCGACTTGCCTTCCGCAAACCATATCGTAGCCAAAGGGCGCGGGCCGAAAATGACTCGCGTGGGGAGGGCAGTAACAGGCGTGACACCCACGGGCAGAATGTCTGTCTGTAAGATGTAGTTAAGCAACGAGGATTTCCCGGAATTGACACGGCCGAATACAGCGACCTCATAATTGCTGGATTCCAGGCGTTCGATGAGCGCGCCCAGGGACGGCCGCAATTCGACAAGGCCATGCGCTCCGATAACCTCCTCAATGGTTTTTATCCACCCCGCCTCGTGCGTGGTCTTTTCTAATTTCTCCAGTCGCGTCCGCAGGTCTTGGCCGGCGCCTTCGGATAGATAACCATCCATCCGATCGACGATGTCCATGAGTTGTGTCGTCGCCACGTCAAGCTCGTGGGCAGCATCGTCCGGCAACGTCCCATAGCCACGCATGTACCTTGGAGCGAGCTCCGCGAGGGCCGTTCTAACAAACACGAGCGCCGTCCGAAAAGACCAGACCGAACTGATGTGCGGCTTGGGAATCGCAATATTCCCGCTCTCAAGAACACGAATCATGATGCCGCGAAGATGAGTGATGTAGTCTGAAATAACCTTCCTCTGGATGGGCAGCGAGTCTGTATAATTACCCCGGAGCGGAGAGGGCGGGTCAGAGGGAGTAAGTTTATGGAGGGCTTCTATGAGAAGATTGTCTATGTGCTCAAAGGTGACCAAAATATGCCGTTTCTGAGGGTCGTTCAGTTGATCGGTCATGTTGGTAGCTCAGGGTGGCCGACTTTCCTTCGACGTCCCCTGATTGGGGCTCTCCGAAAGGTTATCGCAAGCCGGTCACACGATCTCATAGAATGCCAACTTTCTGTTGACGGCCTTGATGGTCTCCATGGCCCAAAAGGGGAGCGTCGAAAAGACCAGGATGGCCCCCAGGTCGAGGAGGCTGAGCGACTCGGTCTTGAATATCGTTTGTAGGAACGGGGTATAGATGATTGCAAGCTGGAGGAGGAACGACATCCCCGAGGCGAGCACCAGCGTGGGATTAGAAAAGATGCCCAGCTTGAAGAGCGATTCCCTCATGCTCCGGCAACTGAACGAATGGAACAACTGACTGCATGTCAAGACGGCCAAGGCTGCAGTTCGGGCCCTGATAATCCCCTCGTTTTCGTACGACAGGACGAACAGAAAGGCCGCCAGGCTGCAGGCCGCGATGAAGGCTCCCTGGGCCAGGATCAGCCACACCCGGGCCCGGGTGATGACGGGCTCGTCGGTTTTCCGCGGTGGCCGGGACATGACGTTCGGGTCAATGGGGTCGACCCCAAGAGCCAGGGCCGGGAGCCCGTCCGTGACCAGGTTAACCCAGAGAATTTGGATGGGCAGCAGGGGCACCGCGAAGCCCAGGAGCGAAGCCACGAACATGACCAGGATCTCGCCCGTGTTGCAGGACAGGAGGTAGTGGATGAACTTCTTGATGTTGTCGTATATCCCCCGGCCCTCCTCGACGGCGGCGACGATGGAGGCGAAGTTGTCGTCCGTGATGACCATGTCCGAGACTTCCTTGGTCACGTCCGTCCCGGTGATTCCCATGGCCACGCCAATGTCGGCCTCCTTGACCGCCGGGGCGTCGTTAACGCCGTCGCCGGTCATGGCCACGACCTCGCCCTTCCGGCGCAAAGAGCGGACCGTGCGCAACTTATGCTGGGGGGAGACGCGGGCATACACCGAAACCCGTTCCGCGATCGCGTCGAGCTCCTCGTCAGTCAGTCGGTCGACGTCCTCTCCCGAAAGGGCCAGGGAATCGTTCCCATAGAAGCCAAGCTCCCGGGCGATCGCTACGGCAGTGTTCTTGTGGTCTCCGGTAATCATGACCGTCCGGATGCCGGAGGTCCGGCACATGGCCATGGCTTCGCGGACTTCGGGACGGGGCGGATCGATCATGGCCATGAGGCCGGCGAACGTCATGCCCCGCTCGATGGCTTCCGCCACGTAGGAGTGGGGCTCCTGGTCGAGGCTCCTGTACGCCACGGCCAGGACGCGCAACGCCTGATTCGAATAGCCGTCGTTGGCCTTCATGATTCGGTCGCGGTCGGCGGCCGTGAGCGGACGCTCTGCGCCGTCCTCCAGGATGAACGTGCAGTCCTTGAGCAGGAGGTCCGGGGCGCCCTTGGTGAAGGCGGCCAGGTCTTTGTCGGCCCGACGAACGATGGTCATCCTCTTACGCTCGGAGTCAAAGGGTATCTCTTCGATGAGCTCGAAGGTATTCTCCTCCGTCCCCTTCCAGATTCCGGCCTTGGCAGCCGCGCTGAGGAGAGCGATCTCCGTCGGGTCGCCGAAGACGGAGACCTTTCCATCCCCGACGGTGAGCTGGGCATTGTTGCAGAGGACGCCGGCCGTTAGGGCCTTGAGAAGATCGGGGCAGCCACGCGGATCGGCTAGCCCGGCGCCCGTCCGAAATTCTCCGACAGGATCGTAGCCCGTGCCTGTTACTTCGAAGGCGTCCCGAGAAGTCCAGATGGCCAGGACAGTCATCTCGTTCTTCGTCAGAGTTCCCGTCTTGTCTGAGCAGATGACCGTGGCGCAGCCCAGGGTTTCAACAGAGGGGAGCTTCCGGATAAGGACGTGCCGGCGGACCATCCTCTGGACGCCCAGGGCCAAGGCAATGGTCACGACAGCGGGCAAGCCTTCAGGAATGGCGGCCACGGCCAGGCTCACGGCAGTTAGGAACATATCGAGGAGCGGGGCCCCCCGAAGCACCCCCAGGCCGAAGATGATAGCCACCAGGATGAAACACAGGTAAATGATCCATCGGCCGAACTGCTCGAGCTTCCTCTGGAGGGGTGTCGTCTCCTTGTGGATCCCCTGGATCAGCCCGGCGATCCGGCCGAGTTCGGTCCGCATACCGGTTTCGACGACAACCACCCTGGCCCGCCCTGAGACGACCGCCGTCCCCAAGTAGACGATGTTGGCCCTGTCTGCGAGCGGGATGTCTTCTTCCTCGAGCACAAGGTCCGTCTTGTACACGGGCGAGGATTCTCCGGTAAGCCCTGATTCCTGAACGGCAAAGTTTGATGAGTGCCAAACGATCCGGCCGTCGGCCGGCACGTGGTCCCCCGCATCGAGTTCTATGAGGTCACCCGGAACGAGCTCCCAGGCCCGAACAACCGCCGAGACACCGTCACGAACGACCTTGGCGGAAGGGGCAGAAAGCTTCCGGAGGGTCGCCAGACTTCTTTCGGCTCGGAACTCTTGGACGAGACCGAGGATAGCATTCAGAACAATGATGGCCAGAATGGCCAAGGCGTCTACCCACTCCCGGAGGAAGCCCGAAACGATGGCCGCGCCGACCAGTACCCATATGATAAGCCCCTCGAATTGCGCGATGAAGAGCCTGAATGGGCTCCGGATCTGCTTATCCTGAAGCTCGTTCGGACCGAGCTCCGCCAGTCGCTCAACAAATGTGTCGGAAGGCAGTCCGGTTATCGGGTTCGTGCCGAGCTCACCGGATACGTCGGAAACACTGAGATGCCACCAGTGCTTCATCGCTTTCTCACGCTTTCACTGGAAATGGCTTCTAAAGTCAAATTTGTGTCCCGTCAGGAGACGAACTAATGTTCAAGATCGCTCCAGGCTCGTGCCGTGTCTCTCACCATGCTCGCATGATGATCGCGGGCGACGCAGGCTAAGAATTCGCGGGCCTGAGGAGTGCCTATTTTGCCCAAGGCGACAACAGCGGCGCAGGCCACGTAGACGTTAGGAGTTGCGGCGATTAATGCCATCAGGTCTCCCACGGCCAGCTTTTCACGGAGATCCCCGAGAATCGAGGCTGCTCTGATGACGGTCTCGGTTTCCGGATGTTGCAGGGCGGCAAGAAGCTTGCCTATGTAGTCCTTTCCCCTCCAAAACGTGGGAATGTCTAGCCCGCAGGCTGGGCATGAGGATACATCGTTCGGGAAGTCGCTCCAGCATCTCGGACAAAAAAACCGCATGATTTAATCGTCTTCTCGGCACTCAGAGTTCGTTCGAAATCCACGAGCAATGCACAAGGCTGCACTTTGCCAAGAAATCGTTTACAGGAGTTATCAGCCGGGCGGGCGGTTTTGAGGGGAACCCCATCCCCGTTTTTCATTATATTTCAGCCAAGAACCGAAGTCAACGTGACGAACCCGTCCACCACCTTCGGTCACCTCTTCAGGCTGAGTTAATGGATTCAAATTGAGTGGCCAGATATCGTCCAGCTAGGCTGTCTGCTTTCAGTCGAAAATGGCCTGTCAACAGGAAACACGGAAAACAGAAGCGATCCGGAAGTTGACATTCCCGGGCGGGCTTATTAAATTATAACTAATAGGGGATGGAGTCCTCCACAAAACCGCCCGGGCCGGGCTGATGACTCCTGAAGATGACAGCTAGGCCAAGGGCGGTGTGTTGTGTCAATCGAGGACATCGAACAAATTCCAGCCGCCGGGAAGGCGACTCAATCATGCGGATTCTTGTCCGAAATGCTGGGTGGACTTTCCGAACGGCGTGTCCGCGTGCTCCGAGTGCGGCCGGGACTTTCCCTCACCTTGGAGAGAGAAGGCCTGGGCTGGGAAAACTATCGTCTCCCTAAATCACCCAGAGACGAAGACCTCCATCCGGGCAGCCTCGATCCAGGGAATTCCCGCGAAAGGCACGCTCCGGCCTCATGCCTCGCGAAGCTGTTCTCGATCCATGGATATGATCCGGTCTACAGCTGGTTAATTGGTTGGGGGAATAGACCAATGGTATGCCGTGAGGCGCCTAGAAGATAGAGCCGATGATTGGAGTAAGAAGCACCCAACCAAGGCTCAGGGCAAAGAGAAGGATATGAAGAGCAATTCCCACCTAGCTCTTTTGACTGTGGTGGGTTTGCCCATTCTCTGCCAGCTGTCGGTGTTTGCTCAAACAGAGCAAATTGATCTCATAGCGATCGCTAAGAAGGCATCTCCGGCAGTTATGCTATTAGTCATCTCTGACTCAAATGGCAAGGAAGTCGCTACCGGGACTGGATTTCTCATTTCCGCCGAAGGCAAACTCATCACCAGTTATCACGTCATAGAGAAAGGGTCAATAGCGGTTGCCAAGGCAGGAAACGGTGTGCTGTTTCCCGTCGAAGGAGTGCTCGCATCCGACCCGAAAAACGACCTTGCCGTGCTCATGATTACGGGAAAAGACCTTCCATTCCTGAAACTCAGTACGAGCAATAAAACCGAAGTAGGCACCCGCATCGCTATCATTGGCAGCCCGCTTGGATTGGAGGGCTCCATGTCAGAAGGAATCGTGTCCGCCGTCCGCGACTCCAACGCGGGCAGGCAGTTAATTCAGTTGACCGCCGCCATCTCGCCAGGGTCCAGCGGCTCGCCGGTGTTGGATGCCAAAGGTCTTGTTATTGGTATAGCTTCCTCATTTCTTCAGGGTGGGCAGGCCCTCAATTTCGCCGTGCCGGCCGAGGCGGCCATTGCGCTCGTAGCGCGGGCCGAGAATATACCTGTTGCCCAACCGTTGGGTGTCGCTGTTGCCAGGGACGATGGCGAGGTTATTCTTGATGATTCTGATTATCTGGCGGCACGGCGGGCCGAATCGACGTTGGATTACGCACAGCAACTGAGATATTGTCAAAATCTCGTACATCGCTACCCGGATAACTATATGGCACATAAAATCTTGGGGGATGCTTATGTGCATTTGAACCTATTTAAGGACGCGATTGCCGCTTACAAGCAGGCCGTCAAATGGAATCGGAGAAAAGCCGAAGTATGGTATAACATGGGCCTCACGTATTTCAAATTCAAGAAGTTCGACGAGGCCATTACGGCTTTCATGGAGGGCCTGGCCATCAAGCCAGACCTCTCCAACGCCTGGTTTCAGATCGGCTCCGCCTATTTCCAGCAGAAAAAGTATAGGGATGCCATCTACGCCTACAAAACATACACGGGCCTGGCCCCTAACGAGGCCAACGGCTGGCTGAGCCTGGGGGTCTCGCACATGTTCGTGCAGGATTTCGAAGGGGCCCTAGAGCCCATGAAAAGATGCGTCGCCCTCGAGCCGGGGAACGCGAGCGCCCAGTTCAAGCTGGCGATCATCTACATCAACCTCAGGAGAAACTACGCCGCCAAGCAGATCTACAACAAGCTCCTGACCCTAGATCCAATCCTCGCAGGAAAACTTAAAAAGTACCTCCGGTGAAGGGCGCTGTCCTCATGTCCCTGAGCAAGGTGATCGTCGCGATAAACGCCCAGCTTTTAAAGATTAAAAAGGACTAATGGAAATCCCGACGAACTTTAGCGGCATTCCCCTCAAGCCGGGAGGGGAATACGTCCCAGTAAAACGCCCCCCCCTCCCTTCTTTCAGAAGACGAGCACAGAGATGATCGTCCCTATTATAACAACCCAAAGGATGTTGACCTTGAGCCGCAGGGCGACAAATGCGGCAACGGCAAGAAGAATGCGGGTCAGATCCCATGGGACGTTCATGGCGAAACGCACCGTTACAGACAGAAGAAGTCCGACAAAAGAGCACAATATCCCTTCGATCGCCTTTTGGAAAAGGCCGGACATGCGCAGTCTTTCGTAGTATGGCGCGACGCCGACGACGACCAAAAAGGATGGCAAGAACACGCTTATGGTGGCGACAATTCCTCCGAGCGGCCCGTAGAGCAAATAACCGATGAAAGTCGCAGTGATCACGATAGGGCCCGGAGTGATCTGCCCCAGGGCTATTCCGTTCAAAAGCGTGGGGCCGTCAAGCCAGTGGCGCACATCCACGATCTCATGGAACATGAGGGGAACGGACGCAAATCCGCCACCGAACGCCGAAATGTCAATCTTGGTCATCAAGACAGCAAGTTTGAAAAGCCGTGAATCCGCGATGAGTAATAATGTCAGGGCCGCGCCCGTCAGAACAAGTAGGCCAATGAAAGATCTCTGTGAATAGAGCCTGCGAGGCGCGGCGGCCGATCCCGCGGGGAGGCGTTTCCCTTTCAAGAGGAGCAAACCCAAGAGCATAGCCAAAAGAATGACGGCGAGCGGGCTCGTTCCAAGGCCGAACAATCCTGCCGCCGCGAGAGCGATGAGCCAACCCTGCCATATCTGAAGCGTCCTCGCTCCGAACGATACTGTAGCATTCGCGACGATGGCCACGACGAGTGCCCCAAGACCCGCGAATGCGGATAACGCCATGGGAAGTTCATGCCCGCGCACATAGAGGGCGGAGAGGGCCATCATCATTGTGAAAGCAGGGAGGCCGAAGCCCATGAAACTCGCTCCCGCGCCAAGTAAACCGCGTGCCCTGAGGCCCACATAAGCGGTAGTTTGCATGGCCGTCGCCCCCGGGATGGTTTGACAGAGGGCCACTCCTTCACGAAAGGAAGCATCGTCGAGCCACTTTTTCTTCTCTACGGCCATTTCCCGGATGTAGGAGATCATGGCCGGGCCGCCGAAGGCTGTTAATCCCAATCTCAGAAAGGCCCAGAAGAGCCCGGCCGTTTTCGGGGCTGGATGAACTTGAGGGGATGGATTGGATTTCACGCCGCGAGCGCCTCATCCCGATTAAAGCACGTTTCCAATCAGCTGAACAGAGAGGGCCATCGGGACCAACGCCCCGATCGTGCGCGGACGGATCGATTGTGATGTCTGAAAATATCCACCATAATTTTTCCTAAAGACCCTCGGGCAAAGCACGATATCCGGCTGCACAAATGGGCCTGCCGTTGACTTCCCTTCCCGACCGCGTTATCCTTTGATCAGCAGGCGAAGGGGGCCAGCGGTGGCCATCAAGTGCCCCAAGTGCCATTCTGACAATACCGACACTGCCCGGTTCTGTAGCAATTGTGCGACGTCGCTGGCTGTCCCTCGTGCTCACGGACCGTCCCTTACGAAAACTCTACAATCGCCCACATATGTCGTCGCCCCTGGGACGGTTATCGCCGGACATTATGAGGTCCAGGAAAAACTCGGCCAGGGCGGGATGGGCGAGGTTCATCGTGCGCTCGACAGGAATCTCGGCCGACACGTGGCCATCAAGATCCTGCCGGAGGAGTTTTCGACGGACCTGGAGAGAGTGGCAAGGTTCGAGCGTGAGGCCAAGCTCCTGGCGACGCTGAATTACCCCAATATCGCCGCTGTCTATGGTTTCGAAGAAGCCAAGGGGCTCCGATTCCTGGTTATGGAGCTCGTCGAAGGAGAAACGCTACAAACGCGGCTAGATAAAGGCGCCCTGTCCATAGATGAGGCGCTGGAGACTTGCCGGCAGGTCGCGGAGGGCCTCGAAGCCGCGCATGAGAGAGGAGTCGTCCACCGGGATCTTAAGCCTGGCAACATCATGATCACGCCCGAGGGCAAGGTCAAGATCCTGGACTTCGGGCTGGCTAAAGCCTACACAGGTGAGTCCACCGGCATCGATATCGCAAATTCGCCGACGATTACGGCCCAAATGACCGAGCCGGGGGTCATCCTGGGGACCGCGGCGTACATGAGCCCTGAGCAGGCGCGTGGGCGGTCGGTAGACAAGCGGGCCGATATCTGGACTTTCGGTTGCATCCTCTATGAGTGCCTGACGGGCGAGCGGGCGTTTCATGGGGAAACAGTATCCGACACGCTCGCCCATATCCTCAAGGGCGAGCCGGATTGGAGCAGGCTACCTGCGGAAACGCCGACGCTCATCAAGGTTCTCCTCCGACGCTGCCTCGAGAAGAATCCAAGGGAACGGCTGCACGACGTCGCCGATGCGCGGATCGAGATCACGGAGGCACTAGGTCAGCCTTCTGCTCCGGAGGCGGTCTCGATTCATAGGGCAAATCGCGCTTGGATCATCGGCGGTATCATCGGTGGACTCGTCGTCGGAGTTGTTTTGAGTTTTGTTATCTGGCATCCCCGGCCAACGCCGCCCCTTCCCGTCGTTCGCTTCCCAATGAAAGTCGGGCCGGGACTCTGGCTAAGCGACGGGAACCCAGTCGCTCTACTTCAGCGACCCACCAGAACGGCCATGGCCGTCTCAAAGGACGGCAGTTTCATCGTTTATAGCGCGATAGCTGAGAACCCCGGACCTAAGGCGACGTCGCAGATCTATCTTCGAAGAATGGATCGGATGGACGGCGCTCCTGTTTCGGGAGTCGAACGAGGGTGGTGTCTTTTCTTATCGCCTGACGATCGGTGGATCGGATTCAAGGGGGATGGCAAGCTAAGGAAAGTGCCGGTCGGCGGGGGAACGCCGACAATATTGTATGATATGCCAACTGTGCCCTTTGGAGCAGATTGGGGACCTGATAATACGATCGTATTCTCTGCTGACGAGAACTCCGGGCTCTTGAGGATCCCAGATGTTGGCGGAAAGCCGGAGGTCCTAACGGTGCCGGACAAGGCTCGGGAGGAATACGGTCACCGTCTTCCCCATTTTCTCCCCGGCGGCAGGGCCATATTGTTCACGGTCGCAAGAGAAGGGCTTGACTCTCATCCGAGTTTGGATCTTCTCGATCTCCAAACTCGGAAATGGCGCAAGTTGATCGAGGATGCCGCCGACGGCCGCTACGTGCGCACAGGGCACGTGATTTTTATGCGTCAGGGAACAATGATGGCGGTTGCTTTCGACCTTGACCGGTTGGAAGTTCAGGGGCAACCGGCTCCAGTTGTTGCGGACGTGATGCAGGCCTTGAATATAAGTGATACCACAATGAACAATGCTACAGGCCAATACAGCATATCGGATTCAGGTTTGCTGGCCTATGTCCCCGGCGGGATCTTTCCCGAGAGGCAAGACTCTCTCGTACGTATGGATGAAAAAGGGAACATCCAGTCTGTTGATGATCAGAAGGCAGGTTACACTTTTCCCCGTCTTGCGCCAGATGGTAAGAAGATCGTCTATCAGACTTTTGGGATGAACAAGAATGTGTGGATTTATGATCTCAGTCGCGGCACACATACACCGTTAGCGATGGGTGTGGGGACTACTTATTATACGGTTTGGACACCGGACGGAAAGCAAATAGTCTTTGATAGGACAACATCGGGGGGTACACAAAATCTCTACCAGGTATCCGAAGACGGCAGCTCTCCGATGGAACGGCTTACGACCAGCAATAATAACCAATGCCCCGAATCATTTAATCCGGACGGCTCGATCCTTGCATTTGTAGAGCAAATCTCTGAAGCGAACATGGACATCCTTGTGTTAGACATGAAAAGGCGCAGGGTAACGCCTTTCCTGACTTCTGAGGCCGTCGAGATGTACCCTGAATTTTCCCCCGACGGACGTTGGCTGGCTTATTGTTCAAATGAAATCGGGACCTTTGAAATCTGGGTTCGACCATTCCCGGGCCCGGGCGGGAGGCGGCGGATATCAACTGAGGGAGGCATGATGCCCCTGTGGTCAAAGGACGGGACAAAATTGTTCTATGCCGACTGGTGGCAAAGTCAGGCTAGAGGAGTGTGGGTCACAGATATAAATACGGGCGAGGGCTTCTCGGCAGGCAAGCCTCGCCTGCTTTTTAGGCTCCCTAATCGAGAAACTGTAACCGGATGGCCCATCCGAAGTTGGGATCTTTGGCCCGGGCAGGGATTCCTGACGGTCTTGGTGAAGAGGATTGAGCCCCAGCCGGTGACGGAGATAATAGTCGTTCAGAACTGGTTCGAGGAACTCAAGCGGCTTGTTCCCACCGGGAAGAAGTGAGGCAGTTGAGAAGCTAGTCGAGGCTGAGTTACCTACCCCCGACCAAAATACGCCGCACAACAACCACCAAGTCTTATCTCACTATAACTAGACCGATACTCGGGTGGCAGGTCAACGGAAATCCTTATTAATCGGTTGATAAACTTGGGGCGAAAGCCGAATGAAGAAATGTACTGCGTCCGTCAAGAGTCCCTTACTGGAGCTACCTCCCTGCACAATATGGTATTGTTGTTCCTTGACTCCCTCAAAAATCCAAAGACTACCATCCATGACACGAACGCCACTGTCATCACGCAGCGGTGCAAGCCAATAAGCAGCCCTAGCCAGGTGTTTCAAAAACCTCTTTATGTTATGCCTGGATACTGGGCGAGTTTCATTAACCACCAACTTCCATGGATGCAAAGCTCCGGGTCCTGCTGCTCGTTTTAGGGTTAGGAGCCCAGAACCATCGAAATTAACCTCGAGACGCGTGCAGGTTGGCCCGTCAAACGGGGGGAAAAATAGAAGGCGATACGCGTGATAAGAAGGAGAGGCAACGAAACTCAAGAGTGAGGGCTCACGAAACATCCACAGATCGTAAGAATACATATCTGACAAGAGGTAGCCAGATACTTGTTCAGGAAAATAGACCGGCGGCTCCACTTTCGGCTCGTACGAGGACCTCTCAAGAAGCTCCTTCTCTAGATATTCCAGGGCGCTTTCAATATCCTTATATGCGGACCTGGCAACCTTCCTTCCCTCAGCAACGACAACACAGGAGCGTTTCTTTCTAGAGTCCTCAATCCGCACTGCGGTCTCAATAAGGGTATCGAGGTCGTCCCCATAGATATAATCAAAGTCCAGGAGGTTTAGAATGATCCCCGAGATATTCCGTTCTCCCATGGCCTTCTCAAGTTCACCGCAAATTTCCTTCAAAGCCGTGGGATTGCCTTGCTCGTAGGTTCCTTCAAACTTCACTTCTACAATGAGGCCAATATCGGTTTTTTTAAATAGCCCGATTGCTGCCTTCATTAAAGTTGGTTCCGAAGGTCCCCCCTCACGATACTACTTCTGTAGTGAGGTTTTCAATCGATCCGGAAAACGCTGGATTCTAGAAAGAAATACGGAAAGCCGACCCTTTCAGAAGGCTCCCTATCGGACCGCATAACTCACTCATTTGTCTGCGGTTATCCTCTCCGGCTACGGCTAACCAATAAGGGGACTCCGGATTCAAAGGTCGTTGGATCTTTGACGAACCTTGAGCACGGACGCCGGGCGTGCTAAACTGAGCGGGTCAAGAGGAACGGGGGGTTCATGCCGGGGATATTCGAGATCAAATGTGATCATTGTGATTATCAGGCGGTAGGGACCTCCTACCTGGCTGTCCTGATGCCCGAGGGATCCGAGGAGATTTGCCCCCACCCAGGCGAGATTGAACACGCTGAAAGGGTCACAAGAGAAAGGTGGGCAACCCTCATCAGAGAGAAGAGGATTCGATATCGGTACTCGCTGTTCTGCAGGGAATGCGGCGCCGTCGATTATTACGGCCCTGACTTCCCGAGGAACTCCACCCATCTCGAGAACCTCGTTCGTACGCTAACCCCCGAAGAAGCAAAGATGTTCCGCTGCCGGTCCTGCGGCAAGGAGGGCTTGTTCCCATTTGTCTGGGGGGATTTATGGGTGGGCATTCTCGAAAAGACCGGATTGTTGCAGGAGATCGAAGTGATATGCCCTAAGTGCAAGACAGGCAAGTTGACATCGACGATGACTGGGATTTCATAGATCGAATTAGGTTGTCGCCCCCCCGATCAAAGGTCGTAGGTTCGAATCCTCTCAGGCACGCCATGTTTCCCCCATATGAATTGGCTTTTCCCTTCAGGTACGAGTAGGAGGATTAGGCACTCTTAGACATATTTTGTGACGTATTTGCGTGTGTTAGTTTCTACCCTGCTTGATACAATCTCGGAGGGCAGGGTAAGGTCTTGACACCGTTTCCGCAAAGGACCTGTCACAATTACCGCCCTG
>Ga0315280_10005088_pt1 | contig 18962 bp, 16 predicted proteins | sample YL17G06_40_MG_FD_203697 | JGI IMG/M metagenome (GOLD analysis project Ga0315280, IMG submission 203697) | Sediment microbial communities from Yellowstone Lake, YNP, Wyoming, USA - YL17G06_40 | ecosystem: Environmental > Aquatic > Freshwater > Lake > Sediment | place: USA: Wyoming | collected... | reverse complement strand
CGGTATCAGGCGAGACATCGACGGGATTGACGAGGCTCTGCTCGATCTGCTGAACCGGCGCGCCGAGAGCGTGAGCGAGATCGGTCGGCTGAAAGAGCAGAACGGTGCGATGGTATTCGACCCACCACGGGAGCGGCAGATCCTGGACCGGCTGTCGTCGCTCAACCGCGGCCCTCTCGACGACGAGGCGATCGCCGAGATCTTCGGTGCCGTCTTCGCGGTTCACCGCCTCCTGGAGAAGCGGCTCGTGGTCGCCTACTTCGGTCTCGCTGGCACGTTCTCCCACATCGCCGCCCGGCGTAAGTTCGGCAGCGCAGCGGACCTCCGCCCGGCCGAGGCCGTCGCGGAGGTATTCCACGCGGTCGAGAAGAAGGAGGCCGATCTCGGCGTCGTGCCCATCGAGAACACCACCGCCGGCGTCGTCCCACTCACCCTCGACTCGCTCGCCGAGTCCAAGCTCGGAATCTGCGCCGAGGTCTACGTTGATATCGAGCACTACCTGCTCTCTCAGTGTCGCGACCTGACCGAGATCAAGCGCGTCTACTCCCATCCCCAGCCTATCGCCCAGTGCCGGATTTGGCTGCGCTCGAACCTGCCCCGGGTGGAGGTGGTCTCGGTGGGCAGTACTGCCCGCGCCGCAGAGCTGGCGGCCGCCGAACCCGAGGCCGCCGCCATCGGCCCCGCACTGGCGGCCGAGATCTATGGGGTCCCCATCCTGCGCGAGCGCATCCAGGACGAGCCAGACAACCGCACTCGCTTCTTCGTCATCGGTCACGCCTCGGCCTCCCCGAGCGGTCGCGACAAGACTTCTCTGGTATTCGCAGTGCCGCATAAGGCGGGCGCGCTCCATCGCGCGCTGGGCATCTTGAGCGCCCACCAGATCAACATGACCTTCATCCAGTCCCATCCCATAAAGCAGACGCCCTGGGAGTACATGTTCTTTGTGGATATCGAGGGTCACGCTGACCAGCCCCAGGTGTCGGAGGCGCTCGCCGAGCTGCGGGAGCAGACATCGGTGCTGCGCGTGCTCGGCTCCTATCCGGCCTACTTCCCGCAGGAGCAGAACGACCGTCCGGCTCCGGCGTAGTCGCCCCACCACCGCTTGCCTGCGCGGCACGCTTCCCGCCCTAGCGCGCGTTCTCCTGCTCTCCCCGCGAGCGCGGCGGCAGGCCGAAGGCATGCGGAAGCAGCTCGCGCAGCTCGAACTCGGCGCGTTTCCCGCCTCGGCCGATAGAGATGATGTGGAGGTCGGGCGCCAACTCGATCAGCACTTGGCGGCACGCGCCGCACGGCGACAGCGGCTCTCGATCCGGCGTGTAGATGACGAGGCCGTCGAACTCCCGCTCCCCTTCCGCGATGGCGTGGAAGAGCGCGGCCCGCTCGGCGCAGATGGTCAGCCCGAGGGACGCGTTCTCGACGTTGCACCCCCGGTAGACGCGGCCGCCCCGGCCCCGGAGCGCGGCGCCGACGTGCAGCCCCGAGTGCGGCTCGTAGGCATTCCGGCTGACCGCCTCGGCCGCGACCTCGAGCGCCTCCCAGTCACCCGGTTCCATCGCGCCCCTGCTCATCGGGCTGTTCCGGCCTCCGGGAAACCCGGACCCGCAGAATGCGGTTCTCAGAAACCTCTTCCACCGCGAAGTCCAGGTTCTCCCACGTCACGTGCTCGCCCATGACCGGCACATGGCCGAGCTGATCGAGGATGAATCCGCCCACGCTGTCGTAGTCGCCCTCCGGCAGCGTCACCCCGAAGTGGTCCTCCACCTCGTCGGTGCTGACTCTGGCATCCACGACCAGCGTCTCCTCGGAGATCTCGCGGATCGGTCCGGCCTCCACATCGTACTCGTCGTGGATCTCGCCGAAGATCTCCTCCAGCAGGTCCTCGATGGTGACCAGCCCCGCGGTGCCGCCGTACTCGTCAATCACTACCGCCATATGGAGGCGGTTGCGCTGCATGAGCTGCAGCACTTCGCTGACCTTCTTGCTCTCCGGTATCACCGTGACCGGCGTGCGCGCGATCTCTTTCGCGGTCAGGTTCGCGCCATCGCTCTGCAAGGCCGAGACCATGTCCTTCGCAAACACGATGCCGACGATGTGGTCCACGTCTCCGTCGTAGACCGGCAGCCGGGAGTAACCGGTCTCCTCGCTGACACACGCAGCTTCGAGGAGGGTAGCCTGCGCGGGGATGCAGGCCATATCCGTGCGGGGCGTCATCACTTCTCGCGCCACCTTGTCGGCGAACTCGATGACGCCGTGGATCATCTCTTTCTCTTCCTGCTCGATGTCGCCCTCGGCCTCGCCGGCCGTCACCAGCGCCATCATCTCCTCGTCGGAATAGCTGGGCCTGGTGGCGACGGCGACGCCCCCGATGATGGGGACGGCCAGGTGCCGCAGCAGCCAGAGAGCGAGGGTGTAGAGCACGAACGCGACGGGCCGGACGACGGCATGCAGCGCGGCGAGCAGGGGGGCCGCGGCCAGGCCCACCGCCTCCGCCCGGCGAACCGCATAGGTCTTGGGTGTGACTTCGCAGACCACGAGGAGTACCAGGATCATGACGACCGATATCAGCGGTACCCAGCGTTCACTGCCGCCGGACACGTGGATGGTGATTTCGGTGGTGTAGGCGGAGGCGACGATGACGGACAGGTTGATGAGGAGGATGAGCGAATTCAGCACCTCCTGTCGCAGCTCGACCATCCGCTGGAGTCGCTTCGCCCCCCGCCGTCCCTCGTCAACCAGTTGCCGTATGCGGCCCGTCTCCACCCGGACTAGCGCGGCCTCGCACAGGGAGGCGAACATGAGCACGGCCATGCAGATCGCGATCGCCGCCAGGTGCCAGACGTGCGGGCAGAGCGCGGCCAGGACGGATTGTAACGCAGGGTCGCTCATGTGGATGTGGGAGACGGGCTCTCGCCGTCGGCCTTATCCGGTCGTGAGGCGCCGGGGAGCGCGAGCACACGCGCGATCCGGTGGCGGTCCAGCTCGTCAACGACGAGACGGATGTCGTCCAGGTCGAGCACCTGCCCGACGCGCGGGACCATTCCGAGTCTGCTGTAGAGCAGGCCGGCGACCGAACTGTAGTCGCCCTCCGGGAGCTGCACGCCGAGCGCCGCCGATGCCTCCGCGATGGTCATGCGGCCGTCGAGCATGATCGCGCCGCTTGCCAGGTGCTGAATCGGCGCGCCAACGACATCATACTCGTCGTAGATGTCGCCGACTACCTCCTCCAGGAGGTCCTCGAGCGTCACCAAACCGGCCGTCCCGCCGTATTCGTCCACGACAACAGCGAAGGTGCGGCGATAGCGCTGGAAATCGGTGAGCAGGTCGCTGAGGCGCTTGGTCTCGGGAACGCGGAAGACCGGCCGCATGACCGAGCTGACCGGGACGCCGCTCTGGCCCGCCGCCAGCAGCGGCAGCAGGTCCCTCACGTACACGACACCGATGATATCATCCAGGTCCTCGCCGAACACCGGCAGGCGCGAGACGCGCCGATCGGTGGATAACGTGCCGGCCTCACCCACCGTTCCCCTGCCGGCCACCGCCACCATGCTTGTCCGGGGGACCATGACTTCCTGCGCGGTTTTCTCCCCGAACTCGAAGATGTGGTGGATCATCGCCTTCTCTTCTTCTTCCAGGCCGCCCGTCTCTGCCTGTATGTCAACGATGGCGCGTATCTCTCCCTCCGTCACCGGTTGCTCGGGCCGGGGCCGTGCCCCCAGGAGGCGCACCAGCCGCTCGGCGACGAACCCAATGGCCCTCGCCGGGATGGAGAGGACGCCCGAGAACGCCCAGACCGGCACGACTGAGGCCTTGACGACGCGTTCCGGGTTAGCGGCGGCATAGCTGATCGGAACGGCCTCCGCGAAGACTATCACCAGCACGCCCACGGTCACGATGGCGGCCCAGACCGGTAGTCCGCGCGTCACCACAAAGCCGGTGGCGATCGCCTCCGACACGTAGTTGAGCGCGGTGATCATCACCAGTACCGTGCCCAGAGTCCTCGCGGGTCGGGAGAGCAGCCGCTCGATCAGGCTTCCCGCCATCCCGCCTGTCACACGCTGCGCGCGATGCCGGCCAAGCGCCAGGAAGCTGATCTCGGCGGCCGCGAACAGGCCCGAGGTAATCAGCAGCACGATGACCAGGATGAACCTCAGCACATCAGCGGATGACATGGTCACATTCCGGAGCGCATCACCAGCGCGCCGTAAAGCGCGAACCCGGCGACCAGCGCGACCACCGCTCCGATAAACACCTCCCTCACAGTATGGATCCCCGCGTCCACCCGGCTCTGCGCCACCAACACAGCGAGGATGAATGCCAGCGCGCGCTCGAGCGTATCGGACGTGAGAAACCAGATGCTGACGAAGCAGAAGAACGCCAGCGCGCTGTGCGCGCTCACCGCCCCGCCCCGCACCAGTGAGCCGCGGCCGCCCCAGAGCTTGCCCAGCATGACCGCGACGAACACGGAGACCAGCCCAACCAGGAGGATATGCATCGGGTGAGGGGGCTGTCGCAGGCTGGCGCCTCGCATCGTCTCCAGCGCCTCCGCGTTGACGAAGACGCCGATGACGATGAGCGACCCCATGACGATGGCCACCAGCACACCGGCACCGCCCACGTCCTTCGCGATCTTCGCCAGGGGGTGGTACTCCGGGCTTACCAGGTCAACGACGGTCTCGATGGCGCTGTTGAACACCTCCGCCAGCACGACCAACGTGACCGCCAGACACAACAACAGGAGCTCTACTCGGGTGACGCGCACCACCGCACTGGCGAGGAGGATGAGCGCTCCGATGAGGAAAAGCACCCGTACGTGCCAGTCCTTGTGGAGCACGTGGACGAGGCCGTCTATGGCGAAGCGCGTGCTGTCCAGCAGATGCCGCGATCTCATCCGGCCGCCCTCCCTCATGCCGGACGCGGTCGGCCCCGTGCTGTCCGCTCGGCGGGAGCGCCCTCTGCCTGTCTCAGCAGTTCTTGCACCCGACGCATCATGCGTCGCCGTTGAGTCGGCGTCTCGTCCGTCCACCCGGTCAGGTGCAGAATCCCGTGCGCCAACAGCAGCGCCACCTCGTCCATCACGCCGTGTTCCGCCTCGCGCGCCTGGCGCTCCGCCGTCTCGATCGAGATCGCCACATCCCCCAGCAGCCGTCCCGCCCCCGCCGGGCTGATGTCCTGGGGAAACGCCAGAACGTCCGTCGGCGCGTCCGTGTTCCTGTACTGCCGGTTCAGGTCCCCAATCCATGCGTCATCACCAATCGCTGCGCTCAGCTCCGTGTCGGGCTCGCACCCTTCGGCCGCCATCACCAACTTGGCGACTCGCTTCAGCCGCGCCCGGTCAATCCGGTGGCGGCGCTGCTTGTTCGCGAGCGCCAGCTCCATGCGCTCACACACCGGGCCCGACCGCGGCCGGCTCCGGGTACTCGATCCGCGTGTGGCACAGCAACGCCGTCAACAGGCGAGCGATGGTGGCCTCGACCGCGGCGATGTCTCTGAACGTCAGGTCGCACTCCTGGAACTGCCCGTCAACCATCCGGTCACGGGTGATATCGCTCACCAGCTGCTGCACGCGCTGCGGCGTTGGCTCGGCAAGAGACTTCGCCGCGGCCTGCACCGAATCCGCAAGCATGACGATCGCCGCCTCCTTGGTCTGAGGGAGCGGGCCCGGGTACCGGTAATGGTCTTCCGTCACCGATTCCGGCCGCTCCCCTGAGAGAGCGCGCTGATAGAAGAAGCTCACGAGCGTCTTCCCGTGATGCTGCTCGATGATGTCGGTGACCTCCTGGGGCAGCCGATGGCGGCGAGCCATCTCGACGCCGTCCTTCACGTGTGAAAGGATCACCAGCCCCGAGAGCGATGACGAGAGCCGATCGTGCACGTTCTCGATCCCCAGCAGGCCCTGGTTCTCGACGAAGAACGTCGGCCGCTGGAGCTTACCCAGGTCATGGTACAGCGCCCCCACGCGCGCCAGCAAGGCGTCCGCTTCGACGGCTCGCGCGCCTGCATCGGCGAGGTCGGCGACCATGAGGGAGGCATAGTATGTCCCGGGGGCCTCCGCTTGCATCCGCCGCAGGAGCGGGTGCTGAGGGCTCGACACCTCGAGCAGGCCCATATGCGTGGTGATGCCGAAGGGCCGCTGGAGCAGGAAGATGCCGCCGAGGCTGAGGGCTGCCACCGCCGGGCTGTAGAGCACCACGGCCAGCCCCGCTTCCCGCACGACCGCGGCGAGCTGCTGCGACTGGAGAAAGCCCGTGGCCGCCACCAGAGTCAGGTTTGCGGCCGCCAGGATGCCGACGATCCATCGCAGCCGGGAGATCGGCCACAGATAGGACACGCAGGTGAGCGCGATCGCCGAGCTCCCGAGCGAAAGCAGGGTCGCGATCAGGCCGCCGTTGACCATCAGGCCGACCATCAGGCTCAGCGCCAGGGCCAGCGTGAGCGCGACCGCCTCCCCAAGGAGCACGGCCGCGATCAGCGCGGCCGTAGGTACCACCAGCATCCAGGCGTTGGGCAGGGAGAGCGCCAGGAGGTTGATGACGAAGAGTGCGACGACCAGCAGCAGCGACAGCAGCAGAAGGAGCTTGGGTCGCTCGTATACGCGGCGCTGCCAGCGGTATGTCTGCGCCCCGAGGAGTCCGACGATGAGAGCGGTGATGAGCCCGATGGAGATGATCCGCCGGTAGTTGAGCCCCGGGCCCGAGAGCCCGACCGCCTGGAGCATCGCCAGGTGCTGCTGGGTGACGCGCTCGCCGGGGAATATGATGGGGTAGTCGGCCGCGATGGTCCTGACCACCTCTTGCACCCGCTGCCGGGCTTCGGTGATCGCGGCCTTGGTCGCCCGCGGATCGTGCCGCCGGTTGGGCGCGACTTCGTGGGTAACCAGTGCAGTTAGCACGGCCGCAGCCTTCGGGTTCCTCTCCTTCTCGGCGGCGAGCTTCGCACCGTCCCGCCGGGCATCCTCCAGGTCGGCCGTCCCCTCTCGGATCTCCTGCGCCATCACCAACCGGATGATCTCGCCGGCCTCCTGGTGCAGCGTCTTGAGATGGCCCGGCGATGCCTTCTTCAGCCAGGCCCGCACCTCCGCTGGGATCGCCGAGAGAATGCGCCTGGCGCCGACCTCCGACGGCGCCTGATCGTCGGCGAGGGCGGTGGTGAGCGACGCGAAATCGCCGTCGAGCCGCTTCTCGGTATCCGCGGCCGCGAATGGGAGCGTGGCGTACTGCGGGGACTCCACGGCCTGCTGCTCGGCCTCGCGGCGCAGGCGCTCGGTCTCGTCGAGGTCAATCCACTGGGCCGTGCGCGGCGCCCTGATGAGCGTGGTGCTGCGCTCGCCGAGCCGCAGAGAGACCCGGCCGGGGAACAGGTCGTAGCCGAGAAGGATGAGCCCCGCCCCGGCCCAGGCGAAGAGGCTGAGGCCGATCCTCATCCACGTGAGCGAGCCAACTGCTGTCCATGTGCGCACGCCGTTTGCGCGGCGCGCGCTGCGCGCGCGGCTCATGTGAGCGGCGGGCCCGAGGATGAGCCGCCCTCGTCACGCGGCTCCTCGGCGCGAACGCCTTCCCTCCTGCTGAGACGCCTGGACTCGAACTGATCGTAGGCCTGGATTATACGCTGAACCAGCTCGTGCCGCACGACGTCTTGGTCAGAGAAATGGATAAACGCGATACCCTGGACGCCGGGGAGGATCTCCTTGACGTGGTCGAGCCCGGACACCTGGCCACGCGGCAGATCGGTCTGCGTGATGTCCCCGGTCACCACCGCCTTCGACCCGAACCCGAGCCGGGTCAGGAACATCTTCATCTGCTCGGGCGTCGTGTTCTGCGCTTCGTCGAGGATGATGAAGGAGTCGTTGAGCGTACGCCCGCGCATGAACGCGAGCGGCGCCACCTCAATGATCCCGCGCTCCACCATGCGCTGCGCCTTCTCCAGGTCCATCATATCATAGAGCGCGTCGAACAGCGGGCGGAGATACGGGTCCACTTTCGCCTGGATATCGCCCGGAAGGAAGCCCAGCCTCTCCCCCGCCTCCAGCGCCGGGCGGGTGAGGATGATGCGAGCCGCCTGCCGGTCGCGCAGCGCGCTCACCGCCATCGCCATCGCGAGATACGTCTTGCCGGTGCCGGCCGGGCCGATCGAGAACGTCAGGTCCGACTGCGCCATGGCCTCGACGTAGTTGCGCTGCATCTGGGTGTGCGGCTTGATCGGCTTCCCGCGGTCGGTGACCAGCACCACGTCGGTGAAGAGCACCTCGTCGGCCTGGGCGCGGCCCGAGCCTACCAGCCGGGCCGCGTATTCGACCTCTCCCGCGGTGATCGGATGGCCCGCCTGGTGCAGCTTCCGCAACTCGGCGATCAGCTCTCCCGCCCGCGCGACCTGCTCCTGGGTGCCGTAGATGCGGATCTCGTTGCCCCGCGCGCCGATGCGCGCGCCCACCTCGCGCTCGATCAGCCGAAGGTTCTCATCGTGGCTGCCGGCAAGAGTGACCGCCTCTTCGTTGTCGGCGAGGACCAGCTTCGCTTCCGAGTGGCGCGGCGCGCTGTCGGCGGAAGAGGCCGCCGTCGTGCCCTGATGAGACGGGCGACGGTTTCGCGATCGGTTATGGTTCATATGGGGGCGTCGGAGAAGGCATGCACCGCCCGTAGCGCCGCTCTCCCGCGCAGGATACCAGTCTTTCTCGTTGCAGCCCGAGTCAGCCCAACCGATCGGCAAAGTCGGCAAAGCAAGAAGCCCGCCGTAGGCGGGCCTCCAGGGTCGTCCCCGATTGCGGCCTAATCGCTGCTGCTACGGCGCCTTTCAGCCCGGCGAGTTCGCCTGATCGCGGCCGCCATCAGGCGGCGCCGCTTGTCGCTCGGCTTCTCATACCGCTCATGGCGCTTGGCCGCCTCCAGCACACCGTGCTGGTGCAACTCTCGCTTAAAGCGCCGCAGAGCGTTGTCTATAGACTCGTTTTCGCGAAGTTCAACTGTCAATACCCCCCCCCTTTCTTGTCAGACTGCTGCGGAGGTGTCCCGCCCGCTTCGCGTTGCATAGAGGCACGGAGAGCCCCTGGGGGGATCCAGCAGAGCGGCAGGCCAAGGTCTCGGGGCGCGCGACACTCTCTGCGCGCCCTCCGGCTCTACAACACCGCTATTATACCGGCCTCAGGCGGCGTTGTCAAACCGGAGCGTTCCGGCGTTATCCCGGAGGCCATGTCATGCGCCGGCCGCCGAGGAGGTGGAAGTGCACGTGGTCCACCGACTGGCCCGCGTTCGGGCCGCAGTTCGCGACCAGCCGGAAGCCACTCTCGGCAATGCCCTCCTGTGCCGCCAACTGTGCGCCTATTCTGACAATATGGCCGGCGATCTGCTCATCCTCCGCGGTCAAATCGCTCAGAAATGCAACATGTTTGCGGGGAATGAGCAGAATATGGCACGGAGCTTGGGGAGTAACGTCGTGAAACGCGACAATTGTGCTGTCGCTGTAGGCGACCTTCGATTCGATCTCCCCAGACGCGATCTTGCAGAAGATGCAGTTCGCCACAACGCCCTCCCGTATGTCCTCTGCTCGCTAGCTTAACGACAACCCCAGCAAGTCCCTGGAGTTCTGCCACGCGATCGCCTCCTTCTCCCCCTCGCTGAGCGGCAGGCTGCCCAGCCGCGCCAGGTCGCGCGCCGCTGCGCCCCAGGGGAAATCGGTGGCGAACACGACTCGCCTCGCGCCGTGCGACCGAATGAGATCGAGCATGGTCTCGTCGTCCAGCTTTTCGCGCGGACAGTAGGAGCTGTCGAAGTAGAGGTCGCGTCCGAGGAGGTGGCGACGCACCTCCTCCCACATGAGGTACCCGCCCAGGTGTGCCACGACCATCGTGAGGCCCGGGAACATATCCTTCACCTTCGCCAGCGCGGCCGGCTGGGCGTAGACGTGGTCCAGGGGAGCGATCTCCTGTCCGCTGTGGAAGAGCACGATCAGCCGGCCTTCCGCTGCCTGGTAGGCGGGCCACATCCGTCGGTCGTCGGGCACGAACTCCTGAAAGTTCGGCTGGACCTTCACGCCTTTCAACCCGGAGTCTGCGACGCGATCCACCTCTGCCGATAGGTCGGGTAGGTCGGGGTGCAGCGCGCCGAAGCACACGACGCGCTCCGCGTTCGTCTGGACGGCCCACTCGTTGATGGAGCGGACCTGGTCGGGACGCGTGGCGACCGGAGCCACCACCGACAGGTCAACGCCCGCGTCGTCCATCGTCGCCAACAGGCCCGCCAGGGTGGGCTTGGCGACAGGCGAGACGCCGTACTGCGCGCCGAGCGCGGCAACGGCTTTCTGCGCCACTTTCTCGGGGAAAGCGTGGGTGTGGAAGTCAACGAGATGCTTCGGGCGATACTCGGACATGGTCATGTGGCCGGCAGCGCGAATGCGCGCCGCGCGTTCTCCACAGTAGCTCGGGTCACGTCCTCTACCGACATGTGGCGTTCCCCCGCGATGGCTCTGGCGATGATCGGGATGTTGGCCGGCTCGTTGTCGCTCGAGCCCCGCGGCTCAGGCGCGAGATAGGGGCAGTCGGTCTCCAGAAGAAGCGCCTCCAGCGGTGCGGCGGCCGCGACCTCGCGCAGATGCCGGTTGTCCGCGTATGTGACCATCGCGTTGAAGCCCAGAAACGCGCCACGAGAGACCGCAGCCGCTGCATGAGCGGGCGTCCCGTCGAAGGAATGCCAGATGAGGCCGAGCCCATCCTCCGCGTAGTCGAACACGGCCTCGAGCAGTCGGTCCTGCGCCTCGCGGCAGTGGAGCACCACCGGCAGGCGCAGCTCGGCCGCCAGGTCGAGGTGCCGACGAAAGCTGCTCTCCTGAGCCTCCCTGGGCGATAGGTCGCGGTAGAAGTCGAGGCCCGTCTCCCCGATTGCCACCACGCGCTCGGACGCGGCCAGCCGCCGGATCGCGGCGATGGACTCGACGCTGACCCCGGCCGCATCATGGGGATGCACGCCGACCGTCGCCCAGATGCCGGCGTTGCCCTGGGCCAGCGTCACGGCGGCCTCGCTGCTGGGCAGATCGTAGCCGACGACGATCATCTCCTGCACCCCCGCGGCTCGCGCCCGCGCCAGGACCTGGCCGAGCTTGCGCGAGAGGCGCGGGTGGTTCAGGTGGGTATGGGTGTCAACGGCCGCGAGCGGAGAGTTGGCCTCAGGCATCGCGGTCCTGGTTCATCTGAGCGGGGCGTGCTCCCGGCTCCAGTCGGCCGGCCGTCTCCGGGACGCGGGCCTCACTCATGTCGAGGACCATCTTGATCCCGTCCCGGTTCTCGCCGTAGTAGTCCGGCAGCAGCCGCGAACGCCGGAACCCAAAGGACTGGTAGAGTGACTGGGCGGCGCGGTTGGTGACGTTCACCTCCAGGTTGGCATCCTCCACCTTGTGCTCCCGCAGATACTCCAGCGCTCGGGCGAGCAGCGCGGTGCCGATGCCCCTGCGCCGGTGGGCCGGATGGACGGCGATGGATGTGACGCCTCCCCTCTTCGCCCCGATCCAGCCCAGGCCCACCCGGACCAGGACATAGCCGACGATGTGGGCGCGCTCTTCCTCGGCGACGAACAGCCCCCTGCGGTCGCGGAACACATGGGCCATGAAGGTGCTCGCGCTGTAGGCCTCGGGGCCGAAGGAGGCGCGCTCGATCTGGAGCACTCGCGGCAGATCACCCAGCCTGAACTTCCGGACTGTGGTCACTGTGTGGCCCTCGCGCCTGTGGCTACTCCGCGGTCCGGAGCGACCGCACTTCGCCCGATGTGATTCGCCGCGATCCGTTCGGTGTCATCAGCACTAAGGCGCCGGCGTCGTCTATCCCGGCGCATACGCCCTGCGGTTCCATTTCCCCGGCGCTCGCCGGCTTCCCGCCGGAAATCACCACCACCTGCTGGCCGGCGAGCGCGTCCGCCTGCTGCCACGCTGCCACCAGGCTCGAGTCGGCCTGGTAGAGCGCCGGCCACGCGTCCTCCAGATGCCCGAGGATACCCGCCGCCAACGTCTCCAGGGCGAATCGGCGCCCGGTCGCGTCGAGCAGCGACGCTGCGAAGCCGCGCACCTCTGCTGGCAAGGCATCGAGGCTCACGTTGGCGTTCAGGCCCAGGCTCAGCACCGCGGCCGTGACCTTCGCCTCAGCCATCTCGGTCTCGACCAGCACGCCGCCCAGCTTCCGGCCCGAGAGCACGACGTCGTTCGGCCATTTCACCTTTGTGGCCGCGCCGGTCTCCTCGGTGACTGCCTGTGCGGTGGCGAGCGCGAGCGCGATCCCCAGCCGGCCCGCGTGTTCTGCTGGCAGGTCCGGCCGAACGATCAGCGACAGCCAAAGACCCCCTTCGGGCGAGGACCAGGCTCTGCCGAGCCGCCCTCGGCCCCGCGTCTGCGCGTCGGCGACCACCACCGCCCCGTGGGGTGCGCCCTCTCGCACCCATTCCCATGCCAGGTCTATGGTGGAGCCGGCCTGGGGCACGGCCCGGCAGGAGCGGCCGAGGCGGGCCGTGCGCAGTCTGCCCTGGAAGGTCTCTGCGGAGAACGCCAAACCTAGTCCTGCGTGTCGGTGATTTCGAGAGAGATGTCGAGCGCCGGCGCGGAGTGGGTGAGAGCGCCGACGGAGATGTAATCTACGCCGCTCTCGGCGTAGGCGCGAACGGTCTCCAGGCTCACATTCCCCGAGACCTCGGTGCGGCACCGCCCGCCGATCAGCGCCACTGCCTGCCGCGCCTCGTCCGGGCCCATGTTGTCAAGCATGATGACATCGGCGCCGGCGGCGATCGCCTCCTCCACCTGATCCATGCTCTGCGCCTCTACCTCCACCGCCAACAAGTGATGTGCGGATTCTCGCGCTCGTTCCACTGCACCGCGTATGCCCCCCGCCGCCCGGATGTGGTTATCCTTGATGAGGATGCCGTCGAAGAGGCCGATGCGGTGGTTGTGCCCGCCGCCGGCGCGCACCGCGTACTTGTCGAGCAGGCGGAGCCCCGGAGCGGTCTTCCGGGTATCGCAGATGTGCGCGCCCGTCCCTCTCACCGCCTCGACAAAGCGCGCGGTGAGCGTGGCAGTGCCCGACATGCGCTGGAGGAAGTTCAGCGCGGTGCGCTCGCCCGTGAGAATCGCCTGAGCATCTCCGTCGAGGCGCAGGAGGGGTGTTCCCGGGCCGACCGCGGCGCCATCGTGGGTCATGAAGGTGACAACCATCTCGGCATTCAGACGCCGGAAAACCGCCTCGGCCACGAATAGGCCGGCCACAACGCCCGTAGCTCTTGCAGCGATCTCGGCGGCGCAGGGGGTTCCCTCGTCAACTGTGTTGAGCGTGGTCATGTCGCCCGCGCCGACGTCCTCCGCCAGCGCGCGGCTGACGACCTCCTCTAACACCCAGTTCGGCAGCGCGGGAGCCATCACACCACCGCCAACATTCGCTCGATCGCCCGCCGCGCCGCGGCCGCGGTCTCCATTGGCACCTCGACTGGGTGCTTTATGTCCTCCAGTGACCAGAGCACTTTCTCGAGCGTGATGCGCTTCATGTTCGGGCACGTGGTGAGGAAGCTCACTGGGTAGAACGTCTTCTCCGGGTTCTCGATCTTCAGCCGGTGGATGAGGCCGAGCTCGGTGCCGACGATCACCTCGGATGCACTCGACTCCCGCGCCTGCCGGATCATCTGACCCGTGCTCAGCACCTCGTCCGCCAGGTCAATCACATCCGGCGTGCACTCGGGATGGACCACCACGACGGCCTGGGGATGCTCCTTCTTCAGGCGAAGGATGTCCTGCGCGAGGATGCGCTGGTGCGTGGGGCAGTAGCCCTCCCACAGGACCACCTCTTTGTCGGTATGACGCCGCACCCAGGCGCCGAGGTTCCGGTCAGGCAGGAAGAGCACGCGCGCATCCGGCAGGCTGTTCACGATCTTGACGGCATTGGCCGAGGTGCAGCAGATGTCGGCCTCAGCTTTGACCGCGGCGGTGGTGTTCACATACGCGACCACCGGCATGCCCGGCAGCTCCGCCTTCCGCTTCCGCACCATCTCGACGGGGGCCATGTCGCACATCGGGCAGCCCGCGCGCGGGTCGGGAATGAGCACCGTGCGCGCGGGGTTCAGGATCTTCGCGGTCTCGGCCATGAACATGACGCCGCAGAAAACGATCGCCTCGGATTCGACCTCAGTTGCGCGGCGGCTGAGCTCGAGAGAATCGCCGACAAAGTCCGCGATGTCCTGCACCTCGCCTAGCTGGTAGTTGTGGGCGAGGATGACCGCTTTTCGCTCTTCCTTCAGCCGAGCGATCTTCCCGGCAAGCTCGACCCTGGGATCAGTGGGGGCGACGATCACCTGCTGCGTTCCTGTGCGATGAGATTGCTGACCGACATTATGGCACCGGCGTTCGTGCAGTGTCAAACCAGGGAGACCCCGCCCGGGATGATGACGGGGCCTACACTCCTGTCAGGCTCAACTCCACCACCTCGTTCGTCGCCGCCTCGAAGACCGCTAGCTGCCCGCGCGTCCGCACGCGGAGCGACTTGCTGCCCTGCCGGCAGGACTGCAGGGGCTCCCCGGCAGTGTACACCGTCACTCTCGATCGCCCTCCCGGCGCGCCTCTGACCAGGAAGGTCAGACGGCGCGCGCGACGGTCGTAGCGCACTTGCTCGAATCCGTCGGACAGCGTCGCCCACAGCGGCTGCGGCGCGCCCGTCGCGGGCAGGATGGCGATCAGCGCCGGCTCGTACGGCCGCAGGGAGAGGGCGAATGAGCCGACGCGGCTCCCCGCGACTGGCTCATCCTTGACCAGCTCGTTCCGAGCGGGCAGGTAGAGCAGGTACCGCCGGGCGGCCGAGATCCCGAGTCGCGCGCGGGCCGCGACGCGCAGCCTGCCGGTTGTGGCCTCGGGAGACAGGTTGGCGAGGACGAGCATCGCGCCGCGACCGCTCCGGCGCCAGTAGGCGGTGGCATTGCGGCCGGTCCACGCCAGCGCGTCGTCCTGCTCCCACGCGCCCTGACACTGCCCATCACGGACGCCGAAGAAGCGAAGTATGTCGGCGTACCGCATGAGCAGCCCCTCGGGCTCTGCTCCCACCGCGTCCGGCGCGGGGAGCCGGCCGTGGCCCATCACCATCGGGCTCTGGCAGCGGAGCGAGAAGCTCACCGACCGCAGCGTGGTGTCGCGCACGCGCCCGCGCAGGAGCAGCGAGTTGCAGCCGAGCCGCCGCGAGTTCAGGTGCCCGCGGATCAGTGCCGGCGGCGTCTCCTCGATGTTCGCCCATTCGCCCGGGAGTCGGATGTCCACCAGGTTGTTGATCAGCGCGCCCGCGAACAGGTTCGTGTTCGCGAGGATGAAGCGCTCCGGGCGCTCCTTGACCCGCCGGAAGGCGTGCCAGGCCATATCGCGAACGCCGGGGAGGGTGAAGCGCGGGTACTTGATGCCGCAGCCGTGCATGGTATTCCGGCAGGCCATCTTGCCGACCCAGAAGTCAATGTAGAGGCCGTCGAAGTCGAAGCGCTCGAGGATGGTGTCAACATCCCGCTTCCAGTACTCGCGCCAGCCCTCCGCGCTATAGCACATGAGATTGGTCTGATGCCGGAACTCCGCGACCGGCTCGATCTGCCACTCCTCGGCATGGGTCGCGAACTCGGGCACATCGTTCTCCAGGTCGGTGAAGGTGATGTAGGGGATGATGCGGATCCCGTTGCGATGGCAGGCGTGGATCACCCGGCGCGTCTCGGTCGCGTTGTCGGGCCTGGCATAGAGCCCGGAGCGCCAGTTGGCCCCCCCGATCACCAGGTTGATCCCGCTGCGCGCGAGCGCGTTGATCTCGTCATCCGTCGGGTAGACGAAGCCCGGGTGGAACTGGTGGGGGCCGAGCCAGCGGACGCGGAGGTCGCCAAGCGCGGGGTCGTAGCGCTTCGCGGGCACGGGCGCGAGCCAAAAGCGGTTGGACCGCCGCCAGCCGGCGCGGATGGGCGTCTGGAGATTACGGATCGAGAAGTAGTCCCACGAGACGCCGCCGCGGCGCAGCTCGAGGAGGAAGCTCTGCCCCGCCAACCCCAGCGGGTCGGCGGCGGGTACGGAGTCGGTCCAGCCGTGCGAGATGCGCCCGGCGTCCTCGACCGTCAGATCCAGCCCCGATGAGTCATTGCCAAGCTGGAGCCAGGGCAGGAAACGCGCGCCCAACAGCCGGCGCTCGCCGGCCTCACGCGGCACCATCTCGGTCACCCAGTCCCCAGTGCCCTCGCTGAAGGCCAGGTCGCCGACGTGCGAGTAGAAGTCAACGAGGGCCTTGCGCACCGTTCCCGCAGAGAACACGAGCCAGCGCAGCAGGCCGCGACCGGTCGCGCGGTGCTCGACGTCAACCTGCACGACGCCATCGGGGTCAATCGTGTATGTGACGCGGTACTGGAGCGGCAGCGCGCGCTTGCCCGACCCGTACCGCCCCTGTGATGCGATGACGACTCGCTCCCCGCTCGCCTTCGCGACGCGCACTGTGGCTCGCGTCTCCTGGGCCGCTTCCCACCGGCGCGTTCGCGGGTCTACCTCGGGCGTCGCCCAGAGGTCGGGGAGCGGCCTCCCGGCCAGCCACTCGCGCCCCAGGACGCGAACGGAGGTGATGAGGCCGTTCGCCTTCGAGAACGCGTAGGAGAACGTCGTGCCGGTGACGCGGACATCCGATCTTGTCTCCTCCACGCGCAGCGGCGCGAATGTGCCGAACAGCATCGTTGAGCCGGCCCCTGGGGGCCGCCTGCTCGCCGTGCCCGAAGCTCTGGTCGCCATGGCTTCTCCCTCACCGACAAAGTGGTCGCGGGCAGTCTTAGCCGCGACGCACACCTTGTCCTGCGCAACGCGGGCGCGCCGCGAGAGGAACGCGGACCATGGCGACGTAGCTATGAGCATCACCCGCAGCCCCGGACGGACACCACGCAATGACCGGAAAAGACATCCGACTGAGCAGGCTCTTCTCTCGCGGCAGGGCCGTGATCGTCGCCGCCGACCACGGCGAGTTCGACGGCCCGATCCCCGGCATGATCGACCTTCCGTCGGTGCTCCGCGACGGGATCAACCCGGAGGTGGACGGCGTGCTGCTCTCCCCGGGCATGATCACGCACTGTGGTGGGATTTTCACGCGGCGCGGCGGGCCGCTCGCGGTGGTGCGCGCGAACTGGTCATCGGTGTACGCATTCCACTGGGGCTACAACGACGCCGCCACCGTCCCCGCGATCAGCATCGAGGATGCGGTGGCGCGGGGGGCCGACGTGGTGCTGGTGTCGCTCACGCTCCGCAGCGGCAGTGAGGAGCGCGACGCGCGCAACGTCGAGGTCTTCTGCGGCCTCGCCAACCAGGCGCACCGGCTGGGCGTCCCGGTGGTCGGCGAGTTCTTCCCCGCGCACTGCAATGAGCTGACGCCGGAGCAGATGCACGACCACGTGTACTCGGGCGCGCGCATCATCGCCGAGCTTGGCGCGGACCTGGTCAAGACCTTCTACACCCACCGCTTCGGGGATGTCACTACCGCCTGCCCGATCCCCATCCTGGCGCTGGGAGCAGAGAAGACGCCGACCCAGCTCGAGGCGCTCCAGCTTGCCGAGCGGGAGGTGCGAGACGGCGCGCGGGGCGTGGTCTTTGGCCGAAACGCGCTCCAGGTCACCGACCCCAAGCGCTTCCAGTCAGCGCTGTGCGCGGTGGTGAGGGATGGTGTCAGCGCCGGGGATGCCGCGGCGCAGTTCGAGCTGACGTAGACGGAGGAGGTGAACATGACGACTGTCGCTTCCTGGGCGCACCTGGACCCGATCACTGTGCCCAACCTCGTGAGCGATGAGATCCCCGGCCCGCGCTCGCGGGAGATGCACGCCCGCGCCACCCGGTTCATGAAGGGCTACTCCAGCCAGGTGAAGCTGTTCCCGGTGGTCTTCGAGAAAGGCCACGGGGTCACGCTCACCGATGTGGACGGGAACACCTACCTCGACTTCTCCTCCGGCATCTACGTGACCAGCCTGGGCCACTGCCACCCCAAAGTGAGCGAAGCGGTGGCGAGGTACGCCTACCAGTTGATGAACTGCCATGACTTCACGACGCCGGTCAAGCTGGCCCTGCTCGAGAAGCTGGCGCAGGTGCTCCCCGGCGACCTGGGCGGGATGCAGTTGTACGATAGTGGCACCACCGCGGTCGAGGCCGGGCTCCGGCTCTGCCGTGCCGCGACCGGGAAGTGGGAGTTCCTCTCCTGTTTCCGCGATTTCCACGGCAAGACCTATGGCTCGGTGAGCTGTGCAGTGTTCAAGCAGAGCGATGGGCCGGTGCGCGCGCCGGGTTTCCACATGCTCCCGAGGCCGTACCCTTATAGGCCGCACTGGACCGCGCCTGATGGCACGATAGACACGGACGCGTATCTGACCTACTACGACCAGTACATCCGCGAGGGCACGGCGGGCAAGGTGGCGGCCTTCGTGCTGGAGCCGGTGCAGGGGTGGGCGGGCTCGGTGTTTCCGCCCGACGACTTCTTCCCGAAGCTCCGCACGTTCTGCGACGAGCGCGGCATCCTGCTGATGGCGGACGAAGTGCTCACCTCCATGGGCCGGACCGGCAAGTGGCTGTGCATGGAGCACTGGGGCGTGGTGCCTGATGTAGTGACGCTGGGCAAGGGCCTCGGCAACGGCTTTCCCGTGACCGCGATGGTGGTGCGGGAGAAGTACGCCGACGCGGTGGACGCGATCAGCGCGTCCACGTCATACGGCGGCAACCCGATGGCCTGCGCGGCCGCGCTCGCCTCGATCGAGGTGATCGAAGAAGAGAACCTGCTGGAGCACGCGGCGATGCTCGGCGAGATCCTCATGGCGCGCTGTCGGGAGATGCAGGAGCGCCATCCGATCATCGGCGACGTCCGCGGCAAGGGGTGTCTGCTCGGCATCGAGCTGGTGAAGGATCGAGGCACGAAGGAGCCCTTCGAGGAGGCCGGCAAGCTGGTCTACCAGAAGGCCTTCCGCAAGGGCCTGGCGTGGATACCC
>Ga0315280_10005087_pt1 | contig 18963 bp, 21 predicted proteins | sample YL17G06_40_MG_FD_203697 | JGI IMG/M metagenome (GOLD analysis project Ga0315280, IMG submission 203697) | Sediment microbial communities from Yellowstone Lake, YNP, Wyoming, USA - YL17G06_40 | ecosystem: Environmental > Aquatic > Freshwater > Lake > Sediment | place: USA: Wyoming | collected... | reverse complement strand
ATGAGTGGAGAAATGTCTGTGGCTTTTAGGAAGCGCATTGAAAAAAGGCTTTACAAAAAGGAAAAAAAATACGAAACCGAACAGTTAATGAAGGATAAACGAAGCGAAGAATACGAGGTTTTAGAAGTTGTTTTCGACGTGAATGAGCGGTTTTAGCGTTGTCAAACATAAAGTACGATTTTCAACGAGTCCGTTCTATGACGCATTTGCCATTTGGAAGCGTGGAAATGAATCTCCAGCCTTCTTGAAGGTGATTCGCTAAGGTTTCGATTTCAACGACCTGTTGGCTGGGCTGCCGCACTTGTTGACGGCGCCATTCTGTCGTGCCGATGTAGGCTTTACCGTCTTGCAGTTGCAGCTGATACCTTGGAATGCTTTCAAGGTCTGCTACGTTGACGCTTTTGCCCTCTAACAAACGCCTTATCACCGGGAGGCATTTGTCGAAGTCTTCAGGTTTACCCCATTCGGCAGCCAATGTTTTGACGTGGTTCTGGACGTCTTCAGGAACTCCGAGGAACTGCATCATGTCGAACAGTTGTCTTTTGCGAAGTTCAACTGGTGTGAAGGCTGGAACGTGTTCTGTCCAGGCGAGCCGCACCCATTTTTCTTTCAATTCTTCAAGCTTGTCTGCCGTGTAGTAGCTGTCCATACTTCCTGGAAGCCGATGTCCCATGACGAAGGCTTTGTCGTTTTGACTGAGGATCTGCGTGCCGGTTAACGCGTCGCCGTGGTCAAGCACATCGAGGAAACAGTTTTTGAACACGTGCGGATGGACGCCGCGCCAGCGTTCAGCTTTTTTGCTGTCACCCTGGAAGGCTCTACGCGCTGCGATCTTGATGATTCTGCAAAGTGTCGACGCTGACATCGGTTTGCTGCGCCAATACGCTTCGTACAGATTGTTTCCTCGGCTTGCGAACAAAGGTTCATTGTCACCTATGGGCCCGTAGAGACGCTGTCTTTCAGCCAGATAGTCTTTGAGGGCTTGCACGGCCTCCGGAAACAGCAGAGTGTAGTGTTGACGTCGCCACTTGCAAGCATCGACCACCTGGAGCTTCAGTTCAAGCGTCACAGGAATCATTATAACAGCTTTTCCATCCCAGCTGGCCACCGCCTCTTTAATGTTGAAGGCCAGGTTTTTGAAGTGGTAGGTCCGACCGTACTGGAAAGCTCGGATGTCACTGTTTCTGCAGCCCGTGCCGAAGCCAAACAAGGCGATCGACTTGTCCCTTAGACCCTCTAACGTTGAACCGCAACAGCTCGCAATCTTCCACACCTCGGCCACATTAGGCTTGTACTCGTCAACAACAGACCCGTTCCACGCCGGCACTTTGAACGTGGGTTGATACTGGTAGTTTTGGAAAGTGAGAGCTCGCTCAGAACGCCTTGCATAACCGTTCTTGTCGAAGAACGTGGCTAAACCCATCAAGTGACGTTGCGCTGTTGCCACTTTCCCGTCGTCCATCCATTCGTCACAAAACTCTTGGACCAAACTGCTCAATTCGCCAGGGCTCAGCTTACACGTGACCTCAGGCGTCAAATTGTAGTGACGACAGAAGATTGCGACGGCAGTCAAAATGTTGCGTCGACTCTGAAGACTGGCGTATTGAACGCCGCCGGCCTTACGTACGAGGTAGTCGAGGACCTTTTGAAGTGTCGGATGCTTGACGCACATCCAGCAGTCACGGTCGATGTCAAAGTAGACTTCCCACCAGCGAGTTGAAGGCTCCATAAATCCCCGGGTATTTCGTATTCGAGAGCCCCCACGCATCTCGAGACCTGTCGTTTGCCATGGATAGCTCGGACGTTTCTTTTGAAGTTCCCGTTTTCGGATGAAAGCTGCTTTGTCTTCAATAGACTTTAGAGTCAATGTTTCCCTTCTCCTTTTTTCAGCGAGTTTTTCGCCGGTTTTCCGCGCACACTCGCAATTGTCTTGTCTGTTTCAGCATGGATATAAACATTCGAAGTTATGGGGAAAACCATTCTGCAGGCCAAGCAAAGCCTCATTTTCCCATAATCCTCAGAGCCCTCGAGGGCCTCTATGAAACATGCGATTGTCTGACTGCTGCCGCACTTGGGGCATGTTGCCTGATCGTTAGCGGGTGTGTGTGCCTCGGCAGAACCCAACTTACCCGTTGTAGCCACTACTCAACCTCCTTCTGGCAGGCGGGATGTGGGAGGATGCGGGACAGACGCAAGCTGACGTCCGACGTCCGAAAACCCCGTTCGAGGCGAAAAACTGTATGGAAGGTCTTATTGTGGACGATCCATTTCCCTCCCCGTCTGCAGGTCAACGCGAATTTTCCCCCTCCAAAATCTCTTTAGTCAAGCCCACGCAACGAAGGAAAACCTCTTCACCCGACAACCTGTGATATTTGCGCTTGTGGGCTCTTTGAGGCTGCGTGGGAATGCTGCAGATTGGCTCGACGATCAGTCCATTATACCAAGTGAACCCCTTCCCACAAGTGCGAATGATACCTTCTTTCTGCAAGCCTTGGAAAAGAAACTCGCTTTCTTTCTTTCCCAGTCCCAACTCACAGAAAATTTCGAGCAATTCGACTTCTGAGAACGTTGGAGGCAATCTCCTGCACAAAAGGCGTATCAGGAATGGTCTTGCACAATTGTCGCAAACCGCTCCCCAGGAGCCGTCGATGAAGGAAACCTGCCAAGGCAGAAACTTTTTCCATAACCCGCACATCATACACTTGCTGCGAAGTTCAGGTGGCGACAATTGTCTGAGTTCAGGGTCTGGAAAACTCATCGTTGACTCACCTCTGCAAGTTCTGAAGGAGACGATTCTCTCTTCAGCCTTTGATGTTGTCCTAAGATTTCGGCTTCAACTTCTCGAAGCTGCAGCTCGAGTTCTTCCATGGAATAAGACATGAACTTAGCAACATCTTTTGTCAGATATTTCCTTCTCACTTTCCAAGGACAGCTAGGATCATAATAGTGAAGATATGGATATGGTCCATGTCCTACTCCGCTGCTGCACCTGCGGCAGCCACGTTTCCCACAATTGACACGTTCCAAAACAACGGAGCCCTTCAATTTCTTCAGTTCTAAGGCTGTGAGAATAATGGCTTTTTCAGGCCGTCTCACAGTTGAAGTCGGATCTGTCTTAGGACAAGTCACCTCGAGATCTTGAGTAGCCTGACCAGCATCGTTGCCAACATCTTTTCCACGCTTTTGTTTGACGCCTGACTCCTTGTACACATAGCCCTCACAAGGGCCACCAAGAGCGCTTCGCTCCAAATAGGACTCAAGCCAGTCACAGTATTTTTTACCATGCTCAGAGCGGAGATTTGTGCACGTCCGACATTCGGGCAAGGATGCAGACTGGCCTTTCATACAACCACCGCCATCCCTAATTTTGGACTTGGCATTAAAATCCCCTGGTTGAATGCTTGCTCGATAACCGTCGTGGGCTCCTGCTTCAACTCTTTACTGATGAAAACAGTCAAATCATTGAGACTGATCTCGCCGCTCTCATTTCTGTTGGCATAACACCAGTCTTTCACGTCCTTCAGAATGTTGATTCCCTTAGCTCCCTTAGTTACCCCAGTTTTGGGGTTAAAGGGGGTAAATGGGAATAAGGTATTGTAGAGTCTCTCTGCATAGGGATCTGTATTAAGGAGATCTTTTAACTTCTCTTCTTCTTCTATCTTTCTAAATATAACTTGTATAACTCTACTGGAGTATACCAGAGGGTACTTCTCATATTTACTAAGAAGCCTCTCAAATACCCCTTTGGCCCAAAAAGCGGGGGAGTTAGGGGAGCTAAGGGAATGAGAAGTGAAGGGTGATATCCAAGCCAGCCATTGTTTTAGGAATCGAACACCTTTTGCGGTGAAGTGGTAGCCTTCCATGTCGCTTCTGAGAAGACCCAGACCCTTCAACAGGTTTGCTTTTTTTGAAACCGTCTTAGGATCTACGTTCAGATATGCTGCCAGTTCGTCTCGTTGACTCTTTTCATTCTTGGCTAGGTATTCGATGAGTTTGAACGTGTAGGTTTCGTCGACGCCGCCTCCATGCTCTTTGATGTCGTTTGTAATTTCAGATTCTATCGTATCTTCAAAAATAATTAACTCCTCGTCTTTCAGTTGATGTTGGCTGCGCCACCAATTGGCGTACTCGTCCAGCTCGATGTCATGTGCACAGTAGTCCAGCCACTTGTAGGCAAGGTTAACGTGCCGTTCTGTCGGTTCAACACCTTCCAACAGTGCGAAGGAATAGGCTATCAATGACAGTTTGTAGGGCGTAGACCTCAGGAGGAGAGGGACATCTTCACAACCATACTTCTCCTCAAGCTTTTTTCCTTTCTCAATTATGACTGGCCAGAGGTCTTCCGGAACGGTGAATGTAGTTTCATGCGACAGATTCCATTTGAGCACCAACTTAGCCGCTTCTAAAAGTTTTTCGTCGTTCGTCTCCGGTTGAACGATCTTGTTGTCGTATCGTTCTTCGGTTGAAGCTCCATACGTGAAGAGGGCAAAAACAAATCGTGCGATGAATTTGGAATCATAAACCTTGAGTAATGTGCATTTGTACATGCTTTCATCAAAGGGATGAGTAGGGTTGTTGAGTAACTTGAGCCGACACCGCGACCAAAGTTCAGCATTCCGCATAGATGAGAGCTGAACTATCCCGTTTCTTCTGCTTTCTATTTGTTTGTCTAAGAGGTGTGGATGCATGTTGTCAATAACGGCCCAGCTGAGGTCCATGCTAGGTAGCAATCCCTTTTTCAGAACCCATCCGATGCCTTCGACTTTCTCGGCGCCAGCCGTCAAGCCGGCTTCAGTGTTTCTTCCAGTAACATACTTGCCAGAGCCTAGCCAGGCAAAAAACATGCGAAGACGTAGACTCTTCGCTGTAGTTGTAGTTCCCAGCTCACATGTTGTGGCGCCCAATTCGGCGGGTCCTTCCAGCGTCTTGACCCAGGTAGGACTGGCCACAGTGTGAAGGTCAGAGATATAGCCTTTAGTGATCTCTGGTCCCTTCAACTGGCTTCTGCGTTTCAATGCTTCGGCAATCTTCCAAACGCCACTGCCTTCCAGAGTATCATCAGCTGAGTCAAAGTTTGATTTGAGAACTTTTTTTGCTTCTTCAACATCCTCAGGCTTTGGCGCGAGTACTTCACTTTCATGCGTGAACGACTTGACCAAAACTCCAATGCGGCCCATTTTACCTTTACAGAGGAAGCCTTTTGCCACAATCCAGTTTGGAGCTCTTTTCAAGTCACATTCTGGGCCATGTGCAAACCAAGCTCGTCCTTCAGTACCCTGCAAGTCGGTTACAATGGCTTGAGTAACCGCATGCTCATCCTCCCCACTGTAGATAGATTTCCGCCAGGCGGGACAGCCGGCTTCAACGCCTCCTTCTGCCAGTATTTTGAGGGCGTCTCGAGGATTGTTCGTGTCGAAATATGTTGCAAAGGCCGAAGCATCACAACGTTCATCATTGAATTTCATATTAATAATTGCCATGTCACATTTTCCTGGATTCCTACATTCGTCTGGCTTGACGGGACAGTCAAAACATAGTCGGAGGTAGCGGCTCTGAGGATTGCCAAGCGCTGTCACCTGGATTCTTCCCTGAAAGGGTTGGTCGCCTGTATAAGTAAAAGTGCCAGAAACTTCAGCAGCAACTTCTCGAGGGGGCAACTCTACTTCTCCTTTATCCTCAACTGGTTCTGGAGTACGCGTCGCAAAGTCTGGCTTGGAAGTTGTTTTTCCACATTTTGGGCATTTCCAGAATTTGGTGTGAGTATCGTCCTCAGATGGAGATGGTAGGCTGGAACCACATGAAGGACAAAGAGGTGTTGGTTCGCTTATTTCGGAGCCTCCTGTCCATAGATTTTCTTAACTTCTTGAATCACACCATCATTGTTTACATCAAGTTCCACGTTGCGCAATTTTATGCTGATGAGTCTCTGGCAACCGTTACAGATGAGGTATAGGATCCTCTGACTGCCTTCCGTGTTTTCAGGCGGATAATGAAGGAAAAAGAGCGTCGAACCACATTGGCACTTAAGACGCACCCTCAACTCCTCCTAAGTCCTGGCTTCTTTGCCGACGTCTTGACTTGTTTTCGTAGTTTTCGATTCCATGCCCATTTTAAAGGTTCTCAACCGCTGTTCTGCATGGTGCGCTCCGTGGCACCGACAGCGACATCGTTTCTTATCGGATTTTGCACGATAACATCTGGCACAGCACAGGCCAGTCCAAGGCTTCTCCTTGGTTGGCAACTGTTTGTTTTCCAAGGTCTTCTGAATTTGCACGTTAAAAACTCCGTTTCTTCCTGCCTATTGTTGAACCGTTCTGAAAAGTCCAAACGAAAAATTGGCCTATGGTCATCTTGCCCTTGTGCGCGGCCAGGTCTTTGAGTAGCTCTTTATGGTTATGATTGTTGACATCATCGCTTTGTTCGTAAGGTCCCTTGTCGCCTTGTTTTGGAACCCAGCTTATTTTTTCAATGTCATAATTTTTGGCAGCTTCCGGGTGACCTGCTTCTGTCTGTTTCATGTTTGGAGGAGCCAAGGTTTCAAGGATTTCGTTCTCTGCGTCTGCTAACTGCAGGTATGCGTCCCGACGCTTTACGTGATATTCGATTTCTGACTTGCTCATGGTTTTTAGGTCTCCTCTTCACGTTCTGGATCTGGTCCATGCTGAGAAACCTCCTGGATGACCAGTGGTTTTTTTTCCCTTTGCTTCTGTCCTTTCTCCATTGCCTCTGCCAAAAGCTTCGAATAGAGTTGGGGCGCATCCCGTTGAATCTTCTCTCGGATGCTATCACGGATCAGATCGCTTTCGTTGATATGGCTGTCAAGCGCCACAAAATCTCTTATCAATTCTTTGAGGAAGCGAGGTATCCTTGCGTTTACGCGAACCTCATTCTTTGACGATTTTTCTTTCTGGGTTACAGTCGTAAGACACTACCCCTAAAAGATAAATACGAACTTCACAACCATCGGGCATGTCAGAAACACGTCAAAAGCGTCTGATCTGCACAGCGGCATGTTGAAAGTAAAGTTTTTTAAGCCTAATGTAACATATATTTGGAATTGAGAAAGTACTTTCTCAAGCGACAACACAGAATTTAACGGAAAAGGAAAGGAGCATGACACAACAAGAAGCCCTCAAAGAAGCATCGGATTTTTTTGATCATTGGCCATGGTGTACAGTGAAAGTTGTCGAAAGTTGGCTCACCAAAAGAGGATTTACAAAAGCTCAAATCGATCGTGCTTTCCAAACACTCCTCGCTCATAATGAGATTTTCCAGTGGCCAGACGCCAACTGCCTCGCACGCTTCAACCCTTCAACGGGAATTCGTTTAGACGAATATAGAGAGTTTGTTGAGGAGTATGGTGGGTTCAAAGTCAAGGTCCGTCCATTTCAGCGGGTCCGCTTCTCCCGACCCTTTGACACTTTTTTGAACGGAGAACCTGCAATCAGCCCCCTTGAAAAGGTTCATCACCATTCGTGGAGGCTTATCAACTCAGACGGCTCGTTTATCCGTATCTGTCAATGCGGGAAGTCTGTCCGTGCCCTGAAATCCATGCGAAAAAATCTTTCAAATGTCTTAGATGCGGCTTCAAGGCTCAAACAAGGAAACAAACAAGACACGCTAACAGCTGACGACATCCGCGGCGCCGTCGACTCCTTGGGCTTGAACAAAAGAGAATGCTGGGACATTTTCGCTACGATCACAACGATCCTCAGATTCAGGGCTCGCTTGCCAAACGAGCATTACGCCATCCACTCAAAGAAACTGCGCGACCTCATTGATGTCTGCGAGGATCCTCGCAAACTGAACAGCTGGTCCCACACGTCTCAAACTCGTTACAAATTCGTTATTGCGGCGTTGCATTGCTTGCCTGACCTTGCGGCTTGACGCCATTCGGCCTGATTTGCAGGGTTATCACAAACTGTTCGCCGTCTTCAATTCTACGCAGCTCGCGCTTTTCCAAAAAAACTTGGATGTCCTCAACGACTTTTCTTCTCATTTTCCTCACCATTTCTTCCTCAAATAACAAATATCGAGCCTGGGAATTAATTCCGAATATTCCTTTGGACGAAGGCGGCTTTTTTATGGTCTTGCGGGGCTTGAAAAGAATTAAACGAAAAAATGTTTTGGGCTAAGAGCAGGCTCTTTCATGTTTTGAGACTGCCACAGCTAAGTTTTCTATGCAGAACTGCTGTAAACCTCTGTCGGGCTGAACACTAAGGAATTGCTCGAGTTCAACTCTGAATTTCTTTTAGAAAATAAAGAGTACAATTCCCCTCGAAACAGCACGGACACGATTGCCATAACGCTTTCCACAAGACTGGCAGATCCATTTTTCACCAAGTCTGATTATTCCCTTAAAAAGTTTTGTCGCAGAGAGACTGAAGGAAAGAAAATAATGTAGGTTAGCGAGAGCTCAGGCAGCAACTTCTCGAGTTGTCACAAAATCTTTTTTCCGAAAAATTCAAGAGAAGCTGCAAACATGGAAAGTCGCGTCAGTTTCGAGAAGAGCCAATCTCGCTCCTCTCTGATTGTTGCCTGTGCTCACAAGCTGTGGAATTTTCCCCCTGACCGCTGATACAGCTTCTGCTGCCATCCTCGATACTCAGCCATAAACGTCTTAGTCTGCGCGTACTTGCTCCGCATCCGACTGAGCCGGGTCCTAACGGTCACTGGGCTAATGTGCAGCTCGAGGGCCGCGGTTTCAAGTATCCTATCTCGGAATCCCCTCTGCACAAGTTCTTCAAGCTTCTCCAGGAGCCGGATCTCCCTCGCTGTGAACCCTGCCTTATGCAACGACCATCACCCCCATCATGTTTAAGCAGGCGAAAAAACCGGGCTTCAACAACCCTTCCGAGTTTATCATATTGCCTTGCTGAGAAAATAGAACATTCCACCATGCATCTGCACCCGGGTTTTCAGATTTTTGGAACATAAGCGTTCTGGGGCTCCCAGCCCGAGACCAAATGCTTTCAAGAGTCATCTGTTCTTCGCCTCTTCAGTTGGCAGCTGCTCGAGATCCGTCCGTGTCTGCTTGATCATTCCTTCAATCTGCTGCTGGAGCCCTTGCAAGTACTTGAGCTTTGTTTCCAGGGCTCTTTTTTGAGTTTTCGGCTTGCCACTTCTGCCTAAGTACGTTTCGGATTTGTGGCCGCTACCGTCATAAGTCCAAAAATAGGAATATGCGTGGTTTTTGACTGTCTTGTCCAGAAAGCCGAACGTAAATTGCGTCACTTCTCTACCACCATCGAGGTGTTATCTTGATGCTGTTCTCGGAGATTTGCATGGCATTCCCATTTGCCAGGATTCCTTCGATTCACTTTCACGGTTATCCCTATTTAGGTATAGATAACATGGCTGGCTGAATATAAGATTATCCCTAAATGTATATAACCCAGTCAAAATGTCTGAGAATGGCTCTCGCAGGACTTTTCATCACCCTTGGATGCTTGAAAATGGTAAATGAATTAATTCAAAAAAATAATCGGCCTTCTGCTACACGATTCGCCAGATGGAATTGACACGAGGATCAATCAAACAGTGTCGCAAGTCGGGTTCGTGCTGAACTGCTCAGGCGAAGGTTTCGACACGTTGGGGAATCTCCCCTGCTTTGAAGGACCATCCAGCTGCGGCAGGTCGGCTTTTTCAGGAGTGATGCTGAAAGAACATAGATTCTCAACACGGGACCAGGTTAATTGCGTCGCCAGCATTGTGGCAACCATGTAGCGCGGTCTTTTCTATTTTTTGCAGCGTATAGACTTCTCTCTCTTGGAAAACGATATCTTAGACATCATCTCTTCAACAAGAGCTCAGGTCAAAGATTACATAGAAATATTCAAGTGGTTTTCTGGCAAATCAGCAATCCGGGACATTTTGTATGAACTCAACGCTCGCAATGTACATTCCCAGAACGAGGCACACGTGCAATTTGTTCCCACAACACCGTTAAAGGACTTTTCCAGCCAAGACAGCACAATGCTTTTGGAAATAATGAAAACCAAATCGAAACCTATCAACAAAAGAAGGTGCTTTGCGGTAAGCTTCCTCCTAGGGGCAAAACTTCTTGAAAAAGTCCATGTAACAACTTCGGTTTTTATTTAAAAAGCGCTATTTACCATGTATCCAAGGACTGTTATCAAAAGTCGTGGCGAGTTTTGCTGGCTGCTGCTTGAGTTAAGGTTATTATTATGCAGTAGTGAAGTGTGAAAAAATTGTGGGCAATCAACAGGATGCCCTAATAGAAATCATGCAAGACTGTTTTTCCAAACACAAGAGCCTTAGTTGCAGCTCGGGCTATCACACATGGGACACAAATCAGACAAGAACATATTTCTTTATTAGTCAAGGTGAACTGTGATGGTGAAGAGAGGTGTCGTTGTCGGTTTTTATAAGGACCATGGAAAAACCAAACCCATCACTAAATCAAATGTGCAGCTTAACCAAAGAAAGAACATTGTGGGTCCTCACAAGTTCCGAGATGTAGGACCAAAGATCACTCAGCGTCTCGAGAACTTGCTTGAAAAACTGTTCATGTTAGAGAATCAGAAGCAGGATTTGTTGACGCAGAAACAAGTGCTCGAGAAAGCAGGGAAGGACAGTGGAGCAGTCGATCGACAGATAGTTGCCCAAGAACGCGTGATCTTACGGCAGAAAATTCTAATCAAGAAGCTCGGACATGGTTAAAACGACTTCGCCACGTGGATTTCAGGAATCATAATCTTCTATGTTCTTTGGAAAACCAAAAGCATCCTTGCAGCCATAATCGTACACGGTATCCTGTCTTGGCGTTCTGGGTAGCCTACGCAGCGGTCAACTACCAACCCTGAAGGAGTTGGTTTGAGATGCTGGCCAACTCCTGCCCAATCATATTTCTTTAGTAGAAGACTAAGAGCAAGCTTGGGCAACAACTGTTGGCCGTTGTTGTCCTTGACAATCTCCTGCTCTTAGTCTTCTAGCCGAGAACGCCAAGAGCGAGCGATGGTAAAACAAACTGTTTGCATAGTGATACTTGCGATTCTTCAATCAGCTCAACAAGGAGGACTGGAAAATCTTTAGAGAAGCTCCAAGAAAGGGAGGGCTGGAAGTTCTGCGAACTTGGCGAGGTTGAAGCTCTCAGAGAGGGAGCTCATATTTAATTAGTAAGGGGTTCAGGATGCATCAAAACAAGAATGACCAACAAAAGAAGCTCGCTGCAATAGTGCTACTCATCGTACTTCTCGGAGGGGCAGTCTACTACTTCAAAACTTACCAAGGATTAACACTCATTTCTGCTTCTTCTATCTCGATTAATCAAGGGGGCGGTCTTGATGGAAACAAGCTGATAGGGACTTATTGGTCTATTGTGATGGCAATCGACTATACTGACCAAGTCGGGATGTATATATTTAATGATGCTGAGGCACATACGACTGGGAGTTCATTTTACTGGCAAGGTAAGAATCTAACTGTACAGAATTCAATTAAACTTTGGATTGACCCTCAACAACCATATTATGAACGACCAATGCAGTTCAAAAGCGTTACGGTTGTTCCTTCTGCACGACAAAACTATCTTTCTGCTATTGGACAATCAGGTAGAGATGATGCTTATATTGCAAACGGAATGACATCTGGACATTGGGAAACAATAACGAGTGATTGGATACTGCATACTCCGTTTACTATTAAAGTTTATGTGAATGACACATTGCTAGGGGAAAAAAGCATTGACGAGATTGGCGTAGTGACAACGGATACAATAGGATTGGGAAAAGACCTAACAATAGGTTCTGGTTCAGATTATTTTACAATAACCAAGCTTGGTGCTTTAGGAACAGGTTATACGATACCAATATGGCCAGATGTTATCTGGTTTAACAATCAATATTTTTATATCAACTCAGAGTCGGTAAGAGCTGCTATATCTAGTCCGTATCCATTAGGGGGAGGAGCAAAATCAGTTGGTTATCTATCTGCAGACGCAACATTTACTAATTGGAAGGAAAGTTTTGCATGGTATTGGTATGGATATACTAATCCAGTCAATAGTGAAGATTATGACGGTTATTGGAAAGACATTGGAGAACCGTATCCATTTAGAGAGCTAGGTTCTGCAGCTGCTAAAGCCGCTCCTGGATGGGAGGAATATGGAAGTGATAGCCTCTATAAGCGTCTAGTTCCTTGGTCAGCACTAACCAATGTGAACATACCGAGATTTCCGTCAGACGCAAAACCGAGTGGTGCCTTGTCACTTGTCGAGTTTCTGGAACAGAGAGCACTAGCAAAGAAACCGTTAATGCCTTCATGGGAACCAAATGCTAACAATATTCAGTTTGTTCAAGGAGAAGGGTTGAATGGATACCTTCGCATTTACTTGCCATGGGGTAGTTTTGTTCCTTTGACTGTTACCCGTATAAGTTCCGAGCTTGCAAATACAATAATCTGGGAACCACAAGTTGGAGATTTCAAGATAATTGATTGGCCTAGTGACATTGGTGAGATAGGTGACAGAAAAACAGTTAGTATTACTGTGAAACAAGAATCAACTGTTGCATCTTCTGGGGCAATTAAGATTGTGCCTGTCACTTCTGGATTGTATTGGAGTTTTCAGCCTCAGACTTTTGGTACTGGTACTATGGAGTCAGGTGCAAGCAAAGTATTTTCATTTGATGTCGTCAACTTGGGACAGCCAACTCGAACAGACTTTAAGTTTTCAGTTCAGGCATATAACTCTCTTGGACAGCTAACAGATAGCAAGGATGTTGTAGGCACGTTGTTGCCCCGAACAGGGGGTTCTACATTGTTGGTCAGAGTGATTGACAAAGATACTGGGTTTGATGTCAATGGCATTCATGTAATAGTAAACTATGATACTCTTAGCAAAGAAGGCTGGACAAGTGGCGGTGTTGTTTCGTTTGATTTTCAAGGTGGAACACCGATGGTTACTATATCTACTGGAGAAACAGCAGTTTATCAGAGTGCAACTGTTATGAAGCAGATAGTAGCTGGACCAAACAGTGTTACTATTGAACTTCTGAAGCAGGGGGAAAAGGAAGAAGAAATTCCTTGGATGCTTATCATCACCATTACTGCATTAATAGTTGTGATTGTTGTAGTCATCTTCGTAGCAAGCCGCAAAAAAGCGGTAGTGTTGACCAAGAAACGAAAACCAGTTTCCCGCTAACTTTCCTTCTTTTGAGAACTCTAAACCCCGAGAGGATCCAGCGCGCCTAATCAGAAACTCGGCTCCTCGAGAGAACATGCAATTGTGGACACGTTGTGAGTCATGGGGACCGTATTTCTCTTTTGAGAACCGTGGATCAACTCGAACAAGAAATCTATCGATTTGTCAAGCGCTTTCCGTTTAGCAAGCCCGAGTTTGTAGAGGACCGCATTGTCAACAAGCACAAGTTGATGACTAAAACAGAGTTTTCAGGCGCTATGAAACGTCTTTGTCAGCGTGGTGATCTCTACGAGCCCAGGCCTGGTTTCATTTCTGTCACATTCGGACGTAGACCAACAAGACGGTTTGATGAGGAAGGCCACGTTGTCAAGGTTAAAGCCGTTAAAGTCAAGGTCAAGGATTCCAAGCAGAAAATTATGAAATCCCACGTAAAGCTCATCAAACGAAAGTATGTTCAAGGCTACAAATGTCAAAACTGCGGTAAATGGATAAGACGCAGCTGGGCCTTGACGAGACCTCGGAAGTGTCCGAAATGCAAGACAACAAAATACTACGGCAAACCGGTTCTTCTGAAAGCCATCAAACTTTATCAACGCCCAACCAAGCTTTATCGCATCCTTACCGGATACGTTGAGCCCTCTCGAGTGGGCAAACCTGGCGTTACTGTGGCAAGATGGAAACTGCCTGAACTAACCTCGGAAGAAAAAGAAATAATGGGTATTTGGGTCCTTGAGAAAGGAAAGTGGCGATTTAAAAGGTTCAAACGCAAACACATGGAGCGGGAAGAGTATCGTGGATCCGCTGCAGCCACCGCGGCAGGCATAAAGGCTTGGGAAACCCGCAGACGACAAGGCTGGAAAGGAAAAGGTGAGCTTCGCCGAGAATTTACAGCCACACTGCCCACAGCCACACTGCCAGAGTACATGACGAAGACGCAATTTGCCGTGTTCAAGTCATGGGCGACAAGACGAGGCAATATCATCGTCGGGTTCTACAAAGATGAGCAAGGAACAACACGACCTATCACAAAATCATTGTCTGAACTTCGCCGCAAGAGGATCATCAAGAAGTCAAGAGGGCTCCGTCCAATTAAACCAAAGAGCCTTCATATCTTTGCATAGAGCCTAACTCATCAGCCTAAGACTTCACAGAACCAATCAAACAAACTCTTATAGAACCAGCCTTCAAAAAGGTACAGTCACCATAGCGTAGAAACCCATGACTTGGCAGAACCTTGACTGCATATCTTGTTAGGATTCTATTTATAACCTAAAATTGATGTACCTTTTTTGATACCGCTCAAAATATCGTTCAGAGTCTTAACATAAACAAAATATGTTTTGCCATCGTAATCAACATGAATGTACACTTTGTTTTCCTGCTTATGCATGTAACCTTTCTTTCCAAACCCAGTTTTCTTTGAAAGTGCACTGATCTGTTTCGAACTCAATTACTTATTTCCTTCTTCTATGGATGTAGCTCTGTTGATAAGCGACAGATAGCATTTATGAAATTAAAATTCATATCCTAAAGTTCGAAATCAAAACGACAACAAAAAAGGGCATTTGTCACCTGATCAAACGAAAGTTTACAAGGAGAACAACCAAACAAAGAGTTTACAGAACCCGCTTCGTCAATCATCGGGTGGTTGAGAAATAACCAGATCTTTCAGCTGCAACAGAAACGAGCCCTCGGACAAGAGCACAAGACAATGAACCCAGACCCGTCCATGACGACACCGAAGTCAGACTTTTACACTCAGAAGCCTACCCTATTTGCTAAAACTAGGCTACTCATGCCATAGTATCATGCAAAGCCAGACCATTCATCAGCGCATCGGTCCAGCGTTCTGGATCCGGGCGACGTCGCCGTTTGATCTATTGTTCTGATGGACTCTCCATCCCTTCAGTTGTTTCGTTCTTGCGTTTCTTAGATCTCAAACGTCGCAAGGATATGACGATTGGCGTTTCAGATAACGTTAAGGCTCCCAAAATCAGTTTCTGGCCACTCTCAAGGCGCTTGAAATCTTTGTCTACAATGGTGATTTCAACTTCGAGCTCTTCGTGTTTATCATCCTTTTTCGGCATTTTATCTAACCTCTATTACAGAAATATCTCGGGCATAAATGCTGCTGAAAAATCACGTATTTTCTCCTCATCCCAATCTGGATGTTTGATTTGTTGAAAAGCGAGAGTTCCACATTCCACAAGAAACTTTGATACTGTTACTTTGTAAAAAAGGACGGGTTAGATGTTATCCATTCAGGGTATAATCCGTTTTTATGAGGTGGTATTTTGATCGATTTTAGAAGTTTTGTAAGATGATAATGTTCAAATTCGTGGCATAGAGCCTCTATTTTCTCATCATTGAATGGTTCTCTATCATATCCAAAAACGATGTAAAATGCTTCCTCTTTTTCATTCCATTCAAAATGAGAGATCTCATAAAACCTCAGAAGCACAGTATCGCATATTTTTAGATCCTCAATTGTTACAGGCTTAAATGATAATTTTATGTCACTTATGGCTATTCCTTCTTTTCTTTTTCTTTTTCATGGCTTGTAGGTTCAAGAGCTCTATTAGTTTATGTCTTCTCCTTGTCTTGCTTGTTAATCATTCACTGTAGTTTACACTGAAACATCTAAGAGTTCATGTAGAAAATGTCTAACCTGGGGGATGGTGAACGCGTGTTTGCGTATGAGACCGTACGCAATGTCAACTAACTCGTTTCTGATTGCTTCTCTTTCAGCAGCAGGAATTTGCGGGGTCACTTCTTTGCTTTGATTCTTAAGTTTTCTGGCCTCGACAACGAGTTCTCTCACAACTCGGATGCTCTCACTGTCCGGCATGTTCAGACGCTCCTTGACCCAGTTCTTGCATTCGCACTCTGACTGATTCGCTTACAAAATCTGCGATACTTCTGTACTCGGGATGTTCTTCAATGAATTTTAAGATGAGATTGTATAGGGGTTTGCTGAGGCTGACACTTTTAAATTCACTAACTGGCTTCGGCATACATTTACACCAGAGCTCAGTTAGAAGTACCGCAATAAAAGCTTTTTCCACACCAAACACAACAACAACGCAAGAATCACGCAAAAACCACATAAAAAATGGATGTTCAAGAAATCCGAAAAACCGTGAAGATTTATGCCCTTACACTGAATACCTATTGAGAGAGTGCGTGTATGATGAAAACCAACAATATGTATAGAGAGTCCATTGAACCATGGAACCCCTTTGTCGGCTGCGGATATGATTGTGTTTACTGTGAGTCGAGTTTCAAGAGGCAGATGAAGCGTCGAAAGAGACAATGCTTGGACTGCTACAGTTTTAAGCCGCACTTTCACGCTGAAAGACTAAGCAGATCCTTGCCGAGGACGGAAGGAGACAACTTCATATTCTGTTGCGATATGGGCGATGTCGCCTTCTGTAAGCCTGAATGGATGAGGCGAATACTTGTGAGAATCAAGCAGCTGCCGGACAGAACGTTCCTGATCCAGTCCAAGAATCCAAGTGTGTTTAGCAAGTTCCGTTTTCCAGGAAACGTTCTTCTTGGAACAACCCTCGAAACCAATCGAGACGACCTGTACGTTGGGATCTCCAAAGCGCCTCTTCCCTCATGGAGATTCGAAGCGATGTTGAGGCTTCAGCATTCACGAAAGATTGTAACAATTGAGCCGGTGCTCGACTTTGATGTTGAAATCATGGAAAGATGGGTTCGTGACATTAGACCTGAAACGTGTTATGTGGGTTATGACAGCAAGAAGAACTACCTGCCGGAGCCCGAAATCCACAAGGTTGAAGTCTTGATGAAAAAGCTGAAAGAAACAACAAGCGTGAGAGCAAAAACGATACGAAAAGCATGGTACGAAGACTAGTGCTTGTGCTGCAGGCTTTGCAGCTCAAATCAGTCCTTCACCCTTACATATTTAGTTGTTAGTAGGAATCAACAAAAAAAATTTTTGTTTAAGTGGGATTTAAAAGTCTTTTGAACATATAGTAAAAGTAAGGGTGATGCTCTACGATACCGAAGCCCACTGAGGATACAATAACAAATTTGCTGGCGAAAGAGCTTGAAAAATATGGAGTTAAAACTCAAACTTTTCCTTCTGTTCAAACTCCAAGCGGTGTTAGAAAGCCAGATATTTGGTGTACTAATGGTGGCGTCTACCCGATTGAATCAAAGTTCACAGAACGAGACTTGTTTAATGCAGTTTCTAAGATTCAGAATGACTATCTCAGATGGTATGATGTTCTTGAAATCAAAGGCGGCTTTGCTTTGTTATATCCCGAAGACTTGTCTCAACCGCTACCGCTGGAAATTATAATCAAGCTTACTCAGAAGTTGAAGTTTAAAGCGGTGGCAATGTTTCCGCCCAAGGATATTAGAAAGAATTTTGCCGTTTATGAAGGGTCTCTGCCCGAAATAGCGAAAATACTGGCTGATCACATTCTTTCTCCTCCGGAATATGTTGAGCCGAGCACAGAGTACATCATCAAGACCCTTCAGAATGCTGCTACATACATTACTGCGACATTGAGGTATCTTACTGGCAAAGAGCTTGAAGACTTGTTCGGCGGCAAGGAAGTTTTTGGGAACATTCTTCAATATGAGGGAGAAAAATATCCGGTTGAGGCTCTTAGGCTTGCGTCTGCTTATCTTCTCATAAACCAGATACTGTTTTATCACGTTCTCTCAGTAAGGGTGCCGGACAAGTTTCCTGAGTTAGATCCTGAAAAAATTAAGCGTCCTTCCGATTTGAATGAATATTTCGCTAAGGTGTTGGATATCAACTATCGGACTGTCTTTTCTTATGATGTGGCGTCCAGGATTCCGTCGGGTTTTGTAGATCAAACGAAGGCGGTTATTGCTGTTGTCCAGGGTCTGGCTCCTGAGAAGGTGGGTGGAGACCTTCTTGGAACAATTTTCCACGATCTTGTGCCTTTTCAGGTGAGAAAGACCGTTGCAGCGTTTTACACTAACGTTTTGGCTGCTGAGACTCTTGCTTGGTTGGCAATTGAAGAGCCTGAGGCGAAAGTCGCTGATTTTGCAGTTGGGAGCGGGGGGTTGCTGGTTGCCGCATACCGGCGAAAACGTTTCCTCTTAGAGAAAGAGAGAAGCAAATTCTCTCCGGAAGATCACAAGAGATTTTTGGACCAAGAGTTGCTGGGTGTTGATGTTATGCCTTTTGCGGCTAGTGTTGCAGCTTGTCATCTTGCCCTTCAAACGCCTGAGTATTTCACTGATAAAGTAAACGTGGCAATTTGGGACTCAACTGAGCTTTCTCCAGGCAGAATTATTCCATCAATTGCGGGTTTAGAATTTGTTATGAGGGGTCAAACTGATCTGGAAAGCTTTGTTAGACCTCCTAAAAAGAAGAAGGGCGTTGTGAGTCTTACGGGAGAGATTCCTAAGGAGATCAAGCTTGAGAAGTGTGACGTCACTATAATGAACCCTCCTTTTACGCGGCAGGAGCGGATGCCTGAGAAATACAAGAACGCTCTTCTGGAAAGGTTCAAGGAATATCGAGAGTATATAGGGGGACAGATGGGTTATTCTGGCTACTTTGCCCTATTGGCTGACAGATTTCTGAATGATGGAGGAAGAATAGCATTTGTTTTGCCGGCAACAACTCTTCACGTCAGGTCAAGTGAAGGGATTAGGAAGCTATGGGCGGAAAAGTATCACGTTGAATACATTATAACGACGTGGCATCGGCTTGCCTTTTCTGAAAGCGTGATATTCAGGGAAATCCTGTTAGTCGCAAAGAAGACCAAACCGCGATCTGACGCTATCAC
>Ga0315280_10005086_pt1 | contig 18967 bp, 16 predicted proteins | sample YL17G06_40_MG_FD_203697 | JGI IMG/M metagenome (GOLD analysis project Ga0315280, IMG submission 203697) | Sediment microbial communities from Yellowstone Lake, YNP, Wyoming, USA - YL17G06_40 | ecosystem: Environmental > Aquatic > Freshwater > Lake > Sediment | place: USA: Wyoming | collected... | reverse complement strand
AGAATCTGCAGTGCATGTGCGGCGTCCGATCCTTGCCCTTGCTCACCCATGGGACACATTCATGAGTATAGGAGATAGACCTGGCGGGTCGCGAAGTGATAGAGGGTTCCCTAGCCTCGGATTTGGGTGTGTAGTTTCCCATTATTTTTTCGCATCCTGAGTTGTTTGGATGGTTTCGGTCTTTTCGAGTGGTTGTTTCCTGTGGAAGGCTTGGATTGGGGTTTCTAGGGTTTCGATGTTGAGGCTGAGGTGGGGTTTAACCTCGTTATGCCAGTGCACGTACTCGTCCACTGACTTGAATTGGTGTTGTTTCTGTTCGTAGACGCCGTAGAAGCGTTCCAGTTGCCGTTCGTTTGGGGGTGGTTGACGCGGCATAGGATGTGCTTGATCCATGGTCGGCTAGGTAGGCTTCGAATTGGCTGATGCCCTTCTCGTGTCGTTCGCTTTCGTTCGCGTAGAATTGGCTTCCACGGTCTGTGAGGATCTCGCGTGGACGCCCATACTTTGCTATAGCCTGCTTCAGGGTCTGGATTGTGTTCTCGGCTGTTGCGTCTTGGAATATGCCGTAGCCTACGATTAGCCTTGAAGCGTCATCCATGTAGGCGACCCACCAGCAGCCATCCCATAGCTGTTTCCAGTCTGTATGCCAGAGGCTCATGCTATGCTCCCGTTCGTAGCGGACCCATTTGCGTCTTCTCTGCTTGCTCTGTTGAGGCATGGCTCTACCATTCTCCTTTAGGATTGTGTGGATTCTGTTGTGGGGTAGGTTCAATCCATGAGTATGCTTCAGTACGTTTTCTAGGGTTAAGGCGTTAACCTTGAGCCTGTCGTAGGCTTCGAGGATGAGGGCGGCGTCTCGTAGACTGATGGGGGCTTTCGTGGGTCTGCCAGGTTTCTTGAGGGCTGGGAGGACGCCTGTCCGCCTGTAGGCTTGCCAGAGCTGCTCTATTCGTCTCCTGGAGACTCGCTGGATCAATGCTAATTCGCCTGCACCCCTCCCCCTCAGTTTCTCTTGGATGATCCAGCGGATCTTCCGGTCATTCAATTTGACCATGTAACGTATCTTACGGGATGCGAAATTATTTCGGGAAACGAGATTAAATTAGCACATGACAAACCTATTTAGGCCTCAGGCCGGAATCGGCAAGGGAAATACCCTTGAAGATTAAGGTAATTAATCCAACTACAACCGGAGTCACTGACCCAGAAACTGAGAAAGAGTTCGCTGGCTACGCGTTTCCTGGCACGGAGATCAGCGTCGTTCACCTTGACTACGGGCCAGCGTCCATCGAATGCGAGCTAGATGAGGCCATCTGCGTCCCTGACTTCCTCAGGAAAGCGAAGCAGGCAGAAGCCGAAGGCTATGATGCGGTCATAAGCGACTGCTTCGGCGACCCAGCTGTGAAACCAGCCCGCGAAGTCCTGAATATTCCTGTAGTGGGCGCGGCTGAGGCTTCAATGCATTTTGCGGCAAGCCTCGGCGAACGCTTCTCTGTGGTGACCGTACTGCCCAATATTGCGCCGACAATAAGGAACAACGCCGCGCAGTACGGCATTGATAGGAAACTAGCCTCAGTACGGAACGTCAACATCCCCGTCCTTGCCCTGAGAGACAAGAACAAGCTCGTCAAAGCATTGCATCGCGAGATGCTCGCAGCCATCAAGGAAGACCATGCTCACGTGCTTGTCCTCGGCTGCACTGGTATGATGGGCGTCGCCAAAGAGGTAGAGAAACGACTCAAACGGGACGGCCACGACGTACCTGTAATCGATCCTGTAGCTGCGTCGCTCAAGTTTGCGGAATCCCTCGTATCAATGGGCGTCAAACAGAGCAGGCTTACGTACATGCCCCCACCCAAGAAAGCCCGCCCAGGGTATCCTTAGTCGCCATTCTCACGAAGACTTGACGCACTAATGGTGTGAAGACTCTCCAAGAAAATCCCAGTAACATCCAGTGAATCGAGGGGCTGTCTCCTTACGTATTGGTCCCTTAGAATAAGTCGTTTAGGCCTTGGCCTGTTTGGGAAAGGTTCTTGCGCAGTATTCAGCCATGCGCTTTAGCGCTTCCTTGATGTTGTCGATGCTAGTGGCGAAGGAGAGGCGGATGTGTCCTTCGCCTAGTTTGCCGAAGGCTACGCCAGGGACCGTGGCCACTTTCGCTTCTTTGAGGAGGTTTTGTACGAAGGTCTTCGAGTCTTGTCTGCTTCTCTTAATGTTCGGGAATGCGTAGAATGCTCCGGCTGGTTTTCTGCATGTCATCAGTTCGATCTTGCTTAGGCCCTCAACAATCACGTCGCGCCGGCGCGCATACTCCTTGAGCATGTCCTCGACGCAGGTTTGCGGGCCGCGAAGGGCAGCTACCGCGGCTCTCTGTGCGACTGAATTGACGCACGCGACATAATGTTCCTGCAGTTTCGTCATCTGCCGTATCAGCTCTCTTCCTGTAACGGCGTAACCGACCCTCATTCCAGTCATAGCATAGGTCTTCGAGAAGGAAAAGACGGATATCGTGCGTTCCAACATCCCGTGCAGGGCTGCAATGCTGTAGTGCCGGCCGCTGGGATACACAAACCGCTCGTATGGTTCATCGGACAGCACCAAAAGGTCGCGATCAACTGCGAAATCGGCTATTCCCTTCAGGTCTTCTAGGAGTGAAACAGCGCCTGTGGGGTTTGACGGATAGTTCATTACTACAACGCGTGTCTTCTTGGTCACGACCTTCTCAAGGCTCTCCGCGGTCAGGCGGAAATCGTTCTCTTCCGTCAACGGGACCGGCACAGGTACTCCTCCGGCAAGTAGCACCAGGGGCAGGTAACTCACGTATCCCGGGTCTGGGATCACAACTTCATCGTTCTCGTTGACTGTAGAAAGGACAGATAGGGAGAGCGCCTCCATCGACCCTGCGGTAACCAAGATCTCTCGACTCGGGTCGGCGGCGATCCCATTCTCACGCTTCAGTTTCTCAGAGATCGCTTCCCTCAGCTCTTCAATGCCAGCGTTCGGCGTGTACTTGGTGAATCCCTCACGAAGCGCTTGAATAGCCGCTTGTGTTATGTGATCAGGCATTTGAAAATCCGGTTCGCCGAGTTCGAGATGAACCAAGCCCGGGATTCCTCGAGCCATGTCGAAGACCTCTCGAACACCCGACCGTGGAATTCTTTCGAGACGGCTTGAAACATGATCCAAGTAGCAACTACCCCTTCACGCCCACGGGTTCGTTGATCAGATATTTAGTTTTTCCTCCGTTCAAATCTCCAATGAGTAGGAATACCCACGTAAGTACGAAGGGTTACAATGATATCGATTCGCTCGTCAGACTTGCCAGCCACAGCATCAGCATGACAATCCTTAAGTCGAATTCTCGCGTACGCAGAGAACCGATTGGACTGATAGACATGAAGCGAATCGGGCTTGGTTTCTCGGGAGTTCCGCTCTCAGTTCCGCAATTGGTCGAATACGCGAAACTCGCGGAGAAGAAACGTTTCGACTCCTTTTGGATTGCAGAAGACTACTTCCTTAGGGATGCTTTCTGCCCGCTATCAGCCATAGCTTTTGCGACAAGGAAAATCAGACTCGGAAGCGGAGTCGTCAATCCATATACCAGACACACGGTACTGCTCGCCGAAACCATTGCAACCCTTGACGAAATTGCGAAAGGCAGAAGTATTCTGGCTCTTGGAACCGGCGTCATCTCTCTCATTCAACAGATGGGAATCAAGGTTGAGAAACCACTCCAGATGATGAGAGAAAGCGTTGAGATCATTAGACGACTGCTAGCTGAGGAAGAGACGACGTATCAAGGATCAATTCTGCAAGTTAACAAAGTTAAGTTCGGGGCCAATCCCTACTTTGACCTCGTCGGCCGATTCAAACCCTTGAGGAAAAGGATACCGATCTACCTAGCAGCTATGGGGCCCAAAATGCTACAGCTGGCTGGCGAGATCGGAGACGGCGTCCTGTTCTCTGTTGGGCTTCCCCCACCCTACGTGAAATATGCAATTGAGAACTTGACGATTGGAGCAAAGAGAGCTAACAAGAGTATGTCTGAGTTCGATGTGGGATGCTATATTGCGTGCGCCCCACTGAAGAAGAACAAGCCAGCTGGAAAGGTCATCCGCGGCTTCGTCGCGTTCATGGTCTCCTATGCAAGTGAAGGAGTCCTCAAGATGAGCAATCTGGAATCCTCTGATGCACTGAGGATACGCGAAGTACTCGAGAAGGAAGGTATGGCTGAAGCCTCGAAACACGTCTCGGATGAAATGATCGACGCGTTGGGCGCTTTCGCAACTCCTGAAAAAATCATCGAACGAATCGAGGAATACGAATCTTATGGCGCGAAACTGCCAATACTCATGCCTCTGCCTCCGGACTATCGACTCGCGGTAGAGATCGGAGAGCGCTACGCCAAATCCCGTCGTTAATTGCTTTGATGGAATCATCTGAGCAAATTGATTGTGCACTCGTGCATTGTCGACACTTCGAAGCGACGTTCGTAACTGAGCGTGGCCGATAGCAAGCAAAGCTTATATTGAAGCTTTTTGCCCAAACGCCCATTAATACCGCTTGTACAACTGTCAGCTTCAATGGTGTAACGAGCTTGGCCCAAAAAGCCCTGTTTCTTGATTTGGAGTCATGCACTAGCTGTAGGGCGTGCATGGTTGCGTGCTCGTCTGCCAAAGAGCGACTCTTCAGCTTGAACAACACTCGGATATGGGTGCCGAAGAAGGAGGGCATCTGCCTTGGCGTTCCGATTATCTGTGAGCAATGTGACCCCGCACCGTGCATGGTTGTCTGCCCAATGAAGGCTATCTCAAGAAGTTCTAAGACCGGCTCCGTGGTTGTTGACCGCGACAAATGCATCGCGTGCAAGGAATGTGTTTGGGCTTGCCCGTTCGGAGCAATCAACATTCAGGGAGGAGTCGCGGTGAAATGTGACCTATGTGACGGTAACCCCGCATGCGTGCAGGTCTGTATGCCAGGCGCGATCAAGTACCTCGACCTTGGGCGACCGTATATGCAGAAGAAATGGAAATCACTAGAACGACGAGTGGACGCTCTCTCCGCATTATTCTCAGGAGGCAGTTAGAAGGATGTACGCTTGGGCTGGCAAGATTCTACACGTTGACTTGGAGAAGAAGAAGATCTGGAAAGAGGACCTCAACCAGAAGCAAGCGTTCGAGTATGTGGGCGGTCGAGGCGTTAATGCGCGACTGCTATGGGATCTGATCAAGGAGCCGGGGATAGACGCTTTCAGCCCTGACAATGTGCTGATCTTTGGAACCGGCATGTTGACAGGCACAACCGCTCCCTCCTCCGGAAGAACGACGATTACCTGCAAAGGCGCGGTGACGAACCTATACTTGAAAACGAATATGGGCGGCCACTGGGGCGCCGAACTCAAGTTTGCAGGCTACGACCACGTAGTCTTCTATCACAAGTCTGCGAAGCCTGTCTACCTCTGGGTCAATGACAGCGACGTGGAGCTGCGGGACGCGAAGCACCTGTGGGGCCTCAACGTGAGGGAGACGGATGAGACGATCAAACGTGACAACAATGAGCCTGACGCTAGGGTCACATGCATCGGCCCCGCAGGCGAGAATCTCGTGCGATTCGCATCGGTTATGAATTCCGTGTATCACGCAGCTGCGCGAGGTGGAGCGGGCGCCGTCATGGGCTCGAAGAACCTCAAAGCAGTCGGAGTGAAAGGTTCAGGTGAACTGAAGCTCGCCGACCCTGACAAGTTCAATGAAGTTGCACTCGCCGCACGAGTGGACCTATCTAAGGACCCTGAAGGAATGAAATTGTACAAGACAGGCACTGCAGGCGGGATGGAGATCATCAACGAGCTCGGAGCTTTTCCATCATACAACTTCAAGATCGGGAAAGTTGAAGACGCCTACCCGCTTTCGGGAGAATGTCTCGTCGAGCAAGGATACTTGGATAGACGCGTGGGCTGCTTCGGATGCACCATCTCGTGTCACAGATACTGTAGCGTGAAGTCAGGGCCTTACGCAGGGACCGCTACAGGAGGTCCGGAATACGAGACTTCGGTGTCTCTTGGATCTGGAACTGGGATTTTCGACACTGGTGCAGTCATAAAGGGTGGTGAACTCTGCGATATATTTGGACTTGACACAATATCCACTGGCGTTACCATCCAATGGGCCATGGAGTCCTATGAGAGAGGAGTACTAGGAAAGGAAGATACAGACGGCATAGAGCTGAAGTTCGGCAATGCTCAAGCCATGATGGAGACGATCGAAAAGATCGCTTACAGGAAAGGCAAGCTCGGCGACCTGCTTGCTGAGGGAACCATGCGAGCGTCACGCAAGATTGGCAAGGACTCTTGGAAGTGGGCTATCTACAACTCCAAAGGATTAGAACAATCTGGCGTGGAGACGAGATCAGCCAAAGGCTATGCCCTTGCATTTGCAGTCAATCCAAGAGGACCAGATCACCTCTTCACCGAGGTCCTCGCTGAATTCGGTGGTACTCCGACACGGATTGCTCTAGTAAAGAAGTTGACAGGCGACGAGAAGTGGGCGAACTCGCATTTGACCGAACACCGCGCCGAACTCGTAAGGTATCATGAGGATGTCTATGCAGTAACGGACTCGATGGGGTTCTGCGCATTCACTTCCACTGCAGCCTATGCTGTGAATCCGAAGAACATGGCCGAGATGTTCACGACAGCTACCGGCATGCGAGTTGACGAGCAGGAAATAATGATGTCCGGAAGACGCATATTGACACTTGAGAAATGCTTCAACGTTCGAGAAGGGATCGATAGAAAGTACGACGACCTGCCATGGAGACTCATGAATGAGCCCGCGCCTTCAGGCCCCGGCAAGGGCTTCATGAATTCCAAGAAAGAACTTGATGACATGCTTGATAGGTACTATGCCCTTCAAGAGTGGGACAACAAGACAAGCTGGCCCTACGAGAAGACCTTAGTCAAGGTCGGACTGAAGGACGTGGCCGACGAACTGGGTAGGATGAAAAGACTGCCGAAGCAAGCCTAGAAAAAGTGGCCCCTTCAGAACTCCATCTTGTCCTTCAGCAATTTCCTACTTGGTTACGGTCAGTCCCATTTCTTGGATTGAACCAAGAGTTTCCCGTCTCTCAATTAACCGTTGCATGAACTGGGAGTACCATGACGTGCGGATAGGCTTACCCACTGCTTGCCATCCTATTATCCTCTGACTCTTCTTCTCAACAACAGCGACAAACATCGCTTCAGTTGGTCTCAGAATTGAGAGGACCGGATTGCTCGGATGAGGAGGCTTGACAGGAACGACTTCCGCCGCAATTCCTAGATTCTTCGCCTGGTGAGTGCTCAACCCCATACTCACTATCTCAAGCCCGAATATCCTATCGTACTGTCGCCTGAGATATCCAGCGTATTCTCTGCGTTTTCCGGCGGCGTTTGAGCCGGCGATTACTCCGGACCTCGCCGCCGCCGTTCCAAGCGGTCGATAGACAACTTTTCGGGTAACCAGATCCAGGGTCTCGGCACAATCTCCAGCTGCGTAGATCGATTCCTTGTTGGTCCTCATACGCCGGTCTGTTGCAATGGCGCCTGTGCGTCCTAACTTCACTTTGCCCTTAACTGCTAGTTCTATGTTGGGCTTGACTCCGGTTGCGAACGCGACGAGATCAGTCTTCAATCTTTTGCCATCAACAGAGACATGCTCCACGCGGCTTTTGCCGTACATGCCTTTCAACAACGTGCTAGTCAGGACTTTCACGCCAAATCGTCTAAGTTGCTCTTGGACTTTTGTGGAAAGATCAGGCTCCAGAAGGTCAGGAAGAACTCGCGACTGCATTTCAAGCAATGTCACTTTGAGGCTGCGTCGAAGCAGCGCCTGCGTCATTTCCAACCCGATGAATCCGGCTCCGACAACACAAGCTTTCATACCCGGTCGTGCAAAACTTGACAGGCGTAGTGCATCGTCTATCCATTTGGTTGAGAAGACCCCTCTGAGATTGAGGCCTAGGACTCGGGGGAGCGCCGGTGTGCTTCCAGTAGCGAGCACGAGTTTTCGGTACTTCAAGGACTCTTCGCGATCTGGGGTCTTCAAGACAATTGTTCGACTATCGGAATCCAATGAGACGACTCTGCTGGAGAAGTAAGTGGCAACTCCAAGTGCGCTTAATGTGCCGCGCGAGTATATCGCGACGTCGTCGAAAGATTTGACAGATCCAGATATCGCATGTGTCAATGCAGGTCTTGAATACGTGGTGTTTTCATCGGCTACCAAAGCGACTGAGAAAGACGGGTGAACCGATCTCGCCTCTGCCGCGGCATTGATTCCGGCCGCTCCTCCGCCTACGACGATGACATCATACTTGTGAATCAAGAGCCACGCCTTGCATCCCGCTGCGGTTCTTCAGGTCTTCTCTTACTTCTTAGCCTCAAATTCTTTCTTGAACCATTCGACAGCTGAATCCCCATGCAGCAACTTAAGGATCTCCTCATTTGTCTTAGTGGCTTTGATCTCGACTAGCCATCCGGCGCCGTAGGGATCGTCGTTGATCAGCTGCGGATTATTGACCACTTCCTGGTTTGCTTTGATGATTGTTCCAGTGAATGGGGCGTGAAGCTCACCCACCCACTTCGCGGTCTCCATTTGGCCAAAGGGCTTCATTTGCTCAACCTGTTCGCCTATCTTGGGCATTTCCACATACAAGATGGGGCCAGCGGTCTTACTCGCGAAATCGTCTACTCCCACTCGGGCTGTGCTGTTTTCGCCTATCCTAGCCCAAGTGTGTTCAGTCGTGTAGTAGAGTTCTGTCGAAACCCAGTATTGACCGATCTTAGGCATTTCGTGCGGGCTCCGGATTCAGCTCACTTCAGTGACGAGTGCACGAGTTCAGATAGGTCGATTACTCTCAATCTGGAGCCAGCAAGCTTCAAGTTGTCAGTGAGATTCCATTTGCAAGTGGGGCAGCTGGAGACTATCCTGGCGGCGCCGCTCGATTCAGCTTCTTTCAGTCTGAGGAGCGCGACTTTGGATGCTTGAGCGGGATAAATCATCTTCACTCCTCCCCCGCCGCCGCAGCACCACGCATTTTGGCGATTCCTATCCATCTCGACAAGCGTTATCCCTGGAATCTGCTGAATCAGCTTCCTCGGCGGTTCGTATATGCCCGAGAGCCTACCCAGCTCACATGGATCGTGGTAAGTCAGGGCTTCCTTCGGCATTCCTCTAAAGGAGATTTTTCCCTCTGATGCAAGGCTTTGGAATAGCTGCGAGGTGTGGACAACCTGAAATGGCATTTCGGCCAAGCCGAGCAGCTTCGGATAGTCATGGCTGAGTGTCTTGTAGCAACCTGGACAAGACACTAGAACTTGCTTGATCTTCTTCCTGCTGATCTCTTCAATGTTGTGTCTAGCCATCTCCCTTGCCAATTGATACTGACCCGTGGAGAGGAGGGGGTTTCCGCAGCACCATTCGCTTGCGCCCAATGTGGTGAAACTCAGCTTGGCTTTGTTGAGTATTCGGGCTGTAGACTGGGCTATCTCTGAGAACCTGAACGAGGTGACACAACCCGGGAAGTAGAGCAATTCCGCAGTGCCGTCAATCCGGATGTCAGAAGTAACCCACGCTGTTCTCTTCTCAGGGGTGCTAGCGAAGATGTTATGTCTAGTCTCGACTGCGTTTCCGAGTCTCTGGACTTCCTCAGGAATGTTCTTTCCGTTGTCGAAAGTCTCAGCCCTTGTTGTTCTTATGATCTCCACAGTATCAATTCTCGCAGCGTCTTCGCATTTGGTCTTACAAGCGCCGCATAGGAAGCATGTGTAGATTCGTTGAACTAACTGAGGTGAATACTCCAGGCGTCCGCGAAGCATTGCTCCTGCGGCAAGCATTCTTCCCTTAGCTGCTCCGGACTCGAAGCCTATGACGTATCTGGCTGGACAGGTTTCGGCCATGTATCCCCCAAGACAGTAGCCGCACCTTCCGCACTTCATGATTTCTTCAGCATACGAAGTCAAAGGAGCCATGTAGCATCTACTCCACAAGTATGCCTGGTTGCAGGATGCCATTGGGGTCGAGTGCTTTCTTCATCGATCTAAGCAGCTCGTAGTAGGACCCTAATCGACCTCGAATGAAGGGCAACATACCGTCCGGGCCCCCTATCCCGAATGTAATGATCCCCATTTCGGTGAATCTGCGGTTCAATTCATCCGAGATCGTCATGATCAATTCATGCTCACCCGGGTCGGCGTATCTCAAATGTCCGTAAACAGTCCATCCCCTGGGAAATGTCCAAGCCCCAAACGTGCACCTTGGGAACTTGTAATTCCGAGCGACTATTTCGCGCCACGCCTCGCTGAATTCTGGAAGTCTTCTGATGGGGATCATCCCAGCGCCGGCAAAGTGCCACACACCTTGATCGAACAAGCCCTTGAGTCCCGAAGTGACTCGTCCAAAGTACTCTCGTGACAGGTTCGCGTCTGTCTCTTTTCCGTTGAACTTCTTACAGAGTTCCCTGAGTTTCCTACTTCTGTAGTCCAGCGTCTCCTTGTCGTAACCGTACAAGTGAGCAGTCGCGGTAATCGCTCCTAAGGCATTGGATTCTTCTCCAGCTTGGAAGCCGTACGCGATTTCATCTCCAAATTGTCTTGTAATGGCGTCCCCCACCTCCATGACATCTTTCCAGTTGTCGAAGGTGAAAGACGCATAGTCTTCCGCTTCAGGGACTGGGCGGACCTGTAGAGTCGCTTCAGTAAGGATCCCAAGCGTGCCCTCGGATCCGATAAGCAACCCAGTTAGGTCGGGGCCAATCCCATATCTTCTGAACGGCGGAGCACCGAGATAGGCTCTTGAACCTGTCCTCACGATCTCACCAGTTGGCAACACGAACTCCAGACCAAGAACGTCACACTGACCATGGGTGCCGAACTTAGTCGCGCCATACGATCCTCCTCCAGCCTTGATCACGCTTCCTCCCACCGTCATTGCCGGACCGCCCATCTCGCTTGAGAGATAGGTCAGTCCCTTCTTTCTGAGTTCTCTGTCAAGTTTGTACCAAGTACACCCGCTTTGAACAGTCGCGGTCAAGTTATCGGAATCGATCTCCACGACGTCTTCCATAGCGTACATGTCAAGCAGCAAGCCGCCCTCAACAGGAAGCCAAGCCGCCCAATGCGAAGCCCCTGCGCCTCTCACGTAGACCGGAAATCTGTTCCGATTTGCGACGCGCATAATTGCGGCAACTTCGCTGGTGGATCTTGGTCTCGCTATCATTGAGGCTAGTCTTTCTCTTGCTGGGCTGAGATCTCTGCTGTAAGAATACAGATCAAAATCCAGCTTCGTCACGTTTTCAATACCCACAATCGCAGCTAGACTGTCACAGAGCCCACTGCTATTCACGGTCACTCCTCCGTTTCCAAAAGTGACTGACCAGACAGCGCCTGGCTGTGTACACTGGGGCCCGCTTTTAAGAAGTTCGTTCAGCCAAATCAAATCAGACTAGGTGAAATTCAAGTGGCAAGCTGCATCATCGACGCGCGAATCTGCTTGTTAGGCAGCTGACAGACTTCGACAGCATGCTGCAAGTATGAGAGGATATAAGTAGGTGGAAGACCTCACACTCCAGACTGGCCGTCGGAAGGACAGCGATTCATGGCTCAGAAGAAGGGCGGGCGCCTTGTGTATGACATCAAAAACATTGAAACGCTGAAGAGCATAATCTTTCTGCTGGATGGTTATCGGATACACCACTACGAAGAGATCGGTTGGGTCGACAGGGCTGTTCATCGTGGAGATATGGGATGGCGTTTCAGGGATGACTGGGGCGAGATACGAGGAATGCTCGTCGATATGGCGACGGTTCCGAAGTCTCTCTTGCATGTTATGAAGTGGGCGGATATTCAGGCCGCTTTGAGGCTAGTAGGCCTTATCATGTCCACGATAGTGATTCTCATGGTCGGAATAACTCTATTTTTCTTCTGGGGGCGGCAGCCCGGCAATGTCACTTTGATCACGACCATATTGAGCTACTTGTCCGTGCCTCTCATTGGCATACTCATACTCTCGTTTGCTGGACCACTACTGATCGCTCGCAAGATAGACGGCGAACTCACCAAGTACCGCGAAGCACATCCAGAGAAGTTCACAAGGTACGTGCCTCGGATCAGGGAAGCTGTTCAAACTCTCATAGACAGTCTCGTCGACGCCGTCAAGAAGGGCAAAGGGAAGCCTGTTAAATCGCCCTTAGGACCAGACCTAATCGAAGAGGCCAGTGGCATATATGAAGACGTTGCCAACAGAATCCTCCGAAGACGGAAGAAGCAAGAGCTCAAGCACATCTTCAATCTCTTCAACACGGACTACACGAGGATAAGGATCGACAAGGCGCCTACGAGACTCAGGCGCTTCTACATAGTAGAGCCTCAACTGTAGAGGAACTCATCCTCTATCGAGATTCGTCCTCTACTTGTAGTTCTACTCTCTTTAGCTGACCCCGGTCATTTAGATACTCACAGACCGTTCGAAGAATGCTGAAGCACTGTCTACTCTTGGAAAGTCTTTTAAACGGTCACAGAGCCAGAGACTGACCATAACGAGTTGCTTCTCGTTAGAGAGTGCTAAGAAAATGAGTGGAGAAAAACCGCTACTGTTCGTAAGACGAGCTTCTGGACTGACAAGAGCTATCCCGTACTGGACTGCAATCTACTTCGGCATCGCGACATCTGCTTTCATGCCCTGGCACTATTTCCTGATGACAGCAATGCCCAACTGGTATCCGGGCACGAACCTTCCAGTAGTCTACTTCCTAGGCGGCTTGATCGTCACGTTCGAATGCTTGGGAATTGCTCTCTCCTTCGTGGCATGCCCGAGATCAGGGTCAATCTATATTCCTCTATCAAGAGCCACCTCCCCATTCCTTGGAATGCTTGAGGCTTGGAGATCTATCATCACAAACCCGACTCAGCGTGGCATAACAGCGTTCCTAGCAGCGGGTCAGCTCGCGTCCTTGATCGTCATCACCGGACAACTGTCGAAGGACGCGGGTCTGCTGGCGGCTGGGCATGCACTGGCTGCCAACGTCTGGCTCCTAGTGGCGATCGGATTCATAATGCAATTGATCGGTGTCTCCATCGACATCTTGGGACCAAGGATAATGGCCAGATGGTATGTCTTCTGGGGATCCGGTGTAATCTTCGGCATATTTCTGGTAAACGTACTCTACGCCATGACACCAAACTCGGCCTTGCCAGCGAAATGGGACAACGTCTTCGGGGCTGGCGCCTACAACGAAGTTGTTAGCGTCGCACAAGCGAACGGCTTCCAATCTGTTGCCCCAAGCTGGGGTGGGATCGCAAGCTCGCTCCTCGTCCCTACGGTCAATACTTGGCCCTACGTGATCGCGCCTGTTGTTGGTGAGGTTGAAAGGCCCAGGCAGAGCATACCGCTGAGCATGGTCGGCAGCGCTGTAATTGTGATGGTCATTAACACGATCAGCGCCTACAACTTCACAAACACATACGGAGACTTCTCAAAGATGTACAACTATGTCGTCTGGAATCCGAAGCTGAGCGCCCAGTTCCACATAAACCAAGTCATGCCAACAGACCTCTCAGCGTACGCGGCTGTGTTGACAGGCTCGCCGGCTTTGGCTGGCTTGACTTGTTTCGCGCCGCAATGGTCGAACTTCTGCGACATGGTGGGTAATTGCTATTACACTTCCAGACCGCTCTTCGCTATCGCTATGGACAGAATGGGGCCAGAGGTACTTGCCAGAGTTCACCCGAGGTTCCACAGCCCGTACGTGGGCTCTCTATTCTGGTTCTTCTGGTCGTTGGTAACGCTCTTCGTAGCAGGAATTGATCCAACAGGTACCGTCGCAGCAGTAGTCACCAGCATAACTTTCATCTACGGTTTTGCACGCATGAACAATCACTGGGCAGAGACAGAGCTTGCCTTCAGTAGGCCAGAGATATACAAGGGCGGAATTAAGCTCGAGATTGGCGGATATCCCGTAATGGCAATCATCGGAGCATTCATGTCCGGCATGTACATCTACCTCCTAGCGACAAATGTCGCGAATCCGGTCTTAAGTGCGCTGTTGCTTGGAGGAGTATACGCCTTCGGAGCATACATGTACGTATACTACGCCCACAAGAACAGTGCAAAAGGCATAACGCCGAGCCAGATATACGGACAACTACCTCCAGAGTAGACACTAATCCTTCCCCCCTTCTTTTTTTCTTTTTTCGCGAAAACATAGCGTAGGCTTTTTTCGCGAAACACACGTTGTGTGTGCGAACTGTGGAAGAGAATCGCCTAGGCTTCTACGCGCCAGCAATCCATCTTGGGATTCTCGCCCGTGGGAAGGTCGACAACATACCCTCTCAATACTCCCCTTCGGTAGTCAGATCCCGGATTGACGCATAGGGTCTTGCCCAAGTAGGTGTGCGCTGAGCATTCATGTATGTGTCCGTGCAACCCCAGCAGAGGCTGATACTTCATTATCGCATCCCTAACGGCTTTGCTACCGACGCACTCCGTCTCTATGCTCCCAAAGTGCGATATCGGCTTCAAGGTCTTGTCGAGTTTCGGAGCAACATCAAGAATCGTTCCGAAGGGGGGTGCATGGAAGTTGCACAGAAGGTTATCGTATCTATCCACTCGGCTGAACTCTCGATCCAGCTTCTTCATCAATTCCTCTTCCGAGCACTCCCGGGGGGTGGACCAAGGTGTTGGATTAACCCACTCACAGGTGATGAGCTTGTACTTGTCGCCTATGTCAACAACCTTGTTGACTGGGTAAACGACTCCCTCGTGTTTCTCTATGATCTCATCTATTGCGAGGTGGTCATCGTTTCCGGGGCTGACGATTACTTGGACTCCCTTAGGAACCCCCTCCTCCACCATGGACATCCATCTGTCCATCGTATCGCACATGACATTCTTGAATAGGGCATCCATCTTCTTCTCGTCTTCTTGGCATGCCCGGGCCTCGCTCTCAGACATCTCGATAGCATAGAAGCCCTCGTCGCGTATCGATTTGATCTTCTTGTCAACTTCTTCTCTTGAGAAGTATCTCTCCGACTTCCCAAAGGGGGCGCTGTACCAGTCGCTTTCTCGCTTCACTATCGGTACGATCGCCTTTCCTGTTAGGTCTCCGAAGAGCATGAGCACATCTGCCTTGTAATTGACCGAGGTCTTCAGGTACTTTCTCCACATCAACTCGTTTCCGTGAGGGTCGGTCGCGTGGAATATCCTCATCTTTCATACCTTCACCGATTGGATGATGGCGCGCCTACTGGTCGAGAATCAACTTATAAACAGCATCCTAGTGGGCAAAGAGGCAAGGGCAAACGACATGAGCCTCGAGAATGATGCAAACTTTGTGAGCAAGGCAACTTCAATCTCCAACGTAGCGCAAGAGAAAGGAGTCGTCCTCAGACTGCTTGGCGCAATCGCTTTCAGGATTCACTGCCCCAAGTATGAGCATCTACACAAAGCACTCGGCAGGACGATCTCAGACATGGACTTCGTCGGGTATAGCAAACAGAAAGGTCAAATAGAGAAGCTTCTCACAGGGCTCGGCTACGTCAAGCGGATGCCCTCTCTCGTAACCTACTACTCGTACAGGGACATCTACCAAGATCCCTCCTCCGAGAACTTCGTGATGGATATCTTCTTTGACAAGCTCCAGATGTGTCACGACATAGACTTCAAGAACAGACTCGAAGTGGATAACCCTACTATCCCGGTGGCTGAGCTTCTCCTCCAGAAATTGCAGATCGTGCAGTTGACAGAGAAGGATGTTAAGGACCTAATAGTGCTCATGAGAGAGCACGAGGTCGCTGACCACGATAAGGAGGCAGTCAACCTACCGTACATATCGAAGATACTCGCGAACGACTGGGGTTTCTACTACACCGCCACAACTAATCTCAAAAAGCTTGGAGAGCTGCTGAACTCATTCGACAAGGTAACCGAAGAAGACAAGCTAGACGTTAAGGGTAAGATCGACAAGACGCTTCAGTCGATAGAGAACGAACCGAAGACGTTCTCATGGAAGATGCGAGCTAGGGTCGGGCCGTCCAAGAAGTGGTACCGGGAAGTCGAGGTAACCACAGCCTGACTTCTGGGTTCTTTCCTGAGCACCGCCGTGTCTGTTGCGTCTAGGAAAGGAAAAGTAAGTAGAGACCTCTGAAACTCACCGCTTCAGGGTCTCGATCGGTCGGTACTTGACGTTTGGATAGCCGTAACGCGCAGCTCCGAACGCCTCTTGTCCAAGCGCGGTCTTGAGGCATTCTCTTAGTCTCTCGTGCGCGGGGATTCCAACGAACACTACTCTGGTCCCTGGGTGTAGGTTCGCTGTCATTATGCCTTGTCCGGATCTTGGATCCAGCATGCACAGTAGGTCCGGGAACACTGAGACCAGTCTCTTGTTGATGTGAGCCATCATCGTCTCGTTCTTTAAGACTACTTCCATCGTCTTTCCTTTGTATCTGTCCAAGCCTTTCACAGTGGCTTTGACATGGTAGAATCCGCCTCTGTCTTCTCCGCGCATAGTTCGGATTGCGCCGCTGAATATCTCTGTTCCGTGGACAGTCTCAATGAACGCTTCCACTGGATTCTTCTTTTTGTCCATTGCTTCTCTGACTGCTCGTCCGACTTCAATCGACTGTGAAATAGTGTTGGGGATCACGCTCTCCTTCAGCTGTTTTCCAGACATCGAGTAGTGTGTGTTGGCACCGGATCCGCCGTTCAACACTATTGCCGCACGCATTATCTCATCCGGGTATGTGGACTTCACTGCATGATTAACCACAATGACGTTTCCTTCCAGATCCATGAAAGGCATCGGCGTTAAGGAGATCCCGTGGCCTAGAAAGGTTGACATCTGGGTTTCAGGAGCTGCTCGACCAAGTCCGTCTCCGTCAACGGTAACTATTCCGGCACGTGCCGCCAGGGAAAGAATCACAGGCGTGTTAACTCCACCGAGTTCAAAAGGCACGACATAGTCAACCTTCCTGTTTCTGATCGATTCCATGATTCTCATGGCTTCCAAAAGTTCGAATCTGGATTCCCAGCCCTCGAACCTCTCTTGGAGGGATACGACCGACTTGACGGAGCCTCCGTAGCCGCCGCTCACTACAAATGCATCGTCATTGATCTCTTTCGGATCGACTATTCGGTACTCTCTGCCTTTCTTGATGTCCCACTCGATAAGAGGTCTGCCAAACGTCTCCGGGTCCCCGCCCCCGCCGGTTCCCAGGATTCCTACTCCTACGAGCATGTCGTTCAAGTCATCTTTGCTCAATATTCTCTCTGTCATGATTTTCACCTATCACCATGGATCGCATTTGCGAAGCACCTAGCACTCGGTTCCAAATCTATTAATCGCTTGCGATATCGGTGGCGGTCTCTTCTCGAACAGTCGCTCAATCTTGGAGCTTGCCTTGTCATATCCGGCGAAATCTATGTCGGAGATTTCTCTTCCCATTGACTTGTGAAGATCAGCGAAGTTAGGGCAGTGAACCCTAATTCTGTGCGCGGATCAGCTTACAGCTGACGCCACCGAGGTAGGAGGCTTGACGCGCTGCACGAGCAGAGAGATGCCTTAAGTTCTAGATCTGTTTCCATCCAGCGCAGAAGCTATGCCCGGTTTGAACGCACTTTCTGCATATGAAGTTCTTGAACAGTTTGGTCTCAAATCTGTAAGTCTCGCCATCACGAACAAGAGGGCCGTACATTACAAACGTTTTGAGGTAACGTCTCACCAAATCGTTGTCGCTCGGATACAACGGTAACAGGTCTTCTTCTTTTGCCGTGCCCAAATCTTTGACTTTCCTCACGATGTTGTGCGGCAACTGCATGTCCATGTTGAATTTTTTCTTGACTTTCTCGATAGTTTCGCCTTTGACCTCTATGTCGTCTAGATTTCCTAGACCTCTCTTTGCTGCTTCAGCGATGTGACCGATGTTTTCGGGGTTGTATCCCATCACTCTAGTTCCGACACTGTCTGCCGCTACTACGTTATCGCTCGCGATCATTAGGTCGCTTCCTACAGGCGCGCCGAAGCAAGAGGACGGGCCCTCCATACCTACGCTTCCGTCTATGACTGTGAAGATCGATGAGAAGAGTTCAGCCAAATCAGACAAGACAGTTGAGATTGTGCCATGCAGGCGGTTTCTGATAGGCGGGGTCGGAATCAGACCGTAGAGGTTCTTGATGCCAAGAGTGACCGTCGTGATACCGTGACTCTTCAAGACTGCAGCGTTCACAAGCGTCGCGCCGTCGTACAGATCGACCGGAATCTCGACGCTATCCAGAATCTTGTTAGGTGTCAGACTGAACGACCGCTTCTTCTCTTTGGTGAGGTCAACTAGCCTCACTCCAAGTTTCTTCATGGCCTCGAACTCGGGCAGTTTGAAGACCTTTCCAACTTCTTTGTAGATGGGCATGGGGCTTTCAGGTATGGGGACGATCCCGAAGTTCGACTCGATCAAAGCTATGTCCTTAGTGATAGGTCTGATCAATTCAACGAGAGTTCTCAAGACAGCCGGATTCGTTGTCGTCCCCGTTTCATATGTCACGCCGTAGACAAGATTCGGTTTGAGGAGAACACGCGCATTCTTCTCGATCTTGTCCTCCAGTCCACCGACCAGTTCAATAGATTTCTTGACTGCGTAACTGGCGTCCTTGTTTCTTACGATCGACACAACAGATTTTGCCATAACTCTTCGGCACTCAGTACTTGCCCTGTCAGATCAAGTCAAGGACTTAAATTGCTTGTGAGACGCTCGACGGGAATGATCGTTAGTGATTACCAGATGCCAATTCTGTTATCCCATGACATGCGGCACACTGTTATAGTGATTAACTAAAGTAATTGACTATTTATGCGACCTTCCGCGTTAAGAAGCATATGGATAGGTCAATTCTGGATGAGGCGTGGAGGGCAGAGAAGAATCTGAAGGTGAGGGAGAGGATTCTGA
>Ga0315280_10005085_pt1 | contig 18970 bp, 26 predicted proteins | sample YL17G06_40_MG_FD_203697 | JGI IMG/M metagenome (GOLD analysis project Ga0315280, IMG submission 203697) | Sediment microbial communities from Yellowstone Lake, YNP, Wyoming, USA - YL17G06_40 | ecosystem: Environmental > Aquatic > Freshwater > Lake > Sediment | place: USA: Wyoming | collected... | reverse complement strand
TGGTTCTTGCGAAGGCGCTCCTCATGGCAGCGAGGTCCACGATCAACGGCACGCCCGTGTAGTCTTGGAGTAGTACTCTGTAGGGCATGAAGGGAAGTTCCGAGCCTATGCTCTTCGGCCAGTCTGCGAGAAGACGAACGGCTTCACTTGCGCCCGGAACCTTTCCAGAAGATCGCAGCGAATTCTCAAGAAGAACCCTGATAGAGTAAGGAAGAGCGTCCACATCGCATCCCAAATCCTTCAACTTCCTGATGTCGTAGTAGCCTGCCCTTCCCCGGCGCGTGTCGATAGTTGCCTTTGCGAAATCGAATTTCTCTGTCACGTCAAATCGGCCGAAGAGTCAACAAACAAGCCTCTATTTGTAGTTTCGTTTGAAACGAGTAACATTTAGCTTCGGAACGCTGTTCATGAATCAACTGGTGTGGATGTGTTATGTCGCGGTTGTCAGGTAAAGTCGCGATCGTAACAGGTTCGAGCGGAGGCATAGGGCGTGCCACAGCATTGGAGCTTGCCAAAGAAGGCGCAGACATCATGCTGCAGTATCAATCGAGAAAGCCTGAAGCCGAACAGCTTGCGAACGAGATCGCTACTCTGGAACGAAAAGCGATCCTAGCACATGTTGATTTCACCAACATCAAGCAAGCACCAGAAGAAGTCCGAACAATGGTTGAAGAAGCCGTCGCCAAGTTCGGCAGAATCGACGTTCTGGTGAATTTGGCGGGTTACCCAGCTAGAGGCGAGTGGAATAAGCGCTTTCTGGACCTAACGCCTGAAGACTTCTTCAAACCGATCAACGTTGACCTTTTCGGAACTTTTCTTTGCGCCCGAGCCGTGGCCCCGTACATGCTCAAACAGAAAAGAGGGGTTATCTTGAACGTGAGTTCGACGCCCGCGCTGGGTGGTCATGATAAGGGTTTCGCGTTCACAGTCGCCAAAGCCGGGGTGATCGGTCTAACTAAGGCCCTAGCGTTCGAACTTGCACCATACATTCGAGTTAACACCGTTGCCCTTGGGAACGTGGAGACTGGGTGGGTAAGTGAACTGACGGCTGAGGAATTGCGTGCGGAGAGGCAGGGGAACCTGATACGACGATTCGCAACCCCTGAAGAAATCGCGAAAAGCATCGCTTTCCTATGCTCTGACGAGTCCTCCTTCATCAACGGGCAAACAATCGTACTCGACGGCGGCAGCACATTACACTGACAAGACCACACTTGATTCGACTCTGCGAGAACGCCGTTGGCTTGACGAAGGACCATCAGACCCCGAACACATGCGTCATTCTGTTCGGTCCAAATATGAGCGATGGGCCCGCGAGTTATTCGTCTGTGTAACTCCTGAATAAGACGGAAGTTGACCGGCTTGTTCCAGCAAACTAGTCTTTTCTGGCGAAAATGACGATCATGCCCCCCAAAGCAGACTCTGTGATCGTCACGTTGCTGAACCTCCTGCCTAGAACTTTGACTAGCTCACCGTTACTTCCGAGCGCCTGATAGGTCGGAAAGATCATTCGCCACGGATTGCCATCAATAGAGCCGGACATCGTCAACTTGGCGATAACGGGCATCACGTATTGGACGTAGATCGAGATCAAAGATCGTTTGAGAGGATTCCTAGGTTTGCCTAGATCTACAATCGCGAAGATTCCGTTCTCTGAACTCGCCCGGTGGAACTCATCGATTGCTATACTCCGATTCCGAGCGTCACGGAACGCATACGCACTGATAATCCTAGAGAAAGATTTGTCTCTGAATGGTAGTGCCTCAAATACGCCGCGAACCAAAAGCAAACGATCACCCCAAGAGAACCCGAGTCTTTCACGAGCAGCGCTCAATAGCCTGGTGGAAGCGTCTAAACCTACTATGGTCAGATTAGCCGTCCCGCTCAGAACTGTCTCGCTCATTGCACCGGGGCCGATTCCCGCGTCAAGTATCAGCATTCCACTTTCGAGCTTGAGCTGCTGAGCGGCGTAACCGCGCGTTTTTTGGGCTCGACCTAGAGATACTTTCTCGTTTACAAAATCGTATTCAGGTACTGCTTTTTCAATGGCTCGAATTACGGCTTGCCATACTTCACTACCCAGAGACAAGAGTTCGAACTGACCCTACGGCGCGCGGTTATCTGGCGTAACCTCTGCTTGTGAGATACTCTTTGAGCCCATCCCAGCCCTTATCGGTCTTGGTTCTGATGATCGCAAACGCCTCCTTGCCGCCCAAGATTGAAGGCTCTTCACCCACTACCTCACGAACCATGAAACGTGCAGCACTCAAGACATCTCCATTCAACTTAGCCTCGGCATAGTCGCCCAAGTGACAGATTAGCGCTTCAATAGTCATAGGTCCAATCGGCCCATACTGCTGACCGTGGCTGGCAGTGACAACATGCACCGCATCCAACGGAAATCCTCGTCGAATCAGTTCTGAACTTGCTAACGTCAAATGGTCAAGTCGTTCCGCTAAGGCCGAGCGCTGGTACACTCCTTCTCTTTGAGTGTAAGTGGCTGGTTTGAAAATGTCATGGAGCAGCACTCCGCACATAACCAGGTCAGTATTCACTCGGCACCTGTAGATTCTCTGAACTATCCGAGACAGACTCATGCAGAGCTCATAAACCGCCAGAGTGTGCTCAATGAAGCCGCCTGGATAATTGTGATGATGCCTGATACTCGCGGGGGACTTGTCGATAGGTATTCCTTTGAAAGACTTGCCTCCGATCCTGATCGTCGGATTCTGAAGAAGTCCGTATACTTTTCCACGCAGCTTCCTATCTTTAATCTTGTCAACGATCTCGACCAAACGACTATCCAAAGGGATCATTTGCAGTAGGATAATGCGCGTTAGATCTTATTCTATCCTTGGAGTAGGACACCAGATACGAAGGCTGTGGCAGCACCTTCAACTTCTAGACGCAATTAGATACGCGCTCTATGCGTTTGCGGCCGTCAATGCATTAGCGGTCATTGTCTCATTTCTCAGAGGACCAAGAGAAACTTCCGGAACGAAGCACGAGCACGAAGCCCACAAGCATGAGTTCTAAACTAGCCGAAACGAATGAACGGGGAAATCCGTGACAGAGAACGAGTGATGAGAACGCTCGAAAAACTCGACACAGCAATTCTTACGGGGATGCAACTTTACCACAACTACATTCGACCACACGAAGCCTTAGAAGGCAAAACACCAGCAGAAGTTGCTGGGCTAAGAGTCCTAGGCGAGAACAAGTGGTTGACTCTGATTCAGAACGCAAGCAAAGCGAAGCCCAAAGACTGAGGCTATTATATTGTAATCTCGCGATGACTGATGATGACTGGACGTTCATGTGGCTTTTTGATATTGCACACAATCATTATGTTGGAGCACGCGTCTGCCTCATAAATGGACTGACCGTCACAGGTTGCGTCTTAGCTCATCAGTGCATTGAAACATACTTGAAGGCAATAGCACGAGCTACCGTTAAGGCTGGAAAACAGCTCTATTACTTTTCGCGAGACTCAGATTCAACTCAGGTCCGGAAAGAGAAGATATGGAATCATGATTTGTTGAAGTTGACTACGAAAATTGCGCCTGATAATCCAAACCTCAACGATATTCTATCAGATGATGACCTGACACACCTCCTAACTAAACTAACCGAAGCGTATGACTCTCTGCGATATGGCGAAGCAAGCTATAGTGTAAAATTCGTTATTGTTTCCCAATGGTTGGACAAAATTGTGTCGGTCTTAGAAAGGATCTATTATGAGAAACGCGGAGCCACCGGAGGTTCTCTATTCTACGTCCCCGAATGCTTCAGGAGAGATTTCCTAAAGGAGAATTATGCTTTCACAGAGGATAATATCACAGACTATCCATTTGCAAGCATGATGATGGGCGAGAAATTGCCGTACTCTATGTCCGAGTTATACGAGAAGGCAAGAAGAGAGGCGGAACCGAGGGAGAAAAGCAAGTCGAGCTGACGGAAGCGCTAAACATTGCATTCCAATAGGAGAAACCAAACGAAAGTAAACACCCTCTCAGACCAAACGTAGACGACGCGTTACCATTGACATCAATCGTTATAGTCGGCAATTACCATGGGTAACTTGGTCCAGCAATCTGTATTCAACCGCAGGCGGGTTATGAATTCTGGAGCTTCGCTTTCCCAGACTGTCAATGGAGGGCGTCAGACATTACATAGGGCATGTTGAGGTTTGGAAGAGAAGGTAGCCAAGCTCGATGAGAATGTTCACTTCCGAGAGGAAGCACGAATACTTCAGAATGTGGATCGGATTGCAAAGAATTGTGACACTGATCGATCCGCTGTCTACAGAGAGGCCATGCGCGTTTGGGTCGCACAGAATTCACATTTTAACAGACCAAGAAAAGAAAAATCTGGGAATCGTTGACAGCGAAGTTCTGCTCAAAGCGAAGCGCTCAACAGTGCAAGGACTGGCTCAGAGCACGATGAATTAGTACCGAACCACCAATACAAATAGGAAAGCGAATCGTAACCGAGGTAATCGTTGTGCGGAATTCAACAGAGCGCGAAAACGGGAATGGTGAGTTTTGGCAATGAGAAACGCTGAAACAAGATTGGAATTCTCTCCGGTTAAGAGTGGGTTAGAGTACGTAGGCAGGGCCATGCGCAAACGCGGGTTCGAGGTTGCAGACGGAGCGAACTGTGTCGGTGGCGTTCGCACGAGCCGAACGGGCAGACGCCATGCCATATTTGTGAGAATTACCGATCCCAGTGAATTCGACGATCTCAGAATCGACTTGTTGCATGGATATTTCGTTCCCTATCATCAATTCGTAGACAGAATGATATGTCTAGTGAACGACTTGAAACGCACTGAACAAAGAAAGACCATCGACGAGAGATACGCCAAGCGAACGTTGGCTCGCTTTGGATGGAAGTCGGATCTGCCAGAAGCAGTAAGGCAGACTGCTCTCCTCGAGGCCGTCAGTGTCTTTTCGGAAGAGCGACTGTCGAAAGTGCTCAGGATGCTTTACAACTATTGGAAGGTTAGAGCAGATCGAAGGAATCTTTCTCGCAATGTGAGGGACGACTTCAATTGGTTTCGGGACAATTGCTACAATCCTAGCTCGCCTTTCGCGAAACAGAAGAACGAGTTCATCATTTCCCTAAGGTCCAAAGCGGCTCTGGAGCAAAACGTGGCCGCTTTGCTCCACAAAGGCCACATGCGGATCCACTTTGACAATTTCTTTCTAGTGAAACCTGCCGGCCAGACCGTGTTGGGGTAGATTAGATGCGCGTTTTGTGCTCAAGACGCCGACCACGTAGGGCATCACTGAGTGGGCCACGAACCAGAAAGTCTGTCCCAATCATTATTCTGAAAACACATATTGCCCGTTGAGCCACGCACTAAATCGACTTTAGGGTTTCTTGGCTTTCTCGATCATTAATCTGTCTCCTTCGATCTTTACGACCAGCTCTTGTCCAACTGCGAATGGGAAGCGGTCGTCGCCGACGAGGTCGGATGGGAGGTAGATTGAGTGTCGTCCATTGGATCGGTATATTTTAGTCGTGGTCTGGTTGACCACTGTCTGTCTACCGGTTTGAACCATGGTTTACAAAGATTTTTATGTCTTTAGGGTTCATACGGATGTTTACACGAGTGTTCAAACGTGAAACCGAATTTCATATCTCTAGTTAAGGATAGTTGCGCTCGTCGGCTAGAAGCCTAGGGTGGACCAGATGACTCACTACATGGTGTCTCTGTTTTCGGGAGCTGGCGGACTGGACCTGGGTTTCAAGTCGCAGGGGGCGTTTGAGACAATTCTTGCCAACGATATTCTGCCGTCCGCGGTTGACACTTATGCGCATAACTTCAAAATTCCCGAGTGTGCGGATTTCGAAGCAACCAAAGCTCTGCCCAAGGTAACTTTGGGAGATGTCGCCCATCTGGATTTTTCTATGATGAAGGACCGAAGAGTTGCAGTTCTGACGGGAGGTCCGCCCTGTCAAGATTTTTCGGTCGTGAGGGGGCCACACGCAGAGAGAAGAGGCATAGATGTAAAGAGAGGAAGACTTTATCTACACTTCATAAGGGCGCTCGCGGCTCTGAAGCCGGCTGTCTTTGTTTTTGAAAACGTACCTGGCCTCATCAATGCCAATCAGGGCCTCGCCTACAAGACCATATTGGAAGATTTTGAGAATCTGAAAAGCGCGGGAGTCTCGAACAGTGACGGGCGCCTTCGCTACGAACTGATTTTCAATGAATTGGTTAGGTTCAGTACAATTGGAGTGCCACAGAACCGCCGAAGGCTTGTTATCATCGGACTCCGTCGTGACCTTGCTCAAGGAATTGGACAAGATGTCCTGAACAGGATCAAAGCACGAATACGAACGGCTTTGACTGGTCAGAACATGAGATTCTCAACGTTTCCCTTAACGCCCATCGAGACATTCGAGGGGAAGATCCTGACGGAACTGCAAGAAAAATACTGTGAGGTAATGAGACAGTACGACGGTATATGGGACGAGGTCGGTTCCGACCCAGCTCTAATATGGAAAAAGGAGGTCTGGGACAAACTCCACTTCGACATCGTGAAAGACTATCTGACGGCCAACGATACCCCAGGGTTCTCGGAAGTCGAGTTCAGAGAAGCGATGCGAGAGCACAAACGAGTGCTTGAAGAGCTAGAGTACATAGGAAAGAAACTCGAGCTCAAGACCAGAACAAATGAAGATGAAACCGTCAGGCAGAGAATGCGAATGATCCCGCCCGATGAGAACCATGAATTCGTGAGAAAGACCCGATGGGAAGTCGAGGGCAAAGGAATGAGCTTGATCTACAGGCGACTTCATCCACTAAAGCCATCATACACTGTTGTGGCTCACGGTGGGGGAGGGACTTGGGGATATCACTACGAGCGGGAAAGGGCAACTCTTACTAACCGTGAGAGGGCAAGACTTCAGACGTTCCCCGATTCGTTCTCGTTCAAGGGCAAGAACGGTGAAATCAGAGCCCAAATAGGCGAGGCAGTTCCTCCGCTAGGAGCCAACAGAATAGCAGAATGCGTTTCTAGAGTTCTATCCCATTTAGAGTACTAGTCTCGCTACGCTTAGTTGATACCAGATGCTTCTTTTCTTGGGCTACGGAAAGGACATTTACTTCTAACCTCAAGTGACCTTCATGCTCGCCGGAGAAAAGAGCGAGGAATTCTCCCGTAGGTTGCTACGGTGGAGAAGAGCCCACAACTATGACCATCGTTTTCTTTGGCGCAACACCAGAGACCCCTATGTAGTCTTGATCTCGGAACTGTTCTTGCGAAAAACCACCAGGAAGCAGGTAGTAGGCGTTCTCAGCCGGTTCCTTGGCGAGTATCGGAACTTTGCGGAGATAGCAAGAGCAAGAGTGGAAAACCTAGAAGATATGATACGCCCCTTAGGCATGGAGCGGAAGAGAGCCCACCTGCTCAAGTCTCTTGCCGGAGAGCTTGCAGAGAAGCACACGGTAGCAGTCCCTCTAACCCGACAAGAACTAATGGAACTACCAGGCGTTGGTCCATACGCTACTAATGCCGTGCTCTGTTTATCAGCTGGCTTCGACGAACCCTTGGTTGACACGAATGCGATTCGTGTGATCACCCGACTTTTCTCGTACAAGTCATCGGTCAAGAGACCTCGAACAGATCTCAGTCTGTGGCGGTTTGTCAAAGAACTGATTCCCAAGGGAACGGGGCGGGATTTCAACCTAGGGCTACTCGACTTTGCCGCGGAAATCTGCACTCCAGCGAGACCGAAATGTTTTGAGTGCCCAATGGCCGATATCTGCGACTACTACCATGGGCTCCTGATATTTGAGAAACGCCTAGGCGTCGTGGAAAGGAGAGAGCACATAATCAGGATTCCCAAACAAGCGATCAAGCTCTTTCCCGCCCTATCTTCAGCAGAGCTCACGGCGGGTCGGAGGAGACTATCATTGAAAGTAGACTCTCAGGGTAGGATGAACCCAAGCTTCCTTCTCTGGACCCAATTCCTACAGATGTTGGACTTCAACCCAGGCCGGGATGTGATCGTCTTCAGGTGGTTATCCCCTAAGAAAGAAATGATGGAGATAGGAGTTCGGAAGCCCGAACCTCTGACTCAGAAGGATCTCTAGCCTAAGATCTCGACTTTTCCCCTTTTCCCTATGTTCAGCTCTCCGTACGCATTCGTAAACCCGTTCTGGATCCTGACCATGTCACCAACTTTTACTGCAGTCTGATCTCTGTACAGATTGAGCTTTATCGACCCGGTTTCATCTTCGAGAACGGCAGTACAAAAAAGGGCCGATCCGAACCTAGTTTCTATGGGGCCGGGTTCAGTTTTCCGAGCAATTCGGCCTTTGACCTGTACACCGTTCATATTGGCCTTCAATTCTGCTATTCGCTTGGGCGGCATTTCCGTTGGGACTTCTATTCCGAATATCTTCCTTGTACTCATGGGCCTTGACCCTTCCTAATCATACGGACTTGATCTCCGTCCGGTAGTCTGCTGATTAGTTCCCAAACTCGGGTACTTATACGTTCGACCGCCTTCAAATCTCGTGCAAAAACCTCTGCCATGTCTCTTCGTCCATCGACAGTCGTCTCTTGGGCACACCGAAATTCGCTTCCCTAAGCGGTGACTGAAGTGTTGGATGGCATCTATAGAGCCCATTCGACAGTCGATAGTCGCCAAGAACAGGATGAGAGATTGTCACGTCTGCAAAAACTCTGATGTAATGAGAAACACTCTTTGGGTTCTGCTTAAGCGAGTGCTGTATTTCCTTTGAGGCAGTGAAGGTGTTTGGGATGCCCTCCACAGTAAACTCTTTGACTTGTTCACTTTGAGTGAAAGTCGGTATGATACGAGCGGGCTGGAAGGCGTCGGTTCCAAAAAGATAGTCGCCTGGACTAAACTCTGAAAGTAAAGGTAAAAGGGCCTCTCTGAAGTAGACAGCAACAATCTCGGCAGGAAGGCCGGTCAGTTCCGCGATTGCTCTTTCAAGAGCAGGGTCGGTGAGCTTCAGGGACTTCCTGAAGTATCGAATCAACTCGTCGAGTGGTAGGCCCAAGTTAACGAGGACATATACATCCATTGCTCGATCGTTCCACTCATTTCGCGGTATCAGCCACCATTGACTGCTCGGCTTAGTGTCCTTGATCTCCACTTTGAGCTTTGGTTTGTCGAACCCTCCATCACGCTCGACCGCTTCAACGTCACCTTGCCTCATGTCTTCGCGTGAAGTGTACTTTTCAAAGCCGAGCTTTACCTCAACACCTGAGTTCCTCATGATTTTCTGGACGGCCACTTCGGCCAGTTTGCCTCCGATCTGGTCATGGATGTACTTCCCAATGTCGCGGCGAACTCCCGAGCCTCTGAAATCTGTTGTTACGCCTCCCCAGAGGTACCATAACTTCAGGATGAACTCGAGGCATCGCTCATAGTCCAGCCTGTCTAGAGACACTCTGAAGATGCTCTGCGACATTGATACCGAACTCAAGGTTGCAGTGGTCCACATCTTTAATCCTTACACCGTTTTGGCTCAGGCTGAACCAGGCGCCGTGCCCATGACTGAGAGGGGGAACTCCCAAAGAGCTACAAGCTCACAGGGAGAACTGGTTCAGCAAGCGTTTATCCCAATCATTCGCGTACGGATAATGTGGAAGAGGTTACAGTTGCCTACTCTTGCCGGAGAAAGCCTTCGAGCTTTGCTGACAGAAGGATGGAAGTGCGATGCGTATGGCAAGTTATGTCCTTGCGAGTCTCACAGGGGCAAGACTCATAAACTACTCTATGAGCCGGACGGCGTTCTCGATGCAAAAACCATAGAAAAGGAATGTTTTCGCTATACTTCACTGAGTCTACATGTCGGGGATATGGCTCCCGACCTCGTATTCCGCAAAAGGTTGACGCTGACTAAGAAGGACAGGGTGACGGGGGACGAGAAGCAGACGTTTCGGCATCCACATCTTACGAGCTTACTCGAAAGTACAAGTGATATATCTTGAGACTGGCCTTGGTAACCAAGGTCGAGAGACCCCGTCTTGAGCCGTCTGACTCGCAAGGAAGCAATCGAATTCCTCAAGTTGGATGAGAAACAGTTCGACAACTTCTTCAAGAGCGCGGCAGAGTTTGAGCCTCTTCCTCGTAAGGGCGGGCGAGGACGATTCTATTTCGACAAAGACAAGCTCGCGGAGTGGAAGACGGGGTACAAATCCAGATTGTTCAACCTGAGTCGCCGAGAATACGCTCGTTGTTTGGATTTCGGCTTGGCTATGTATTACAGGGGGTACGTATCTTCTGACTGGGGAACAGGGAGGTTGAGGGAGTTTGGTCAATATGTTTCCAATTGGGTCAGAGGACAGTTAGGGGAAATTGCATTAAAGCGTTTCTGCATGCAGAAGCTCGGATTGAAAATAAAACTGGATTTTGAAATGCACGATAAGCTAAACTGCTTGACGTAAATTCATTAACATTTTGATGTTTGCGGCTGCTTGGTTCATGCGTTGATCGTTCTTTTCGATAGCTCCTGAACTGTGAGGTATGGGACGACAGATATCCAGGCAAGTTCTGGAGTCGGCGTGCAACAGAGAGAAGGACGGTGAGGTGAGGGCGAGGATGCTCCTCGTTGTGAGGGTTAAGGTGGACGCTGTGAGACCAGCCCAAGCTGTGAAGGAGCTCCATAAGACTAGGGCATGGGCAACGAAATGGCTTAGGCGCTTCGAAGCGGAAGGCCTTGATGGATTGAGGACCAGGAAGCGGAGTGGAAGACCATCAAAGATACCTAGCCACATCTTGGTGAGGATAAGGAGAAGCATAACCAACCGTCCAGACGGATGGAGAGTCCGTGAGGTTCACGAGGTCATCCGTAAGATATCCTCCGTCACCATGAGCATGAGGCAGGTCTACCGCCTCCTCCACAGGTGGGGATTCAGACCAGTCGTACCGGAGAGACGGTTCCTGAGGAAAGCCTCAAGGATGGAGAGGCTTGCTTTCAAAAAAGAACTAGGCGCCTGCTAGGTAGCCTACCGGAAGGCTTCACAGTAGTATCCATGGATGAGTCCGTAGTCATACATGACGCCACAGCCAGAAGGATCTGGGCGCCGGAAGGTATGAGACCCGTATGCATCGTGACTGGCTCCCACCAGAGAACAGTCCTATTCGGAGCCTTAGGCCTCGATGGAACGCAACTCTTCCGGCAATACGCATACTTCAACGAGGACACGTTCCTAGACTTCCTCAAGAAGATTCATCGGAAGTTCAGGAAGTTATACCTCTTCCTGGACAGGGCTAGGCAACACCACAAGTCAGCTAAGGTTCTCCGATACCTCAAGAAGAGTAGAGTAACACTGAGGGTGAGATGGTTCCCTGTAGGCTGTCCAGAGTTCAACGTTATGGAGGAATGCTGGAGGCAGACGGACAACGACCTCCTCGCATCCAGATACTACCCATCCTTCGCAGACCTCAAGACGACCATCGCAGGTCACCTACGCACACGGAGATTCAACCTGGACATGAGAAGATACCTACTAACGAACAGAGGATGTTAACGAACTTATGGCGTCCAGTTTAGTTGCCCAAGACGTGGTGTCAATAAAGAGAAGGAAAGGTGCAGGCCGTAAGCCTCGATACTCTGTCGCCGTAAAGGCCTCCAAGCCCAAAAGCGCGTATTTGGTTTTGTCGCCGAATGAGGTGAACCTGGTCGGTCGCAAGTCCGATCTCTACGTCTTCACGAGAGTCGATCTGCCGGACGACCATCTCCTGTCAGTATCCCGAAATCAGATGACCAGACTACTGAAGAGTGAACGTCATTTTTCAACGTACGAGAACAAGATTCCAAAGTTTCGAAAGATTCGATGCGAAGTTGCAGGATTCGCGTGGCGACGCGGACTTCGAAAGGGGAAAAAGATACCTGGACAGACATTTAGTGGGATTCGGTATCTAAAGCAATCCGGGGAGTTGAGAAGATCGATGGCAGATTGGAGGAGAGCGTTCCGGACTGCCAGAAATGCGTGAGGGAGGATCTTGAGCGGATTCTGGCTGTTTGTCGTCTCAGCAATTCCGGGGCAGGCCGAAGGAGAAGAGATCCTCAGACATAGGTTCCAGGAACGATTCTGGGGCCTCAACGTAGGCACGCATAGCGTGAAGCAAATTAGCAAAGGGGACAACGTGGTGTTCTACTCTAAGAAGCACTTTCTCGGAACGGCAACTATTGGCTCAGATGTGTATAGGGTCCAGCCTGAACGCGACTATTGGCTTAGGGATAGATTCCGCCATGCGTATGGCGTTGACCTCTCGCAGTCAGAGGTCTGGACAGACAAACTACCCATTGACAGCGTTCTCGACAAACTTGAGCTCATCGTTCACAAAGACATGTGGCAGGTTCACATCCAGGGAGGAGTTCGGGAACTCACGCAAGCGGATTTTGAGATCATAATTAGTACTCACAATAAGCCCCCAGAGCATTTAGAGCTCCTGTTCGTCAAGGAGCTGAGCTCGTCAGAGATTAGAGACCAATGCATACGCTTTCCTACCACCCTGTGGAAAAAATTGGACAAGCGAAACGCTCTCAGCCTTCTTGTCAAGGAGCAAGTGGTTGACATGCAAATGGAATCAAGGCGGATGTTTCCAAAAAGCATTCCCTGGAACGAGTTCGAATCAATCGCCGGTTTCGGAGAGAAGGACTATGTATTATTCAAGAGACGCAAGGACCGCCAGATTGAGCTCTTCGTCATCCACCATCTCCAATAGCGCTACGAGAACCCCAGAAGCGGACCCTGCCACTTGGAGGTAGTGGGAAATCAGTCCAAATCGAGAGAGACCCCGCCACGACATGAGTTGAGACCGATGTTTCCATTTTCGTAATTCGCGTTTTTTTTTTGAAGCAGGTCGGCCACCCTTAAGATTCTGCGAAGAGCGCTTCGAGCCTCACACTACCTAATGGATGGAACGCTGTTTTCAAGAACAGCCTCTGCCATCTGCGCTATTTTGATGTCAACCGAGGACTGATGCTCAAACAAGAGTTTATCCCAGTCATTCTCAACGCCACAGATGTTGAGCGAAGAGGGAAGAGCAAATGTATCTTCTCAAATTACCGTAGCGCTTCTTTGCTACCCGATGAGGCACTGGATTCGCACAGAAGAGAATTGACCGAGAAAGGACACCTTAGCATTCTTGCTCCCGATCAGTTTTCTTTCGCTCTCAGTCCTGCAGTTCCTGCTCTCATTCTCTATACCTTGCTTTCTCCGTGTTGGTTCCCGGGGTCTGAATGGTTGGGTCAGATCGATGGGAACCTTACCGTCGCTGGAAGGCTCTTGCTGCTGATCGAGTCTGCGCCTCGCTGTCAGTGTGGAGGCAACTGCGAGCTACTCCAAAGCCTTGCAGCCCAGCTGCTGGATATTCAATCGCAGGAAGTAGGCTACGAGGCCCAGTGCCCCTACTGCAGCGAACAACTCTTCTTCGACCAAACCAGCCCTCTTCAGCTTTACAATTGCAGGAAATGCAACAAATGGTTCCGACTCGACCCTGGAACCAGCCCGGTTGAAATCAAGACCAAGCCGAATCGCGAGTTACTAACTGATTATCGATGACCAGGATCAGGCTGGTTTGGTATTGGAAGCGGTACATGAGGAAGAGTCGCTATCGGTACAAGCGTTACTTATTGTACCTGCCGAAAGCTATCGGAGACCTCGTCGATACCAGAGTGGATTACGTGGTGCAACTTTTTGGGCCAGCGATCGTTCTGTTGCCGAAAGGGTTGGAGAATTTTCTTTCGCGTCTCGAAAAACTGGAAAAACCCGATCGACAGAACACTGTGGACCAGAGCGTTCGATCCACTAATTCTTTGCAAGAAGATTGAAGAAGCCACGACTCCAGCGATTACTCGAGTGGCTTTTCGCACGCGAAAACGATCTTGCTTGCGCCGCGAAGGAAAATGGCCGGACAAGGATAGGTCGATTTCAGTGAAATTGCCTAGGTCATAGTTGCGTCTATACCTCTGCTATGGCAGATGAGCCGCTAGCGAAGCGTAGAAGGCGCGAGATCCACCTTTACCTCCGAGAGGATATTCTGGAAGCCCTAGAGCGGGTCGCCACAGAATCGGACTTATCGATCAGTCAGGTGGCGGAGATCTTGTTGGGTTTCTATTGGGAATTGAACAGTGTGGCGGAAAAAGGGCGTTTTCTGGCGGAGGTAAACAGGCGTTTCCGCAGAACCACCTAAGTTCTCCCAAGCAGTACCCCGTGTTTATTCTACCGCCCTCCGGGGACAGGATTACCCAGTATGAATTCAGCCCTTTGGCACTGGAGAAAAGACAGACAGGTTCTGCGCAATAACCTAGATCACAACGGGAATAACGCAAGTCCATCTAGGGCGCTCAGAAACAAGAAGAGAGAGCGCATCTGGAGCCATAGGCGCGAAGCCAGACTCCAACTGCGAGAGCTTTTCGATTCCGCTTTCATTGATCGAGAAAAATCCGAGAAAGTCTCGTTGATGGATTCTGTTGCCTTAGATGTGGGGCGCGGTGAAGTTCTTTCTTCTCCGCGGTACCGCAGATCGTTTGAACTCTGAAGTGGTTCTCAAGATTGTTCCGCAAGTTCAGGGTCGAAGTCTCATTCAGAGATATGCTCCTTGGAGGACGGCCCATGACGCAAGATCTGCTTGAAAGCTGGCTGAAAGAGCGCGAAATCAAAATTGAATCCGGACAGGACCTTCAATGTGTGACGCGCGGTGAACTGAAAGCAATCAGGTCGTCGGACATCAAGGCCTCTTCTTGGAATACTTTTGAGGTGGACAAAGAGGGTTTGTTCATCGAGGAAAGAAATGTCAAGGCAATGCTCCGAGAATCCGGAATGATGACCACAGTCGGAAAACGCGCAGGCTTTGCAGACACCATTCGGAATGGGGTATTCACGAAACCCGAGAAAATACATCTCAAGAGGGATGGCGCAATGATCAAGAAACCAGACGGTCACATCGACCGCATAGTGCTCATAAAGGGAAGATGTAAGACCAGAGGCGCGTTGAAACGGCTCGATTTCATCAAGCAACCGCAGATAGCTTTTGAACTATGGGTCGCTGCGATAACACTGTCAGATGAAGATGTGCAGGGGCTTTTCTGCTTGGGACAAGAAATAGGCTTAGGTGCCTGCAGGACCCAGGGCTTCGGAAAGTTTGACGCGAACATCAAACCAGTTCCTGAGATACAACCTGTATCTCAAGCCCAAGCTTGACATGTGAGCCACAAACGCAACTTCTACTCACAGGCCAACCCGTACCGGTCCGTCCCGGTCCATCCCACGTCGAGCCATTCACGCCTCTAAGAGAAATGGGCCGCTCGAACGGGCTCGGTCATTGTGGTTGATTCATCCAAGAGAGACGAATTGCATTCTGGGTGAGAGCAATTGCGGTTTATTCCCTTTCATGGGTGGCAAGTGGTTTCTAGTGAAGTCTCTGGTTCCGCTCATCCCGGCGCACAGAGCGTACGTGGAGGTCTTCGGAGGCGGAGCATACCTTCTCCTCAACAAGCCTCCAAGCAAAGTTGAGGTCTACAACGACATAGATGGCGAGCTTGTCAATCTCTTCATGGTGGTTCGTGATCACCCAAGCGAGTTCATCAGGCATGTGGCCAGTCTTCCGTACAGCAGAGAAGTTTACGAGCGGTGGCAGAGAGCGATCAAGAGGAGGGAACTAGGAGGCAGCAAGATTGAACGAGCAGCTCGCTTCTACTTTCTGCTACGCTCATCGTTCTTCGGTCATGTGGAAAAGGGCTGGCGCTTCGTAGTCAAGACAAGCGAGGCCAATCGAATCTACAATAGCATAGGCGAGATAGAGTCCATTGCCAGAAGACTACAACATGTTTACATCGACCATCTCGACTTTCGTCGCTGCATCAAGAATTGGGATCGGGAAGACACATTCTTCTTCCTCGACCCACCATACCTAGATTCCACACCATATCGCCGAGGTCTTCACCCGTTCACTCTCAAGGACCACATGGATCTAGCCGCTACCACACATGCTATGCGCGGAAAATGGCTTCTAACCTACAACGACTGTCCTAGGATCCGAGAACTCTACGCTGACCAGACGATTATTCCCATCACAACACGACTGAACACTCACAAAGTGGCGGATGGCGAACGCCGACGAAAGTTCGACCAGCTCATTATCGCAAACTATCTGATCAAAAAGTAAGTGATTGAAAGCCTTGATCGTCTTCTTGGGGCGAGATGGAATGTCTTGAGCAGGACGAGAAGCAGCAGTGAAGAGTTTGAGCCGCTAGTTGAATGCGCCACCTGCGGCGTTGTCATCGGACCAAGCAACGCTGAGGTTCACTGGGTGAATCTGCAAGGCAAACCGGAGAAGGTCTGGATCTGCAAGACCTGCGCTCGCTTGAGCAAAGGAGCGCATGTCGGGAAGTACATTATGCAGGAGAGGAAGAGGGCTGGTCGGCAGAAATCTTGAGAACATCTTAACGAAGGCGCGGGAGATCATTCAAACCGTTCAGGCCCTGAAGCGCGGAGAGCGCGTCCTTCTGCTGTGGCATGATGCGTGCCGAGTCAGTAACGATCCTGTCGTTCGCCCGCAGTACTATTCGACGCCCAAAGAAACGCAGGGGGCAGTTTTCGATTGTCTTCCCGACCCTGAGTTTTCACACGTCTTCTACTTGATCCTCTGGGGTGAGATGACTGGCAAACGCCCCGACTACTACGACGCCATTCCAATCGCTTGGATTGCGCGGATTCAAATCCTCGAAGCGATGCCTGTCAAGTTTCCAAGACGGGTTCCTAAGATCGTTCCTGTCAGTCGAAGCGTGGATCGCGTGATGGTCTACAAGAAAGGCGAACTCGTGCAGGATACAGGCGGCATCAGCAAGATTCCGATGCGGTTTGAGGCCGCGGCGAAACCTGTGAAGCTGGTTGAGGAGATCTACAAGATCGTAGCCTGAGGTGTTCGAGAAAGAAAGTGAGTACGCGCGCACCTGGTTCTTTGTTGTTCCGCTTGAGCAACTCATCCCAGAGTTCACCGGCTTGGAGGCCGTGGCCTTCTCTGCTCTCGCCGGTTCGCTGTATCTTCTGCGCCGCAGGCGTTACTGATTGCCACGCTACCGTTGTAAGCCATGTCCGACCCTGTCACCGCCGTGACTGGTTTCTGCGAACTCTCCATGGAATGATAGTTGATTTGTCCAGATCCACTACCTCATTTCGCCATTACAGGTTAGGCCGGTACAGGCAGCGCAGGCCTGGTTCCAGACGTGTGTCCCAGATTAACTTCAAGGTAACCAGCCAACTGTACCTCGCATTACGGCAAGCAGCCGCAACTCGAAAACAAACTATCAACAGCCTGATTGAGGAGGCACTCTGGTTCTTCTTGTCTAAACTGGCATCACATTCCGCTGCACATATCTTCGAACGCCTACGCCACACAAACGCATTGATTCAAGAAGTCGTGGCTACGGCATACAAGATACCACTCCAAACCGAGAAATCGGTCGCGAACATTCACGAGAAGGATGCCCGGCAGAGTCGACGCAACCAACTCAGCCAAAAGTCCTCGGCAGCTTTCGACCAGGTGTACGAGCTCTGCCAATCAGAAAGTCTCGCTGAGAAGAATGAAATGCGCGGCACAATGTATGCAATCTTGGCACGATTGGCTACGGCAAACGAGATGCTCCTACAAGGCGCAAGTGAGGAAGAGATCCTCAAGGAAATCGCACAACTAAACGAGGAACGCCGCCGCTTTGAGGAAAATACCCGAAAGTTGGAACAACAGGGAAAGGCGTAATTTTGAACGACGCCAGAAAGCCTTGGATACTCAAGCAGAACAGTCGACAAGCCATAAGAAAATTGCACAGATAACCTTCGATGATCTCAAGCGGGCTGCAGCCCAAGGCTCTGCCGTGTTCTGCAAAGACATCCTCGGGCTTGAACCCACAAAGTATCAAATCGAGTTCCTCAAGGCGACAAAGGACCATCAGTTCATTGTTCTGGTGTGGTGCCGGCAGAGCGGCAAGTCGCATATTGTGGCAGCCTTCCTCTTTTGGGTCAGCGTCCTCACCGATGGTTACCAGACTGGAATTGTCGGCCCAAGCTTCCGGCAGAGCAAGCTGATCATTCGCAAGATCAACGCTTTCATTCAGAAGCTCCCAAGGGAGATATGGAGCGGTCGGAAGGCTCTCAAAACCAAAGTTGCTCTTTGGAATGGATCTATCATTGAAGCCTTTCCGAATAACCCGGACACGATTCGTGGCCCAACCCTGAACTTGGTTTATGCTGACGAGTTCAACTTCACGAAAGACGACGAGGAAATTTACGACGCCATTCTCTTTACGTTGGGGACAACGAACGGGCAGTTCGTATGCTCCTCCACACCCTGGTCTCGTGATCACATCTTCTATCGCATTTGCCATGAGAAGGAGTTCGACGACTTCAAGCGCATTCACATAACTTGGCGAGAAGCACTTGAACCCAACGGGCCTCTCAAGAAGATAATCCTCGCCAAGATCAGACGCCAGTTCGAGACAGATCCTTGGCGTTGGCGGCGAGAGATGGAGGCGGAATGGGCTGAGGATGAGGATTCGTGGCTGCCAACATCGCTGATCACGGACTGCACCGATCCAATACTGGAGATTCGAGAGTTCGGCGGAGATTTGCGTAGTTTCTGGGCGGTGGATCTTGGCACAAGTCTCCCAAGGTGATTATTGGGTAGGTCTCGACCTTGGCAAGAAGCAAGACTACAGCGTGTTCGCGCTCCTGCGCAAGGACAAGGACATATTCCGGCTAGTGGGTCTGAAGGTCTTTCCTCTCGGGACCGACTACACAGGCAACGCCGGCATCGTAGGCTTCGTCAGCGTTGTCACCCAACGGTTGCGTACGATTCACAAGATCCTGATCGACCAGACTGGCGTCGGCGAGAGCTTCCTGGAAGAGGCGAAGAGATCTCTCCCGAACGCTGAAGGCGTTATCCTCTCAGCACCTCAGAAAACGGACATCCTGAC
>Ga0315280_10005084_pt1 | contig 18970 bp, 24 predicted proteins | sample YL17G06_40_MG_FD_203697 | JGI IMG/M metagenome (GOLD analysis project Ga0315280, IMG submission 203697) | Sediment microbial communities from Yellowstone Lake, YNP, Wyoming, USA - YL17G06_40 | ecosystem: Environmental > Aquatic > Freshwater > Lake > Sediment | place: USA: Wyoming | collected... | reverse complement strand
CGGACGCCTCAATCAGTTTTACTTCGCGCGACCGCATTTCTCCGATTGCGAAAATCTATTACTTGCAATGGCAAATTTTCAACCAAATTATGTCAATGAACCCAAATTTTTCTTTTTACTAAAATGTGGTTTTTCCGAGCCGATATTTTTCCAGTTCTTTGGCAGTTTTTAAAGAACGCGGCGAAGCCGCTCAAATTTTGGGGGGCTGGCCGCCGCCGCAGGCGGCGAAATGCGTTCGAACTATTTTAAGAATAGAGCACCAAAAAATCAACGGCTCACCCCGCAATCTTGGGTGAGCCGTTGATTTTTTGGTGCCCAGGGCGAGAGTCGAACTCGCACGAGGTTGCCCTCAATGGTTTTTGAGACCATCGCGTATACCATTCCGCCACCTGGGCTTTATGCGCATGCATTATAGCGTTTTTGAACCTGCATTTCAACTTTTAAAATAAGTAAAACAATGTTAAAATTTACTCAATGAGTAGGATGGCATGGAACAAGGGATTAACTAAATACCGACCAAAACCATGTCATGGAGTAGAGCCGGTATTGAATAAATTTGTAACAAAATATAATCTTATCTAAGTTATGGCCCGTATAATTACAATCTTCAATCAGAAGGGAGGCGTTGGGAAGACAACCACAAGTTGTTCACTAGGGAGTTATCTTGCAGCGATGGGCAAGTATGTTTTGCTTGTTGACTTGGACCCGCAGGCCAATGCCACGGCGGGCCTGGGACTGCATCTTGCCGACGACCATCTCAATTTATACCATCTTCTTATAAATAACCACGAACCCGAGGCGATTATCAGAAAATCGTCTCTCTTTGGGCTTGATATTTTGCCGTCAGCGGAAAATCTCGCCGGAGCGACAGTTGAACTGGTGGATATGGAGGAAAGGGAGTTCAGATTAAAAAAGACCCTTGATAAAATACGGACTAACTACGATTATATTTTAATTGATGGTCCGCCCTCTTTAGGACTTCTTACCGTCAACGGCCTCGTTGCCGCCGAACAGGTAATAATACCGGTTCAGTGCGAGTATTATGCGCTTGAAGGCCTGGGCCAGCTGGTTAAAACCATTGACCTTGTCCGCAATTCTCTTAATCCTCAATTGAAAATATTGGGAGTTCTGCTTACAATGTATGATAAGAGGAATAAGTTGGCCAACCAGATTGTCATGGAAGTTAAAAAGAATTTTCCCGGCCGTGTGTTTGATACCATAATTCCCAGAGCCGTGTCGCTGGCCGAAGCGCCGAGTTTTGGCAAAACCATTTTGCAATTTGACGAGAGCTCAAAGGCCGCGGAGGCCTATGAACAATTAGCCGAAGAAGTAATTAAATTGAGCGTTTAGGGTTTAGCGGTTAGCGTTTAGGGTGATTAATTCATCCCAACGCTATACGCTATACGCTATACGCTATACGCTCTTGAAGAAGTTTTTCGGGCTGGGGCGGGGACTTGAATCCCTGATTCCGGCAAAAACAACAAAGGTCGTTCCAAAAATTCAGGATAACGTCTTTTATATTGAGATAAACAAAATCAAGCCCAACCCCAACCAGCCGAGGCGGGATTTTGATAAAGACGGCTTGAAAGAATTAGCCGCTTCAATCAAAAAATACGGCATCCTTCAGCCGCTCTTGGTTTCAAAGATAGAAACCGAAACCGACAAAGGCCTGAATGTTGAATATGAATTAATTGCCGGCGAGCGCAGGTTGCGGGCGGCTAAAATCGCCGGCCTGCCTCATGTGCCGGCCATCATCAAAGATAATTTTGACGAAAGCCGTCTCAAGCTGGAAGTATCTTTGGTGGAAAATCTTCAGCGGGAGGACTTAAATCCGGTTGAAGAAGCCGAGGCCTATAATCGTCTGGCCAGTGAGTTCAATCTTACCCAAAAAGAAATTGCCGCTAAGGTTGCCAAGAGCCGCGAGGTGGTCGCCAACGCGGTGAGAATTCTGACATTGCCGGTGGACATCAAAGAAGCGCTAAGAGCCGGTAAAATTGCCCGTACCCATGCCCGGGCTCTGCTTGCTTTTAAGGACGAAATAAAACAGCGCGAAGTGTTCAAGCAAATACTAGCCGGCAATTTTGCCGTCCGCGAGGTGGAATCAGCCGCAAAGGAGCATCGTGTTGCCCAAGAGCCGGCCGCCCCGGTTATCAACCCGCGTTTTCAGGAACTCCAGCAGAATCTTTCTAAGAATCTCGGTGCGGCCGTGTTCATTAAGAGTGGGGCTTCGGGCGGCAGTATAGTGATTAAGTTTGCGAACCTTGAAGAACTGAACACGATAGCAAAAACGATTCTTGATTGAATCGGAAAATCAAATAAAAAAAGCGGCCGCGGGGCCGTTTTTGGTTGATGTTTTGAATCAGCTTCGCTTTGCTAACTTTCTTGTCAAAACATCCAAGGTCGGTTTGGGGAATAAGACAGACAGAACTTTGGATAATCTTTCTCCTTCTTCCTTTGGGTTGTAGGGTTGGTTGCCATTAACCTTTTTTAGATAAATCGCTCCGCCCGTTCTTTGCAGAGCTTCTTCTATATCTCTATTTGGACCGCCAAAAGCGTTTCTTGTGAAGCGGAGCACTTGCCTGATAATCCTTTCCATCTATTCCTCCCTTGTTTTCCTGGCCAAACCGTAAAGAACTAAAGTAAATTATACATTTATACCTGAAGAAGTCAATCATTGACCTTTATTTTGGATTGCCCTTCGCAAAAACAAAGCCGATAACCTCCTTGACTCCGGCTGATTTGAGGGCGCGGGCGCAGTCGTCCAGCGTTGAGCCGGTAGTTGCCACATCATCCACAAGAAGGACAGTTTTGCCCTGCACCAGTTCGGGCTTCATGCATTTAGAAATTCCGGCCGCGTTAGCGATTCTTGACGGGCGGTCGCTTATTTGCGCCTGCGGAACGTGATTGCGGATGCGCACGAGGAGATTCTGGGAGTTTAGTTTTAAATAAGAGCCAATTCCATTGCCGATGATTTCCGCCTGATTGAAACCCCGCCAGTTTAACCGCCGGCGATGGAGCGGGACCGGCACAATGACGGTTGAATCGCGGTCAATGTTAAAACCCAGCAAAAATCTCCGCTCAAGGTATTTAGCCATAAGTCCGGCCATGTCGTCGGCCAGCGACCTGACGAAGCGGTATTTCATCGTCTTGATGATTTTTTCCACGAGCGGATTCTCGTAAGATGTCGCGACGAAAAGCCGGTCCAGAAAATGGTCGGCTCTGCAAAAAGGACAGGTCGTACCGGCGACCACCGGCGAATTGCAAAATGCGCAGGCAAAGTCGTTTTTCATCTTTATGCCGGCCAGGCAAGCCGAACAAACGTGGGATTCATTGTTGTCGGACAGCAAAATTCCGCAGCCGAGGCAAAGACGGGGGAAAAGAAGGTCCAAAAGCCAACTCTTAAATGTATGCATTGTGTCCTCACACTTATTGAGTATAGGTTCTGCATGCCCTCATACCTATTGCAATAGGTGTGAGGGCATGCCGCAAGTCATATTGGAGCATTTGTCATTAGCATAACAAAAGCTGTGTGAATGACAACTGTTTTGATGAGCCCCCACACCTATGCATAGGTTGTGGGGGTGAGCAGAACGGGTATGACTTGCAGATACTCAATAAGTGTGAGGATGTGTACAATTTAAACGCTTTAGGTGGTATAATTACAATAGTAAGAGCGTTTAGCGTAGAGCGTTTAGCGTTTAGGGGGAAGCCTCTAATCGCTAATCGCTAATCGCTAATCGCTAGTTTGTGGGCTTTTTTGGTTTTGGATCCAAAAGCAAAATAGGGGTGGATATCGGCACCTCTTCTATTAAAGTTGTTGAACTGTCAAAAGAGTCAGGCCGCTTTAAATTGGAAAACTACGGGCTTTTTGAACTGGAGTCAATTGATGAAGCCGTGAAAGTTTCAAATCAGGCGCTCGGCGACAAGCCCGTTCAATTAACTGACCGTGACTTGGCATGGGGCGTGAAAGAGGTTTTAAAAAGAGCTAAAATCGGCACTCGCGAAACGGTGGCTTCAATCCCGTCTTTTTCCACTTTCGCTACAATCATTACAATGCCCTATCTTTCGGAAGAAGATATAGCAAAATCCATTCCTTTTGAGGCCAGAAAATATATTCCCATTCCTTTGTCCGAAGTCACGCTGGACTGGTCAATTATAAACGTGGCCCAAGAAAAAGCGGGCCAGCTTCCGCCGAGCGGGGGACAGACCCCGGGCGGACAGCCGCCGACGGTTGAAATTTTTCTCGTGGCCGTGCCGAAAGAAGAAATTGCCCGCTATCAGTCAATAATGAAAAATGCCGGCTTGAACCTCCGCGCTCTTGAGCTTGAAAACTCCGCCCTGATCCGGGCGCTTATCGGCAACGACTTAAGCCCGGTTGCAATCGTTAATATCGGGGGCCGCAGCACCTCCATTTTGATTGTTGACGGAGGGTTTGAGAGGGTGGGCCACAATTATGAGGTCGGCGGTTTTGAAATAACCAAATCTATCGCCCGTTCGCTCGGCATAAGTTTGAAGCGGGCCGAGGAGCTGAAAAGAAGTTTCGGCGTTAAAACTTCCGACAACAATGCCGTGCGCGAGGCATTAAGCTCGCTGGTTGATATGATGGCTTTTGAAACCAAAAAGACAATTCATAATTACGAGGACCAGAAAAAAACTAAAATTTCAAAGATTCTGCTTGTAGGAGGATTAGCCAATATGCCCAACTTCGCCGATTATTTTGGAGAAAAGCTCGGGATGGCGGTTTCTTTGGGCAACTCTTTGGCCAGAGTGATAGTCCCGCCCGGGGCCGCCGGTCTTCAAGCCGAGATCAATTCAACTTTTGCCATAGCGGTCGGTTTGGCAATGAGAGAAGTTTAGGCGAAAATCCCAAATCCCAATGACCAATGAATGACCAAACACTAATGACCAAAAAATTCTTTGGGGTTTAGAACTTGGGGTTTCATTGGGCATTGGTTATTGTGGCTTGGTCATTTAGTTTGTTTAGGATTTAGTGCTTAGAATTTTTTAGGGGGTGTTCATAACATTAGACCGTAAATGAGTTAGAATATACTTAGATGCCAGACGTAGGAGGACTTCAGCTCCTCCCAGAAACAAGGAAAAAAATAGAGGTTCGAGTACCGGGGCAGAACAGACCCGTGGTTTTGAGTTCGATTTTTGTGCTTGCCATACTCGGTCTTTATTTGGGTCTTATGTTTTATAACAATTCCATACTTTCTTCCGTGAGCCAGGCCGATGAACAATTGGCAGCGCTGGAAAGGTCCCGGGACAAAAAACTGGAGCAAAAACTTCTGGGCCTGAAGGACCAATTGTCGGTAATTGGCCCCCTTGTCTCTTCCCATTTATTCTGGTCGCAGGGCCTTACTAAAGTGCAAAATTTAGTTCAGCCGCAGGTCCAATTCAAGTCCATTAATGCAGACAGCGCAGCAGCAAAAATACTTTTTCAGGCCACGGCGGCGAGTTACACCACCATAGCCAAACAAATAGCCGCTTTTTATGCCGACGATTCAATCACCGATATTGTGCTGAATAAAGCATCCAGTCTTCCAACCGGCCAAGTTGATTTCACTATGCAATTGATATTTGACCCAGACAAGTTTTTGATTAAATCTAAGTGATATGAACAGGACCCTCATCGCTTCAATTATTTTCGCCGCGGGAGCATTTGCATTCTTTGTTTTGGTTTTACCGGAGTTTACTTCTGTTAAGAATGCCAGAGCGGCTCTCCAGGTCAGGCAGGCCTTGATAGAAGAAAAGAATGCGGAATTGAAAAACGTTGCGGAGCTTGATAAACAATACAAAGCCAGACAGGCGGGCATTGATAAATTAACCACCTTTATGCCGGAACAAAAAAGGGTAGACCAGATCGTTTCAGGCATCCAGCAAATAGCAAGCCAGGCCGGTCTTAGTTTGGCCGATATATCAACGGCCGCCGCGGCCGAGACGGGAGAAGCGAAGGGCTACAAAAAGATATTTGTCAGCTTTGACGTTGTAGGCCAATATCCCCCTTTTGTTAATTTTTTGAAATTATTAGAGCAAAATCTGCGTCTGTGTGATATTTTTGAAATTATCGGCTCTATGATGTCACAAGTCGGTGGAGGCCAAGGTCTGGTTAACTTCAGCGTGAAACTTAACGCTTATAATCTTAAATAGCTATAATAACTACCCACTACCTACTACCTACTACTCACTACTAACCAACTATTTATGACAGCAGGCACAAGCAAAGAAAATCCAAGCAGAGTGATACCGATAGCGATAATAGTTCTCGGCATTATCGCCGGTTATCTCTTTTTCTCCATGACAATCCAAGGGGGTGAAATGGGAATTCCGCCGCCGGTCACAACTGACGACACGCTTTCAAAATTCAAGGACATTAGTTTGGATTTTTCAATTTTTGACGACGCCAGATTTAAATCTCTTAAGATTTTCGGTGAATCGCCGGTCCAACCGGGCCTGACCGGCCGGGCGGACATTTTCGCGCCCTACTAAGCAGCGTTTAGCGATTAGCGTTTAGCGATTAGAAATTAATTAATTTCCCTGCGCCCTAAACGCTATACGCTATACGCTATACGCTAGTTTTTGGCCTATCAACTGCCTCAACTTTTAATTGATGAGTTGGCGAAACTGGGGTCCTTAACCCCAGAAGTTTTAAGCGAGGCGGAAAAAGAAGCGGCCAGAAGCGAAAATGACTTCGGCGGGGTTTTAGTTTCCAAAAAGTTAATTGACGACGCCGAGCTCTTGAAAATTAAATCCTCCGTGTACCAGCTTCCTATCGTTGATCTTTCGGGTGCCGAGGTGAATCGGGAGCTTCTGAATTACATTTCGGAGGACATCATTAGTTTTTACAAAGTTATCCCTTTCGCCAAAGAGGGTTCTGTTCTCCGGGTCGGCGTTATAAACCCGGAGAATATTGACGCTCTTGAGGCCTTGAAGTTTATCGCTTCGGACAAGGAGCTGACCATAGAGAAATATCTGATAAGCTACAGAGATTTTGAAAATTTTTCCCGCAGTTTCAGAACCCTTACCACCGAAGTCGGCAAGGCCCTTGAATCGCTTTCGGAAGAACTTTCCCAAAAAGAGCTGAAAATTACGGAGAAAATCGGGGGCATAGAAGACATAACGGCCGAAGCGCCGGTAACGCGCATAGTCGCCGTTATCGTCAAGCACGCGGTTGAAACGCGGGCTTCTGATATCCACATTGAACCGTTTGAGGCCAAGATAAGAATAAGGTTCAGGATTGACGGTCTTTTGCAAACGGTTTTGTCTTTGCCGCGCGGTTTGCTCTCGGCCTTGGTTACGCGCATTAAAATATTGACCGATTTGAAAATAGACGAGACCCGGTTGGCGCAGGACGGGAGGTTTTCAACGAAATTGGGGGACAGAAAGGTTGATTTCCGCGTTTCTACTTTCCCGACCCGAAATGGCGAGAAAGTGGTTTTGAGGATCCTTGACCCCATGGTCGGAGATATTAAATTGACCGACTTGGGGCTGGAGGGCCGCTCGCTTGATTTGGTCCTGGAAAATATGGTCAAGCCGTTCGGCGAAATTCTCATAACCGGTCCGACAGGTTCAGGCAAGTCAACCACTCTGGCCGCAATGTTGAGGCAGATTAACAGTGACGAAGTGAATATCGTGACCCTTGAAGACCCGATAGAATATTTTGTTGAAGGGGTTAATCAGTCCCAGACCCACGAGGAGATAGGATATACTTTTGCCAGCGGCTTGCGCCACATTCTGCGCCAAGACCCCGATATTATTATGGTGGGGGAGATCAGAGATGGAGAAACGGCCAGCTTGGCGACCCAAGCGGCGCTTACGGGCCACGTCGTTCTTTCCACGCTTCACACCAACGACACTATCGGGGTGATTCCCCGTCTGGTAGACATGGGCGTTGAAAAATATCTGCTCGCCCCGACCCTTAATTTGGCGGCTGCCCAGCGCTTATTAAGAAAACTTTGTCCCTCCTGTAAGCAGAAGGTCAAAGCTAATGTCGGCGAGGAGCATATGATAAAACAAGCCCTTGAAAAAATGCCGGCCGAGATCCAGAAGGAGTTTCCCAAGAGCGGATTTGAGATATATAAAGCGGGGGAGGGATGCAAGGATTGCCGGGGTAAGACCTACAAGGGAAGAATAGCTATTTTTGAAACGCTGGCCATGACTGATGAACTGGAAAAAATCATTCTGACCAATCTTTCAGAAGGCGAATTGCGCCAGGAAGCCCAGCGGCAGGGGATGCTCACGATGTTTCAGGATGGTATAATAAAAGTATTGCATGGGGTTACCTCTATGGAAGAGCTGTTAACCGTTGCTCAAGAAAACGAGGAAGAACAACCAAAAGCCAGCGTTTAGCGATTAGCGTATAGCGTTTAGGGTAAAAAAACCGGTCCTTTTATTCTAACTAAACGCTAAACGCTCAACGCTAACCGCTAGCAATATGGATAATTATAAAAAACAACTGGACGATTTAGTAGAAATGACCGCCCAGAAAGGAGGGTCGGATTTACATTTATCTCCCGGCCATCATCCCACAATGAGAGTTGACAGCCGCCTGATCCCGCTTACCGAGCAGCCGATACTTGACAGGCAACTTCTTGAAAACCTCATTTTTTCCATTCTTGGCGAAGAGCGGAAGGCGATATTTCTCGCCCAGAAAGAATTTGACTTTGCCTATGAACTGAATGACGACGTCCGCTGCAGGGCCAATGTTTATCAGACGAGAGGAAATTTTGCGGCCGCCTTTCGTTTCATCCCGAAAAACATCAGAACGGTTGAAGAACTTAATCTTCCGCCGGCCATCAAAATTTTCAGCAAGCTTTCCCAAGGTTTTGTCCTGGTAGTCGGGCCGAATGGCCACGGCAAGTCAACCACCATGGCCGCGCTGATCGACCTTATCAACCATGAACGGGCTGAGAAAATAATAACGATTGAAGACCCTGTTGAATATATCTTTTCCCCGGACAGGAGCATTATTGACCAACGCGAGCTGTACCAAGACACGCTTTCTTTCGGCAAGGCGCTGCGCTCAACTTTTCGCGAGAACGTAAACGTGATAATGGTGGGGGAAATGCGCGATTACGAAACCATGAGCGCTGCCGTTTCCGCCGCCGAGACGGGACATCTGGTTTTCGCTTCGCTTCATACGAATAATGCTGCCCAGACCGTTCAGCGCGTCATTGACACTTTTCCTCCGGAGCAGCAGCGCCAGATAATTTCTCAGCTTGCGGACACCATTTCCGGCGTGATATCCCAACGGCTCATCCCCCGCACGAAAGGCGGTCTGATACCGGCGGTGGAATTGATGATTGCCAATGCCGCAGTCAGGAATTTGATAAGGGATGGCAGAATTCAGCAGCTGAATTTGGCTATTGACACCGGTTCCGACGTGGGGATGATTTCCCTAAATCGTTCTTTAGCGGACTTGCTTAGGCGGAAAGAGATATCAACAGAGCAGGCGGAATTTTATTCTTTGAACCCTTCTGAATTGAGAATGCTGACTCGGTAAACAACCAATAACCAAACCTCAATGACCAATGAATGACCAATTCCCAATGACCAAAAATTTTTTTGGGGTTTGGGGCTTGGGGTTTTATTGGACATTGGTCATTGCAGCTTGGTCATTTGTGTTTTAATTTCATGGAATTCAATTATCGGGCAAAACAACAAAGCGGAGAGTTGGTAGAGGGCAGGCTTGAAGCCCCTTCCGAGGATCGGGCGGTAACTTTGCTCCACCAAAAGAATTTGGTGGTTTTAGGTCTAGAACCGGCTAAAAAGGGTCTTTTGGGCCCGGATTTACTTTCAGCGCTCAACAAGCCATCAAAGAAAGACATAGTTATGTTCACGAGGCAAATGGCCACTCTGGTTGATGCGGACGTGCCGTTGGTGGAAGGGTTGCATACCCTGGCCCGTCAGATAGAAAAAGAGTCATTCAAAAAAATTATTTCAACCGTTACTTCTTCAATTGAGGGCGGCGCTTCGCTTTCCGTCGCTCTTAGCGAGCATGGCAAAGTTTTCAGCAAATTTTACATCAGTTTAGTCAGGACCGGAGAGGTCTCCGGCAAGCTTCAGAACACGCTTTCCTACCTCGCCGACTATTTGGAAAGAAGTGCAAATCTGAACTCTAAAATCAGGGGCGCGCTTACTTACCCCGCCTTTATATTATGCGCCATGATAGTGGTGGTGATTGTTTTAATGACCACGGTGTTGCCCCAGTTGCTTTCAATTATCAAAGATGCCGGCGTTACGGATTTGCCATTTACCACTAAAATTCTTGTTGCAGTAACCGGCTTCATCAATAGATTCATAATCCCGCTGGTGATTATAATAATCGGTTCGGTTGTCGGCTTTTTTTGGTCTATCAGAACGCCGAGGGGGAGAGAAAGGTTTGACAATTTCAAGGTGAAAATGCCCCAGTTCGGAAGAGTAGTGAGAAATCTCTATCTTGCCCGCGCTGCCGAGACGCTCTCCACTTTAATTAAGGCCGGCGTGCCGATATTGGAGGGAATAACCATAACATCAGATGTTGTGGGCAATACGCTTTATAGGAATATTCTCCTGGAAGCGGCGGAAAATGTCCGCGGCGGAGGGACTATTTCGGAGATACTTGACAGATACAAAGAATTTCCCCCTCTTTTCACCTCAATGCTGTCAATCGGGGAAAAAACCGGCCGGACTGACTTTATGCTGGAGAATATCTTTAAATTCTATAAAACCGAATCAGAAAATGACGTTCAGAACCTTTCCCAATTGATAGAGCCGGCGTTGATACTGGTTTTGGGTGTGGGCGTAGCCGGTCTGGTTTCGGCGGTTTTACTGCCGATATACAGCTTAGTGGGAGCGGGCTAAAACTAGCGATTAGCGTTGAGCGTATAGCGGTTAGTGAGAATCAAATTAATTTAAACTAAACGCTAAACGCTGTACGCTATACGCTGTCTCCCTGTTTATAACTCATTTGCCCTTTATTCCGCGGTAATTTATAATTTATCGTAGGTCAAACAACTAGCTAAAAAGCGTATAGTGCACGAAACGTATAGAGTTTGCATTGCCAAACGCTAAACGCTTTACGCTAAACGCTCATTTAAGAAAGTGATAAGTAAAATAAGAAGTTCTCGGGGGTTCACTTTGGTCGAATTACTGGTGGTTATAGCTATCATTTCAATTTTAGCGACTTTGCTGTTGTTACAGCTGGGCATTGCCAGAGCGAAGGCAAGGGATGCCAAACGCATTGCCGACGTTAATCAGGTACGTTCGGCTTTGGAGATGTATTTTGATGATAACGGTTCTTATCTGGCCACCAACATAATGACTGTCCTTAAGACTGGCCCCGTACAATATTTAATAAATATACCCCGCGATCCGCTGGCGGCCGGTTGCACTGATACTTACGCTGGAACGGCGGTCGGCAGTGTAAATTGTTATGGTTATGCTTGGAAAGAGGCGACATCCCCAGCGCATATGATGATTTGGGCGGAATTGGAACAGAAAAATACCAATGCCCTGACTAATGACGCTGATATTAACTCAACTGGTTGGTCTGGCGCTGCGATAAATGGTGCTACTGAAACATGCCTTAACACTGCGGCCAGCGACTGTATCTACGATTCCGGCCAGCCATAAAATTAGGGTATAGGGTAAAGGGTATAGGGTAGAGCTAAAGAGAATTTTAGAATCCCTGATTCCTAAACCCTAAACCCTAAACCCTAAACCCTAAACCCTACTCTTTGACTTTTCTCATCTTCCTTATCGGCCTTGCTGTAGGCAGTTTTGTCGGCGTAGTTATCCATCGCCTGCCGAAGGGGGAGCAGTTCGTCAGCGGACGCTCCCGATGCCCCGATTGCGGGCACACTCTTAAATGGTATGACTTGGCGCCGGTTTTGAGTTTTTTAATTCTTTTGGGCCGGTGCCGCTACTGCCGGAATAAAATCTCTTGGAGTTACCCCGTGATTGAGTTCTGTTCGGGGATAATTGTCGCGGTTTCTTTTTTATTTTTGTCGCCGTTCGGTTTGGCTTACTGGCTCTTTTGGGTTTTTATTCTGGAATTGTTCCTGATACTTGCCTTTATTGACCTTAGGCATTTCATTTTGCCCGATTCGGTGATGGCGGTAATTCTTGCCGCCTTCGTCTGTTATGAAATTTTTGTGGGGAAAGTTGCAGGAGCCGGCCTGTCTGGACTCGTCGAGGCCGGCTCCATTTTTTCATTTGGCAATTTAGCCGGCGCAACTCTTTTGTTCCTGGCCTTTTTTCTGGTTTGGAGTTTCTCAAACGGCAAATGGATAGGACTGGGCGATGCCAAGCTTGCCGGATTGCTCGGCCTCGTCTTCGGTTTTTGGAACTCCGTTTTTATTTTGTACCTAGCCGTTGTAATAGGAGTAGCGGCGGGCCTTACGCTTATTCTCTCGGGAAGAGGGAATCTGAAAACTAAGTTGCCCTTCGGAGCCTTTATTTGTTTTTCGGCAATTGTTTCCACCCTTTTTAATTATGGCGTCTTTGAAAGAGTGGCGGAGTTTTTCAGGCAGTTGATTTTCAGGATTAACCTGTTTTAAAATAAAGTGAGGAGTGGTGACAGAGGACGTTATTCGCCAGTCCTAATAAGATGGACCCCGTTAGAGATAGCTTGGACTGCCATTGTACGAGCTATGCGCAACGGGGATCTCTAACGGGGTGGACTATCCCTTCAAAAATTACTGGTTTTGGGTCGTTGTTGTTTTGGTTGTCGGCATCTCCTTTTTCTACATTACTTTCAACTTGCCCGTTTCTAACAGCGGGGATTCGGCACGATTGACCATTAAGTTTGACGCAAATGATACAAGAGCATTTGAGGGGCCGGTGACTAAAGATATGACCGCTCTTCAGGCGTTGCTCTCTGCTTCTCGCGGCGGCGGTTTTGATGTCAGATATTCTTTGGACAAAAACGGCGGCGTCAATCTCGCTTCAATCGGCAAGTCGTCCAACGGCGCCAAAAGCTGGCACTTTTATCTTAACGGCGAGTTGCTCAAGGCCGGGGAATTGGACAAAGTAATAATTAAAAAAGGGGACCTAATTGAGGCGAGGTATGAATAAATTAGCGTATAGCGTATAGCGTTTAGGGTATAGGGTTTGCAGTCCTAATCGCTAAGCGCTAAACCCAAACATGATTTTTCTAAACGCTAAACGCTCAACGCTAAACGCTGGCTTCACACTGGTTGAGGTTTTGGTGGTAACCGCAATTATCGCTACCCTTTCGGTGGCTTTGTTTTTTAATTTCGGGACCACGGCGCGGAACCGGACGGCCCGCAGCCAAGTTGCCTCGGTGATTGTTTCCGATATCAGGCGCACCCAGTCCATGGCCCTGTCGGGCGCCCGCTTTAACGGGAACATTTTTTGCGGGTACGGCATTCATTATGTTGACCACGTTACCTACCTTCTATATGCCGGTGCGGACGAGGGATTGCCGCAGTGCCAGAGCACCAATCACAATTATCAGGCCGGTACCGACTCGGTGGTGCAGACCCAGAAGCTTATTAATCAGAATATGGAATTCAGGTCCGGTTTCTCCGATATTTTTTTTGAATCACCCGACCCCAAGACCTATATCAACAACAGCGCCTCCTTAACTCCTCCCTTTCCTACGGCAACGATTATTATTCAGCGTACCAGCCAGGCCACTTGCAGCATCCCTCAAACCTGCACCCAAATAGATGTTTCTACCTCGGGCCAGCTGAATTTGACCGACTAATCTTTTTGTAAAGTGAATGATTATGATTGCCCTAAACCCTAAACGCTATACGCTAAACGCTGGTTTTACTCTTGTTGAAACTCTAGTTTCCGTACTTATTTTTGGCGTCACTCTCACAGCTATTTTTTCTCTTTTGACCAATAATCTGAAAGACGCCTCGCTGATTAAGGACAATTTTATAGCAAGCGGCTTGGTTCAGGAGGGGATGGAAGTGGTCAGAAATATCCGCGACAGCGACTGGCACGCTAGAAATCCCTTTGGCACTTCAATCCCCGACGGGAATTACAGAGTTCAATGGAACTCTACGGCCCTACTGCCTTTCGCCGATTTATTTTTGAAAAAAGACAGTGGCAACGGCTTGGCAAGTTATGATACCGGCAACGATACGATTTTTAAACGCACAATAACCATCAGCACGGTTTCCAGCGTGGAGAAAATGGTGGTAGTTTCGGTAACGTGGGACGAAAGAGGGAGGCCGAAGTCCGTCAGCGCCGAGGAACACCTGTTCAATTGGAAATAAAGCAGCGTTTAGCAATTAGCGTGTAGCGTTTAGGAAAAATTATGTACATAGAATCATACAAACAACTCATTGTCTGGCAAAAATCCATTCAGTTGGTCAGATTTGTATATGAGCTGACAGAAAAATTTCCGAAAAACGAGACGTATGGCCTGATTTCTCAAATGAGACGAGCCGCAGTATCAATCCCATCCAATATAGCCGAGGGTTATAAAAGGAAAGGCCTTGGAGAATATCTAAACTTTTTAAGCATAGCTGATGCTTCGGCTGCCGAATTGGAAACTCAATTTATTATCGCTGAGGATTTGTATAAGAAAATAGATTTTACAAAGGCCGTTCTCTTATTGGAGGAGGTACAGAAAATGTTAGTCGTCATAATTAAGAAACTAATCGCTAACCGCTATACGCTAAACGCTAATAATTCCGGCTTCACTCTGGTTGAAATGATGGTGGCGTTCTTGATATTTTCCATAATTTTGACCATTTTCAGTTCCGTCTTTTTGAGCTCCTCCCAGCTGCAAAAAAGGGCTTTCAATATTCAACAGGCGGAGGAAAACGCGAATTATGTCCTTGAATCAATGGCCAAAGAGATAAGGGTCAGCAAGATTTCCGGTCCGGATTCAAACTGCCCGTCGTCGCCGGCCTCCACTTTATCAATTACCCATCCGGTTAACGGAAATATTGTTTATTCTTTGAATGGCACTTCGGTTCAAAGAACCGTTGGCGGGACAGTGACTACCATCAGCTCTAACACAGTTGATTTTACTCGTCTGCAATTCTGCATTTCGGGAACGCCGACCGAGGATAAAAAACAGCCGAGAGTTACGATTTTGGCGAGCATCAGAAGCAAAAAAACCCAACAGCAGGCAAGCGTTGATATACAAACCACCGTTTCCCAGAGATTTTTATCCGATCAGTAGTAAAAGACTAGGGTATAGGGGTTAGGGTATAGGGTATAGTTATGATTGACTCGTATAAACAATTAATAGTATGGCAAAAATCTGTAAAGCTCGTCGAGCTGATTTATAAATTGACTGAGAGATTGCCCAAAAATGAGGAATATTGTCTTTCTTCTCAAATGCGCCGGGCGGCGGTTTCTATACCTTCTAACATTGCCGAAGGCTATAAAAGAAAAGGACTGGGAGAATATCTGAACTTTTTAAGCATAGCCGATGCCTCAACTGCTGAACTAGAGACGCAAATTATAATAACTAAAAAACTATATCCAGGATTAGATTTTAAAGACGCAGAGTTATTATTAGAAGAAGTCCAAAAGATGCTCATAACACTGATTAAAAAATTAGGTTTTAAGAAAATTCTAAACCCTAAACCCTTAACCCTAAACCCTAATAATGATGGCCAGGCCGTTGTCATCTCAGTTCTTATAATCGGCTTTTTGCTGTCGGTTGCCCTGACCCTTTCTTTGCTTTTTATCCCTAAAATAAGGGCGTCTTCGGAAATCAGCAAATCATCCGCCGCTCTTTACGCCGCCGAGAGCGGTCTGGAGTGGTGCCTCTATGTAAATAGAAAAAGTCCGCCGCAACCAACACCCTCCCCGCCAATTATGGCTAACAACGCGACCTTTTTAAACGGCAAGGTTAACCCTCCCGTGCCCCTAACCTCCGCCGATTGCTTAATTCCGCCGTTAAAAATCCTCGGAACTTATCAAGGGATTTCCCGTGCCTTTGAGATTAGTTTTTAATGTTTCTCCACAAGAATCCCGCGCAGCTTGCTGCGCGGATGAATTGTGGCCAAGAAACATTAACCCCGCATAAACTTTGCTCTTGAGCAAAAAGCAGTAAGTTTAAAGTTTCCCAAGGCCAAGCATTTCGCAATGTCCGGCCGCGAATAGCGGTTTCGTGGGAGAGGACATTGCCGTAACCCATACTGCGCAAAGTTTTGTGCGGGGTAAAACCAATAGATCCCGCGCAGCAAGCTGTACGGAGCTCTACCTTGACCTAGCCTCACAATTTGTTATAATGAGATTATTATGAGAAAAATAAATTTGAAAAACGTGGTATGGAAAGAAGGGAAATATTACGTTGCTCAGTGCTTGAATGTAGACGTATCTAGCTTTGGGAAAACAAAGAAAGAAGCGGTGGCTAATTTAAACGAAGCGCTGGACTTGTATTTTGATGAACAGAAAAAGCCCATGGTTTTGAAAGTAGAGAGGCCGGAGATATACAAGCGGGCATATTTATAATACCGAAACTTTATTCGTCAAACCGGATTATTAAAGTTCTTCGCAAGAAGGGCTTTGTTTTTATTTCCCGAAGAGGCAGTCATGTTAAATTTCGCAAGGTTGGCAGGCAGACCTTAACGGTAATAATCCCGGCCGATAGGAAGGAGATGCCTTTTGGGACCTTCGCTTCAATTTTGCGGCAGGCCAATTTAACAGAGGAAGATTTTAGAAAAGACGGATAATTTTTGGCAAGGCCTCTAATTAAAAATCCTCGGAACTTATCAAGGGATTTCCCGCGCCTTTGAGATTAGTTTTTAATGTTTCTCCACAAGAATCCCGCGCAGCTTGCTGCGCGGATGAATTGTGGCCAAGAAACATTAACCCCGCATAAACTTTGCTCTTGAGCAAAAAGCAGTAAGTTTAAAGTTTCCCAAGGCCAAGCATTTCGCAATGTCCGGCCGCGAATAGCGGTTTCGTGGGAGAGGACATTGCCGTAACCCATACTGCGCAAAGTTGTACTGGATGGGTACATCGGTAACACTTTATAATGTGGCAGTAGTGGGCGTACTATGTTATGCTAAAATCTAAAATCAATGAGCCCCGTTAGAAGTAGCCCTAGCGGGTTTGCGAATTAAGGTTATTATTTAATCGAATTAGTACTTCGACCGTAAGCGATATTTATGTGTCCCGAACGAAATAAGAAACCTCCGGTTTCTGCCGAAATAACATTTCGGACTTCGTACGGGATGTGCCGCTGTTACTACTTCTAACGGGATGAGGCGAAAAAATTACATTCAAATTCAAAAGATTGCCGGCAGATCAATTAATAATGCGCAGGATGAACAGGATAAAATTTTTGCAGGAATGTCTCCGGATAGGAAAATAGAGTTGACTGCGCAATTGACGTCGCTTTGTTTGGAATTGAATCGTCTAAATGCACACAACAGACCCAAGAAAACTACTGGTAAAGTTAGCCTTCGTTTTAGATAAGCTGGGGCTGGATTACTACATTACTGGCGGAATGGCAGTTTCGGTTTGGGGCAGGCCGCGCGCGACATTTGATATAGATGTGGTAATCAACTTAATTGAGCCACAAATAAAAAAATTATCCTCGGCTTTGCTGAAAATTTCTAAGCAAGGTTATATAAACGAAGAAATTGCCAAAGAGGCTCTCCGTACTCACGGAGAATTTAATTTTATTGACCCCGAGAGCGGGACGAAGGTTGATTTCTGGGTTGCTAAAATGGACGAAATGGCCAATCGGGAGTTTATGAGGCGCAAATCTATAAGAATTGCCAACCAAAAAGTTTATTTTATTTCCCCCGAAGATTTAATAATTCGCAAACTTATTTGGCATAAAAAAACAGGCTCGGACCGTCATATAAAAGATGCCGAATCCATTCTTAAGCTATCAGGTAAAAAGTTAGACACGAAATATTTAAAAAACTGGTCAGACGAATTAAAAAAGGCCATCAAGAACAAGAATTCTTGATTTTTTTGATATTTCTGCCCCGTCATTAAGATTGAACCTTGATGTTGACATAAACATTCAAGCGATAAAGCCAATTTTCCGGCAAAATGACATTTCTTTTGCCGGTATTTTCGGTTCCCGCGCCAAGGGGACACAGCGGGAATCAAGCGATTTGGATATTTTAGTTGAGTTCAAAAAATCCAAGAGCCTTCTCGACCTTATTCGTGTCCAAAATATTATTTCGGATATTCTAAACCTTGACGTTGACTTAGTTACTGAGGATAGCGTTAGCCCGCTCATTAAGGATAAAATCCTGCGCGATCTAATCGTCATTTATGGAAAAAGATAATGTTTATATCAGCCACATCCCACATCTTAGATGCCATTGGAGCAATAGAGGATTATGCCAAGGGGTTAACGCTTGAACTTTTTATTAAACCGGAAAATAGGATGGTGCAAGATGCAACCATAAGAGAGTTGCAAGTTATCGGTGAGGCCGCTAAAAAATTGTCCGAAGAACTCAAAAGCCAAAGTCCGGTATTGCCTTGGAGGGAAATCGCCGGAATGAGAGATAAATTAACCCACGATTATTTTGGCATTGATAAAAAGGTGGTCTGGCTTACGGTAGAAAAGGATTTGCCGGTTCTGAAGAAGGCAATGAGAAAATTGAGAGCCTCTGGTTAAATGGTCAACGGGTTTCTGGTTTTGTCTTTGGATGATAAATAGCGGGCGTCCTGCAGGACGCCCGCTATTTACGAAAACAAAAACCCCCGGACGCTCTCGTGAGGACGAGCGCCGGGGGGTCGGGGATGGGGGGTTCATTAGTTTGAACCTCCCGAAATAGTGATTTGATACTCAACACCGTTGCCGGCCTGGCTGATGACCAAACCTTGTTTCCCGGGCCAAAATGTAGTTGTGAACAAGAGGGCTTACTGCTTTTCACGGAATGTATTAAAATAAAAGGTAATTGACCAGCAAAACGGACTAAATCGTGTAAAATATTAGTATGCGTACACGATGTCCGAAATGCAATTATCACTGGTCATGGAAATTAACTGATGGCAGAAAGAAGTGCCGTTCTTGCGGCCA
>Ga0315280_10005083_pt1 | contig 18971 bp, 13 predicted proteins | sample YL17G06_40_MG_FD_203697 | JGI IMG/M metagenome (GOLD analysis project Ga0315280, IMG submission 203697) | Sediment microbial communities from Yellowstone Lake, YNP, Wyoming, USA - YL17G06_40 | ecosystem: Environmental > Aquatic > Freshwater > Lake > Sediment | place: USA: Wyoming | collected... | reverse complement strand
TTGAAATTCTCTTTCTCCCATTCCAACAGACCATGCTAAGACTAGCGATAGAAGAAATAGAAGAGAAGATCAGAAACAATGAAGCAGGGAAAGACAAACTTGAAAAGCTGAAAAGTCTCTGCAATGTACTTGCAACGATGTGAGGCTCGGCGGCCTTTAGCTCCTCCATCGTTCTCCCGAGGTTTTTTAGCCTTGATGAGCCGGGAACCTTCCTGAAGAGGGTTTCACAGAAAACCCGCTCTCAGCCTTTAAGGCTGAGGGTTGGCCTATCGTCCGGCCGTGGTCCATAAACCACGAATGCGGTAGGCCGAAACGTCGTAGCCCACGAAGGCTATGACGTAGAAGGGATGTTTTCAACCGCTTTTCCACCGGCGGTCAGGATGTCTTTTTGGGGCTCAATTTTCAAATTCAATTGGGCAAGAAGCTTCAAAGAGAGATGAAGTTGACTTCTCCCACAGGCAGTCAGTTGATACGTTTTTCGCGGTCGGTTCTTCTGCATTTCCCATCTTCCCCTAATCAGTTTTCTTCTCTCCAATACGTTTAGCAGAGGATAAATCGTGCTTGGCCCAAGATACACTCCGTACTCTTTTCTGATACTTTTTATGATCTGGTATCCATGCATCTCGTTTTCTTTAAGAAGCTGCAGGATGACTAATTCCAGAAGACATTTCACCAGTCGGGCTTTAATCTCTTTTTGCTCATTCATCCTTTTTTAGTTCCAGCAGCTGCTTCAATAGTCTCGCAGCAACGTTCTCGTTCAGCCCATAATAGTAAACCTTGTCGCCGCTGGTCATCTTCCGCATTAAACCTTTGCTGATAAGGTCGTTGATGATCATTCTTTCTGGAAAATCGAATTCATCGGCGCATCTCAAGTCTTTCAAACAACAAAGAAGCTTGATTACGAACGATGATGGCAAGGCTATGAACACCCATTGGCGCCTATGTACGTCATGGTCGTCGAAGTCATGGAAAAGAATGATTAAACCCGCATCTGCTGATTTTCTGAGTGCTAATTCGGGCGACACGGACTGAAAAAGATGATAGGGCTTTGGTGTCTCGCATTGTGTATCTGGAATTTGATGCAAAGCGGTCAAGAGAGGACCATGAAACAAACTCAGATTTAAATTAGATCCTTCCTCGTTCTTTGAAAAGAAAACGGAGTCGCCTCGTTACGGGTAATGTGATTTTAGGTATAACAGGCTCCTGATGTGATGTCTATTTTTGGCTGGCTGTCTTCCATTAAAATCTCGTATTGAAGCGTGAGCTCTCCGGCTACCTACTTTAAGCAGCTGCGGAATCAATCTGTTTCGTTCATGATCAAGTTTTTTAGGCAGCTCGGGACATGGGACATGTGAGCGATCCATTTCTCATCTTCCTTTTCGTCGTCGTTCTTGATGCTGTTCTCTATGTGCTGGCATACTTACTCGTCCGGTTCTTAAAGAGGGGAAAAAATGAAGAATGAGATATGCTGTCCTCACTGCCACCACGCTTTTGCCCAAGACTATTCTGAAGCTGTAGAACAAAGTTGCGTGAAAGCAGTTAGTGTCCAAACGAGCTGTCCCTACTGTCGAAAGAAGCTTTTTTTCATAGTCCAGTCGGAGGGCCACGATGTGCTCTATCTCAAAAACAAAGACGAGCTACTCTGGACATACGAGCTACTATTCGGCAAAAGTTGAGTTCCATCTGATTTCCATTTTTAGGTGTAGGATAGTCCTGGTGTCACAGGTAAAATTCTGGAACTGCCGGTCAGTGCCGGAAGAGACTTGAATTGTTTCCTCTCCCCTGAAGGGACATCCCCACTCTTTCCTAGGGATAGGGTAGTCAGTTTGTATGGTTAGTTTTTAGTTTTTAATATTACTATTTAATATGAGGAGTTTATTAGTGGACAGCCGTAGCAAAAAATAGCTGTGGCACTAGTAGTCTGTCATACCTAATTCTTCTCGTTTTCAGTTTAGGCGACAATGGGTGCTGCACCTGACTTGAACGCGTGAAAGACCGTGAAAATGTGTTGCAACTTTAAAAGGGGTTGTATACTAATATTAGTGGTGAAGAGAAACTTGGCTAAAACTTGGAACCAAATCTATCCAAGAAACGCCTACGCCCAACTACTCCTCTTGCAAGCGAGCACGCAAGTTAGCTTCGCAAAAATCGTCAACGCAGTCATAATCGAGGGGCTAATCCGACTGGGAAAGCTTCCCGAGTCGGCAAGCAAGGCACAAACCGTATTGGGCATCACACCGCAAACACCAAAAAAGAGGGATTTGCTGCGGATCACGTCAAGTTTGCCTTCTCCGCCAGACTGGTGGCTAGACCCACGCGACGCAAATGACGAGCCATTGAAATGGCCTAATTGCCTCGCTCAAGCCCTCCAATACCAAAAGAACCATCCAAATGGGATGTACTACTGGTACGTTCAAACAATGCTCCGAGCCGCCACAAACGACGAGTTAGAAGCTGCCAAAAACAAAATATCATCAAAACTCAAGGCGTAGGAGAAAAATGGAAGAGGCGCGCGCTTTAACCGAATTTAGGAACGCATATGCGCGCTAAACAGCTGACAAAACGGGAGCTATACGACTTGACCCGGACAAAAAAGTCACTCACAGCAAAACAAACAACCATTCTCAAAATTGTGGAAGTTACCCGTGTGCGAGGCGGCTGGTTAATGAGGCTTGAAAGTCACAGGCACAGAGAGTACTGTTTTGGCGACGCTATGGGCCTAGCAATTTCCTTGCTGGATATATGCGAAAGGGGCTATATGCCATGATGCTGCGACCCCTACTACTTTGTTTGGAAGCCTTCGATATCAAAGAAGGCTACAGGTTTTATTAATTATTTTGCCATTGTAAGTTTCTGAAAAAGCCCGCCAAGCAAACAAACGAGAAAAAGACATTGAAACCTTGAGGGTGAATATTTCATTGAAAGGGATCCTGACCTACATTATTGGATTAGAGCCTTATTATACTTCTCAAGCAATGAAGAGAATGTTAAAATGTTGGATGAAGTAGTTGTTGAATTTCTTCAAGAGCTGGAGAATAAAGCTAAGGAAGCGTGTGCATCTTTCAAGAACTATTTGTTATTTGATGAAGTCCTTTGGTGGCGGAGAAGTTATCGAGTTTTAAACATCGCTTAAACAAGTGTAAGACGTTTAGTAAAAACGCATAAAATGGTGAAGGATGCATGTCGAAGAGAATGTGTGATACCTGTGGTAAGGAGAAAGTTGTACGAGGAGGAAAAGTATGTGCAAATGGGCACTTATTTGTGCAGATTGCGTTTATGGTGGACTTTTGGGGTCAACACATACGTCATACCCCTTATGCGAAAAGCCCTTAAGGTAAAACAGGCTTTATTTTTACCTTTTTCTTTTGGCTTTTCTTTTCATTTTTATGAATGTTGCTGTTAGGATTGTTACTATGGCTGTATAGGTTATGAGGGGTCTTGCGATTGTATACTTATCTATGGGGATGCTGTAGCCTCCGACTGGTACGGTTGCGGCTGTTATGCGTGCAGTGTCTGATTGTGCTGTGCTGCCTTTTGCGTCTGTGACTTTGAGGTGTACGTAGTAGATTCCACTTGTTGTGGGTGCGAAGGCCCAAGTGTTTGATGTCGCTCCTGAAACTGGGTTGCCGTTAAGGTACCATTGATAAGTGTACGGTGTGTATCCGCCTGAAACTGTTGATGTGAAGGTTACTGATTGACCTACGAGGATTGATGCGGAAAGCGGACTTATAGATGCTGATAGTGATGGTGGAGGAGGCGAGTATGTGAATACTGCTCTTAGGGTGTGGTTGTTATCCATTAGAACTGTGTAGGGATTTGCTGAGCCAACATTAACTGTGTCAAGTTCCCAGTGACTGAAAATGTAGTCCGCATTTGGAATTGCCGTAACTTGAACTGACGAGTTAGCTGTGTAAGTGTATGTTCCGGGAGCTGGGTCTGTTGTTCCGCCCACCGTTGTTGTGATTGTCAGGTTATAGGTTGGCGGTGGTGGTGCGATTACCCATGTGCCTATTATTCGGATTAGGTGAGTGCTGTGAGTGTATGTGAAGTAGAGAAAGCTGTGAGTTGCATTTTCTGTTATTGTAGCTGGCACTGGCGCGCCGTCTATTAACACTGTCCAAGGCTCACCATACAAAAGTGCCTTCGGAATCGTCACATTACAGAAACCAATGGTGCCAGCTTCACCAGTGACGTTAAAACTAATCTCTTTATCTGGTTGGTTAAAGGCGAAGTTGGATACGGTTGAGTTGCTATCCACAGACACCGCAAAAGTTTCCTCTCCCCAGACAATCGAGAAGGTGTAAAGCACGGATGTGGATTCAAAAATATAAGGCTCGCTTGGGATTTCACTAATAGTGACGTTTTGTGCCAATAATACAGTTTCGGTCTGCGTGGAAACCTCAAGAGTGAAGGTGTCGGTGGGAGATGATTCGAGTTCGGGTATTACCCCTATCGAATAGTTTCCTAACTTTTGATAAATAATAATTACTACGTCATCAAGATCACCATCCCCATCTACGTCGAACTCCCTATAGGAGGCTCCCCAGATTTCATTCAGCGACTTATTTATGATAAGGCCGTCCGGGTCAGTGATGACTACATCCACAGGACACAGACCTGTGATGATAAGCTGAGGATTAAAGCATTTTGCGTATTCTTCCCAAGTCTCGTCCTTTATTATGTCGTACTGCCAAAGAGAAACTCCCGCATACCCGTTCTTCAGTAGTAGTTCACAAAATGTCGTTATTTCGCCTTTTTTAACATCTACTCCATATTCGCATCTTCCTCCTTGCCCTACAGGAATTATAGGTTTTTTATTCCACTTATCCACTGGTGTTTTGTAATCTTTGCATCTCCATTCTTCCTCCATTTTTTCAAATTCTTTCTTAGGATCTAAGGGTGGTTCACGTGCAGCCCAATAAGCCTGCGGCATGCATGCATCGCAATATTTAGTAAACAATTTGTGAAAATCCCACCCGCCCCTTATACTGGTATACGCAATAAAATCATCGGGATGTTTCTTTCGGATAGATTCCAAATAGTTTTGTGCATCATTTTCAGTTCCATCATAGGGTGGTTCTGCATCTATTATGAGTCCATCAATTCCGGCGATGCTCAAAATTTTATCCGCGACATCTGCTTCAGTGACTCCCGGTATTCCATATCTATCTTTGCCATAAACATATTGCCAGCCAAGAACCTTAATGCCAGCGGCATGAAACTGCATCACCATTTCATTAAAATCCTTATAATTATTTGCTTTGGGCCAATAATACATCTTTCTGCCTTCAGAAAGGTAATAGCTGTTACTGTCACCACATTTTATAGTAATCCAACTAACACGTGCCGATTTCAATCTACTTATGACTTTGTAAACATCCATGAATTGAAGATATGTAATGGTATAATTCTGAGTCCCCGGCACAGCTTCGTGTGAGGCTGATATTTTTATTGAGATTAAAATACTACGTGGTTCTGGCACGAAGAGAATGTCTCCCCATTTGTAGGGTTTATTATCAACTTTTACCTCGGAATAATCTACACCTTGAGTAAACTGATGTTGTTCAATGAAACAGATGCCTGCAGCTGTGGTCCCAAATTTGCTTACTTCAACACTCCACGTATCGGACCCGTCAGGATTTAAAAATACAGACCTCTTGTACGTTGCCTCATACCACACCATCCATATCCAAACTCCTTTACCATAGACAGGAGTTGGTGCTCGAACCTTAAAATCTACATTTCCAATAGCACCAAATTCCACCCAATCGCTTGTAGCTCCATGAGAATCTTTTGCTCTGTATCGCCAGTGATACTCAGCATTAACAAGTCCATAACGAGTGATGGTTACTTGAGTCCCGCTGGGCACATAATCGCTGATGGTTTCCGGAGTTGGTTCTCCCGTAAAAGATTCACTCATTTGACGAAGCTCAATCTCAAGCCGGACAGAATCCCCATCTGGATCACTAACTGTTGCTTTAAAGACAACCGTCGATTCTGGAGTGGTTCCCCCTTCAGGAATAACAGTTACTCCATCAGACCTGAACTGAGAAACCGCGGCAGGCGCATATGGAGGCTGATTTGGAGGTGCTGATTGAGTTGTAAAATCCCATATAGGTCCTTCAGTAGATGCTCCGTGGTTGTCGGTGGCTACGATCTTCCAGTAATAGGTTATGCCATAGCTCAGCGTGTCCGGATCATAGGTGGTCGCCGACTGGTCATTGGACACGAGAGGGGGTGATGTACTTGTGCCGAAGTAGACATCATAGGTTACGGTGTCGCCCACATCAGGGTCTCCGCCGCTCCAGCTCAAATCAGGATAAATAGAGATGGCAGTTGCGTGATTTAGAGGCGATGGATTATAAGGTGTATAAGGAGGCTGATTAGGTGGTGGGGGTGCGGTTTGAGTGGTGAAGTCCCAGACAGGTCCGCTTGTGATTGCTCCATGGTTGTCCTTCGCCACGATCTTCCAGTAATACGTTGTACTATAACTTAGAGTGCCTAGGTCGTAGGTAGTTGATGACTGACCACTGGAGACCAGCGGAGGCGATGGGCTAACCCCAAAGTAGACATCATAAGTCACCGTATCGCCAGCATCTGGATCTCCACCACTCCAACTCAAGTCCACATAAATAGAAACACCAGTAGCATGGTTGGAAGGTGAAGGATTATAAGGCGTGTAAGGAGGCTGATTTGGAGTTGGGACACTTACCCTAAAATCTATGTTTCCTATAGCTCCGAATTCTGTCCAGTCGCTTGTAGCTCCGATAATATCTTTTGCTCTATACCGCCAGTGATAATCCGCATTAACAAGTCCATAACGAGTGATGGTTACTTGAGTCCCGCTGGGCACATAATCGCTGATGGTTTCCGGAGTAGGCTGTCCCGTAAAAGATTCACTCATTTGACGAAGCTCAATCTCAAGCCGGACAGAATCCCCATCTGGATCACTAACTGTTGCTTTAAAGACAACCGTCGATTCTGGAGTGGTTCCCCCTTCAGGAATAACAGTTACTCCATCAGACCTGAACTGAGAAGCACCAGTTGGTTTGTTTGGAGGCTGATTTATGTGTATTATTTGGAGGGATATGTATGTGCTGTGAGTTAATGCGCTGCTGGTTCCGGTCACGGTTAGGGTGGATGTTTCTGGGGTTGCTGTTGTGCTGACTGAAACTGTTAAGGTGGAGGTCGCAGAACCGCCTGCTGGAGGAGTAACCTGTGAAGGGCTAAGTGTTGCTGTAACTCCTGAGGGTGCTCCAGAAACGCTCAGCTGAACGGGTTGATTAAAACCATTTATCGACATTATGGTTATAGTCGATGAACCTGAACTGCCTTGCTGAATAATTAACGAGGTTGGAGAGGCCGAAATTGAAAAATCTTGTGCAGACTGAGTTGTGAAATCCCATAAGGGCCCTATTGTGGATGCTCCATGGTTGTCCTTAGCCACAATTTTCCAGTAATATTTTGTACCAGAGCTTAGAGTGCCTGGGTCGTAGGTGGTTGCCGACTGACCGCTGGAGACCAGCGGAGGAGATGAGCTAACTCCGAAGTAGACATCATAAGTCACCGTGTCGCCAGCATCAGGGTCGCCTCCACTCCAACTCAGATCAGCATATATGGAAAGGCCTGTAGCGTGGTTTGAAGGCGAAGGATTAGATGGCGTGTATGGAGGGTTATTAAGTACGAATTTTATTGCGTCAAAAGCTATCATTGTAGAAAGATACGGCTCACCTGTCCTATCATTAAGTATGACATAAAGGCTCGTATCAAAGGTGTATGTTCCTATACTGTACCAGCCGCCTGTCCTTGACCTTTGGTTAACGGTTCTGGTGGTCATTCCATTCTTATGGTAGATTTGATAAATCGCACTTTGAGTCGGCGTATATACACGTCCACCATACTCAAAAGGATCAGGGTTCGGAATCCACACAAAAACCTCGTACACACCACTCTGTGTTAGAGATTGATACCATGTGCCAAAATACAGCGGTTCACCAGTTCCCTCAGCACCACAAAGCGTGTACCAAAAGTTACCGGCGTAAGCTCTGGTGCGAAAAGTATCATGATCTTGAACATGAACCCAATAGTAAGGGGATACTCTATCAGGATATGTTGTAAATCTGCTCTCTCCAACCTCAGTGTCGATGATAATCTCAAGTGGATCAGCTTTAACGTATAGTTGCATATTGAAAAATGCTGGCATACTTATTAACAACAGAACGGTCAACATTAACGAGGTGACTTTTCTTAACAATTAAGCTCCCTTCTCCACCTTAATACTATGACTTTCAAGAAATAAAATTTACGGAGAAATCTTCTATAAGGGTTGTTCTACGTTATTTTTCGGTTTTTGTGTGCGTGTGTGCAGAGGGTTATTAAATGCGTTTTCCCGCATTAGTGGTGACACTACCTCTCTCCCCCTCCGTCAAAGAGACAAGGGCTATCAGTCCGCTGATCTATGCATTGTTAGGCAGATTTCAATTTTGGACTTGAGTCGAATATTTCTTTGATTTTTTCAAGATTAGCGCTAATTTTTCCCTTTTCAAGCTCGGTTATGATGCCGACATCTCGTGCTAGCTGAATGTACTTCCGGATGGTTCTCTGGTCTGCTCCAATTGATAATTGTATCTCTCTAGTTAAGTCGGTTCTTTGCATCTCAAAGCCGTATTTCTGCGCTGCTTGCGCTAATACATTGGCTATTTTTACTACTGCTTTAGAGTACATACTCAACCAAGTTATTCGGTTTCTAAACATCCCCATTTTAAAATTATGAAACTTAAATTTAGATTCCTATTTCATATTTTTTAAATGCCTTTCTTGACTAATCGTCAAGCTAGCCAATTTAGACATGGTAATGCCAGTGACTGTGAATGAAAAGCGTTCAAAGCCAACGTGTAACTATCGATATAGGTCAGGATAGGTTAATCGAGGAGCTAGGGCGTCTGCAACAGAAACTAGGCCTTGGATATGAACTTAGTGTAGTGTGGCTTCCAGACAGTCGCAGCAAACTTTCTGGTGAAGTTAAGGGAGATCAGATACGCATTTACGAGGAAGATGAAGAAAAGGCGCTGGAAACGCTGAAACACGAGTTTCTTGACTACGCCATAAGTAAAGTAATGGAGCCATACGAGAGAATAGCAAACAAGCTAATAGGGCTAGTAAATGAGGAAGCATATAGGCGAAAAGAAAAGCTTGTAGAGGTTTTAACTAAGCTTATTTGATATATGTTCGGCGGATGAGGGGTTATAATGCCAAGGTATTGGGTTTCTTTGGGTGCAGAGAATCCTGATGCAACTAAGAAAGAAGACAAGTTTGAAAAGGAGCTGGAAGGATTATCTAACCATGTAAGCGGAGAATACTGCTCACAATATTCCTATGTAACGGAAGATCTGGAAGAAGCAAAAGAAGTCGCTAAGAAGGCTGTTGCTATCTACAAGAAATACGGGTTTGAACACATGACCGACAGTATAATCATCACGAGGCAACCAGAATGCCCGAATTGCGGCAAACTTGGCAGATTCAGCGATGTCTATTGTCCACAGTGTGGAACCAAGCTGACTCCGAATGAGGAGATTGATCTAGAGTAAAGCATACCCTCACACTTTACTTGGGGTCTTCCATTCGTCAACACTTGTGTTCTCACTCCATACTGCAACAAACGCATCAAGAGAAATGGTTTGCATATCGACCAAATGAGATTGAGTCTCTGGATTTGAACCCATTCTGGTGCAAGTCCGTATAAATCAAGACCCAACGTCAGACAGATCCACAGAGACTTCATGCCCTTTTTTGTTTGAGTAATAGGCTAGACGGTGGTGATTTTTCCCGCTTTAGTTTGCCATTTTATTACTATCAGACCAACAAGAGCGACACCGATGACTCGGAGAAGAACAGCAATATCTTTGCCGAAGTGTTTTCGTTGGGATTATAAACCCGCTTTGTCTCAAAATCAATGTGGGATGAGAATAATGAAAACTGATATCAAAGAAATAAAGCTGCAAATTTGGGAGGAAATCATTGGCAATTGTGTTAAATTCGAAGACCAAAAGGATCAGGTAGTTTTAATGCTTAGAACATGTCAAAATATGCAGATAGCTTACCAGCGTAACTTTAAAGAAGGAATCATACTAAGGAGATTTGGAAGAAAGCTCGTAGGACGAAAACTAGGGATTCTTCGAACTGACATCCCAGCGAAACCAATTGTCGTAAGAATGATACCAGAGAAGAAATTGACGAGTTCTGAAGGAACTTGATGGTCTCGAATTGGCAGACTTATAGCATAACTCTTCTGCGCCTTTGGAAAATCAAAGTTTGGACTTTGGACTTGAACCCATTTGGATGCTGATCCTCACTGTTCAGACAGCTTATGGAAAAGCAGATAATGTCGCACTAACATACATCGAAGATGGGTTAAAATGGCTCGATTTCCTCAAACTCAAGCAAAGAAAGGAAGTCAGAAATGGATTCAGAAACTCGTCAATGACAAGCCCGAGATTTTGAACTCACAGATTTGGAGCACGCTTAATTTCTCAGAGAAAGAACACATTCAATGGCTTTCACCTCTAAAAAATGATGATTACGCGGAATATCGCGATCAAGCTTTCTTAAAGTTACTTGACGTGAAGTTGAAAAAGCTACCTTTGGATGAATTCTGGCCTAAAGGAGGACCCCAGTGGGACGCTCTCGGGAGAAGCCCTTCTGGAAAGTTATTTCTGGTCGAAGCGAAGTCACACATTCAGGAATTGATTTCAACGTTGCAGGCTAAGGATAAGGATTCAGTGAAAAAAATACGCGAGAGTCTCGGCGAAGTTAAGGACTATCTGGAGGCAAAGACGGATTTCGACTGGTCTAAATGCTTCTACCAATACACGAACAGGTTGTCTCATCTTTACCTATTAAGGAAGAACGAACTGTGCGCACACCTTGTCTTTGTCTATTTCATAAACGATGTACAGATCAAAGGTCCTACAACAGTCTTTGAATGGAAAGGCGCGATCAAGCTACTTCATTCATGCTTAGGAATTGGAAGGCACAAGCTGAGAAAGTATATTGCCGACGTATTTGTGGAGATAAATCAACTTCAATAGGGAATGTTGGACTTGACCAGCTTTGGGTACAAATCCATAGAGGTCTAAATCCTTTTGAATGCTAGTCCAATGCACTTAACATGTTCAGGGGCAGAAAGAGGAAGGAAGTGATGGGGCTTATGTTAGTGAATCTACATTAATGGCACAGCCACTCATAGCAGATACAGGGATGAAACGCCATCGATACAGCCCAGAGCACTTAACATTATGGATGATGCTATAGAGCTGCATAGTATCTTGCTAGTGATTAACAGTTCGTGCAAGAACATAGGGTAGCGAAGAAGTTTTGAAAATATTGTCTTAGGTACATTGCTATTGTGCTGACAGAAGATTACAAGTTTTCACTGACCAACAGAAACAATTCGGACAAAGATACGACATGCAGTCACTTTTGCGCTACCCCATAGGAGCCTCTTATTTCCAGCAAAATTCAGCTGAGATGAAACCTACTGTCGCCTCTCAAGACTCTGTCAACGATGAGAGAGTTTCGTACGTACTTAGGGTGCTTTGTATAAACGTAGCGCAGTAAATCTATCGTCCTCATGGCATTGAAAGAAATGATAAAGTTCAACCTCCGAAGCACGTCCTTTGGCAGGTTCTCAAGAGCTTCTTGCAAAACGTCGGCTCGCGTCTGAGCCAATCGGTAAACATGAAGCGACCCTGATTCCTCGCTAAATTCATCTAGTGGGACTTTTCTTATTTCCATCCTAATGAGACCGAGATCTCTCAGCTCTTCCAAATCCTGTTCAATACCTCGAGAAAACGGTCCGTATTTGCCCGGTCTGAACGCGTAAAACCCTGCGAGTTCTTTTTTGCTGAAATCTGATTCGTTCTTCAAAACGAAAAACAGTTTCATAAAGCGAGTCGTGCCGCGAATTGCATTACACACGTATAGACTCGCGATTATCCATCTTTCACGTAGCTTAGGCAAATAAAAGGGTCGTGCAAAACCAGAACTTACGATAGATTGAGCAAGCTCTTGTCCCTTTCCTTTTAATCGTATCAATCGCATGTCGGAGGATGCTTTGCCATACACGTCTCCGGTAATATACTCATCCTCAACTAAGTCGCCTTCTAGGAATTCTCTAATCCTCTGGTAGACGGTTGTGTAGCTTCCTCCTACCATTCTCTGTATTTCCCTTACGCCCTTTGCTCCAGTGATCAATGCAAGAAGAATGTCGGCGGCCTTCTCCTTTTTCAAGATATTAAGCGCCATTTAAGTCGCTTCCTGTTACACATTGTGTAACTGTAACCTATTTATACTAGAACGCAACAAATAAAGTTAGTGATGTAGAAAATGGCCGTTACACTTTGTGTAACAAGAAACCTTAATAGGTGTTAAAAGTGATGGTGTGTGTTACCCAAACCAAACACTACTTAAGGGAAGACTGAGCACCGCATGACTGAGGAGATGTGTGTGATATGATTGACGAGGAGGAGTTCGAGAGCAATTTTCTCGAGCATCACAAACAGAAGTTAGCTGAGTATGAATTTGACATCGTAAGACTATACGCTGAACGAGATGTAGGAAAGTGTAGAGCAGTGGAATTCCTAACTAAGCCTCTTGCTGAAGAAAAGATACCACTAGGATATCTGCGATCTCGTGAGATAGCGGAGAAATTTGAGAAATTTGGTATTAGCCTATCAGTACAGAATTTTGGCAGGGGCGAGGGTGAAATCGATTTGAAAAGATCTTTCTGCCTAAGACTTAAAGAATACAATAGAAGTGATGACGCCAAAATTCTTGAAGCGCTTGATAAACTAAAAGCCGCAGAAACGGAATTCTATAGTCATTGATTTGGAACTCTGCTCACCGAGCAATGACTTATCTGAAAATGCGGTTAGGTTTGCCTGTCCTTTCTCGGTGAAAAAATGCTGCCGCGTAAACTAGCATTCCTGTGATGTTCCCTATTTGTCGTAGTTTGATTGTTTCGTCTAAGTGACAACGAGCATCAGGATTCATAACTTTGCCATTTACCCAGTCAATAAATCCGATTAATGGAAAATCATGCATTATAGCGGCGTCGTAACTCCTGCTCACGTAGCTGGTAGTTGTAAGTGCTGAGATCCCGTCTTTTCGTGCTCTTGGCAATACCACATCCCGAATACTGGAAAAAACGTATGGGTCACCACCTCCCGTACCTAAGCTGGTGTAGGGAAGGACCATAGCTTCATCCAGAAACTGACCTTTGCGCCTCTCGAGTTCGGTTAGGCGAGCACCGTCGATGCCATCACATATTATGTTTATTCCATCATTGGTGCAGTATTTCTGATAAGTCGGCCGAACAAGTCGACCCCAAGAAACGTCTTTCGGCACTCCCTCTTCTGATGTAGTAAGTACAGCTTTGGCTGGTATGCCAAGCGTAGCCAATTCCTTAAGAGCATATAAGACTGCTATGCAACCTGCCCTGTCATCCAAAGCTTTTACATGTATCAGCGATTCTGAAGTGAAATTGTCTCTTTTTGTCCGGTTATAATCTTGTATCACCATATCGCCTACCATGAAATTGGCCTCGGTCTCGAGAAGATATCGAAATTTCGCTTTCTCTTGAATATTCCCGATGATTTCATTAAGCATGTACGAAATAGTGCCCTTCAAGGATTCCGAACAACCTGCTTCGTTTTTCAAGCTTTCATACGCTCGTTTCATATATGCAATTTTCTGTTTATCTTCTAAATACTCCGCTTTAATAGACCCAAAGCCAATATCGGACAATTCACCGCTTTTCTCATGTCTAAAACCAACTATTTTACATTCAGTGTTTATCAGTTCTGTTCTTGCTGGAGGCGCGCAAATCGGCATGAGCACGTAACTACCATTGATCATTGACTCTGTAGCTAAGTATGTAATCTCATCCAGATGTGCTCCAAGAGTTGTCGGGATTTTCCCTATTTCTTCGACAAGTCTACCATCGCCCTCTTCTCCAATTCCTTCATATACGACAAGGTTACCGAGATGCCTTTTATATTGCAAGTCCAGCTTTTCGAGCAATTTTTTGACTTCTCTAAATATCGGAAAGTCGGCTACATCTCTAGGGCTTTCTGGACATGACACTTGGATGGCCGCTTGAGTTGGGCCTGGCGTCATCGCAAGCCTCAATAGATCAGCCCCTATTTCCTTAAGATCAAACTCCAAGTAGTTCGCCACATTACATTCAGAGTCAGTATAATCAATGCTGGAGACCATTATTAAACTCACCGCTCTTCCTGCTAGATTATCAGATAACGCAGCAGCAAGTCTCTTAAGCCCTTTAGGTTATTCAACCAAGGAAGTCTATGACGCAGTTAGAGGGTATCACCGCAGAAGTCTTACAGAATATTATGGTGCTTGAGTCATATTTCTTAAACATCTCGCAAGGTAAGAGTTTGAACGTCCCCGTGAATTGGGCTGTTAGATTTGAACCCCTCTAGGTTATAGGAACGATAAAGCCAAAGCCATTTTTCAGTTGACAGACAGCAGATAATAGGTTACGTAGAAAAAATATTAAGTCTGGTTAACTAGTCTATTTCAGTCAAGCAGAAGGTGGGGCCTAGGTTGTACAACATAGCCTTGGTTCAGAATCAATCTGAGATGTCTCACTACGGATATGCCGATGCACGACCACTTCTCGATGAATTGGGATACCAATTCAAGCTCTATACTGCCCGGAATATCGGAGAATTGTCCAGTGATTTAAGCCGAGGCAGGTTTGATGCTGTCGTTTTTGCTTCCAACGCTCTCAATGACAAAACAATACGAGACACCATAACTTCTGATGAATTTAAACGGGATTTTTCAAATTTCTTGAGAAGTGGAAAAGGCTGTCTAGTTCTACATCAGCTCCGGTTAGCCCAGGCTAATTCGGCTTTAAGCTTCTTGCCTAGTCCTTTGGACATGGTTAAGCCCCGAGTGAGGGATGCCGATGAAACAGCATCTGACGGAAATCTTTCTCATACCAATATCACGATGACCAACGTATGTTTCCTATATCCTAATAAAATTGAGATATCTCGCCTTAAGTCACAATGCCTTTCGTTTCGAAGCTTAAAAGGTCTCTACTGGCACTATTTCGAAAACATCAACAGATCAGATTGGGACTTATTGCTGTTTGACATCGACAAAAAGGGATCGGAGCGTCCCTTGGTCGTTGCTTCAAAGGAATCAGATCTTTTCAGAGTAATCCTTTGCGCTCTAACACTAGATTGGCAAAAGCAAAAAAGGCTTCTTCAAAACATCTTGATTTATGTAGTGGAGGGCAAACATAACACTGCAGTAATACGGGATTCTAAAAACGTCAGTGCAGCATTCAACTACTTAATAGATTGCTTGAGGGCTGAGAAATACCCTTTTCGAATATATGATGTTGACCTCAATTTGTCTGACTTTCTAGAAAATGTAAAATCAGGTGTTCATACAATTATTATAATGGATCCGTTTGTTGACAGGAAAATAGGAAAAGATGCCTACTCTCTGATCGAACAGTACGTGAAAGATGGCAAAGTTAAGCTAATCGGCATTGACTCAAACCTTGAACTTGGAAAGTTTCATGTTGCAGGCAGAGAGCGATATGCTTTACGTCTATTGTATGATTTGGAGATAAAAATTCAGAAAGAATTGCATGGTACCGGCTATATCGATGGTAGTTTTTGGAGTACTGTAGAATCACTACAGATTCTAAGCGAGATATCACAAGTTAGATCAAAGTTCGATCAGCAAACTCTCAAGAATACTTTCAAGAATGCCAACACTCATGATCGAAACGGTTCCTATGACGAAGTATTCGGAGTAACTTGCGCATTGCTTTGGCTTCGGGCAAAATATTTAGGACGCACTCATTCAGACACGGAACGAACCCTTGCGTGGGTTCGCAGGAATCTATCTGATTTTGAAGACAGAGAGAGGACGCTGGCTTATTTTACCTTGATTAGTGTTGAACTTGCCACAAAGGATGATAAGGAAAGCCTTAGAAATATTCTTCCGTCAAAGATGGTCGATCGTCTTAGCGAAATAGATTTGATAGTCTATCTTAGAGCCGCGATCGCTGTAGGAGCTAAGGACGCCTTGATTCCGATAGTTAAGTGCCTAGAGGACAAGCAAGACAATGGTTGCTGGATAGACCTCGCAACATCTGCAACTGCTGTCATTGCTCTACTAGATGTGTTGAAATTATTGCGAGAAAAGGACATAGCTCCTTTCGCAGAGATTAGACCTCGATTAGAATCAATGATTTCCGAGGCGATAATTTACATTCAGGATTCAAGAGAAAACGTCTCCAGAGAGAAGGGAGTTGATTACCCGTGGGACAACAAGGCCAGCACTAGTCTGAAATGTATTCAAGCATTGTTGAAATTCGAGGAATTGGTCGACCTCCCGGTGCATGAAATAATAGACGCAGTCCTAAGTTATTCCGGAATAGAAACAAGCAAATCCTCTGCGAAGACGGCGCTGGCAATTCTGGAGGAATTGAAAAAGGAAAATCGAAAACTATATCAAGATAACCAACTGCTTTCGGGAAAAGCTCGAGAGTATGAGAAGAGCTTAACCACTAACAGGATTCTGTGGATATCCTTTGTAGCTACTTTTTATCTTCTTGCGTGCCTGTTAATCTATTCGTTACGCGTTGGAACAAGCACTTCAATGCAGGAAATCCTAGAAGGTGCGTTTATCGAATCATGGCCCTTCCACATTGCATTCATTGGGCTTGCAGCAACAGTCTATAAATTTCTCCCATTTTTGAGGAAGCACCAAGGAGGGATTACTAAACGTGAATGAGTATCATGTATTTGGGTCAAGAATAGCTACTACTGCACAGATAGTCGGTAAACAAATAACAGTCGGTCCATTTACAGTAATAGAAGATCATGTCCTTCTAGACAGTGGATCCAGCAACAAATCCATAATATCTATTGGATGGAGATGCAAAATTAAACAAGGGGTAGTTCTCCGTACATATGGTGGAGAGATTCATATTGGGAATCGAGTATCGATTGGAGAATACTCAGTTTTGGCAGGGCATTCAAGGCTGATTATTGGAGATTGCACCATAATTGCGGCACATTGCTATATATCTGCAGCAAACCATATATTTTCTAATGACTGGATAATACGCTTTCAAGGTGAAATATCGAAAGGTATAAACATTGGAAAAGACTGTTGGGTAGGAGGCAACACAATGGTTTTGGATGGAGTCAACATTGGTGATGGCTGCGTTGTTGGCGCTGGATCCGTAGTAACAAAGAACTTACCCCCAAACACAATCTGCCGTGGCAATCCGTGCCAAGTAGTAAGGACGCGAGAACCATTTCTGAAGTCGGAGGAAAATGGGAATGAGATACGCACTAGTTAATTGTGATATTTACACAGGCGAGAGTGTTCTGTATGATAAAGCAATTGTAGTCAACGGACCACGGATAGAATGTCTGCTTGACATAGACAAGGTGCCAAAAAATCTTGATGTGCGTGACCTAAAAGGAGATAGTGTTGCACCAGGGTTTATCGATATCCAAGCAAATGGTGGAGGAGGAAAGCTATTCACAGATGAGCCGACAGAAGATTGTGTTTCTGCAATGTACGAGGCTCACAAACACTTCGGAACCACCAATTTCTTACCAACACTCATTTCAACGTCTTACGAGAAAATGATTCGGGCAATAGATACTGTCAAAGACCTTATGGGGGATCGTAAGTTCGGAGTTCTGGGGCTTCATTTGGAAGGCCCTTACATTAACGAAGGGAAGGGTGGGGCTCATGATAAGAGACATATCAGGCGAATATCAAATGAGGAGATTGATCCCCTTCTTAAAAGCGGAAAGGGCGTCATAAAGATTTTCACCATAGCCCCAGAAGTAGTTGAAGAGTCATATATAAAAAGAATGAAAGATCAAGGGATTGTAGTGGCGGTCGGGCATACAAATGCAACATACGAGCAAGCGGTTCAATCATTTCGTTGTGGCGTCTCACTAGTAACCCATTTGTTCAATGCAATGTCACAGCTTACCAGCAGAGAACCAGGTGTCGTCGGAGCAGCACTTAATCACGACGAAACATATGCTGGGATAATTGTAGATGGTTTTCATGTTGACTTTGCATGTGTTGCAATATGCAAGAAAATTAAAGGACATAGGCTTTTACTTGTGACAGATGCGATGCCACCAGTAGGTTCAACCATGTCTGCGTTTAAACTGGGGGAACTTGACGTTATTTGTTCAAACGGTAAATGTGTAACCAAAGATGGTATGCTGGCAGGTTCTGCCTTGGACATGGCTACGGCAGTGCGGAATTGCGTCCAAAAGGTTGGCATCCCCTTGCCTGAGGTTCTTAGAATGGCATCTACCTATCCAGCTGAACTCTTGGGGTTGGGCAATGAATTGGGAAAAATAAAGGCTAACTATGCGGCAAACATGGTATTATTTGACTATCATCTGAATGTGAAGGGTGTAGTGGCGAACGGAAAATATGAAGACTTCACAAGATGAATGCAAGCTATGAGGATTCAGTCTCTTTGACGACCATACTTTAAACAAGAAAAAGCATTTCTGGGCATACCCCTGTGACATCCAATAATCGATATTAAATCCACATGCCCTTGAAGTGTTTGTAATGAAGTGAATGCTTGAACTGTTTAGGTATGGGGATTTGGGACGGGCAGAGCTATTCCAGCTGGCAGGCTTGCTGTGAAGAACTATGGAAATCTGCTCCAAAAGGCAAAAATAACACGTTCAAGAAACTCTATTAAGCGGTCAAGAGTTAAGATGTGAAAAAGTGAGTTAGGGGATAATTGCGGGGTTGCCCTAGCCTGGTAGGGGGCAGGCCTGCTAAGCCTGTGGTCAGCAATGGCCGCGTGGGTTCAAATCCCACACCCCGCGCCACAGCATTATGTTATTAGAGAAAGTCTAAAAAATGCA
>Ga0315280_10005082_pt1 | contig 18974 bp, 11 predicted proteins | sample YL17G06_40_MG_FD_203697 | JGI IMG/M metagenome (GOLD analysis project Ga0315280, IMG submission 203697) | Sediment microbial communities from Yellowstone Lake, YNP, Wyoming, USA - YL17G06_40 | ecosystem: Environmental > Aquatic > Freshwater > Lake > Sediment | place: USA: Wyoming | collected... | reverse complement strand
ATCGGGCCTCTGCCAGGCCGGCGCTGTCGGAATCGTTGGCCAGGAGCGTGGGCAGGCCGAGCGTCTTCTCGCACCACTCGACCAGCGGGAAATCCTTCCAGCCCTCGACCTGATGGCTGACGATCACTCGTCCCCGCTCGGCATCGACGGGCCCGCCGAAGCCGATCCCGACCTTGGTCACGCCGTATCGCCCGATCAGCGACTTGCCGACTTCCTCGATTTGCCGGCGGATCCCTTCGGCGCCGTGCTGCGGCTTTACGTCGAGGCGCTCCAGCGCGGTCAGCGGTCGTCCGTCGCCCGTGCCGACGCCGAACTGGAGTTTCGTGCCGCCGATTTCGATGCCGAGGAGCATGGGGGAAGTAGTAGACGGTCGTGAGTAGACAGTAGTCAGCAGCGGCGGGGCTCGCCCGGCGCGTGTCGAGGCAAGTCCGGCTGAGTTGCAGCCGAGTTCGAAGCACGAGGCCCGAAATCCGAAACAAATCGAAAGCTCCAAGTCCGAATGTACAAGACGGTCGGTTGGATGTCTTGAATTTCCGTCTTCGTCATTAGGATTTGTTTCCGATTTCGAGTCTCGGATTCCTTGCACGCCGCGTTGACAACATAACATACCGTCAACCGGAATCGTCGACCAGCCGGTCGGCTTCAACCGGCCAAGGAGTCGGTCGCTTGTTGGCGGCCGCGGCCCATGTGGATCCGTGTCACGAGACACCAGCCGACCACGAAGAACACCAGGATGCTGAGACAGGCCAGGCGAACGCTGTCGCTCCACGCCACGATCGCCCCGAAAAGCGTGGGGCCCATCCACGCCCCCGCCTTGCCCGAGAGGTTGAAGAAGCCGAAGAACTCCGCAGTCCGCTGAGGGGGCGTGAGCACGCCCACGACCGCCCGGCTCACGGACTGCGTTCCGCCCATCACCGCCGCCAGCGCTAAGCCCATGACCCAGACGTGCCAGTTCTCGCGGAACAGCGCTGCGGCGACTGGCAAGGCCATCCAGACCAGCAGACAACCGAGCAAGGTCGCTTTCTGCCCGACGCGGTCGGCCACCCACCCGATGATCAACGCCCCGGGGAGCGCGGCAAACTGGATGGCAAGTACCAGGTAGAAGAGGTCCAGCGTGGAGAACTCGAACTCCCTCTTGGCCAAGGTGGTAGCCTGGGTGAGCAGCGTCTGGATGCCGTCGTTGTAGAACAGGTAAGCGACCAGAAACAGGGCCAGAACGCGGTAGCGTCGGACGCTCGCCAGCGTGCGGCCCACTTCGCGGACTGCGGACCGCGCCGCGCGCAACAGCGGCTCGGGGTGCTCGGGCCGCCGGCCGCGGTCGCGCAGGACCAGCAGGGCCGGCAGCGAAAAGACCCCCCACCAGAGCCCGAGCAAGAGGATCCCGGCGCGGTACTGGCTTGGGGCGTCGTGGAGGCCCAGCCTCGGGCCCGACAGGATCAGCATCCCGGCCAGCAGCAGCGCGATCGCCCCGCCAACGTATCCCAAGGCGAAGCCCCAGGCCGACACGCGGTTCATCGTGGTCTCATCCGCGATCTCCGGGAGAAACCCGTTGTAGGGCGCCAGCGCGAGCTCGAAGGCCACGTTCATCAGGACAAACAGCAGCAGGATCAGCCAAGGGTAGTCCAGCGAAACCGAAGCCATCAGCACGGCGGCGCCGGCGCCGGTCAGGGCCGTTGCGGCCAGCCACGTCCGCTTGCTGCGGTTGGCGTCGGCCAAGGCGCCTACAATTGGCGAGAGCACCGCCGCCAGGAACATCGCCACGCCGATGCCCCAGGCATAAGCCACCACGCCCCACCCACCGGACAACACAACCTCCTGAAGGTAGATCATCACGATCGTGATCAGGAGGGTGGAATAGGCGCTGTTGGCCCAGTCGTACATGGCCCAGGCGAAGATCTCCGCCCGCCGGCCCCTGCCGGACACCGCAGACAACGGAGAAGAGCCGGCAGACGGCACTCCCTGGACTCCCGTCGTGTGGCCGCTAGAGCCGCTGGATTTCGCGGACTTCTTGCGTGGTTTTCATCGCGCAGAACTTCGGCCCGCACATGCTGCAAAACCGCGGATCTTCCCCTTGCGATGCCGGGAGCGACTCTTCGTGCATGCGCCGGGCAGTCTCCGGATCGAGCGCAAGCCGGAACTGCTCCGCCCAGTCGAAGCCGAAGCGGGCCCGGCTGAGGGCGTCGTCCCGGTCGCGGGCCCCGGGACGCCGACGGGCCAGATCGGCCGCATGGGCGGCAATCTTGAAGGCGATCACTCCCTGCCGCACGTCGTCCAGGTTGGGCAGGCCCAGGTGCTCCTTGGGGGTCACGTAGCAGAGCATGGCCGCGCCGTACCAGGCCGCCATCGCCCCGCCAATCGCCGCGGTGATGTGGTCGTAGCCCGGGGCCACGTCGGTCACCAGCGGGCCCAACAGGTAGAACGGTGCCTCGTGGCACCACTCGATCTGGAGGCGCACATTCCGCTCGATCTCGTGCATGGGCACGTGGCCCGGCCCCTCGACCATCACCTGGCAGTTCCGCTCCCACGCCCGTTGGGTGAGTTGGCCCATCACGCGAAGCTCGGCCAGTTGGGCCTCGTCGCTGGCGTCCGCCATGGAGCCCGGCCGCAGCCCGTCGCCCAGGCTCCAGGTGACGTCGTAGTGGTGCATGATCTCGCACAGGTCGTCGAAGTGCGTGTAGAAGGGGTTCTCCTGCCGATGGGCCGCCATCCACTTGGCCACCAACGACCCACCGCGGCTGACGATGCCCGTCACCCGCTTCTCGGTGAGCGGCAAGTGCTCGCGCAACAAGGCACAATGGATCGTCATGTAATCGACGCCCTGCCGCGCCTGCTGCTCGATGACGTCCAAGAAATCCCGCGGCCGCATTTCGACAATATCGTCCAACTCCTCGGCCACCTGGTAGATCGGCACGGTGCCCACGGGAACGCTCACCGCGTCGATGATCGCGCGGCGGATGGCGTCGATCTCCGCGCCGGTCGAGAGGTCCATCACCGTGTCGGCCCCGTAGTGTACGGCGGCATGGACCTTCTTCAACTCGCACTGGCTGTCGCTGGAGATCGAGGAGTTGCCCAAATTGGCGTTGACCTTCGTACGGGCGGCGATGCCGATGCCGACCGCGTGCAAGCCCTTTTCCACGTGGACCTTGTTGGCCGGGATCACCATGCGACCGCGCGCGACCTCGCCGCGGACCAACTCGGGATCGAGCGATTCGTCCCGGGCCACGGCCGCCATCTCGGGGGTGACCACGCCAGCACGGGCTTGTTCGATCTGGGTCATGGAGGAAGTAGGCAGTGGGCGTTTTTGGGAGAGGGTCTCAATCAGAGCTCCCCTCCCCTTTGGGAGAGGGTCACAGCCTTAAGTCCCCTCTCCCTTTGGGAGAGGGTTAGGGTGAGGGCCGTCCAAGCGTTTGCGTGCCGTCCTACATCGTAGGGCGCGGACGGGGATTGTCAACCGCGGCGGGCTTGGCCAGGTTACCCGCTGGGGGTAGACTATAGGAAGAGAAGCCGGCGTGCGTGCGACCGTGTGCGGCAGCGGGCCGGATACCGCGGCGCTGGCTCATTTCGCCGGGGACCACCGCTCAAGGAGAGCCCCTCCATGACCATGCTAGTCACCGATCCTCTTATGGAAGAGCGTCTGAAGCTCCAACGCAGGGAATGGGGTGCGGACCGTTATGATGAAGTCTGGGAGGGCATCTACGTCATAAGCCCGATACCGAATGTCGAACATCAACAAATCGTCGCGAGTCTTACGGCGGTCTTTCAGGAAACCATCGGTTGGCCCGGACTGGGCGACGTTCTCCCCGGCGTCAACCTGACCGAGCGCGACGACGACTGGGAATTCGACTATCGCGTGCCGGACGTGGCGATTGCGCTCAAAGGCGGACAAGTTGAGGACCGCGACACCCACTGGCGCGGGGCGGTCGATCTCCTGGTGGAGATCACCAGCCCCGGCGACCGAACACGCCAGAAGATCCCTTACTACAGCCGTCTGCGCGTCCGCGAATTGTGGATCGTGGACCGCTCGACATGGACGTTGGAGCTCCATCGTTGGCGGGACGGCGAACTGCGGCCGGCCGGGCAATCGAGCCTGGAGAGTCCCAACGTACTCCAAAGCGAGGTCGTCCCGCTGCAATTCCGCGTTGTGCCCGGCGCCGCCCGCCCGAACGTCGAGGTCACCCACGGCGAAAGCGGCCGAAGCTGGCTGGTCTAGTAGAACATGGGAGACGCGGGTCATGGCCACGCTAATCACCGACCCCGTGTGGGAGGAGCAGCTCAGGCTGGAGCGGGAACAATCCGGCGCGGACCGTTACGATGAGGTCTGGGAGGGGGTTTACGTCATGACGCCGATAGCCAACGACGAGCATCAACAGATCGTCGTGCGTCTGGCGGCGATTCTTCAGGATATCCTCGGTTGGCCCGGGCTTGGCGAGGTCCGGCCGGGCATCAACTTGAGCGATCGCCTGGACGATTGGAAATCCGACTATCGCGCGCCAGACATCGCCGTGTTCCTGCCCGGCGGGAAGGCCGAGAACTGCGGTACCCACTGGCGGGGCGCTGCCGATTTTCTGGCCGAAATCACCAGCGCCGGCGACCGCACTCACGAGAAGATTCCGTTCTACAGCCGCCTCGGCGTCCGCGAACTCTTGGTGGTGGATCGCTCCACGTGGACGCTCGAGCTGTATCGTTGGCGCGCTGGCGGACTCAAGCGGGTCGGAAAGTCGAGCTTGGACAAGCCCGACCTGCTCCGCAGCAAGGTCGTCCCGCTGCGGTTCCGCCTCGTCGCCGGCGCCGCCCGCCCGAACATCGAGGTCACCCACGCCGAAAGCGGCCGAAGCTGGCTGGTCTAGTGGCTATTCCGGCTCGTATCCCAAGTTCGGCGCCAGCCATCGCTCGACTTCGGAGAGCTTCATCGCCTTGCGGCGGGCGTACGACTCGACCTGGTCGCGCGTGATGCGGTCCACGGAGAAGTAGCGTGACTGCGGATGGGCAAAGTACCAGCCGCAGATCGAGGCCGCCGGGTCCATGGCCATGGTCTCCGTGAGGCGGATGCCCGCGTGGCGCTCGGCATCGAGGACACGGAAGAGCGTGATCTTCTCCGTGTGGTCGGGGCAGGCGGGATAGCCCGGCGCAGGCCGGATGCCGCGGTACTTCTCGTCGATCAGCTCTTTGTTGGTCAATTGCTCGTCGCGGCCGTAGCCCCAGTCGCTGCGGGCGATCTGATGAAGCCGCTCCGCAAAGGCTTCCACGAGCCGGTCCGCCAGAGCCTTGGTCATGATCGCGCTGTAGTCGTCGTGCTCGGCCTCGAAGCGGGCGACCAATTCGGCTGCCCCGGCTCCTGCACTCACCGCGAAGGCCCCCAAGGAATCGGCCCGGCCGCTCTCCAGCGGCGCGATGAAGTCGACCAGAGCCAGGAAGTGCTGCTGCCCCTTGCGTTGCCACTGCTGCCGCAGCGTGTGAAAGCGGGCCAGCTCGCTGCGGCGGTCCGCACCTTCGTAGACCAGGAGGTCGTCCCCCACCGACGCGGCCGGCCAGAAGCCGTACACTCCGCGAGCGTGCAAGAGCTTCTCGTCGATGATCCGCCGCAGGAGCCGTTGGGCATCATCAAAAAGCCTGCGGGCCTCCGGGCCGGACTCGGGATCGTCGAAGATCCGCGGGTACTTGCCGCGGAGCTCCCACGCCTGGAAAAAGGGCGACCAGTCGATGTACCGGGCGAGTTCGTCCAGCGGATAATCGTCGCGCACTCGGATGCCCGTGAATGCCGGCACGTCGATCCGCACGTTCTGCCAGTCCGTGGGAAATCGGCGTGTACGTGCGTCGGCGTAGGGCACCAAGGTAATCTCGCCCCGGCGGCGGAAGGCCTCGACCAGGCGGGCCTGCTCGACCCGGTTTTCCTGGTCGAAGAGCTTGCGGGACTCGGGCCGCAAGAGCCGTTCGACGACGCCCGCACTCCGCGACGCGTCGGGCACGTGAACGGTGACGTGCCGATACGCGGGCGCGATCTTGACCGCGGTGTGCTTTGCGCTGGTGGTGGCCCCGCCGATCAATAGCGGCAGGTCCAACCCGCGGCGGTCCATTTCCCGGGCCACGTGGGCCATCTCCTCCAGGCTGGGTGTGATCAGGCCGCTCAGTCCGATCATGTCGGCCTTCTGGTCGATGGCCGTTTGCAGGATCTTCTCGCAGGGGACCATCACGCCCAGGTCGATCACCTCGTAGTTGTTGCAGGCCAACACGATGCCGACGATGTTCTTACCGATGTCGTGAACGTCTCCTTTGACGGTGGCCATGACGATCTTGCCGCGCGTGCTGGGTGCCATGCCCACGCTTGTCGTGGGCATGTCTGACCTTGCACATGGCGACGCAAGCGTCGCCATGCCACCGCGGGCTTTCTCCTCTTCCAGGAACGGCAGCAAATAGGCCACGGCCTTCTTCATCACCCGGGCGCTCTTGACCACCTGGGGCAGGAACATCTTGCCCGCGCCGAACAGGTCGCCGACCACCTTCATGCCGGCCATGAGCGGCCCTTCGATGATCGCCAGGCAGGTGGGATACGTGCGGCGGGCCTCCTCGGCGTCCGCGTCGATGAAATCGACGACCCCTTGGACCAAGGCGTGACTGAGCCGCTCCTCGACCGTCCCTTGCCGCCACGCCTGCGCCGCCTTTTCGCTCGGGCCTTCCCGTTGACGGAGCGATTCGGCCATCTCGATGAGCCGCTCCGTGGCATCGGGCCGGCGATCCAGGAGGACGTCCTCGACGCGCTCGCGCAGCCCGCCGGGAATCTCTTCGTAGACGTCCAGTTGCCCGGCGTTGACGATCGCCATGTCGAGCCCGGCGCGGATCGCGTGGTACAGGAACGCCGCGTGCATCGCCCGGCGGACCGGCTCGCTGGAGCGGAAGGCAAACGAGACGTTGCTCACCCCGCCGGAGACCCGCACCTCGGGGAAAAGCTCCTTGATCTGGCGGGTCGCCTCGATGAAGTTCAGCGCGTAGCGGTTGTGCTCCTCGATCCCCGTGCCGACGGTGAGAATATTGGGGTCGAAGATGATGTCTTGCGGCTTCATGCCGACTTTCTCGGTGAGGAGGTGATAGGCGCGGCGGACGATCCTCACCTTGTGCTCGACGGTGACCGCCTGCCCCTGTTCGTCGAACAGCATCACCACGCAAGCCGCCCCGTAGCGGCGCACCAGCCGGGCCTGCCGCAGAAACTCCTCTTCGCCCTCCTTCAGACTGATCGAATTGACGATCGACTTCCCCTGCACGCACTTCAGCCCGGCCTCAAGGATCGACCACTTGGAGCTGTCGATCATCACCGGCACGCGGGCCACGTCCGGCTCAGCGGCCAGGAGGTTCAGGAAGTGGGGCATGATGGCCTCGCCGTCCAGAAGGGCGTCATCGAGGTTCACGTCGATGACGTTCGCGCCCCCCTCGACCTGCTGCCGGGCCACGGCGGCGGCCTCCTCCAGCCGCCCCTCGCGGACCATCCGCGCGAAGGCCCGCGAGCCGGACACGTTGGTCCGCTCGCCGATCATCGTGAAGGCGCTCTCCGGGCGGAGCACGAGCGGCTCCAGGCCGCTGTAGCGGGCGTACGGGCTGGGCGGCGGCGGCTTGCGCGGCGGCTTGCCGCCGACCGCCTCGGCGATGGCACGGACGTGGTCCGGCGTGGTGCCGCAGCAGCCGCCCACGACGTTGAGCCATCCGTTCTCGGCGAACTCCCCCAGCACCGCAGCCATCTGCCCGGGCGTCTCGTCGTAGCCGCCGAATTCGTTGGGCAGGCCGGCGTTCGGATGGCAGCTCGTACAGACCGCCGAGAGCGACGAGAGTTCCTCGACGTACGGCCGCATCAACTCCGGCCCTAGCGCGCAGTTGATCCCGATGCTGAACAGGTCCGCGTGCTCGATCGAGGTGCAGAATGCCTCCAAGGTCTGGCCGGAGAGCGTGCGCCCGCTGCGGTCGGTGATGGTCACCGAGGCCATGACCGGCAGACGCGTGCCGCGGTCTTCGAAGCACCGTTCGATCGCGAAGAGGCTTGCCTTGAGGTTGAGCGTGTCGAAGACGGTCTCCGGCAAGAGAATGTCAACCCCGCCTTCGATCAGGGCATCCACTTGCTCGTAATAGGCGGCCACGAGGTCGTCGAACGTGACGGCGCGGAAACCCGGGTCGTTCACGTTGGGCGAGAGCGAGGCGGTGCGATTGGTCGGCCCGATCGACCCGGCCACCAGCCCCAAAGGAGGACAGGCATTCCTGCCTGTCACCGTTCCAGGAGGACAGGCATTCCTGCCTGTCCTTTCTCCCGTGGGAGCACCGTCTCGCCTGTCCCCCCGCTCCATCGCCGCCTGATGCTCCTCGATTGCCTGGCGGGCACATTGCGCCGCCGACAGGTTAATCTCGCGCACGTGGTCGCTCAGCCGATAGTCGGCCAGCGAGACGCGGTTGGCGTTGAAGGTGTTGGTCGAGATCAGTTCGGCCCCCGCCTCAAGGTAAGCCCGATGGATCGCCACGATTGCCTCCGGCCGGGTGATTGAGAGGAGGTCGTTGCAGCCGGCCAGTTCGTGCGGGTGGCCGGCAAACTGCCGGCCGCGAAAGGCGGCCTCATCCAGGCCCAACCGCTGGATCATGGTCCCCATGGCCCCGTCCAGGATGAGGATCCGTTGGCCGGCGGCCTGCGTCAGGCGCTGGACTGTCTTCGGGCAGGCGTAGCTCATCAGGCTCCTCTGTCAGACGGATTGCTGTAACTCGATATCGGCTAACATGTTGTGTCAATCAAGACGCCGGCCAAGTTCATCCCAGTATCCGGTTTTCGGCGAGCTGAGGCAAGGCAGCCGATGCCGCTGGACGCCGTCGGCGGAACCGATCCAACCGACTTGCGTCCAATGGGTTGGGCCGGACGCGCTAGTTGATTGTAGCGAGCCGGCCAACACTGTTGCGTTTGGATTCCGGAGGAGGATAATAGGGTTTGGTGTACTTGAAGGGGGGACCCGGCGCTCGGACTATGTCCGCAAAGGGGAGGCACTTATGGCCTGCAGGAAAGCGGCTATAGAAATGGGACTTGGCGCTCTGATCCTTTGGGTATCAGCAGCCCAGGCCCGGGGACAGGAGGCGGTTGTCGTCACCAAGGACGGCTCAGCCTCGGCGATCCGACTGGAGAAGGCCGAAGGGGGGGCCAAGGCAGTGGCCGCGCCGGAAGGGATGTCGAGCTATCCGCCGGGAGTGAAACTGCCCCCCGGGGTCCGGCTCCCGCCGGGCATGGAACCGCCGAAACCGGGCGAGCCGCCAAAGCCGGGCGCCGAGAAAGGCAAGCCGGGCGAGAAAAAAGAACCCACCGCGGTCCAGCGCCCCACAACGCCCCCCAAACCGCCCGACCCCAACGAGCTTAAGGTCAAGCCCAACCCGCAGGGCAAGGTCACCTTCAACTTCAAGAACCAGCCCTGGCAGGGCGTGCTGGAATGGCTGGCCGACATCTCCGGCATGAGCTTCGATTGGCAAGAGCTGCCCGGCGATTACCTCAATCTGACGACCCCGCCCGGGCAAAGCTATACCACGGCAGAAACCCGGAACCTGATCAACCGGCATCTGCTCGCCCGCGGGTATACCCTCCTCGTGCAGGGGAACCTCCTTTCGTGCGTCAACATCAGCAAGATCAATGCCGCGATGGTGCGGCGCGTGGAGCCCGAGCAGCTAGAGGACCTGGCCAAGCGGGAGCCGTATGCTTTTGTGAAGGTCTGCTTTCCGTTGGACTGGATGCTGGCCGACACGGCGGTGGAGGAGCTCAAGCCGATGCTCAGCCCCAACCACAAGCTGACCCCGTTGAAGGCCACCAACCGCCTGGAGGCCATGGACGCGGCGATCAACCTCCGCGACGTCCAGAAGATTCTTTCCGCGGAACAGTCGCTGCAGAGCCAGGAGGGCCTGGTCCGCAAGTTCGTCCTGAAGTTCGCCAGGGCCAGCGACGTCTGCGAGCAGGTCAAGGAGCTTGTGGGCGCCGAATCGAAACCCGGGGGGATGATGAAGCGGCCCAGCTCCGGCTCGCCGGAGCAGATGGCGGAGGAGGCCCGCCGCATGGCGATGATGCGGGGAGGCGTGGTGATGATGGGGGGGCAGCCCGGCGGCCCGCAGCCACAGCCCGGCCAGCCCGGCCAGCCCGGTTTCCCCGGCGGTCCGCCCAAACCCAAGGCAGAAGTCAACCTCACGGTCAACAAGCAGGAGAACAGCATCGTCGCCGTGGCGCCACCCGACAAAATGATGATCATCGCCCAGGCCGTCAAGGCGCTTGACGTCCCGGGCAAGGAAGGGGAGTCGATGCTGGGCACGATGCAGCGCTGGCAGGTCTATCGCCTGGCGTCGATTGACCCCGAGCCACTGATCCAGACATTGGAGGAACTGGGGAACTTGGATCCCCGCACGCGGCTCCAGGCCGACCGGAAGAACCGGGCCATCGTGGCCTACGCCCCCTTGGCCGACCACGTCACGATCCGCACCTTGATCGAGCGGCTCGACGGCAGCGCACGGAAGTTCTACGTGATCCCCTTGAGGCGGCTCGAGGCCGAGTACGTCGCCGGCACTATCGAGTTCATGATGACCGGCGAGAAGGAGAAGAAACAGCAGCGCCCGCGCTACTACAATCCGTTCGACTTCGGCGGCTCCTCCCAGAAGCAGGAAGAATCGACCGATAAGTTCCGCGTCGAGCCCGACATCGAGCGCAACCGGATCATCCTCTGGGCCAATCCGATCGAGCTGCAGGAGGTGCGGGAGTTGTTGGAGAAGCTCGGCGAGAACACGGGGGCCGGCGACTCGCCCACGATCCGGGTGCTGGAGCTTCCGCCGGGCAAGGAGACGGACGAGCTTCTGGAGCGGATTCGCCAGCACTGGCCATCCGTCGGGCCGAACCCGCTCAAGCTGCCCCCGCCCGAGGAACCCAAGGAGAAACCCGCCGCGCCGGCGAAGAAAGAGCCGCCGAAATCCGGGTCTTCTGGAAGGACGGCGGGCTCGGAAACGCCGCGGCCACTGGAACCTGGCCGCAGCGAGGGGACCACCACCGTGGCTGTCGCTCTGGCTCCACCAAGCACTGAGCGGTCCGAGGAGCCGCCTAAGACAACCTCGCCCGGTGAGGGAGCCAAGGGGGTACCCGCGGCAGAGCCGCCTCCGCCGCCCATCGGCCCGCCGCCGAAAGCCGCACCGCCCGATGGTCCGCCGCCCCCCATCACCGTCACGCGGACCCCCGACGGCAAGGTGATGATCACGTCGCTCGACACCCGGGCCTTGGATCGGCTGGAGGACCTGATCACCCAGTTGTCCCCAAGCTCCCGGCCCGACTACCAGATTTTCAAGCTGAAATACGCCTTGGCGTCGTCCGTCGCCACGGTGTTGAAGGATATCTTCAAGGAGGGAGACAAACAGCGGATACCGCTGTGGATGCAGATGGAGTACGGGATGGGCGATGGTTCGGACAAGGACCGGGGCCGGCTTTCCAAGAAACGCCCCTTGAAGATCGTCTCCGAATACGACACCAATTCGATCCTCGTCCAGGGGGCCGATGCCTCGCAACTGAGGACGATCAAGGAGTTGGTCGATTTCTACGACAAGCCCGAGCCGCCCGACGCCCAGTCGGTTCATCAGACGGAGAAGTTCATTCTTCGGTGGACCAAGGCCGACGTGGTGGCGGAGACGATTAAGGACCTGTACCGCGACCTGTTGAGCCCGAAGGACAAGGCCCTGAGCGGCCCGCAGCAAGAGCAGCAGCGAAGGCCGTTTGTCATCTCGTTGTTCGACGACTCCTCGGGAGAAGGCGAAGCCCAGAAGCGGCCCCGCTTCCAGGGACTCCTTTCGCTGGGGGTGGACAAGGTGTCCAACACGCTGATCGTCTCGGCGCCGCCCTACTTGATGAAGGAGGTCAGCAAGCTCATCAAGGACCTGGACGAGGCCGCCATGCCGACCGAATCGATCTCGGTGGTCAAGCTCGGCCCGGGGGTGAGTTCCCAGCAGATCCAGGAGGCAGTCTCTCGGGCCATGGGCGACGGGAGTCAGGGTGGCCCGCGCCGCACCAAACCGGGCGTCGGTCAGCCCGGCCAGCCGGGCCAGCCGGGAAATCGCGATCGCGGTCAGCCCGGCGACCAAGGCGGCCGCCGTAGCCGCCGCGGTGGATGACGTCAAAGCCCAGGGGTTGCAGCCCCTGGGCTTTGCCAGCTTACCCGCCATCCGAAGGGTGCCGCTGGCGGCATGGTTTCCTCCGCCGACTGCATCTGCTAAGCTACTTGCACGGTGTAAGACTACGTGTTGGTTTAGTTCGTGAAAGGAGCATCGGATGGGACGCAAGCACTGGTTTGCCGCACTGGGGATCTGGCTCGTTTTGGCGGCCGTCGCCATGGCCGCGCCGCAGTACAAGGCCCTCATCGTGACCGGTCAGAACGGCCACGACTGGAAAGGGACCACGCCGGTCCTGAAGAAGGTGCTGGAGGACACCGGGCTATTCACCGTGGACGTGGCCGCCTCGCCGCCCAAGGGCCAGGACATGAGCGGCTTCAAGCCCGACTTCGCCGCCTACAAACTGGTCGTCAGCAACTACCAAGGCGACGCGTGGCCCGAGGAAACCCGCAAGGCCCTGGTCGATTATGTCCATGGCGGCGGCGGGCTGGTGATCTACCACTTTGCCCTCGCCTCGTTCCCGGACTGGAAGGAGTACAACGAGATGATCGGCCTGGGCGGCTGGGGCGGCCGCACCGAGAAGGCGGGGCCCTACGTCCGCTGGGTTGACGGGAAGATCGTCCGCCAGCAAATCCCGGGCAGGACCGGCTCCCACGGCCCCATGCAGCCCTTCCAGATCGTCATCCGCGAGCCCAATCACCCGATCACCCAGGGCCTCCCCGAGAAGTTCATGCAGGTTCCCGACGAGCTTTACGGGTGGCTCCGCGGCCCGGCCAAGAACCTGACGGTCCTGGCGACGGCGTTTGCCCCCGGCGGGAAACTGGGCGGCGCCGACGAGCACGAGCCGATCCTCTTCACCATCCAGTACGGCAAGGGCCGCGTGTTCCAAAACGCCCTGGGCCATACGGCCAAGGAGCTCAAGAGCGTGGCCTTCATCGTCACCTTCCAGCGCGGCGCCGAATGGGCCGCCAGCGGCAAGGTGACCCAGAAGGTCCCGGACGACTTCCCCACCGCCGACAAGGCCAGCGTGCGGCCGTAACGGCTCGCCCCCGGCCGCGGGCTCAACGGAAGGGACGCGGCGACACCCTGGTGAAGACCTTACCGTCACTGTGCGAACCGGGAGATCTCGAGTAGAGTCGTGGTCTGTACCTTGGCATCCGTCGGAGTGTTTTCCACACCGCTGGTCTGGGCGTTGCTGATCGTACACCTGTTGAGTGCGGTCTTTACCCTGGGCTCGGTCACCCACCACTGGTGGCTGCTGTTGCGCCGCACGGTGCCGCAGGCGCTTCGGGCACGTTACGCCAAGTGGACGGCGATCGGCTACCCGTTGGCATGGCTGGCCGGCGTGCTGATCTACCCCAGCTACAACGTGCTCGTGCGCAAGCCCCCGATCGGCGCGCTGGATGCGACCCACCGCTGGGCCGTGGGCCTCTTCGAGATTAAGGAGCACCTGGGCACGGTGGCGCTGGTCATGCTCCCGTCGCTGGTCCTCTCGGCGCGCCGATATGGGGAGCTTTCTCGGTTGGAGCGGACCAGCTACGTCGCGGCCACGTGGGTGTTCACGATCTTCGTCTATTACGCGTTCATCACCGGCGGCCTGGTCACTGCGGTGAAGAGTTTCTGAAAGGCCCGCCATGAACAGGTCGATCAACGGCGCGATCCTGGGCCTGGTCCTGTTTCTCCCGGCCTATTGCCTGTGCTTCTGGTTCGGCGTGATGCCCAAGTTCTACCCGCTGCTCGGCGAGGTGCACATCGTGACGCCGCCGGGCAACCCCGTCGCGGTGAAGTTCGTCGGCTCGGCGCTAGTGGGCATCGCGGCCGGGCTGATCGGGTTTTGCATTGGGCGGTCCCTGCCCCAGCGCGCCGGCAAGGTCCTGCACCTGCTGGTCTGGGCGATGATGATTGCCGCGGGCATCTACCTCGTGGGCCGGGAGACGGTCGAGTACATCCTGCCATAAGCCATTTCTCGTAAACGGGTTACATCTCTTCCCCGGCCGCCGCGGAGCCCGCGCCTCCGTGCAAGGCTTGATTTGACGAATTTCTTCGTTATACTGCGGGAACTAAATGACGAAGTAATTCGTCAAAGGATTGAAGCCCGGGAGCGATTGTGGGGCCGGTTGCGAACCTGCCCCACGCAGACTGCCAACCTGCCCCACGCAGACTGACAACCTGCCCCACGCAGCCCGGACGGAGCGCGGATCTATTGAACTGGGAGGAAAACTTGATGCCCCGCCCTGTTTCGGCCCAACCGACCGACGTGGAGTTGCAGATTCTCGGCGTGCTCTGGGAGCGAGGCCCCAGCACGGTCCGCCAGGTCCATGAGGCCCTCTCGGCACGCGAGACCGGATACTCCACCACCCTCAAAATGATGCAGGTGATGAAGGCCAAACGCCTGGTGGTCCGCGACGATTCGGTCCGCCCGCAGGTCTATCGCGCCGCCCGGAGCAGGGAGCAGACCCAGCTCGGGATCCTCGATGACCTGGTGCAGAAGGCCTTTGGCGGCTCGGCCAGGCGGCTGGTGATGCGCATGGTCTCGTCCAACCGTGTCTCGCCCGAGGAGTTGGCGGAGGTGCAGAGACTCGTTGCCGAGGCGGAGAAGGCCGAGCCCCGGCGAACCGAGAGAGAAGGAGGTGACTCGTGAGCCAAATCGAGCAGACGCTTTCCGGTCCTTGGGCGGTTCGCTTGGGTTGGACTCTGGTGTACTCGCTGTGGGAGATCGCCGTCGTGGCGGTCATCGTGGCCTCGCTCTTGGCGCTGTTGCGTCACCGCTCGGCCAACCTGTGGTATCTCGTCGCCTGCGTGGGTCTTGCGGCGATGCTCGTGCCGCCGCTGGTGACGTACTCCCTCCTTCCGACCGAGCCCGATACCATCGAGCCCCCCATCGCGATGCCAGCGGCCGTTGCCAACGAATCGCCGGTGCCACTGCCTCCTCTGTCCAGATTCGCCGCTGAACCGCCGCCGGCCTCGCCGCTTTTTGTGCCCGCGGAGACAAGCGATGCCGCCCCTGCGGACGCGTCCCCGCCTGCCGCTACCGCGACGTCGCCTCCGCAGGCCGCCAGCCCAGCGGCCTCGCGTTGGGTCCCATGGCTCGCAGCGTGCTGGATTCTTGGCGTCCTTGCCCTGTCGATCCGGAACCTGGGAGGCTGGTTTGCCGCGTGGCGACTCAGGCGCTGCGGCACCGTGCCCATGCCCGAGCCGTGGCACCGGCGCTTCTCGGACCTGAAGACCCGGCTCCGCGTCGGCCTGCCCGTGCGGCTCGTAAAATCTGTCTTGGTGGAAGTCCCGGTGGTGGTCGGCTGGTTGCGGCCGGTGATCCTTATGCCAGTGGGAATCTTGACCGGATTCGCGCCCCAGGAGATCGAGGCCATGCTCGCCCATGAGCTGGCCCACGTGCGCCGCTTGGACTGCCTGGTGAACCTGCTTCAGACCGTGGCCGAGACGCTGCTATTCTACCATCCGGCCGCGTGGTGGCTCTCTCGTCGCATCCGCATCGAGCGTGAGAACTGCTGCGACGACGCGGCCGTGGCGGTTTGCGGCAGCAGACCCCTCTATGCCCGGACCCTGACGGCCCTGGTGGCGCGCTGCGGCGCGCCCCGGGCCGCGGTGGCTGCCGACGGAGGGAACTTGGTGGCCCGCGTGCGGCGGATCCTGGGGAAGTCGAGCCCCAGCGGCGGGCGCCCGGCCGCATGGCTGGCGGGCCTGGTGGTGCTTGTGAGCCTGACCGTGCTGAGCGTGGGCCTCTACGCCTCGGCGCAGGCGGGTAGCGCGAGCGATTCAAGCCACACGGAGACAGCCGTCGCGCCAGCCGCGGAACCGGAAAGCCGTGGAGACGCGCAGCAGGCCCCCCGGGCAGAGGCCACCGGCATCGGACAGGACTCAGTCAATAAGGCCGAGAGAACGGAAGGGGGCGCGGAGCGCAAACCGGCGCCGTCCAGTGAGGACGAGAACGCCAAGGCGCTGCGGTGGGTCGTGACCGGCAAGGTCACCGACCCAAGCGGCAACGGCCTGCCGGGCGTGTCGGTGCGGGCCAACTGCGGCTGGGGCACGCTGCGCCCGACCGGCGAGACCACGACCGCCGCCGACGGCACCTACACGCTGCGTTTTTCGCCCGGAATGCACGTGCTGGACGAGAAAACGAACAAGTGGCGGGCGGGCGTCCAGACCGCAGTCGTCTCTCCGTCGAATCCGGGATACTACGAATGGAATCTCCATCGCCAGGGTGACCTGCTCATGGCGGACAAGCTGCCGGACGAGAAGGAGTTGAAAGTCTGGGGCGCGAGGCCCGACAGAATCGTGCTGCCGAACCACCCCCACCCCGTCGATTTCGTGATGGCCCCAGCGGCGAGTATCGACGTGCTGCTGGTGGACGACAAGAACGGGCCGCTTGCCGATACGCCTCTCCAGATCGCCGGCGAGACGCTGCCGCCGGCCAGCAGCGTCCTGACCAGCGGCCGGACAGACAAGAGCGGCAAGTACGCCTTTGGTGAGGTCCCCCTTGAATACGCTTGGTCGCTCGTCGTGCCGCAGCCCGGCAATCCGATCCGCGAAGTTCGCACGCTGCCCATCGTTTTCAGGGAACCCGGACTGTACCGGATTCTGCTCCACGGGGATTTAGGGAGCAACACATGGTCCCCGACGTTCCTCCGGGTTCCCACCACCGGGCCCGCAGGCCCGCGAGGGGAGGCGGTCCTTGTGGACCCGGCGCGGACCTTCATAGCCGCCCTGACGAGCGCCGAGGTCAAGTTGCCGCTCACGTCCGAGACGCACTATGGCTTCAGCCAGCGCGTGCGCAGAGTCCTTAGCTCTCCGAATCTGGTGACTTTCGACAAGGACGGCAACGTCACGGCCATGTCTCTCAGCGAGCCTTGGATCGACGACGACGTAGTGCGGGAGTTTCAGGTCCTGCCGAAGTTGGAGCAGCTCTCGCTCACGGGTCGGGCGGAGATCGGCGACAGGGCGCTCGCGTCGTTGGGAAGGCTCGCGGAATTGAAATCGCTGACCGTCTCCGGCCACAAGGTGACCGACCAGGGGTTGACGTACATGGCGAACCTGCAGAACCTCCGCTCGCTCTTCCTCTGGAGCAATCGAATCACGGACGAGGGGTTGGCCCATCTCGCCAGCGCGAAGAAGCTTGAGTCGCTCTACCTGTGGAGCGACAGAATCACCGACGAAGGACTCAAGACCGTCTCGCGGATCCAGCACTTGAAGAACCTGGGCTTCTTGGGCGGTGCACACGTCACGGAGGCCGGGCTCCAGCACCTGGCCGGCATGAAGCGGCTCAAGAGCCTGCGTATCGATTATGCAACCGTCCCGTGGGCTGCGATCGACCCGCTCAAGCAGGCGTTGCCGGGCTGCGAAATCCTCGTGACCTCGAAGGAATGAGGCCACTGGGGCGGCACTGGCGGGATGCCATGCCCACGCCTGTCGTGGGCATGTCCCCATCGACAGCCGACGGCGAAGCGAAGCGGCCGGGTGGCTGGCGGCTAAGCGCAGCGAAGCCCCAGTCCACGGCCACTGGTGCACGGCTTCGCTTGGCCCCAGCCACCCGTCGTGCGGCTCGTTGCACCGCGCCGGTCGGTGCATTATGCTAGTGCTCACGTCCACACGTCGGGTGGCCGTGCCGGACAGCCGAGGGCGGCTGTCCCACAATTCCGGCGAGACGCAACCACAGGAGCGAAGACCATGATCGGTTCGGCCAGGGTTTCACGACGGCAATTCTTGGGGCGCAGCGCGGCGCTTGCCACGGCTGGAGTCGCTGCACCGTGGCTGATCCCGTCCGGCGTGCTGGCGGCCCCCGGCCAGACCGGGCCCAACGACCGGATCGGCATCGGTGGCATCGGCATCGGGCGCCAGGGAAGCGGCGACGTCGCCGACGCGGTGGCATCGGGCCAGGTCCGCTTCGTGGCCGTCGCCGACATCAATAGGAAGGCCGCCCAAGCCATGGCCAAGCGCTTCAAGGCCGAACCCTTGAAGGAGTACCGCAAGCTCCTGGAGCGCAACGACGTGGATGCGATCATCACGGCCACGCCCGACCACTGGCGGGCTTTGGTGTGCATCCATGCCTGCCAAGCCGGCAAGGACATCTACGCCGAAAAGCCGATGAGCCTCACGATACGCGAGGGGCGGCTCATGGCACAGGCCGTACGCCGCTACAAGCGGGTCTTCCAGACCGGCAGCCAGCAGCGTTCCGATCCCAAGAATCGCTTCGGCTGCGAGCTGGTCCGCAACGGCCGCATCGGCAAGGTACACAAGGTCATTGCCTACAACTACCCGAGCCCCTGGGGGTGCGGCTTGCCCGCGCAGCCCGTCCCCGACGGGCTGGATTGGGACCTATGGTGCGGGCCGACCGAGGTGGTGCCGTACAACATCGATCTTTGCACGCCGCGGGCCCGACCGGGCTGGATTTCCTTCCGCCCGTATTCCGGCGGCGAGATGACCGGCTGGGGGGCGCACGGCTTGGATCAAGTCCAGTGGGCGTTGGGCATGGATGAGAGTGGGCCGATCGAGGTGTGGACCGAAGGGGAAAAGTTCAACCCGCCCACGTACACCAAGCCCGAGTCGCGTGCCCGCGGCGACAAGGTGTGCAGCGAGCCGAAGGTTTTCTTCCGCTATCCAGGCGACATCGTGATGGAGTTGGGCAAGGCCCCGATGGGCGGGGCGATTTTTATTGGCGAGAAGGGGAGGATCTCGATCGACCGGAGCAAAGTCAGCTCGGATCCGCCGGAGATTGCCAAGGAGCCGACAAAGCCCGGCGAGGTCCACCTCTACAAGAGCGACAACCATATCCGCAACTGGCTCGACTGCACCCGCTCGCGCCAGCCGGCGGTCGCGGACGTGGA
>Ga0315280_10005081_pt1 | contig 18977 bp, 13 predicted proteins | sample YL17G06_40_MG_FD_203697 | JGI IMG/M metagenome (GOLD analysis project Ga0315280, IMG submission 203697) | Sediment microbial communities from Yellowstone Lake, YNP, Wyoming, USA - YL17G06_40 | ecosystem: Environmental > Aquatic > Freshwater > Lake > Sediment | place: USA: Wyoming | collected... | reverse complement strand
CCGCAGCGCGGACAGCGGAAGCCCTGCGGCCAGCGGTGCTGGAAGAGCGCCTCCCGGCAGGCCTCCTCGGTGGGGTACAGCTGCATGAAGTCGATCAAGGTCTTCGGGTGTCGCACCATCGTGGTCTGCCTTGTCAGTAGCTGTTGAGAAGGCTACTCGGGGGACCGGACGGAAGGGGATGGTCATGTGCGAAGTATACGTGCGGGAACGGCCCGACAAACACCGCACCAGGCCGAGACGGTCGGCCGTTTCCCCGGGACGTGGATATATACTTGCCTTGATTCGTCGCGAGGAAGTCGAGGCCGGAGAGCCGGTGGCAGGCGCGCAGAGCGACACCGCCACGCATTGCGGAGAGCAACGCCGCCACGGAGCGAGTCATGACGTCGGTGGCACGCGCCGGCACCGTGACCGCTCCATCGCCATCACCGTCAACCCCGGCCCGCGGGAAGCACCGTCGAAAGGAACCCGCGTGACCCACGCCGACAGCCGTTTCATCGGCCCGCGCGCCAAACTGGAGATCCTCGACGAAGACGAGATCCGCCGGATCCACGAGGCTTCGCTCGAGGTGCTGAGCGAGGTGGGCATCGTCTACTACTCGCGGCGCGCCCTCGACGTGCTCGAGGAGCATGGCGCCCAGGTCGACCGCGAGACCGCCTCCGCCAAGCTGCCGCCCGCGCTCGTCGAGGAGGCGCTGCGCACCTTGCCCGGCCGGTTCGTCCTCGGCGGCCGCACGCGCGAGTACGACCTGCCGCTCGACGGCGAGCACGCGTATGTCACTTCCGACGGCTGCGCCACTTTCGTACGCGAAGCCGACGGCACGGTGCGCGACTCCACAAAGCGCGACGTCTTCGACGCGGCGCGCGTCGTGCACGGGTTGGCCAACATCTCGGCCACCTCGGCGCTCGTCTCGGCGCAGGACTCGCCCATCGAGACGCGGGTGCTGCACGAGTTCGACGCCTGCATGCGCGCCAGCGCCAAGCACACCTTCGTCGTCTCCATCAAAGAGGACTGGGAAGCGCGCAGCCTCATCCGCATGGCCGAGGCCGTGGCCGGCGGCAGCAAGGAACTCTACGAGCGGCCGACCTTCTCGGTCATCCTCGGGTCGGTCTCACCGTTGCATCAGGAACGCTTCGGCATGGATCTCGCCTTCACGCTGGCCCCGGCCGGCATCCCGTTGATGCTCTACCCCATGCCCATCCTCGGCGCCACGGCACCGGTCACGCCGGCGGGCGCCGCGGTGATGACGAACGCCGAGGTCCTCGGGGCCGTCGCCGCCATTCAGCTCGCCCACCCGGGCGCTCGGTTGATCCACGCCGGAGGTCCCACGTCGCTGTTCATGCGCACCGGCTCGTATTTCGCCAACGTGCCCGAAGCGCTGCTGCTGCGCGCCGCGCAGGCGCAGATGGCGGCGTTCTACGGCCTGCCGGCCGGCCTCGGCTGGGGTGGCACGAAAGACAAGGAGCCCGGGGCCCAGGCCGCCTACGAGAACACGCTCGGCCTGCTGCTCGAGTTCTTCGCCGGCGCCGACCTGCTGTTCGGCGCCGGCCTGCTCGACAGCGTGCAGATCATGAGCCTCGAAGAGCTCGTCATCGCCGACGAGACGTTCGGCATGGTGAGCCGCCTCCTGCGGGGCGTGACGGTCGACCGTGAGGAGCTTGCGGTCGACCTCATCGCCAAGATGGGCTTCAACGGCGACTACCTGTTCGATGCGCACACCCGCAAGCACGTGCGCGAGCTCTGGCGGGCGCGTCTCAGCGAGACCGCCACCTACGATTCGTGGGTCGCCGCCGGACGCAAGACCATCGCGCGCAAGGCGCGTGCGCGCGCCGAAGAACTCTTGGCGGCCCCGCTGCCCGAGGCCGACGCGTTGCCCGAAGAGCTGGGTCGCGAGTTCGACGACATCATCGCGACAGCCGCGGCCGGCCGGCACTGACGGCCGCGGCGCGAGCCGACGGAGGAGACAGCGAAGCGCACACGCTTGCAGTCGGCGGCGCGAGACCACCCGAGCCGGTGAGAGCCTGCCTGGCAAACGGCTGGAGACTGCCCGCAAGCCTCCGGCCCGTCACCGTCCGGCCTCGCTTCGCGGCGCCGATGCGCCATCAACCACCATCACGTCTCTCTTCGCGGCGCCGACGCGCCGCCCGATAGCAAAGGAGCCCACGTGGCTTACGCAGATGGATGCTACGTCGGTGAGCGGGTCAAGCTCGAGCTGCTCACGCCCGATCGGGTCCGCCAGATCCACGAAGCCACGCTCGACGTGCTCGCCACCGTCGGCGTCACGTTCCACTCCAAGCGAGCGCTCGACGTCCTCGCCGAACACGGCGCGCCGGTCGACTACAAGACCACCGTGGCCAAGATCCCGGCCGATGTGATCGAGAGAGCGCTCGGCACCGTCCCCGAGACGTTCGTCCTCGGCGCGCGCAACCCCGAGTACGACCTGCCGCTCGACGGCCGGCACATCTACATCTCTTCCGATGGCTGCGGTGTCTCGTTCCGCGATCCCGCCACCGGCGAGGTGCGCGGCTCGCGCAAGGAAGACCTCGAACACTGCGCCAAGGTGGTGCAGGTGCTCGACAACGTGTCGGCCACGTCGGCCGTCGTTTCGGCCCAGGACTGCCCGCCGCAAACGCGCGTGCTGCACGAGTTCGACGCTTGCGTGCGCAACGCCGAGAAGCACACCATCGTCGTCTCGATCAAGGAGGACTGGGAAGCGCGCAGCCTCATCCGCATGGCCGAGGCGCTTGCCGGCGGCAAGGAAGCACTGAAGAAGCGGCCCATGTTCACGGCCATCATCTGCACCGTCTCACCGCTGCATCAGGAGCGCTTCGGCATGGACCTGGCGCTGACCCTGGCCGAGGCGGGCATCCCCATCAGCTTCTACCCCATGCCCATCCTCGGCGCCACGGGCCCGATCACCATCGCCGGCTCGGCCGTGGTCAACAACGCCGAGCTCGTCAGCGCCACGGTCGTGACGCAGCTCGCCTTCCCGGGCGCCAAGGTCATCCACGGCGGCGGCCCGACAGCGATGTACATGAACTCCGGCGCCTACGCCAGCAACTCGCCCGAGGCCGTCCTGCTGCGCTCGGTGCAGGGCCACATGGCCGCCTTCTACCACATGCCCGCCTGGTACGGCGCCGGCGCCACGACGGCCAAGGAGCCCGGCATCCAATCGGCCTACGAGAACACGATCGCCATGTTCATGGCCTACGCCAACGGCGCCGACGTGACCTTCGGCACGGGCCTGCTCGACGGCTCGCGCACCCTCTGCCTCGAGAACATGGTCGTCGACGACGAGATCATCGGCATGGTCAAGCGCATCTTGCGCGGTATCGAGGTCTCGCCCGAGACGCTCGCCGTCGACCTGATCAAGAAGATGGGCTTCAGCGGCAACTACCTCCTCGACGGCCACACGCGCCAGCACGCGCGCGAGCTCTGGCAGGCGAAGCTCGGCGAGACCGGCGCCTACGAGGCCTGGAGGGCCGCCGGCGCGCCCAGCACGGTCGAGAAGGCCCAAGCCAAGGTGCGCGAGATCCTGGCCGCGCCGGGTGTGGGTTTCCCTGACGATCTGGGCAGGGAGTTCGACGCCATCATCGCCTCGGCCGAGCGGGCCGGAGTGTAGGAGAGGAGCACCGGTTCAAGGCGCAACGGGGGCGGGCGGCTCGCTTTGCGAGCCGCCCGCCCCCGTTGCGCGACCGCCGTGCCCACGTCGCCGCGCGCGCCATCGGTATCTTCTGACGCCTGGCCTGCCAGGCTCGGTTCGCACGATCGGTCGGCCGGCATCCAGGCGGGCACGCGCAGCGCCGCCTCCGTGGGCATCTCTTTCCCCGGCGGCTGCGGACATGGGGTCGACGACCCCGCTCCGACACTCGCGGCGAAAGCCCTCACCCTCGTCGCACTGGCCCATCGGCCCGCCTTTTCGGTACCATCACGGACATGGACGACTCTGCTCCCACTCGTGCGCACGACGACCAGCCCGCCGGGGGGCCGGTCCGCCGACCCACCGACAGACCGGCCGGCAGACCGGCCGACCAGCGAGTGCGCGAGCCGGTACGCGAGCCTGAGGCCGAAACGGCCCGCGGAACGGCCGGCGGGGCAGCTCCCCGAGCAGCCGCACGAGCTCCCCGCGAAGCCGGCTTCTCGCGCGACGCCGACAAGCTGATCAGGCGCCTGTCTTTGCTCGCCTTCCTGCTGTCGCGTCGCGGCCAACCGGCCACCGCCGCCGAGATCCGCCGCCGTGTCGAGGGTTATCCGCTGATGACCGACGAGGCCTTCAAGCGGCGCTTCCACGAGGACCGCGCCGAGCTGGCCGAGCTCGGCATCGCCGTCAGGCGCGAGACCGGCGAGCGCGCCGGCGCCGAGATGTACTCGTTGCCCCCATCGAGCTACCAGCTGCCGCCGATCGACCTCACGACCGACGAGCTTTCCGCGCTGGCGGCCTGCCTGTTCGTGCTGCAAGACCGCTTCGCCTTCTCCAAGCCGCTGCGCCTGGCGCTGCTCAGCCTGGCGCACGGGCGTCCCGAAGTGCTCGAGGCTGCGGCCGCGCCGCCCGTCGCCGTCCAGACGGCGACGGGCGGCGCGGCCGCAGCCCTCCTCCCCAAGCTCGAAGACGCCGTGGCGCAGCGCAAGACGGTCACCTTCACCTACTACGCCATCGAGCGCGACGAGACGACCGTGCGCACCGTCGATCCCTACAGCCTCATGCTCGCCGGCGAGGAGTGGTACCTGCTGGGTTACTGCCGCCTGCGCGAGGCCGTGCGCACGTTCAGGCTCTCGCGCATCCGCTCCCGAGTGCGCCACGCGACACGCGCCGCGCACGACTTCGCCCCGCCACCGCGCTTCGCGCTGCGCGAGTACCTCAACCGCGCGCCGTGGCAACTGGGACCGCCGGCGCACGAGGCGGTCGTGCGCGTGACGCCGGCGATGGCGTGGTGGGTCGAAGCACATTTCGCCGCCGCCGGCGCCATCGAACGGGGCGACGACGACGCCACCGACGGCGCCATCCTCTACCGCACGCGGTACGCCTCAGCCGACCAGCTTGTGGCCTGGGCGCTGCAGCTCGGCGAAGACGCCGAGATCGTCGAGCCGACCGACCTGCGTGCGCTGCTCGCAGCGCGACTCAAGCGTATCGTGGCACGGCTCGACACGCCGCCCGCCGTCGACCCGACCGCGCTGCGCCGGCTCGAACGCCGGCAAGCCACGGCCGGCGGCCAAGGCGCCCAAGGGCGCCGGCAAAGCCGTGGATCCGACAGGCTGACCGAGGCCGGCGGGGCACAGCGCCACGGCGACCGGCTGGTCGAGGTCGACCGCTTCACGCGGCTCTCGACCCTGATGACCTACCTGCTGGAACGCTGTCGGGGCGAAGGCGAGGTCGTGCTCGAGGCGGCCGCCGTCTGCCGCGACCTCGACCTGACGCCCCACGAGCTCAAGGCCGACGTGCGCCTGCTCAACCTCGTCAACTTCGGCGGCGACGGAGCGGTGCTCTGGGCCGAAGTCAAGAGGGGCAAGCTCGAGGTCACCTGCGATCTCGCCGCCTCGGCGTTCAGCGCTCCCGCCCGCCTCTCACCTCTGCAGGCCGACGTGCTCCTGCTCGCCATCGAGCTGGTCGGCGGACAGCTGCCGGTCAACCACGGGACGGCGCTGCGCGCGGCGGCGAGCAAGCTCGCCGCCGCGCGCAGCGCCGCCTCTCCCTCCCTGGGGGCCGCCGACACGCTTCCGCCCGAAGCGCGCGTGCTCGACGCCGTCAACGAAGCCGTCCGTCGCCGGCGGCTCCTCGAGATCGAGTATTGGTCGGAGGGCACGTCGCAGACGACGACACGCGTCGTCGAGCCGTACCTGATGGTGCGCAGCCGCGGCGAGTGGTACTACGTGAGCTGGTGCCGCACTTCGCGGGGGCGACGCACCTTCCGCGTCGCCACCACCAAGAAGGCGCGGCTGCTCGACGAGACCTTCACGCCACGCCCCGCCGTCGAGCTCGACCTGTATCGCCGCGAAGGCATACCCGCCACGGCGCGCTGGGCGCCGCGGTCGGCCGTCGTGTGGTACTCGCCGGCCGTCAGGCGCTGGGTCGAGGAGCGCCAGCCCGTTGTCGCGCTGCCCGACGGCGGCTGCATCGCTGCGCAGCCCTACGTCGACGAGCCCTGGCTCGTGCATCACCTGCTGGCCTTCGGCGGAGAGGCGCTTCCGCTCGCGCCGTCCGCGGCGGCGCGAGCCCTGCGCGAAGCGGCCGCCCGGTTGCTCGTGCGCTACGACGTATACTCTGCTCGATGACGTTCATCGACATCATCTGGGGCGTCCAGCTCGTCGTCTGCCTGTGGTTGGGCCCCAAGGTCGCACGTCGTACGGGCCGTTCCGTCCTGAACTGGGTGATCATGGGGTTCCTCGTGTCGATCATTTTCCCGCCCATCGGCCTGGTGCTCATGCTGCTCTGCTACTTCTTCTACCCACCGGCCATGCCACGCGTGCCGCGGCACGGCGCCAACCCACGCGAGCTGCACGACCGCAAGGCAGGCTCGAGGAAGATCTGATGACCGTTCCCTGGGTGTTCCTCGGGCCCAAGCGGCTGCGGCTCGACTCCCAGACGCTCGGGCACCCGACACCCGAGATCGACCTCGTACCACCGGCGCAGCACGAACCGTTGCCCCGCATCGACACCGCCGTCGCCGAGGCTTTGGCACGGCCTCTCGCCTCTCCCCCGCTCGGCGAGCTCGCCCGCGGCGCGCGCCGGGTCGTGATCGCCATCCCCGATGCCAGCCGTTCCTGTCCCACCGCCCTCTTCCTGCCGTCCCTGCTCGACGAGCTGCGCGGCGCAGGTGTCGCCACCAACGGTGTGCAGGTGATGGTCGCCTGTGGCCTGCACGCGGCGACCACGGCTCAGCAAAAGGCTGCGCTCGTCGGTCGCCGGACGTCGGCAGAGGTGAAGGTCGTCGACGCGCAGGGCCTCGCGCAGCCGAACGCCTTCCTCGGCCAGACGCGGCAGTCCGTGCCCGCCTTCATGAACCTCACCCTGGCGGCGGCCGACCTCGTCATCGCGGTCGGGACGGTCGAACCGCACCTCTACGCAGGCTTCTCGGGCGGCGCCAAGACCGTCGGCATCGGCTGCGCCGGAGCCCAAACGATCGCCTGGACGCACAGCCCGGTCTTCCTCGAGCGACCGGGCGTCGAGCTCGGGCGCCTGGTGGGCAACCCCTTCCAGGAGGCCGTGCGCGCCATCGCCGCCAAGACGAAGCTGCGTTTCGCGCTCGACGCCGTCGTCGACGAGGATGGGCGGGTCGTCGCGCTGGCCGCCGGCGAGCCGGTGGTCGTACAAGAGCGGCTCGCCGGCGGCCGGCGCGACGCCTGGTTCCGCACCGTCGCGCAACGCTACGACGTGATCCTGGCCGGCATCCCGGCGCCCAAGAGTGAGAGCTTCTACCAGGCCTCGCGGGCGGCGACCTACCTCGCCCTCACCGACTCCCCAGCGCTCGACGACGATGGCCTCATCCTTCTGGCGGCCGACCTGCCCACAGGCGCCGGCGACGGTCCCGGCGAGCGCAACTTCGCCGAGCTGATGGAGAAGGCCGAGGGCCCCGACCGGCTCATCGCGCGAGCACTGAGTGGTGAACCGCTGGGACCGGGTGGGCAGCGCGCCTATATGATGGCCAAGGCGATGCGGCGCTACCGAGTCGGCGTGGTGGGGGCACGCGAGCCCGCGGCCATCGGCGCCATGGGCGTCGCGACCTACGACTCGGTCGCGCGAGCACTGGCCGACGAGACGCGACGGCGAGGACGCGCTGCGCGCGTCCTCGCCGTCGCCGACGCGATCACCACGATCGTCCGCAGCGACGCCCCGGTTTGACTCGGTCCGCCCCGCCTGACCCCGTCTGATCCCGCGTCGCGCCCGCGTCGCGCCTGCATCGCGCCCGTATCGCGCCCGCGTCACGCGCGCGTCACGCCCGTATCACGCCCGCCTCGCGCCCGCGTCACGCGCGCCCCCGCCGGTTACCGGCCCTCGTCAAGGGGAAAGAAACACCTACGACCAACCACAGAGGCACCGGCATGCGCAACAGCTTCCGTCTCGTCCGCGTGTTCGGCATCGAGATCGCCGTGCATTCGAGCTGGTTCGTCATCCTCATCGTCGTGGTCTTCTCCCTGGCCACGGGCGTCTTCCCCACCGACTATCCGCGCTGGTCGCCGATCACCTACTGGGTCGTCAGCGTCGTCGCGGCGCTGCTGCTGTTCCTCTCGGTGGTCGTGCACGAGCTGGCCCACTCCCTGGTTGCCACATCGCAGGGCATCCCGGTGAAGAACATCACCTTGTTCCTGCTGGGCGGCGTCTCGAGCATCGAGAAAGACGCCTCCAGCCCCGGGCGCGAGGCGCTCCTGGCCGGCATCGGTCCGCTCTCGAGCTTCGCCATCGCCGCCGTCTTCTTCGCCGCCGGGTTCGCCGTGCGCGCGCCGCAGACGCTGCGCGCCATCTTCCTCTACCTGGGCTACGTCAACGTGCTGCTCGCCGTCTTCAACCTGCTGCCGGGCTTCCCGCTCGACGGCGGCCGCGTGCTGCGCGCCGTCATCTGGTCGCGCACCGGCGACTTCGTCACGGCGACCCGCTGGGCGACACGCGTGGGCCACGTCTTCGGTTACGCGCTCATCTTCATCGGTATCCTGACCGCGTTCGCCGGCAACCTGGCCGGCGGCCTCTGGACGGGGTTCATCGGGTGGGTGCTCATGCAAGCCTCGCAGGCGAGCTACGCGCAGACGGTTGAAGAACGTGGCCTCGCGGGTATCGACGTCGGCCGCATCATGACGGCCCCCGAGGATTCGGTGCCGCCCGACATCACACTGGCGCGCGCGGCCGACGAGTACTTCCTGGCGAAGAACGCTCGTTGCCTTCCCGTACAGGGCGAGGAGGGCCGGTTCGAGGGGATCGTGTGTTTCAGCGACCTGCAACGCGCCGACCGTTCGGCGTGGCGCGCGGAGCAGGTCCAAGACGTCATGACGCGGCGCGACGACCTGCTCTCGGTGACGCCCGACACCCCTGCGGCAAAGGCGCTCAGACTCATCGCCGAGCACGACGTCAACCAGCTCGCCGTGGTCAGTGACGGCGACCTCGTGGGCTTCTTCGACCGCTCGGCGGCGCTGCGCTACCTCAGCATCCACGGCGCCGTCGACGACGGCCCGACGCGCCGCCCACCGAGTACGCCGGACGAGGCGCCTACGGCAGCTTCACCACCACCACGGCCACGTCGTCCTTGAGATCGCGCGCATGCCGCTTGACACGCTCGACGACGTGCTCGGCGGCGGCCCTCGGCGACAGATGCAGTCCCGCGCGCGCCGCTTCGAGCAGGCGCTGCTCGCCGAACATGCGCTGGCCCTTGCGTGCCTCGGTGACGCCGTCGGTGTAGAAGACGATCGTGGAATCCTCGGGCAGCACGGCTCTGTTGGTCGGGTAGAAGGTGCCGAAGACGCCCACGGGGAAGCTGCCGTCTTTGCCGATGGGGAACTCGTGGCCGCCGCTCAACACGAGCGGCCGCGGGTGGCCGGCTACCGCGTACTCGAGCATGTGGCGCACCACGTCGAGGTACGCGATGACGAGGGTGGTGTAGGGAGCATCGGCCTCCTCGCTGATCAGGGCGCCGTTGAGGCGCGACAAGCTCTCGCCCGGCGAGCTCTCGGCGGCGTAGGCGCGCAGCATGTAGCGCACCATGGCCGAGTGCGCCGCGGCGCCCAGCCCCTTGCCGCATACGTCACCGAGCACGACCATGAGACGGCCTTCGCCGAGCTTGACCAGGTCGTAGAAATCGCCGCCCACGCGAAAGGCCTCGTAGGCGGGCTGGTAACAGACCCCGACATCGATGCCGGGCATCACCGGCGGTTTGACCAACAGGGCGGTCTGGAAGGTGTCGGCGAACTCGTGCTCGCGCTGGTAGGCGATCGCCCGGTCGACGCTCACGCTCAGGTGAGCCCCGAGGGTCACGGCGATCGTCTGATCCTCGCGCGTGAACTCGGGCTGGTCTTCCATGCGCGCGAAAACGAGCGCGTTGCCGAGACGCAGTTGGTCAGAGGCCAGCGGCACCACGAGCAGACGCTTCGCGCCGCGGTCGGCGTCGGGCTCGGCGCCGGAATAGCCGCGCAGCAGCACGGGCAGCCCCATCAGCCATCCCTTGCCGCCGTCGGCCTCGCCCTCGGCTCCGGCGAGCTGTGCCGGCACGTGTGACGCCTCGAGGCGCAGCGCCTGCCCGTCGCGGCTGACGGCCGCCGCGAGAGGCGCGTCGAGCAGCAGCGCGCCGGCGTGGACGATCTCGTCGAGGATGGCTTGCGGATCGAGTAGACGATTGAGTGCCAGAGAGACCTCCTGGAGAGACTGGAGCTGGGTGGTCAGCGCCTCGAGGCGTTCGCGAGCCACGCGCTCGGCAGCGTAGAGCTGCGCATTGGTGATCGCCAGCGCGGCGAACTGCGCGATGGCGACCGCCAGGTCGACCTCTTCGTCGGTGAACCCGCGCCCGGCGTCGTTGGCGAACAGCTCGGCGGCGCCGATCACGCGGTCCTGCGCCTTGAGCGGGACGATCAGCTCGCAGGTGTGACCGTGGTCGTGCATGATGAGGCGCTCCTCGTCGGAGAGCCGCCGATCGCTCGGATGGTCGATCGCGACGGGCCGCGCCGTGCGCAGCGCCTCACCCGTGGCGTGGTAGCGCTCGAGCGCGAAGGTGCGTCCCGCGAGATCGCCCTCGGCGGACCCGAAGCTGGCCACGATGCGCAGGGTCGCGTCGCCGTCCTCCAGCACCGAGACGTCGCACTCCTCCGCGCGAAGCACCTCGACGAGGCGCATCACAACCGAGCCCAGCACGTCGTGCAAGTCGAGGCTTGAGGCGAACGTGAGGCTCGACTCGACGACCAGCGACAGGTCGCGACGCTTCGCCTCGAGCTCGGCCATCAGGCGAGCATTCTCGATGGCGACCGCCGCGTGGCCGGCGACGCTCTCGGCGAAACGCAGCTGCTCGTTCGAGAGCGTCGCCGGCGGCAGGGTTCGGCCGAGCACGATGACGCCCACGTCGGCCGCGAAGGCGCGCAAGGGTAGCACGATCACGTGATGAAGCCCGAGCAGCTCGGCGTCCTGGGGTGTCACGCGCGGGTCGCGCGTCGCGTCGTCGACAAGTACGGCTCGGTCGGCCTCAAGCGCCTCGACGGCCAGCGCAAAGCGCGCCAACGGCAACCTCACCTCGCGGGCGTCGGTACCGAAACCGTACCCCGCGGCGCCACACCACTCCCCGTCGCGCAGAAGCAAGAGGACCCCGCTCTCGGCCTCGATCTGCTCCCCGATATGCTCGACCGTGTACTGCAGCAGCTCGTCCAGGTCGGCCCGGCTGCTACTCAGCTCGATGATCGACGCCGCGGCCTCGGCCAGCTGCGCGCGCAGCAGGGCGCGGGCAGAGACGCGCTCGACCTGGTTAAACAGGTGCGCCAGCGCGATGAACCCCCCGGCAGAGAACAGGCCGAGCACAACGAAGAACAGGTGCTCTATCGTGATGCCCTCCTGCCGGCGGATCACGAACAGCGCCAGCACAAGGCACAAGAGCGTGACGAGTGCGGCCGTCCGCTCGCGCAGAGCGACGGCGACCAGCAGGACCGGGACGACGTAGAAGCCGGCGATCGGCAGGCCGGGCACGGCCATGTCGACGGTGAACACCGCGACGATGCTGACGACCGCAAGGATAGCCACGAACGCGCGCTGCGACTGCAGCCACGCGACGCGACGGATGACGCGCGGGAAGCGCCGCTGTACCACTGTGGCGTTGGGCAGCGTAGTCGCCATCGAGATCGGTGCCCCCAGTCCCCGGACCCACTCCCGAGACGACCGTCCGCGCCCCCGCGGACGTCCCGTTTCGGGAGCCTAGCTTACGCCGGCGACCGCACGGCCACAACAGGATGGCGCCTCGTCCGCCGCGCCCTTGTCGTGGACCGCCGGCGCCGCCATGAGCGCGAAGCCGGCGACCCACACCTCGATCTACTCCTCGTCGCCGGCCGCGGCGTCCGCTCCCCGCGCACCGTCACACACACCTGCCACCGGCTCCTCCCTTCGTGACGGTGCGCTCCCGAACGCCCGGACGACGGTGCGTCTCCCCGCCTGCCGGACCGCCTCTTGCTGGAAGTGTACCGGAACGAACGGAACGCCGAGACCGACCGCCTGGCGCCGAGTACGAGCTGCACCCCACGCGGGCCACGAGCTGCGACTCCTCGTCTCCGGGTTGCGTGAGTGAATTCAACGGTCGTAGAATTATTCGGGGATCGCTCGTGGGCGCTTTCGCCGCCGACCCGCGATCCGGCTGGAGGTCCAGGGCCGACGACCGACGACGACGGAGAGGACGGACGCTATGTGGGCGATAGTGGTCAAGGAGTTCCGCGAGCTGCGCCGCGACCGGCGGACGCTGGCGATGATGCTCGCGGTCCCATTCCTCTTCCTCATCATCTTCGGCTACGCCGCGAGCTTCGACGTGAAGCAGGTCACGGTCGCCGTGACCGAGACGAGGGGGCCGGTCGACGTGGCCGCCTCGCTACCGCCGTTCTTCAAGGTCGTCGGCCGCCTGCCCCTCGGCAAGCCGGCCGCCATGGCGGCGCTGCGCGACGGCGACGCCGCGGTCGCCATCTGGGTCGACGGCCAGGGCCACGGCGGGGTGCTCATCGACGGCGAGGAGCTCTTCTCAGCCCAAGCCACCTTGCGCCGGCTCCAGGCGGCCGCCGCGGGTCTGACGGGCTTCGGCTCCGCAGCGAGCACGACAGGCTCCGGCGGCGCCGCGGCGCCGGCGAGCGCCGTGGGCGCCTCGTTGCCGCCGCAGGCGGCGTCCGCCGTCGCGCGCCCCGAGATCGTCTTCAACCCCGAGCTGCGCACGGCGCCGGTGATGGTCCCGGCGCTGACGGGACTCATCCTCGTGTTCGTGGGCACGCTGGCTACGGCCCTGGGGGTGGTACGCGAGCGGCAGACCGGCACCATGGAGCAGCTGGCCGTGATGCCGTTCCGGCCCAGCGACGTGTTCGTCGGCAAGATCGCGCCGTACCTGCTCGTCGCCACGCTCGACATGGCGCTCGTGGTGCTGGCCGGCACCTGGCTCTTCGACGTGCCCTTCAACGGCTCGGTGCTGGTGTTCGCGCTGGGAGCCGGCCTGTTCCTGTTCGTCACGCTCGGCCTGGGCGTGCTCATCTCGACGGTCTCCCAGACGCAGGGGCAGGCCATGCAGCTCGGCATGATGACCATGGTGCCGCAGATCCTGCTCTCGGGCTTCGCCTTCCCCGTCTACTCGATGGCCGCCGGCGTGCGCTGGATCGCCTACGTGCTGCCGCTGACCTACTTCATCCGCATCGCGCGCGGCGTGTGGGTCAAGGGCACGCCGATCGGCTCGTTGTGGTTCCCCTTGCTGATGCTCGCCGTGTTGGGAGCGGCCGTGTTCGGGCTTTCACTGCTACGCTTCCGCCGCGACCTGGCCCCCGCAGGACGAGGCGGCGAGACGTCCACGACCGACGGGACCACGGCCGGCGGCACAGCCACCGCTGAGGCTCAGTCATGGCCACGGCCTGGGGCGTGAAGGATCTACACGTGCGCTACGGGCGCCACGAGGCGCTGCGCGGCGTGACGCTCGAGGCAAGGCCCGGCGCCGTCACCGCCGTCGTCGGCGGTGACGGCGCCGGCAAGACCTCGCTCCTGCGCGCTCTGGCCGGAGCGCTCAAGCCGTCGGCCGGCTCGGTGCGGCGCCCGCCCTCGCAACGGATCGGCTACGCCAGCGGCGACGCCGGCGTTTATCGCGACCTTTCCGTCGACGAGAACCTGGCCTTCACCGCGACGGCCTACGGGCTGCGCGGCGAGGACTTCCACACACGGGCCGAGGAGCTGCTGGCGCAGACCGGCCTCGACGCCGCCCGGGAGCGGCTCGGCGACCGGCTCTCGGGCGGCATGCGCCAGAAGCTGGCCCTCATCATGGCGCTCGTTCACAAGCCCGAGCTGCTCGTGCTCGACGAGCCCACGACCGGCCTCGACCCCGTCAGCCGGGCCGAGCTCTGGCGCCTCATCGCGCTGGCTGCCGCCGGCGGCCGCGCGGTCGTCCTGGCCACGACCTACCTGAACGAAGCCGAGCGCGCGGCCTTCGTGCAGCTCCTGCACGAAGGCCGCGCGCTCGCCGGTGGCTCCCCCGACGAGCTCGTCGCCGCCATGCCCGGCACGCTGCTCGCGGTCGGCCGCCAGCCCTCATCGTCGCTGGCCTGGCGCCGCGGCGCCGGCTGGCACGTCTGGCTGCCGCCGGCGGCCACCCTCGCCGCCGGCGAACCGACCGAGCCACCCGCCGCGCCACCCATCGGCTCGCCCATCCAGCCGGACCTCGAAGACGTCGCCGTCGTCGCGATGCTCGCCTCCCAGGCGTCCCCCGGCGCCGCCCCGGGCGCCGACACACCAGGTGACGCCGGCAGGAGCGCCTCGACGGTCGGCAGCATCCGCAGGAGCGCCTCGACGCCCGGCCGCATCGGCGAGTCCCGCGCGCTCGACGAAGCGCTCGTCCTGGGCGAGGCCCTGTCGCGCCGCTTCGGCGAGCTGGTCGCCGTCGACGATGTCGATCTTGCCGTCCGGCCCGGCGAGGTCGTCGGCCTCCTAGGCGCCAACGGCGCCGGCAAGACGACCCTGATCCGGCTCCTCATCGGCCTGCTCCGGGCAACGAGCGGGCGCATCCGCCTGTTCGGCCGTGCGCCCTCACGCGCCACGCGCGCCCGCCTCGGCTACGTGCCGCAAGGGCTCGGCCTGTACGACGACCTGACGCTCGCGGAGAACCTGGCCTTCTACGCCGGCGCCTTCGGCGCCGCCCCCGCCCCACTCACCGACCCGGACCTACGCAGCGCCGCCGGCACCCTCGTGCGCGACCTGCCTCTCGGCATCAGGCGCCGCGCCGCGTTCGTGGCGGCGCTCGCGCACCACCCCGAGCTGCTGGTCCTCGACGAGCCCACCTCCGGTGTCGACCCGCTCGCCCGCGCCCGTTTGTGGGACACGGTGCGCGAGACGGCAGAGGCCGGCGCCGGCGCGCTGGTGACGACCCACCACATGGAAGAGGCAGCCAACTGCGACCGCCTCGTCATCATGGCGCTCGGCCGGGTCGTCGCCGAGGGCTCCCTGGCAGGCATCGTCGGCCGGCACACGGCCGTGCTCGTCGAGAGCGAGCATTGGAGCGACGCCTTCGCCGCCCTCGACGGGGTCGGCGTGGCGCTCGCCCTGGCCGGCCGTTCACTGCGCGCCCCCGATGCGGACCCCGCACGTGTGAGCTCGCTTCTGGAGGAGAGCGGCATCACCGCGCGCGTCTCGGTCGTGCCCGCGACCCTGGAGGAGACCTTCGTAGAGCTGGCGCGCGGCAGCCGTTCCTCAGGTGAAGCCTGATGGTCTCGGCTGCCGCAAGGCGCTCCGCCGCAGCAGGTGCCGGCGTGTCCGCCGCTTCGTCTGCCGCAGGCAAGCGCACGGGCCGCCGTCCGGGCGAGACGGTGACGCGCGACGAGATCCTGCAGGCCGCGCGCGAACTGTTCGGGGAACGCGGCTACGACCGCGCCTCGATCCGCGACATCGCCCGCGGCGCCGGGGTCGATCCCTCCCTCGTGATCCACTTCTTCGGGCGCAAGGAGGAGCTCTTCGGGGTCGCGATGCACCTGCCCATCCGGCCCGGCGACGTGCTGCCCCAGGCACGGGCACTCGGCTCGGAGCACGCCGGGGAGTTCATCGTGCGCCGCTTCTTGCAGGTCTGGGAGGACGAGGCCAACCGGCCCATCCTCATGGGACTGCTTCGTTCGGCGACCACCAACGAGACCGCGGCCGCGATCGTGCGCCGCTTCATCCTGCGCGAGATCATGAGCCCCGTGGCGGCCTCGCTCGAGGCTGAAGACGCCGAACTGCGCGCCACGCTCGTCGGCTCGCAGCTCACCGGGCTCGCCCTGTTGCGCTACGTCGGGCGCCTCGAGCCGCTCGCGAGTGCCGCGCCCGAGACGATCGTGCGCTGGGCCGGTCCGACCATCCAGCGCTACCTGAGCGACCCCGACGCGACCGACTAGGCGAGCCTGGCCGCCGAGCCTGGCCGGGCCGGCGGCCAGGCTCGGCATGCGCCGCTCGCACCACGCGCGAAACGGGGCGGGCGGCTGACCAGATCAGCCGCCCGCCCCGAACTGTCGGACCCCTCGTGCGAGCCGTCCCCCCACACCAGCCCGCAGGTCCAACGCCTCTACGCCGGCTCGCCCTCGGCGGCGGGTCCCCCGCCGCCCGGCTCGCCGGCCGCAGCGATGCTCACCGCCGCGCCGTCGCCGAACGCCCTGGCGACCCGTTCGCGTGTCGGCGCCGGCGTCACCAGGCTCACCAGCGGGACGACGATCAGCGAGGCAAGCATCGCCATACTGCCGATCGTCGGCGCCCCCTTGGCATCCCACCCGTAGTGCCACATGAGGCTCAGCGAGACGACGAGGCCGACCGCGATGCCGACCCAGGCCGCGGCCTGCGAGGTGCGCGGCGACCACAGGCCCCACACGTAGGGGCCGATGAACGCCCCGGCCACCGTGCCCCAGGAGATGCTCATCAGGGTCACGATGATCTGCCACTTCTGCTGCGCGAGCACGACCGACAACACGATGAAGACGGCGATCAGCACACGCATCAGCGTGACCGTCGACCTCTTGCTCAGGTCGCGCTTGATCTCGCCCTTGACGAGGTCGACCGAGATCGCCGAACTCGAGATCATCACGAGGCCGGCGAGCGTCGACATCGAGGCCGACAGCACGAGCAGCAAGATGATGACCAGGAGCGTCTCGGGCAGGGCCGTGTTGAGCACCACCGGCATGATGCTGTCGAACTGCTTTCCCTGAGCTAACGGCGCCGCCACCGGGAAGAGGTGCGCGAGGGCGCCGGTGAAGTAGGCGCCGAAGGCCATGAGCGCCGCGAACAGCGTCGAGATGGCGATCGCCGGGCGCACAACCTTCGTGTCTTTGATGGCGTAGAACTTGTGCACCATCTGCGGCAAGCCCCACGGTCCGAGGCTCGTCAGGATGACCAGCCCGAGAAGCGCGATGCCCGGCGAGGCGAGGAGCCCGTCGAGCGTCCACTTCTCGATGTGCCAACCCGGCCAGGCGGCCGTCAGCTTGGGATCGATGGCGTTGAGCTTGTCGAACGCCCCCCCGAAACCGCCCACCTCGGACCGATCCAGCACGAAGGCGAGCATGAGGATGACGCCGACGATCATGATGAGGCCCTGGATGAGGTCGTTGCGCGCCACCGCGAGATAGCCCCCGACGATCAGATACACGGCGGTGAGCGCGGCCATCGTCCACAGCGCGGTCGTGTAGTCGACCTTGAACGTCTCCTGGAACAGATACGAGAGACCCGTGTAGACCGACGCCGAGTACGGGATGAGGAAGACGAAGATGATCACGGCGGCGACGATCTTGAGCCAGCGGGAGCCGTAGCGCTCGGCGAGGAACGCGGGCATGGTCATGGCGCCCAAGCGGGTGGTCATGAGTCGCGTGCGCTTGGCGAGCACGATCCAGGCCAGCATGCTGCCCAGGAGGGCGTTGCCGGCGACGATCCACAGGTCGGAGAGGCCGAAACCCCAGCCGATCTTGCCGGCGTAGCCGATGAACAGCACGGCGCTGAAGTACGTCGTGCCGTAGGCGAAGGCCGACAGCCACGGTCCCACATCGCGGCCGCCGAGGAAGAACTCGTTCACCGTCTTGGTCTTCTTGCGACTGTAGAGTCCCACCCCCACCATGATGCAGACGAAGATGGCGATCACGACGTATTTCACGGCCCCCCTCCTGTGAGTGCATGAATATGCAGGCGGCAATCCTATCCCTGTCGTTGAGCGAAGTGAAGCCCGCCGACAGCTCTGCAAGCGACTGCAGGAGTTCTCAGCGGGCAGCGGCGGGAGCGGCGAGCGGCGGCAGGCGCGAGCGACGGGAGCGGCGAGCGGACGTTTTTCAGGTACGGAAGCGTCTGCTACGCTCGGTGAGATCGGATCCCGGCGAGAGGAACGAGGTGACGACGACTCAGGCGAACACGGATGAGACGAACCGCAGCGCGACGAGCTCGGGCCAGGTGAACCCGAGGGCGGCCGACGCGGCCGACGAGAGTGCCTCCGAGGCGATGCGCGTCGAGGCGCGGCGCCCGCGGAGCAGGGCGATCCTCGACTATTCGCTCACCGCTCTGGCGGCCGTCGTCCTGGCCTTGGCCATCCAGGCCTTCATCGTGAAGCCCTACATGATCCCGTCGGTGTCGATGGCCAACACGCTGCTGCCCGGCCAGCGCGTGCTCGTCGACCGACTCGTGTACCACTATCGCAGCGTCCACCGCGGCGACATCATCGTCTTCCGCTGGCCCGAGGACCCCGACCAGCCGCTCATCAAGCGCATCGTGGGAGTGCCCGGCGACCGGCTCTCGATCGTCGGCGGGCGCCTCCTCGTCAACGGCAGGCCGCTGCGCGAGGGATACGTCAAGCAGATCGGCGGAGCCATCGAGCCGACGATGCCGTCGCCCGGCGGCGCGCCCGGTGAGCCGTGGTCGTTGCAGGCGCCCTACACCGTGCCCGCCGGGCACTACTTCGTGATGGGCGACAACCGCACCGACAGCAACGACAGCCGCTATTGGGGCACCGTGCCGCAGGAGAACATCATCGGCCGGGCCTTCTTCGTTTACTGGCCGCCCGGGCACTTCGAGGTGCTCTGAAGTGGCTTCGGCCACGATCCGGGACCCGGGAAGTTGCGCGGCGCCGCAGCGGCCGTGAGGCAGTCGTCGAACGTCCGGGCGAATGAGCTGCCGGCTTGCCGCACTACGTAGGGCAGCATACCTTCATGGCCGGTCTGCTCGAACTGCTTGTTAGGCCGCGCGAATTCAGATACTAAGCGCAACACCCGCCCCTTCAAGAAGCGAGGCGACCTGGGACACAATCGGTTCCTCCGATCCGCCAAGACAAGGGGAACCACAGATGCAGTATCGCCAGATCACCTCG
>Ga0315280_10005080_pt1 | contig 18979 bp, 10 predicted proteins | sample YL17G06_40_MG_FD_203697 | JGI IMG/M metagenome (GOLD analysis project Ga0315280, IMG submission 203697) | Sediment microbial communities from Yellowstone Lake, YNP, Wyoming, USA - YL17G06_40 | ecosystem: Environmental > Aquatic > Freshwater > Lake > Sediment | place: USA: Wyoming | collected... | reverse complement strand
GGGAGCAGACGCGGTCGCGTCAGTGCCCACCACGACGGCGTCAACCTTGAACTGCACCGTGACGCCCGCGTTCGCGTCGGTCGCGTCCACTTGCAGAGAAACGGTGCCCGAAACATAAGCGCCCGGGTTGGGCGCGATGATCGTGCACGAAGGAGGCGTGTTGTCGAGCGTTATCGCGACAACAGCCGAGGTGGCGTCGTGGCCGCAGCAGTCGGTAGCCACCGCTGTGAGGTTGTAACTCCCATCGGCCCATCCGACGGAGTTCCAGGCCGGCTGGTAAGGCGGGGTCGAGTCAGAGGCGACGGCCGTGCCGTCCGCATACAGCGTGACATTGCATATTCCGCTTGCGGGCATCACGTCCGAAGCGCTGACACTGACTGTTACAGTCCCGCCAACTATGGCGCTGGCAGCCGGCGAAGTTATCACCGGCACGTTCGGGGCAACGTTGTCCACGACGACCGAGACCGAGGACGACGCGGTGTTGCCGTTGTCGTCGTAAGCAGTGGCCTTAACGGTGTGGGCGCCTTCGGCGAAAGCGGTGCTGTCGAACGAGCCCGTGTAAACCGGCCCGGCGCCGATCACCGTGCCCACGGTGCTCGCGTCCACCATGAACACGACCCGGTCAACCTCAACATTGTCCGACGCGGTCGCGGCCAGCGAAACGCTCGCGCCGCAGACCGCCTGGCCCGGCGTGGGCGCGGTCAAGACGACTGTGGGAGGCACAGCGTCAACTATCGCCGTGCGGGCGCAGTCAATCACGAAGGCCGCGATCCGCACCTTCTCGAGCAGCGACGAGCCGCCCCACAGGCCAGAGTCAACGCCGGAGGTGATCTGGTTGGCAGCCAGCCAGTCCATCGCGCTCTTTATCTGCGAGGCGTTGACCAGCTCGCTCATCGTCTCCAGGGCGCATATGGCCAGCGCTGTGTTCCACGCCTTCTGCGCTACGGTGCCTGACCCAAAAGAACCGTCGAGGTTCTGAAGCGTCAGAAGCGTCGAAGCCCAGGCAACCGCCTCAACGGTCCCGCCGTGCTGCATGAAAGCCGGGATCGCTGCGCCTATAGCCCCGGAATAATACGGGTCGCTGACGCTCACGCCTGCCAAGCGCGTGTTCAGTTGCGACACCCACGCGCTTGAGGTGGCAAACGCCGCGTCAATCAGGGGCAGGTAAGTGGCCCATGCCGCCAGGTTGATTACCCCTTCGCCTCCGAGCGTGGCGTAGAAGCTGCGCAGAGCCGTCAGCGAGGCGTAAGCCTGGAAGTCAAGACCGGCTGCTGTTGTGTGGCCGTTGGCAGCGGCCAGCTCCATGTCGGCCCACTGCAGCGCCGCAAGCGTGTTGCTCGATGAGCTCGACGATGTCGCAAGCAGCCCAAGATCGAAGATGCGCGGCGCACCGTGGATCGTGCCGGCCGGAGTGTAGGCCGTCACGATGGCGCTCTCTATGGTGTCATCGATCGCATAAGGCCCAAATGTTACGGTGCCGCCTGGCCCTGTAATGCTTACTCCCTCAAGCGCTCTCATCGCCAGAGCGACCTTGCCGTAGTAAGCGCTGTCGGGCCGCACGTAGGTGTCCACGCTGTCAGTAGCGTTGGTGAAGGTCGCTGTTGGCATTGTTGCCGAGACCGCGGTCCCCGCGCTCGTCAGCATGGTGACCCACCCGGCAAAATCTGCCGACGCGGGCCCCGCGGCGGTCAATGCCACAGCGACCACGAGTGCCGCACAGAGAACTAACTTCTTACTCATGTACTCCTCCTGTGGAGGTCTTCAAACTAACATCCAAACGCCTTCCAAACAACACACAACTGAATACAACTGAGGAGAAACGATACACCGCTCGGCTTCTTGTCCAGGCATCACCTCCTTGCCATTTCGAGGCAGTAGCCGCGGTTTCTGGCACTGTTACAAATGAGGAGCCGTGCGACCTTGCGAGCGCAATGCACGACCTTTAGCTATCTTCCTGCGGGGGGGAACTACAGCGGAAAACTTGAGCTTATATAAGATGATTACAGATTACGAACGCCTTCCGCCAATGCCCCGCAGCCTGGCCGCTTCTGATTTCCCGTGCCTGACCCTCCGGCTTCCACCTCCGTATGAGTTCCTATTATTATAGCCGCTCCGCCCGGAATGTCAAGACCCCATGACAAGAAATTTTCCGGCGGGCGGCAGCCGGCGAACCTTAGAACCTGTAACAAAACGGCCCAGGGCGCTGAAAGGCTCCGAACAGATTCCCGGACCTGTGCGCCGGGCCTGCCCCTAAGGCTGTTAGGCCGGGGCGGCGGCCCTCGCTCCGTCGCCATAGCTATGGAGCGTCGGCGACTGCGGCCGCCCAGGGAGCCCCCTGGGGGCTCCCCTACGAAGAGTCGCGTGACGCTGCCGCACGTGCCTCCGCGAAGAGACAAACACGGGCTTTTTCACAGACCTGTTAGCAGGCCCGCGGCAAAGTGCCCGACTGCCGCAAAGACCATGCTACGCAGCCTGACCTGGATTATTCATGCAGGTTAGCCTTGACCGAGGCAGCGACATGTGGGTAAACTTAAGACAGCGGCCTCTCGCCTCCGGGTGCTCGTGAATGGATTGGGCCCTGCACAGGAAGCGTCTTATCGCGCTCGATTTTGCATCTCTCGCGCTCGCCGCTCTCGTGCTTTCTGCCGCTCCAGGCCTTAGCGCGGCGGACCCTCGCGCCGTTGCTCCGCAGGCAATCCTCGACCTCGACTCGAATCGCATCGCCGACCGCCTGGAGCAGAAATTGGCCTCATTTCCTCCTTCCTCTGCGGAGCCGCTCGACCTCCTGGTGTGCTTTTCGCGCCCGCCAGGTGTGTTGCATGTGAACTGCGTCGCTGCGGCGGGCGGATCGGTTGCATCCATACACAGCGGCCTCGTATATGCAGCGCGGGTTCTGATTCGGCCCCAGGGCCATCCGGCTTCGGCTGTGCGCGCCCTGCTCTCCACTCCAGATGTGCTATTGATAGAGGAGAACGCAATCTGCCGCGCCTCTCTTTATCGCACCACGAGGCAGACGCGAATCCGGCCTCTGTGGAGCCCTCCCTTCAACCTGGAAGGGCAGGCATCGCGCTCGATAGCAATCCTCGACACAGGACTTGACGACTTTCACCCGGACCTGGGCTGGACCGGAACGACTAACACCAAGATAGCCGCCTGGGTTGATTTCGTCGGCAACACGATCGAGAATCCTCAGCCGGGTCACTACGCCTCTCCCGTTGACTACGCCGAGCATGGCACCCTGGTTGCCAGCGCTGCCGCTGGCCTGGGAGCGGTTGGCGACGCCACCCAGGGCATCGGCGCCATTCCAGTCACGAAGGGGTCGCACTTTGCTTCTCCTCCTTCCGAACTCACCTTCCCCGTGGATACTTCCGGCGCCCCGTCTGCGTGCGTCGCCACATCTTTCATGCGCTGGGTCTATACCTCCGCACCCTCACAGAGCGTGACCCTGGCGATTCTCAACCCTGTCGGCGAAATCGTGGCGCAGGCCGCGCAGGGGCTTGCCGGCCCCCAGCCCTTGCAGGTGAGCTACGAGGGAGTTCCGCCGAGCACGGCGAGCAACGGCTGGGCCTCTTCCGGCTCCATCAGCATTTACGGAAACGCGAGCCCCTACTGGATAAAGACCCTTGCTCCTCTCGCAGCCGCAGGCGACGGTCTCCCGCTGATGCGCGGCTGCGCTCCGGCCGCATCTCTTGTTGGAGTAAAGGTTCTGGATGACAGCCAGTTAGGCACGGCCGAGACGCTCATATCCGGCCTGGAATGGGTGGCTGCGAACAAGGCGCTCTATGGCATCGTCGTCGCGAACCTCAGCCTATCCTTCACTCAGGTCGTGGCGAGCATTGACACGGCCGTCAACAACCTTGTCTCGCAGGGCGTCGTGTGCGTTGCCGCGGCCGGCAATGGCCGCCAGACGGCAATGCCCGGAATCGCAAGCCCCGCCAGCGCTTCAAAATGCGTTGCGGTGGTGGCGATAAGCGACGCCGAGAGGATAACGAATTACAGCAGCATAGGGCCTACTTCCGGCGCGAAGCCCGATGTGGCCGCGCCAGGCGGAAGCTTTGCGACAGGCAGGCAGATCGTCGCCGCAGACTCAAACGACATCGAGCTGACTTACAACCCGAATACGGACGAGTTCGTCCCCTACCCCGATTTCTTCCCCGACGACTACGGTAGCTCCGTGGGCACTTCGATGGCTGCGGCCCACGTGGCGGGCCTGGCGGCGCTGTTGGCGCAGGGCATGGGCTCGTGGGACTACACAGAAGCGCAGGCCCTTACAGTCAAGATGCTCGTTTGCATGGCTGCCACAGAGACCGCCCAGCAGGCCGAGTTCATACCGTTCCCGACCCTCGACAGGGGTGGGCGAGACCGCGTTGAGGGGTTCGGTCGCATCAATGGTGAGGCGAGCGCGCAAGCTCTTCTGATGTCCTATCAGCTCGGCTCGACCGAAACTGGCAGCCTGGGGGGCAACTTCTCTTCGCCGCAGGCCTGGGCCCGCAAAGTTCGCCTGGGCAAGGGTATGTCTTACTCTTTTTCCCTCGCTGTTCCGCAGGGCGCGGACTTCGATCTATATATCTACGACCCGAGTTACATACAAGACAGTGCGGTCAGCTATGGAGGCTCGGGCCATCCGCGCCTCGACGCCGCTGCTGCCGCAGCGGAACTGGGGGGAGTGGAAAATCTGAGTTTCGTTCCACCCTCCAGCGGCGTTTATTACCTCGTGGCGAAAAGAATAAGCGGCGCCGGCAGCTTCCAGCTCACCTCTTCTCAGCCGCTGGCAAACGATGCTGCCCTGCTTTCCAGCGATGTTCCCGCCCAGATGTACTGGGGTCAAACTCTCAGGATCAATCTCACTTTCCGGAACACGGGGTCGACCGAGTGGACTGCCGCCGCAGGCTACTGCCTTACCTCGATCAACCCAGAAGGCAACACAACGTGGGGGCCATCCCAAGTGGCTCTTGATGCCACCGATGTCATACGCCACGGCGAATTGAAGGCTTTTTCCTTCGAGATAACTGCGCCCAGCTCAAGCGCCATGACCCCCTGCGATTGGAGCATGACGCACAGCGCGACGGGTCCGTTCGGCCAGGCCGCCCAGAAAACCGTTGGCGTGTCGCGCTTCCTCGACGTTCCCAACGGCTTCTGGAGCAGGACCCATGTCGAGGCGCTGGCCAAGGCGGGCGTAACCGTGGGATGCTCTTCTAACCCTCCCTGCTACTGCCCGAATCGCAATGTCACCAGGCGGGAGATGGCTGTCTTCATCTCGCGCGCAGTCGGCAAGGCGCCCCTCGACCCTACAGCGCCGACCTTTCAGGATGTGCCTGCCGGCGATTGGGCCTACGGGTGGATAGAGAGGTTGGCCGACCCCGCGTCCTGGTGCACCCCCCCGACACTGGGCTGTTCCCTGACTCCGCGCCTGTATTGCCCGTCCAACAGTGTCACAAGGCGCGAGATGGCCGTCTTCCTCGGCAGAGCAGCGTGTCTGAGGCCTCTGAATCGCCCGACCCCCACCTTCGCTGATGTCCCTGCAAGTGATTGGGCATATGGATGGATAGAGAGGCTGGCTTATGCATCCTCATGGCCATGCGGCGCTCCCACCACGGGCTGCTCGCTTGAGCCGCGCCTGTATTGCCCCAATGGCTATGTGACGAGGGCGCAGATGGCCGTCTTCCTCGTCAAGGCTTTCTGCATACCGCCGTGACGCGGCGCTTTGAGGCCCGCCCGCAGGTCTCGCAGCGTGTTGGGACCCTTTCAGGGGGCATGGGGTTTCCTTAGAAGCTCTCAGAAAGCAGCCCGCAATCTTCCTGCCTGGCGCCAGGAGCGGCAAGTTATTCCGGCTGGTTTCAGGCGCCTCGGCATTCGCTCCCGACCGCGCTGCTCGCCCCTGGAGATCGCGCCCGCTTCACAAAACATTGACTCGCAGCGCAAACTGTCAGTTTGCGCTGCTCCTGGCGAGTCAAAGCGGGGGCTTGCTCTCAGCCATTGCCGGCCCGGCGGCCTCGAACACTACCAAAGGCTTGTATCGGGAGCCGAGCCGTGCGATCCAGTGTGTCGGTCGCAGGTCTTGGTCGGCGCCTCTTCAGGCAGGAAAGACCTGTTGACAACCCTGGGGCACGAGCTGGTTGCCAACAGCCCTGTGTCGCGGCAGATGCTGAGCGTGATGCGCTCGGACGACGAAGCCTCCCCCTCACGGCCCGGATGCATGTAGCAATATTCCGAAGGCGCCTCCGATTCCTGGCCCGGAGGATAGGTTTTCTCGATGACTTCGGGGCACTCGGGGTTGGCCAGAAGCCCAGTGGCCGCGCACAGCGTGCGCTTGACAGGCTTGGCCTCTGGCGTCGCCGTTTCCTGTGGTCTGGCCCCGGCCTGAGGCCGCCGACGCTCCCGCGCCGTGCTCACCTCGCCTGCCTGCTCTCCGCCAGCCGGCGGATGCCGCCATTTCTCCACGATAGGCTGAGCGCAAGCCATGAATTTCGCCCATATCGGCGCTGGTATGCTTGCCCCATATACGCGGCGCATGGGCGAATAGTCGCGGTTGCCAACCCAAACGGCTGCAGCCAGGTCTCGGGTGAAGCCGACGAACCACGCATCGCGATGCTCGTTCGAGGTGCCCGTCTTGCCGGCAGCCTCGCCGCCGAAGTAGCTGCGCACAGGCCGCCCAGTGCCCCTCTCGATAACACCTCTGAAAAGCTCCTGCATCGTCGCAGCCACCTCGTGGCTCAGCACCCTGCGCGGCCTGGGCTCGAACTCCTGCACCACATTCCCTGACGCATCGAGAGCCCTGCGAATGGCCGTGGGCTCAATCCTCAAGCCGCCAGTCGCAATGACCGACATGGCAGCCGCCATTTCCAGGGGCGAAACCCCCGTGGCTCCCAGGGCCAGACTCAGGTTGGGCTGCATCTCTCCCCGCAGCCCCATGCGGTGAGCGACATTTATGACCTTGTCTATGCCTATGTCTGCGGCAACCTTCACCGCGCAAGTGTTTATAGATAGAGCCAGGGCTGTCCTGAGCGGCACGGGTCCCCTGTAGCCTCTGGAGGCATTATCCGGCGACCAGCGCTTTCCAGAACCGCCGGGGAAGCTCACGGGCGAGTCAACGATAGTGGTGTTAGGCGTGTATCCCCCTTCGATGGCAGCCGTATAGACGAAGATTTTGAAAGCCGATCCCGGGTGTCTCTTCGCCTGCGTGGCGCAGTTATACTGATGCCGCTTGAAATCGCCGGCCCCGCCGACCAGGGCTTTTATCTCGCCGGTGTGCCAGTCGAGCGCGACGAGAGCTCCCTCGGTCACATTGCGCCCCCTGGCTTGCCTGAGCTGCTCCCGCAGGACCTGTTCCGCTCGCTTCTGCATCTCGCAGTTGAGGGTCGAGTAGATGCGCAGGCCGCCGCGATAGACCAGATCCTCGCCATACTGACGCACAACTTCGCGCAGCAGGTAGGAGGTAAAATACGGGGCGCGCTGCTCGGCAAGTCCCAGCGGCTCGGGCCGAGGCATGAGGCGCAGCTCCTCACGGCTCGCCTCTTGCGCCTCCTCGAAGCTCATGTAGCCCAGTTCCGCCATCCGCCGCAGAACGAGGTTTCTGCGCCGAAGGGCCAACTCTGGGTTGTCATATGGCGAATAGCTGGCCGGACGCCTGGGCATGCCAGCCAGCAGCGCACATTCGGCAATACTCAGCTCGGATGGCGCCTTGCCGAAGAAATTCCGGGCCGCCACTGCCACGCCGTAAGCTCCGTGGCCGTAATAGACCTGATTGAGGTACATCTCCAGAATCTCGTCCTTGCTCAGGTTGCGTTCGAGCTGGAGAGCCAGGACCGCCTCCTGGAGCTTCCTGCCGATCGTCCGTCGCCTGCTCAGGTAAAGGCTTCGGGCGAGCTGCTGAGTTATGGTGCTCCCGCCCTGCACAACGCGCCCCCGCCTGATGTTCTCGACGAAAGCCCTCGCTATGCCTCGAAGGTCGACCCCTGGATGGTGGTAGAAGCGGCTGTCCTCTATGGCTATCGTGGCATCAATCAGATCGTCAGGAACCTCGCCCAGAGCAACGGGCTTTCGGTTCTCCCGAGCAACGCGAGCCAGAAGCACACCATCAGCCGAGTAAATGGTCGTCCCCTCGACAGGCTGAAGGCTCAGAAGGCTGGCGTCGCTGGGGATAGACTTCTGAATGCTGGCGTAAGTCCCATACACGAGGCCGGCCAGCGCGGCCGCCCCAATCAGAACCAGAGCATAGAGAACCCTGAGGATTCTCCAGGCGACTTCCCTGCGTCTCTGCTGCCTTCGGCTCACCATTTCCCACCAGATTATACCCCTCTTGCCGCCTTCCGAGGAGTAGGGCCAGCCCGTGGAAGGCCAACGCTGCGCCCCGACCCGCCCGGAAAATAAGCGCTTACTTCTTTCTTCCCGGAGCCGCGTTTGTAGGGGAAACCGGCACGCCAGTAGAAATGTCTGACGGCGCCTGAGAGGGCCGTGCCGTCGCGCCGAGGCCGCAGCCCAGGCGAAAGGTCGGAGAGCAGCCGTGCTTTCTTCCAGTCTTGATACTCGCGCCATGAAGGCCATCGAAGGCGAAGGGCTGTCCTGCCAGCAGCTCTTCCCGCCCGACCAGATCTCCGCCCACATCGGGACCTGCTGGCTTCAGCTTGAGCCCAAGGCCAAGGCCAGGCGAAAAGCGCGCGAGGACTGCCTCGCGTATGTGGTCTATGACGGCGCTGGCGCTTTTGAGACAGGAGAGATAATCAAGGAGGTCCGCCCTCTCGACTGCCTCTTTGTCCCCGCCGGCCTGCCCCATGCGATGGAAGCCGGCGATACCGGGCTCGTCCTTTTCTCTTTCTCATTTCGACCCAAGGCGCAGCATGCCAGGGAGCCTCTTCTCACTCGCTGGCAGCCTCAGAAGCTGAGGCCGGCCCATCAGGAGACATTCCTCTGGTATGAGGCTTTCCCCAAGGACCAGATAGGCGCGCCGCTCGACAGCGGCTGGGGAATGGTCAAGCCAGGCCTCGCCGTGGAGCTTCACAGCCACCCGACGGCCGAGATTCACATCCACATGCGGGGCAAGCCCATTCAGCAGCTCGGCTGGCAAGTAACCCCGGTGGGGCCCGGCGTCGCAGTCTTCATTCCACCCGACACCATGCACAGCGTCATAAACGCCGCTGACTCAGAGTCAGTGCTTTTCTGGATCGAATACTTGCCCGGCGCAGTATAGGGTCTGCCCGGCGCAGTATAAGGAGGAAACAAACATGGAACAGGTTGCTCTTGGACTCGTGGGGTGCGGCCACATGGGGCGCGACTTCATTCGGCTCCTCGACGGCCTCGAGGTCATACGCTTCAGCGCAGTGTGCGACGTGGTCGAACAGCAGGCGAAGAGCCTTGGCGAGCAGCTCAACATACCCTGGTTCACCAGCCTGGACGAGATGCTGGATAAGGGCGACTTTCAGGCGGTCATCATCGCCACCCCGCCCTACCTTCACCGCGAGCATGTCGAGAAAAGCGCCGCAGCGCGAAAGCATATCTTCTGCGAGAAGCCCATGGCCACGAACATCGCCGACTGCGACGCGATGATAGCAGCCTGCGAGAAGGCTGGCGTCAAGCTGATGATAGGCCAGGTTCTGCGATATCTGCCCACCTGGCACACGGTCATCGAGACAGCCCGCTCCGGCGAGCTGGGCCGCATCATCGGGGTTTCGGTCGCGCGCGTCGGCGGAGGCTTTGGCTCCTGGGAGGAGCCGTGGCGCAACAGTCTGGAGCAGAGCGGCGGCCTGCTCATGGAGATCAACTCGCACGAGATAGATTTCATGAGATGTCTCGCAGGCGAAGTTGAAACGGTATTCTGTATGGCAGAGCATTTCATCCAGCCGCGCACGCAAGCGCCGGACCAGATTTACGTCTCCCTGCGATTTCGCGGCGGCGCACTGGGAGTGCTTCAATCGGGCATGGTCTCGGCCATAGGCGAGTTGAGCGGTAGAATCATGGGCGAAAAGGGGACCGTCCTATATGGGCACACCTGGGGGCATGAGGGGCATGTTGATAAGGCTCTTTTCGGCCAGGAGCCCCAGAGAACCCTCGTCAACGAAATACAGATTGAAGATGGATTTCGGCGAGAGGTCAGGGAGTTCGCAGAGGCCGTTCTTTCAGATGGCCCGGTCACGATTCCCGGCAGCGAGGGAAGAGCCAACATAGAGGTTGCCCAGGCGGCTTATCTATCGGCGAAAACGGGGAAGGCGGTGCGCCTGCCCCTGTAAAGCGCAGGCACGAAGCCTCCGGCCGCTTGGCGTTCGGTTCGAGGCGCAATGTATCCGCGCCCTTTACGGGCGCGCTCGCAGGCGTAAAGCCTGCGGCTACATTTCCCAAAACAGGAGGTCATGGCATGACCAGACAAGTTCGCGCACCTTCCGGCAGCCCTCTTGCCGCGCTTGCGACGCTTCGCGAATGCTCCAGCGCTCGCATCTCGAGCTGGGACAGAACCGGCGGAAACGCAGACGCCATAAAAATTGAGCCTGGCGCCACTGCCGCGCTCGCCGAAATTCAGGGCGCCGGATGCATCCGCCATATCTGGTTCACCATAAACTGCCCGGACCCAAACTACCTTCGCAAGCTCGTGCTGCGAATGTTCTGGGACGGGGAGCAGAATCCCAGCGTCGAAACGCCGGTCGGCGATTTCTTCGGCGTCGGCCATGCTCTCACGAATCATTTCGTCTCGCTGCCGCTCTCCATGATAAAGGGTCCGGGATGGGGTAGAGCCGCCGGAATGAACTGCTACTTTCCGATGCCTTTCGCGTCAAAAGCGCTGATAACCGTCGAGAACCAGAGCCAGCAGCCAGTCAACTCGTTCTACTACTACATAGACCACGAGCGCTACGACGCCTTCGATGAGGATCAGGGCCGCTTTCACGCCTGCTATAACCAGGAAACTCCGTGCAGGGCCGTGGAGTTCGCCGGCCAGCCCGAAATCAACCTCACGGGCGAGGAGAACTATGTGATTCTCGATGCCCAGGGGCGCGGGCATTATGTGGGGTGCGTTCTGAGCGTTGACAACTTCAACGCCTTCCACCAGAACCACACCTGGTTCGGCGAGGGCGATGACATGATATTCGTTGACGGAGAAAAATGGCCGCCTTCGCTTCACGGCACTGGGACCGAGGATTACTTCTGCGAGGCGTGGGGATTTCCAAGCGGCGAATACAGCGGCCCTTACACCGGCGTCTCGCTCGGCCGCGACACCGTGAACTGGTCGGGCAAATGGAGCCTCTACAGGTTTCACATAGAGGACCCGGTTCACTTCCGCCGCTCAATCAGGGCCACGATCGAGCACGGCCACGCCAACGACCAGGGCAATGATTACTCCAGCGTCGCCTACTGGTATCAGGAAGAGCCGCACCGCCCGTTCCGCCCGGTGCCTGCGGCCAGCGAGCGGGTGCCGAGGAGATGAAGGGCATTCCAGGGCCAGGCCGTGTCATGGCCTGCTCTCCTATGTTGCGCAGCGGCCCCAATCTGAAATCTGACATCTGAAATCTGAGATCCCAGACCCAACACGACGCGGCACCCGCCCAGTCTGGCAGACGGTGATCAGCGGTCTTGTTGGACCCTCTATGGAGTCCCGCAAGATGGGTTCACACAGCGCGGCGCGGACCTGCAAAGCGTGCGGCCGCACCGTTTGCGCAATTCAGGCCGGCGACATAGCCGCCCCGATCCCTCGAGGCACTCAAGAGCCGTGAATATGTTACGCGAACTTCCACGAGCGGCGACCGCCGACCCGGCAGCCGGAAGCACGAAACCGACAATGGGTGGGCAGATAGGTGCGCGTCAATTGTGCCCGTCAATGCCGTTGACGCGGCCCGCAGCCTCTGATAACATCCGAGCCGGGCGGCGATGGCCGCAGAAAATCGCCTCAGAATTCTCCTGCACCGTGCCCCTCCTGCCTTCTTCGGCGGCCCCGCACAGTCCGGTGCTATCTGGCCATCCAGTAAGCCAGCGGGTAGTCAAACCCGGTTTGCTGACGAACCCGACTTGTCCAACCTATTGCGCCGCGGCTCTCCCTGATGTATCCTCTGGGCAGCGTCCGATGGAAGATGCTCGCGAACAGGCTGTCCCTATGATCAACCGGGTGCACGTCAAGGGCTACCGAAGCCTGGCTGACGTGGCGGTGGAACTGCGTCCACTCAACGTGCTCATCGGGGAGAACGCGACCGGGAAAACGAACTTCCTTGACTGCTTCGCTTTCATCAGCGAGGCCATGCTCGGCAACCTCCCTGAGGCGATTCGAGGGAGGAACGGCATGCGCTCCCTCCTATGGGCGGGCGGAAGCCAAGCCGTCTCGTTTGTTGTGGAGATCATGCGCTCATTGCGCTATGAGGCTGAGATCGCGTCGCTCGGGCGGACGCACCAGGTGGCATACGAGAAGCTATCTCTCACGCCTGCCGGCAAGCCCGAGAAGGTGCTGCTGGAAGTCAAAGCCGGGCAAGGCGAGGCCTGCTGGGGTGACTGGCGCGCGGTTCTGCGGCCACGCGTCGCAAAGCCCGACCTGTCCTGGCTGCTGAGGTCCCGTGCACCTCAGCCGACGCTGCCGGGCGTGACCCCTGAGAGACAGTTGCAGGTTGATGACACCAACCTTTCGCTAGCCCAGGTGGGAGGGTTCCCCGACCAGTCGCCCTACTGGCTGGCAATCATGCTGCTGAGTCTGTCCAGGCTTTACCGGCCGATAGATGCCACGGCCGGAGGCCCAATCCGGCAACCGCAGCTCATAACCAACGCCGTCTACCCGGGTGTCTCAGCAGATGACCTGCCGTCTGTCCTCTTCAACCTGGACGCCAAAGAAGAACACACGCCGAAGTTTGCGGGCCTGAAAGCAGCCCTTGAGGCCGGGTGCCGGGATTTCGACTCCGTCCGGGTCGAGGTGGTGGAGCCGGGCAAGATCTCCTTACGGTGGAAGGAGAAACACTTTGCGCGCGAGTTCGTCCCGGAGGAACTATCCGACGGGACGCTTCGCTTCCTGTTCCTCGCCACCGCTTTGTTGACTGCTGAGCCCGCGCATCCGGCGCTCATCTGCGTTGACACGCCCGAGCTCGATATGCACCCGAAGATGCTTGACGTCGTCGCGGAACTGCTTAAGGCGGCGTCGCAGCGCACCCAGGTCATTGCGTCCACCCACTCCCCACTCTTGGTGGGCCACTTCGAGCCTGAGGATGTTCTCATAGTCGAGAAGCAAGATGGCGCCACCCGGCTGCGTCGCGCTAGTGACCGCGCGGACCTCCGGGGCTGGCTGGAAAAGTTTACCCTCGGTGAGCTGATGGCCTCCGGCGAGCTGGAGCGCCCGGAGTGAGAATTGTCATCTACACTGAGGGTAGAGATGATGCCGCCGGAATTGACGCCCTGCTTGCCACTGTCCGCGAGGAGCTCAGACACCGCTGTGCACACATGGGCATCGAGACGAAGTCCGGCCGGGGTAAGGAGCGGGTCGTCCGCGACATCGGGAAACTCGTCGAGGTGGAGGTGGAGCACAGGAAGGCCATTGCCGTGTTCGCGCTTCTCGACAAGTACCCCGGAGACCCCACGGCCGATCACCTCCGTCAACGTTTGCGTGCCAACGTAACTCAGGCGTACCGAGGTCGGCTTCACGCGCATGCGCTCGTCCACGAGTTTGAAGCGCTCCTGCTCGCAGCGTGGGATCCGTTGTGCGATGTCATCGGCGACACCCGGTCCAAGTCCAACCCTCCCCACCTGAGCCCCGAGGAAGTCAACGACCAGAACCCACCTAAGCGACGAGTGAAAGAACTATTCAGGACGCGCGGCCGCAAGCGCGACTACATCCCGCACAGCGACGCACCCAAAATCCTTGAGAAAGCGGACCCAAAGGAAGTCGCCAAGAAGTGCCCGAACTTCAAGGTCTTTCTTGAAGACCTGCGCGAGACGGCAGGCTTACCACCCGATCCCTGACGCGCTGGCTGCCAGCCGCTACCTCGCCTCGACCGGGATGCAAAGCTCTCATCCCTCTTCCCCCTATGTCCGGCCGCCGAAAACTCCGGGACGTCCTCCGCGGCGCCACCGCCAGGTGGAGTTCCGAAACCGATTGACGCGGGGTGCCGTCCCTGATAGTATCCAGGTCGGGCGGTAATGGCCGCAGAAAATCGCCTCAGAATTCTCCTGCACCGCGCCCCTCCTGCCTTCTTCGGCGGCGGAGTGCTCCATATCCTGAGAACACAGGAGTGGCTTCAGCGTCGAGGCATACGGGCCGAAATCTCATACGAGCATTGCTCCGAGCTGGAAAGCTTCGATCTCGTTCATCTTCTCCACGCCAGGCACCCCGAGCTTCTTCTGAGGCAGTTGTCGGCCGCCAGGAAAGCAGGAAAGCCGGTGATTTTCAGCCCGGTCTATTGGGATTGGCAGGCTGTTGACGACCATCTCGTCAAGCTGTTCGGGCGCGACGAGGCAATGCTGAGCGCCCGAAGACGCGAACAGCGGCTTCTCGGAATTCTGGCGTGGGAAGCAGATCTCGTCATCGCTGGGGCCGCCGCCGAGCAGCAGTGGCTCATGCGCGATTTCGACCTGCCCCCCGAACGATTTTGCCATGTGCCTCTGGCCTGGGATTCGCAATTCGCCAGCGCTGACCCCGCGCCGTTCGCGCAGAAGACCGGGCTGAAAGATTTCGTCTTCTGCGTCGGCTCGATATGCGCACAAGAGAATCAGCTTCCGCTCATCCAGGCAATGAAAGATTTTCCGGCACCGCTTTTCCTGGTCAGTGCGTGGAACGACCCCGCCTACCTCGAGATGTGCCGCAGGCAGGCGGGGCAAAATGTGATTTTCCACGGGCCCATGACGCTCGAGGAGATTTCGAGCGCCTATGCGGCCTCGAAGGTTCATGTGGCCCCGAGTATCGGCGACCCCATGAATTTCACAACTCTCGCAGCAGCCCTGGCCGGCTGCAATCTCGCGTGCGCCGACAATCCAGCCGTGCGAGAATACATGGGCGACATGGCGTGGTATTGCAATGCGCAGGATGCCGCTTCGGTTCGCGGCGCTGTCGAGAAAGCCTTCGCGGCGCCGCGAACCGGCAAAGCCCGCGAGCATGCGGCGCGGAACTTTACCTGGCAGCGGATGGCCGAAGCTCTCGAAGCAGCCTACAGAAAAGCCCTGACAATGGCTCCGGCGCCGCGCCCGAAGCTCGAACAGCTTCTTGAGGAGTGGACACAGGAGCTCTCGTCGCAGCATGTAGAGCCCGCAGACAGAGAGCGCCTGGAGACCGAGATTCAAGCCCTCCAACGGGAGCTGTCTGCTGTCACATCCACATGGGGGTATCGCTTATATCACGCCGCCGCTCGCTCAGCTCCCTACCGGTTGATGAGGAAGCTCCTCCGCTGGAGCCGACATTGAGCACCGCCAAACATACCGCTGCGCCCGCAGGCGGGACGGGTTTTCAACCTGTCCCACAGCCTGAAGATGTCTGCCTGATACTCGACCTTGCCTCCAGCGCATCGGACCTCATGGCGCTCGGACAAATCCCCTGTAGGGAAGGGACGCCTGTCCCCACTGGCGGGCTTCGGCAAGCCCGCCCTACAACGCCTGTCGCGGATCTGGAAGCGGACGCCGAAGGCTCTCCGCTCGCTGAAAGGTTGGCCGACTCCCTTGTGCGCCTGAGCCGCCTCTGGAAGGCCGCTGTGATCGCGCCCGACGACATTGCCCGCCCCTCGAGCCGCTTCCGCAGCGCCGCAGCCCTGAAGCTTCATGGGCCAATCCGCGAGAGGATCATCGCTGCATGCCAGCACATGCGGGCCGATACAGCGCTCGTTTACGGCTTCGACTCTCCCCTGGTGACTCCCCGGGCCTGTGAGGAATTGCTCATAGAGCACCGGACATTTTCCGCCGGTCTCACGCTCCCGACATGCTACCCCCTGGGCGCCGCGCCGATAATTGTGCGGGCGCAGGCTCTTCGCGCTTCCAGCCCGCTTCAGGCGCACAATGCTTCGGCCTTCGCCCTCGACCGGTCCAGGCTTTTCGGATCCTGGCTCAAGGCGACTTACGATTCTGCGTTGGGCCGCGAGCTCCTGCGCGCTCTTCCCACCTTTGCCCCCACGCCCACGCGCATAGCGCGGTTCGTCATCGAGAACCCGCGCCACTTTCTCGAGGCGGTCCTTGAGCAGATGCCCGCTGGTGCGCGCGCGCAGATAGAGGAAGCGAAGAGCCGGAGAACAGGCCGGAACCTTGCCATTGTGGGCTACTTCGGCCATGGGAACCTTGGCGATGAGATGATACTGGAAGCCGTGATCGAGACCTTGCGCTCGAGGGGGCTGAGCGAAAATCTGGTCGTAATAAGCGGCGCCCCGGAAGACACGCGCAATCGCCACGGAGTGGAAGCGGTCTCTTCGTCCGAATCTTCGCAGGTCCTGCGAGCCATAGCTGCGAGTGATGTGCTGGTCATTGGCGGCGGAGGCCTGCTGCATGACTCGGGCGGCCTGGATGTGGGAGACGCCCTGGAAAGGTTCCTGGAAGGTTCGCCCGGGCTGGTGCAACTTCTGGCCCTGTCAATGTTGGCCAGGGCGCTTCGAGCGAAGGTGCAGATTCTTGGAGTCGGCATCGGGCCATTATTCAGGGAGCTGGCCATAGACCTCGTGCACCAGTTGCTGCGCACGAGCGATGCCGCGTCTCTGCGCGACGCCGACTCGCTCGAATGGTGTGAATCGTGGGAGGACCTGAAGGGGAAGGCGAAGCTTTCGGCTGACCTGTCCTTCCTCCTGGAAGCGCGCCAGGCGCCAGGGCCGCAAGAGCTGACCGTCGCTCTGGCTCCCAGGAGGTGGTTCCAGCCAGGTATCGGCTCGCCTGGTTCGACGGGGCAGTGGTCGGACCTGGCGGATATGTGGGCGCAGGCGTGCGACCTGATCGCCGACCAGAAGGGCGCGCGCATCCTGCTCGTGCCATTTCAGCGCGCCGAAGGGAATCTGGACGACCTGGCGCTTTGCCAGGAAATCGTCTCGAGGATGCGGCGCAGCGAGCAGGCGCAAATTTCGCCGCCTCTGCGCGGCTCGGCTCAGCTCTTTGAACAGCTTTCCCGGGCGCAAGTTGTTATCGCAGTGAGGATGCACGCCGTCGCAGCAGCGGCGCTGTGCGGGATTCCCTGCGTCGCCCTCTCTTACGATCCGAAGGTCGAGGCGCTCATGAAGGAGCTGGGGGCTGAAGAATTCCTCATCGCGCCCCATGACGCCTCGGCTCCTGGCGTGACCGCCCTTGTCGGTCGAGCGCTTGAAGAACGAGCGTCCCTGGCGGCGAGACTCGCAGGCGCCCGAGAAGAGCTTGGAAAGAGGGCCGCGGCCTCGGTTGACCTGCTGAGCAGCGCGCTTGAGGCGAGATGACCATGCGCGTTCTAATGGCCCATCCTCCGCCGCCCGATCCCGCCTGGCAGGCTGCTGTGGCTGCTTCGAGCGCCCTGAGCAGCGCCGCGGAGTTCATGTTCACATCCGAGGCCGTGCCAGACTCGCGAGGCGCAGAGATCGTTCACATCTGGTGCGGCAGAGACGCCAGGTTCTCGCTTCTTCAGGCCGCAGCCGTGACAGGCATAAGCCCCTTGATCGCCTCGGTCGCGCACCTGCCCTTCCAACCCGATATGTTCGACGCCCTGCGTCTCGCGGCCGAAGCTTCGACGGCTGTGTGTTTCCTATCGGCGGAAGAGAAGAACATGGCTGAGGCGAAGGGACTGAGGGTTGACTGCGCCGATATAGCCTTTCTTCACTGGCCGTGCCGGACCGCCCCGCCGACCGCCAGACGCCCCGAACGCCGCGCCGTCTTCGCCAGCCAGCCTCCGGATGACCGGGAAGCGCAGCTTCTGAAGCAGGCGGCGAAGGGCGCGAACCTGGAGCTTGTGCTCATATCGGAACTGGAGAAGACGCCAGACCTGCGCGGCGGCGAGGCTTTCATCAGTTCGCCTTTCAACAGCTCGCCTGAAGTCCTTGCGCTGGGAGCAGCTCTGGCTGGCGCGGTCGTCGTATGCCCGGATACTGCTGCCTCGCGGGAGCTCATTGGGCCTTGCGGCCTATTCTGGAGAACCGATGGCGGGGCGGCTGGCCTTGCCGAGGCATTGACGCAGAGGGCCAATTTTGAGCGGGATGTGGTGCGGGCCAGGCTTCTCGCCTTCTGCGCGCAGCGGAACAGCCCCAGAGTGTTAACGCGCCTCTACGGAGAAGCGCGCCGCCGAGGGCCGACCCCTCCCTCCCACGAACTCCTGGCTGCTTTAGCGCACCACGCCGGGCGGCTCAGCGAGGAAGCCGAAGCCGCCAGGCGTCAGGCGGCTGACCTGCATCGCCGCCTTGCCCGCCTGGCCAATCTCCCCGCTGTCAAGCAATACCTGGCCGTCAAGAGGCTGCTCTCACGCCGCTTCTATAGGGATCATTCATGAATTGGCGCGGGTGCCTTCCAGCGCGGGGTAGGAGAGCGCCACCTGCCCAGGGCCGTCGGGCCGCCCTTCGGGTTACTCAGGGTGTCCCCTCGGCTTCGCAGGGCGACCCCGAGTCCGCCAGCCGGCGGACCGAGGGGCCGCGGCGCCCCGATGAATCGGGGCGCCCTACAGGCGTGGATGCAACAACAGTCTTACAAAAAAGCTCTAAGCAGTCCGCTCGCTTGAAGCGCTGTCGTCCTTGCTCTCTTCCTGCTTGCCTGGATTGGCCGCAGCCGTCCCTGCCTGGCCAGGCTGCTCGCCCAGCTTCGGAAGCTTCGAGAGAAGGTCGGTCAGCTTTATTCCCGTCATCGCCTCCACGACAGGAGGCAGTTGCGCCAGGATGTTCGCTACATCTTTCGTTATGCGGTCGGCTCCGGCGGAGTCGCCTCCGCTGCTTATTATAACTATGTGCTCGGTCTTGGCCAGAGGCTGCGCTATGGCCGAGGCGATGTCGGGCAGCTTATCTATGAATGTCTGCGTTATCGCCGCCTCGTTGTAGGCTCGCCACGCCTCTGCCTTGCGCGACATGGCCTCTGCCTGAGCGAAACCCTGGGCCTTTATGACATCAGCCTGAGCTAA
>Ga0315280_10005079_pt1 | contig 18980 bp, 17 predicted proteins | sample YL17G06_40_MG_FD_203697 | JGI IMG/M metagenome (GOLD analysis project Ga0315280, IMG submission 203697) | Sediment microbial communities from Yellowstone Lake, YNP, Wyoming, USA - YL17G06_40 | ecosystem: Environmental > Aquatic > Freshwater > Lake > Sediment | place: USA: Wyoming | collected... | reverse complement strand
TGGCGGGCCCGCCGGGAATTGAACCCGGGACCCTTACCCAAGAACTTGGCGTTGCCTTGTTCTTTCCGGGTGGCTTCCCAGGGATTCGAATTCCCAGAGGTAAAAGCATCATCGACGCACGGCGGCGTCACCGGTGCTCTACCTTTTCAGGACCCTGAAGCGGGTCTGACTGAGCTACGGGCCCTCCAGCCGCTCAGAATCCATAACAGTTTCAAAAGTATTGTGCAAGAGAGGCTGCACAATCTGAGTACGAGCGCTTGTCCTGAACTAGGGTTTCTTTCGTACGATTCTCCACTCTCTTACGATTTCACAGACCGCAGGATACCCCTCAACGTCAACCATTAAGGCTCGATGGTCGTGCGTATACTGGAATAGGCGTGGTTTGGATATCTTCCGTCCGATGCACCTCAGTCTTTCACCGACAAGCCTGCTAGGCTGCTGGCTCAACTCGTTTTTCACCCCAAAGTTCCTCGAGGATGCTATTCACAAGTGTTAGATCGATGCGCAATGAGTCGGCTATCTCTGAAGACCATGCCCTCTCCTTTTGCGCTAGGAATCCAAGAATTTCCTTCCGGGCCTGTGACCTTGGCACATCACGGACCTTGACGATTTCCATTCCTCTCAGTTGCTCTGCAAAATTCTTGATTGCTTCTCTGATGGCTACGGATTTGCTGGTCCCAAGTTTGTCAACTATCCTTCCCAAGGCTTCAAGCTCTTCCTTGTCAAGTTGAACAGGGTAGACATAGCGTTTGAGCTGTTTTGTAGTCGCCAATTTAATCTGATTTATACAGCTACATAAGCCAACATAAATTAGTTGTGCCCCTCGTATCCAGGAGTTGCGCCACATTGGCAACAGTGGAAAACTGCATTGCTTCGTCTGGTTTCGCCAGCGGTGCTCTACCGTTACTGGACCCAATCTTGGATCTGATTGAGCTGCGGACCCCTCGGCCCACATCACAGAACGATTTCAAAAACCTTTGTCAGGCGCAAATGTCCACGTTTTCACGTTTTGCAGCGTCTTGACAAGTCTCAATACGGAGCAGGGTATGGATGGCTCTGGCAACTTCTCGAAAGGGTCTAGTGAGTAAGCCTATGCACCGGTAATGTCTCGAAATCTTTTCTGTCGTTATTGAGGTGCTTCCTCAAGTACCATGGTCAGCTTGCCTTGCTGGTTCTCGCGCCCAACTGAGAGAACGAGGCTTTCCCCAACTTTCTTGTTCTGCAAGGCGTGTTGTAGATCTTCCCAACCCTTCACGGACTTGCTGTCGGCTTCCAAGATTACATCTCCCGCGGCCACACCACTCTTATGGGCTGGGCTGCCTCTACTGACCTTGACAACCAACACACCTCTTTCATGTGGTATGTCATACGATCCAGCGATTTCTGGGGTCAAGGTTACGCCAGCAATTCCTAAGTACGGCCTCGCAACACGCCCGTACTGAATGATTTCCTTCGCAATTCTTCTGGCTGTGTTGATGGGTATGGCGAAGCCTATGCCTTGCGCAAAAGGAATGTTCGCCGTATTCACCCCTATCACGGCCCCTGCACTGTCCACTAATGGACCGCCGCTATTGCCGGGGTTGATTGACGCATCGGTTTGGATCAAATCCTCGTACATGTGGCCTTCAACGTGAATGTGACGCTTCAGGGCGCTGATTACACCAACCGTGGCTGTCGGCCCTGGCAATAGGAATCCGTAGGGATCGCCGATCGCGATCGCAATCTGACCGACAACCAGCTTGTCTGAGTCCCCAAGTTTCACAGCGGGCAAACCCTCTCCGTCAACCCGTATAACAGCCACGTCGGACATAGCATCTGAGCCCAGAACTTCACCTTGAAACTTCTTGCCATCGGGCGTAACCACCTCAACTCGTTCCGCGTCTCCGACTATGTGATGGTTAGTTAGGATCCCACCGTTAGAATCGAAGATTATGCCCGAACCCATACCTCGAACGGGAACAGCGTCGAACAAGCTCTCCTGTATAACGCGTAAAGTGGCGACCGATACGACCGCGGGACTGACCTTCTGTATGGCTGCGGTGACATCTTTCTCGTTGACAGGCATCAAACTTGACGAAACCCCGCAGCAGAACTAATAGAGCGCTATTTATTGACTCGGTAAAGAGAAACTAGAAAGAAGGGAGAAACTCTTGGATGAAGCAACCTACTACAGATGCAGTGGTTGCGGTTACGAGTTTCTTTCAAAGGCCAAAGGTCCAACCTGCCCGCGCTGCAAGAGCAGCAAGTTGGAGAGTAGGGACATCAAAACCCTGGCAGAAATAGATGGTTGAGGCAACGCGGGTTGGCGCCCTTCGCCAGGAGAAGACTACGCTGCTCCTTTGGGCGGGATTCGAACCCGCGTCGACGACGTGACAGGCCGTCATCCTAGACCACTGAACGACCAGGGCGTCGGCAAGCCACAAATCCCAGTGCCAGTTTAAAGCATTGCTGCACTCCAGAGTTTTACAAAAGCGAAGGAGTCTACCTCCAGGTCCGGTCTTGCCAAGAATGAAATTCGCAACACTCATGCTTTCGACCTTACTAGTAGTCCTTGTCACGGCTCCACTTTCATATACAGTCTTCACCGGTCAGAGTGAGACCCGCGTTTCAGGCCTCGACGCCGAAGGAACCAGCGGCGGTAACGGACTTCGGCCTGAATATTATTCGCCAATTCATGCGGTTTCCGGGCCGCAACGGACGCTGGTTATACTCGTTGATTTTTCCGACGTTAAGTACACTCGAGATAGGAGCGCAATCGATGCTGTGATCTTCGGAAAGATGGCGAAATATTACGCAGAAGTTTCCTATGGCCGAATCCAAATCGTAGGACAATCTGTGGGCTGGTACACTCTCTTCCACACAATGAAGTACTACGGCGCTGACGTGGATCCTTCACGCCCGGGAAGTGACGCCCGAAAGGTCGAACTAATCCAAGACGCCCTGGACGCAGTCCAAGCCTCTGTCGATTTCAGTAACGTCTCTCGCATTATGGTTGTTCATGCGGGGATAGGCCAGGAAGATTCGGTTAAGCAGTCTGACCTGATTTGGTCTGAGGCCATATGGTCTGGGCTCTCGATTCAGACTCGCAGCGGTGCCGTAATAGACTCAGCAGCGATTGTGCCTGAGATGGAATCGAACGGACATTCGACTTTGGGTGTCTATGCGCATGAATTCGGGCATTTGCTTTCACTCCCGGACCTCTACGACATTAGCGGAAATTCCACCATACCGGACCCCTTTGTCGGCAGATGGTCGCTTATGGGTACCGGTCTATGGCTTGGGGGGCCAAAGGGTTCCTCCCCCGCTGAACTCGAGGCGTGGAGCAGAATAAAGTTGGGTTGGCTCGCACCAGACAGCGTAGGACTCACGCCTGGAAATATCTCATTCCAAATAGAGACACTACAGCCCTTAGAGACAGCGAGTGGGGTGCGAGCAATCGAGATACTAACAATGGGCGGCATTTACTATCTCGTTGAGTTTCGCAAGAAGTTGAGCTACGACTCTTATCTTCCGAACGAAGGCATCCTCATAACACGAATTGATGAAACGAGGGACAGCGGTTACGGCATCGTTCAGGTTATTGACTCAAATCGATCTACTAAAACGCTGAACGATGCAACATATAGTGCGGGGAGTGAATTCAAGGACCTTGAGCGTCAGATCTTTATCGATGTCGTGTGGAACAACCCAGGGACCTTTTCAGTCCTCATCGGCAATCAAGAACCGTCTTCCCTTGCATTGACGATGACCGAGATTGCGGCCCCGCAGACATTGAACGCAACTTACTCACAACCTACAACCATTTCCGCTAGGTTGACCGACCAGTACAGCCAAAGCCTGACAGGAGTACCCGTGGAGCTCCAGTACTATGGGAACGGCCAATGGAATGACCTTGGCGTCAGCCTAACCGATGGCCAAGGCATTGCCTACTTCGGGAGCACGCTCCCCCTGAGGCCTGGGGAATACTCGCTTCGATTCTTGTTCACAGGCGGAAAGTTTGGAGACCGTTACTTGGTAGGTAGCGACCAACGGTTGACGCTCAACCTGAGAAAGGTCTCCACAAACCTTCAGGTCGAAGGCCAACAGATCATACAAGCGATGCAGGACAGCTCGCTGACGATTAGAGTTTCAGATGAATTCGGCAGACCTGTAGACAATGTGCGGGTCCTTGTTTGGGTTGACAACCAACTCGTCCGAAATGAAATGACCACTAACGGCGCGCTTACGTTCACGCTGAATCCTGGGTTAGATCAGATTGGAAAGCACGATATGAAGATCGAGGTGGAAGAAGATCCCACCCATAATGGAGTGACCGTAACTCAGGCGTTGATCGTTACGGCTCCTGCTTGGCTTTATGCCGTAATCGCTGTAGCGCTTCTGGTCCCGGTAACTTTGGCTTACTTGCGAGTTCGACAGCGCCTTGTACTGAGACTTTTCAAGAACCCCTGAACCGAACCCGAGCGCTTGCAGCTCATACGCGCTTCGATTTATCTGCCCTTCTCTGAGCTGTCAGTGCTTCCATGAAATCATTTTCAAAGTATTCGTCTTTGGACATCGCGTCGGCGCTTCTTAGCTCTGATTCCAATCTCCGTAGCTCAGTTCTCTTGATCTTGCCGCTTACCGTCATCGGTAATTCGTCCACGAACTGAATGATCCTAGGTCTTTTGTAGGGAGCCATATGCTGTCTAGTGAACTTGAAGATTTGAAACGCCAATTCTCTTGATGGGTTCACGTTCGGCTTCAACATTACATACGCCTTCGGAACGAAACCTCTTAACCGATCCGGGCTAGCTACGACCGCGACTTCGGTTATGGAAGGATGAACGATTAGCTCGCTCTCAAGTTCGAAGGCGCTTATCCGGTAATCTGAACTCTTGAACACGTCGTCCGCTCTTCCGATAAACCAGAAGTAGCCATCAGCATCGCGGTAAGCCAGGTCTCCGGTCAGATACCAGTCACCGACGAAAACCTCCAGATTCTTCTCTGCCGGATCTATGTATCCCTGCATTAATCCCACAGGTTTCTCTGGCTTAGCTCGGATAGCGAGAATTCCTTCAGTCGTCGCTGGGACGCGTAAATGCTCGTCGTTCAGTATGGCTATTTCAAAGCCCGGCGCCTCAACCCCCATTGATCCCGGCTTAACCTCCATGCCGGGGAAGAATCCGACCTGCAGGGTTGTTTCAGTCTGCCCAAAACCTTCTCTTATCGTAAGCCCGGTTCCGCTACGCACTTTCTGAATTATCTCTGGATTTAGCGGTTCCCCCGCGCTGACCAGCTCTCTAAGTGAGAACCGATAATCCTTCAGGTTCTCCAGGAGCAGAAATCTCCAGACAGTTGGAGGAGCGCAGAGAGTGTTTACCTGATACTTCTCAATCACTCCCAGAACTTCTTTGGGATCGAATTTTCCAGTGTAATTGTAGAGGAAGCTTGTGGCTTCAGCGTTCCAAGCCCCGAATATGCTACTGTAGGCGTATTTTGCCCAACCAGGCGCGCTAATATTGTAATGCAGCTCTCCCTGCTTGGCCCCGATCCAATACATGGTGGTCAAGTGTCCGACTGGATAGCTGCCGTGTGTTTGTAGGACGAGTTTTGGTCTTGCAGTCGTTCCTGATGTAAAGTAAATTATGAGCCCATCTTGCGGGGTGAAAGTCTCCTCGGACCTGAAGCTTGCGGGTTGCTGGTCAATGTCGGCGTAGTCGACCCAAGCGTCAGGTTTTCCTCCGACGCTGACCTTGTAGATGGTGTTCGCTGTCGATGACGCGGCTGAATCAATTCTGCTTGTTAGCTCTAAGTCGGTTACAACGCACTTTGCCTTCCCTCTCGCAATCCTGTCACGAATATCATCAACCGTGAGTAGAGCTGAGGAGGGTATGATTATGCAGCCGGCCTTCATCGCACCCAAGAAGGCTTCGAATAGTTCAACACAGCTAGGCATCATGAGCATGACGCGGTCCCCTTTGCCGAGCCCAAGGTTTCGCAGGAAATTTGCTGCTTTGTTGGACCGATCTTTCAGAGTCTGAAAACTAACCTTCTTCTCCAACCCCTTGTCATCGACATACACTAGGGCAGGGTTGGAACATTTCTCTGCTAGAGAGTCGAAGTAATCGAAGGCCCAGTTGAAGCTCTTGAGCTTAGGCCATGCGAACCCAGCCTTCGCTTCCTCATAGCTGCGCGCGTTTAGGAGAAAATCACGAGCCGCAATGAACACCTTCAAGCTCGACAAGACCATCGAGGTCGAGTCACACGGAGCTTCTTCTAAGCCTTATTTCCGATTGTCTATATTCGCAATTTCCTAATATTCGAGTTAACAATTCGGCAATGATTGGATGTCCCGAAATGGCGAAGAAAGCTTCGATTACGAAGGGTATGACGGCGCCCGACTTCGCGCTTAAGGACCAAGATGACAACGTGGTTAGGCTTCGGAACTTTCGTGGCAAGAGGGTTGTTCTCTACTTCTATGTGCGTGATGAAACACCCGGTTGTACGAAAGAAGCTTGCAGCTTCCGCGATGGGCTTGGGAAACTGAGGTCAAAGGATATTGTAGTGCTGGGCGTTAGCCCTGACTCGGTTGACTCGCACAAACGTTTCGCAGGCAAATACGGTCTTCCGTTCCCCTTATTGGTCGACGAGAAGGCTGAGCTCGCGGAGAAGTTCGGCGTCTGGGGTAAGAAGAACATATACGGCAGAACCTACTACGGGATCATACGATCAACATTCATAATCGACGAAGCCGGTAAAGTGAAAAAGGAATATCGGCGGGTAAAAGTGAACGGTCACCTAAACCAAATTCTTCAAGACCTGTGATAACACGTTCCACGAATTTGCCTCAGCTGTGTTATCAACATGGTTAAACTCGACGTCGCATATGTCCCAACTCCTAAGGAAATAGTGCGCCGTATGCTCCAACTAGCTCAAGTACGCCGTGGTGAAACCGTTTTCGACCTTGGGGCAGGCGATGGGCGCGTTCTCATCGAAGCAGTGAGACGGTTTGGAGCACGAGCCGTAGGCGTTGAGATAGATCCAGAACGATTGACTCGAATCAAAGAGCGACTGACCTCAACTGGCACAGAGGCTGAGGTCATTCAGGCAGATTTCATGGATGTGGACCTATCATCCGCAGACGTGGTCGCCATATACCTTTCCGCTTCGGTAAATGCGAAACTCGCACCAAAGTTAAGATCCGAACTGAAAGCCGGAGCCAGGATTGTCTCGTTGGACTACGTTCTTCCGGGATGGATTCCTGAAGGGGAGCTGACTGTCAAGAGCGGCGGGGTAACACGCAAAGTTTACTTCTATAGGATGGGGTGAACGACATGCAGTCGTCCGACTCGACCACACGAAGGCCCATAATGCACGAGCTGAAAGACCATCGGACGCCGTGAGTCCTAGATAGCCTTAGGCTCAAAAGATAAACTTCAACTGAGAAACCCGCGATTTCTTGGACGAAGAGATCTTTCGGCCCTATTCCGCTCTACGTGAAGGCCGAGCGTATGTGAGTACTCGTTGATTTGAGTGACACGATCTGTGGTTCTAGTTCTCCCTTCGCGTCCTTTGCCTGGCTTTGACCATGTAATCTCTCTCGTACCCTTTTCAAAATTACAGCGGCAACTTTGGGCCCAGTCAACTCTATCAAGACTTCATCCAAAGCGTCGCAATGCTCACACACAGGCTGTTGTCGCCCAATATCGGCCAATGAAAGCACATCTATATAACTTACCTACATATTCCATTAGACTTGTAAATAAATAAGCGCCCTATGCTTAGTTATTGACAGGGGAGGTGATTCGTTGTCCAAGTTCAAGGTCCTCCTTGCGGCCGCAGTGCTCCTCGTTCTCGTGGTCTTGGTTTTGACAGTCGGCAATGTAAGCGCTGGTGAAGGGAATGGAGGCGCCCACGGCATAATTAGAGCCTTCCTGTAAACGGACTTCTCGCCGGCCTAACCCTTTCCCAATTTTTGTAAAATATAACCTCTTATATTTTGCATGTTGGAACATCTTCTAAGGGAGAAGTACCTAGTATGATTGGCACCGAAATAGTTCGCTGGGCCGATTGGCACAAAGGAATTAGAGAGATAACGAAGCAGCTTGACGAAACGAATGTCAAGATCCTTTCGGCAATGTGGAAATTTGGCCCTAGAAACCTGCTCGAAGTGTCCAGGCGGACACGTGTGCCTTTCACTTCCGTATACCACCGTGTAGCCAAACTGGAGACGAAGTCAAAGCGCGTTGCTTGGCTGATCCCACAGGTTTCCAAACTTGGTATGGTTCGAACAGTCGTTCTTGTCACTGCGACCCCCGGCTCAGAGGATAGAGTCACAGCCGCGCTGAAAGTACCAAACCTTTGGAGGTCCGTGAACCGCTGCGAGGGTACCTTCACCCACTTTTCAGTCCAAGTCGTTCCCGTTAAGTTCCTGAAGCATTTGAAGACTTACATAAGACGACTCGCCGAATTGAATCTGATCACACAATCCAAAATGATCCTCACCGGAGAATACATACCCAACTTTCCAGACTTCAGATACTACGATTCTGCTTCTAATCAATGGACATTCCAATGGGGTCGATGGTTGGCTGCGCTCAAGAAGAAACCCTCCGAAACAATCGAAGACCCTGTGAGTTTTGCTATGCTTGCGGACATGAAGGATCTTTTGATCGTGAAGGAGCTTGAGAAAAATGCTCGCAAGAGCTTCGCAGATCTCGCGCCCTTGCTAGGAATATCATTGCAGGGTGTAAAATACCATTATGACAAGAAGTTGGTGCCGACTGGAATTGTGAAGCATTTTGCTTTCGATATTATGCCATACCCTGAAGAGGTGTCAGCATACCACGAGGTCTTTCTTCAGTTTTCGAGCGACCTAGCTATGAACAGGTTCTTCTCATTGGTCAATGAGTTGTTTTTTGTCCTTGGTGTCGGAAAGGTTCTTCATCAGAAAACGCTATTGGTACGAACCTACACGCTGCAGACTCAAGTTTCGAAGATGTTTGCTTTTCTCTCTCAAATGGCGAGGGAAGGGATCCTTGAGTCGTATTCGTCTGTCAGGCAGGATTTTACTGACAGAGAAGTCCAGACAATATCATACGAACTATTCGATGACGAGAGAGGATGGACTTTCGATCTTGAGGGGTGCCTTTCGGAGCTATCCAAGCTAGCCAAACTTGCACCTATTCGCCAGAAGGTTCGGTAGTGGTCCCGCGGGCCGGAGTTTCATAGAGTTTTCAACTCTATTTTGAATTCGCCGAACCGGTCAGCTCGGTTCTCCAGCGACACTCCGGTTTCCGTTGTTAGCCTAGTAGGCTGACATGGGCACGCCATGGGCGCACACCTACAGCGTCTCCGTCACTCCACGTGTGAGGGACTCGGAAGCTCTACCAGGCTGAGCTACCGCGGGACCGAATCAAAGCCTCCGCTGAGTAGGCTATAAGTCTTGGTTCTGTTGGAATGCCGCATGGCAGGTCAACTCGCCGCAATCGACTTAGCGCCTTCTTGAAGGGACACTTGCATCGCTTCAACTTGCGGCGCGACGGCCGCGAACCTCACGGCTCTCGCTAGGATGTTCCTAGCCGCGTTAACGTCTCGATCCTCTTCCAATCCGCAACAGGCACATCTCTGCTTTCGGTTCTCTTCGGGCTTCATTCTCCGCCCACATTTCGAACACTCCGTCGATGTGCCGCGTGGATTTACGTAGATGACCGGTACGCCCGCCCAAAGGGCTTTGTATTCGATCTTACGCTGCAGTTCAGCGAAGGACCACGAATTCAATCTGAAACGAGACTCAACTCCCCGGTTGTTCCGCCTTGAGTATAATCTGCGGATTCCTGTCAACTTCTCCATGCCAATTCCCAGACCCCCGCGTTCAGCACGCTTGACGATTTCTGCAGAGACTTTATGTAACGCCTGGTCAACCCTGCGGCGTTCTCTTTGCCCATATTTCCCCCACACTGTGCGCTTAACGCGAACGTCGTTTCGGGTAAAGTGCGATTTGACTTGACGATACTGGGATTTGATTTCGGCAACTTTCGCGACGCTGTACCTAACGATGTCTCCGCTAGAATCGGCAACAGTAACGTTCTCGAGATTGCTGTCGATGCCTAAGAATCCCGTGGGCTTCACAATGGTGACCTCCTTCGAGAATGTAATGTTGATTTTGTCTGGAGACAGAGCCAATGAACGCAATGTCAAACCCGTCTGCGAGAGAACATCTAATGTGTGTTTGTCAAGGACGATTTAAATAGGATTTCGTCGCTTGAATGGAATACAGACAGCGCCGCTTTTGATCTTGAAGCCATAGCAAGTTGCAAGTTGCGGTCGGTGCGCGTACGGCTCTCGGGTTTTTCGACCCTTGCGTTTCGTTTTCCTGTAAGTTCTCAGAATGCCAACGGCCTTGCTTAATGCACAGAGCTTGTAGTAGCTTAACACATCGTAGCGTGAAAGCTGTTTGTAGGCTCTCAGGGACAACGACTTCAGCGAGGTCACGTTGTCCTCTAATCCGATTCGTACGCAATCATTCACCATTAGTCGGAATTGTTCAAGCAAGTTGAGAAGCTCTGTGCTGGGAGTATACGGTTGTTGAACTGTCTTAAGCACGACCATGACAGCGTGTGTCTGACGAGGTTTATCAGAATCACCGCCCACTCCAGTTGCCATGGTGTTATGGTTTGTCGCATCCTCGCGCGGAAGAAGTCCTCCCTCATCGACGCTCTTCGGTGGTATCTGATGCAATGGAGGTCTTGCTCTGGACACGTTAATTCAGGCCAACTGGGTTTTATTGCTGAGAGGCGAGTGAATGTGCTGTACAGGTCCTGATTGGGGGTTCCATATTTGCGTTGGCGCTGAGCGCCCGGGCTATATTTCTCAGATGCTTCCTTGAGGCAAAGTTGGTTCTGATGGTTTTCAACCGAACTTTTCGCGTCCGTTGGGTTGATACCGACGTTGCAGGGGTTATGCACTTCACGAATTTCCTTCGCTATTTCGAAGCTTGCGAGGAAGAATTCTACCGGTCTATATCGCTGCCGTTGACCGTCATACGCGAGAAGTATGATGTAATGCTCCCTCGCGTGGAGGCCCATTGTCGGTTTAAAGCGGCCTGCCGATTTGACGATTTGATCGACGTTACAATGAAAGTCCGAGAGGTTGCCGATAAGACGATAACATATGATTTTCAGGCGACCCGGCAAAGCGATAGAAAGTTGGCCGCGGAAGGCTACATAAAATGCATTGCGGTGAATTCGAAATGGAGAGCTGTGCCACTTCCTGCAGAGGTCGCGAAGACAGTTCGCGAAAACATGGCATAGGCGAAGTGTTTTCCAGCTGAGATTCATGTTAAGGAACCCTTCAAGCTCCAAGAAGTGAAGAAGCCTATTGCATCCCTTCGGAGATGTCCCCCGCAACACAGGCCGTGTCGTGTTAGGTGCAAGCCCTCTCGCCGCGGGCCTCGGGTTCTACGGGGTAGCGATAGCGGTATTCCTTCCTCTGGAAGGCATGTCCGTCACCAACCTAGGCGCCATTCTAACAACATTCGGGCTGACGACTGTAGTTTTCAGCATTCCTTTTGCAATACTTTCTGATCGCTACGGGCGCAAGCACATAATGTTCGCGCGGTCGCTTCTCGCAACTCTCGTGACTGTTGTTCCTGGATTTACGTCGGATTTCCTACTGTTGGAGATCTCAGCATTGATTGGCGGAGTGGGAGAGGCAATGTACCTAGCTACCTGGAACGCGTACCTTGCGGACACTACGTCTGTCGACCTAAGAGCGGCAACGTTCAGTCTATCATTCATGACGTTCACCATCGCGTCAGGAATAGGCACTTTCCTACCAGGGATCTTTCCCCTACTCCCTACGGATTTGCTTACGGCTCATCGAGTCACATTCATCGCATTAGGCCTATTCGGATTAGGTACATCCTTCTCGGTTTCGCGGTGGGCAGTAAACGTCAAACCAAGGATGACACGTCAAGGCATTCTTCCTCGCAAGTCTCTCGGAATCATTGCGAAGTTTTCAACTGCAAACCTCATGATCGGCCTGGGGGCGGGGCTGATCATTCCCCTTATACCGACATGGTTCTACCTTCGCTACAATGTCACTGATGTTTTCTCCGGACCCCTGATCGCGGCCTCGAACATCATCATGGGCTTGGCTGCTGTGGGATCACCCGGCATTGCGAAACGCGTGGGGTTGGTGAGAGGCATTGTGACAACTCAGTCGCTCTCCACGATCTTCCTGCTAGCGATTCCTTTCAGCCCAACCCCCATAGTGGCCGCCCCTCTGTACGTGACTAGAGCAGTGCTCATGAACATGTCGAGTCCGCTATCTGACACATTTCTCATGAACATGATTGCGGAAGACGAAAGGGCCACGGCATCTTCCTTTAATGTGGTCATATGGCGACTACCTAATGCCGCGACCACAGTTGTCGGAGGATCCCTACTGAACGGTGGCAACCTCAGCTTACCCTTCTACCTTTGCGCAGCCCTCTACATCAGCTCTATCGCACTCTTCTACGCAATCTTCCGAAAGACAGAACCGGTGGGACCTGATCCGCCAGCTCAATGAGCCAAATGCTTACTTTTGTGAACGCCCACACTTTTCGCAAAACGTTTGGGCGCTAGTGTTTTCTGCCCCACAGAACTTGCATTTCCACCCGGGAACTGCTTCGGGTTCGGGTTTCCTTCTCCCAGTCTTGAGTCCCAACACGAAGAGTATGATGCCGATCATGAGGATTTCGTATCCACCGTACTGAACAACGGGATTCAGGACAGTGACGGTTTCAACGACGCTAAGGCTGAAGATTACGACTCGGCGACTGGTATCTTGATTGTCGAAGATGAAGTAGTAGGTGCCGCTGGCCTTGGGTGTGAAAGTGAAGTTGTACGATATGGCCGTTGGTCTGACTAAGATGATTGTGCTGGGACGCCCGGCGCGCCATTGTGAAAAGTTCCCTGCATCCATCACGTAGAACGCTATCTCACGCCCGTCAGCGACTTCCACCGATCCCTTCACCTGGGCGTTACCTCTCAGGTCTGTGGAGAGAAAGGTGTAGTTCGTGGGTGGGACGCTGAGGAGTGTGGGAGAGAGGATTGGGGTTTCAGCCTGATAGTGCGATCCCAACCCTGAGCCTTGAGCAATCGGGCTGAGCACTTGCGGGCCCTGATCCAAAACGAAGATTGCGACCAGGACGAGAATCAGGCCAACTGTTAGGATTTTTTTTCGCGTTGTGTCCAGCCTTCTGCGATTAACTTCTTTCCGATGCGCTCGACTTCGGACACGAGGATCTCGAAGTCCTCTCGACGGCTTCGGTGGTTAGTAATTGCGCAACGTATAGCGTACCGGCCTCCTAAGGTCGTACTAGATGGGACGGCTACTCCTGATTCCTGTAGCCGAATCAAGAGTTCCTCATTGAACCTGTTTAGTTGACCTTCATTCATTCCCGGGGCAATGAATCGGAAGCACACGATATTGAGGGGTACCGGAGCTAACAGTTCGAGGTTTGGCGAATTCTTGATTAGCTTGGCCAGGTAAGAGGCTTGGTCCACGTTCTGCTGTACTAGCCGTCCCAGCTTGTTTATTCCGTAGTTTTTCATGGCCATCCACACTTTGAGAGCTTTGAACCCTCGCGTGAGCTCGATACCGTATTCACTGTACCAATTGTCTCCTCCACCCGCGCCTCGTGCTTGATGCTTGAGATACTCGGTTTGTGGGGCAAATGTCCGTCTATGGGCGTCGGCGTCTCTTACGAGCACACAGCCTGCTTCGATTGGTACGTGCAGCCACTTGTGCAGGTCGAAGGCCAACGAATCAGCTTTCTCCATCCCCTCAAGCCTCTGTCGCAGAGTGGGTGAAAGGTATGCCAGGGCGCCGAAAGCGCCGTCAACATGATACCAGAGGTTAAACTCAGCAGCGATTTCCGCTAGTTTGTCGAGTGGGTCTATTGCGCCAGTGTTTACGGTCCCTGCGTTTCCAATCACGCAGATAGGCTGTAAGCCACTACTCAAGTCCGTTTTAATCGCGCGTCGAAGCGCGGCAACATCGATCCGGTAGTCGTCATCCACCGGAATGTGACGAAGGAAGCTGTTTCCCAATCCAAGCAACTCAACAGCTTTGTCCAGTGAGCTGTGCATTTCGAGTGAACCATAGAGAGTTAATGGACGCTTGGACCCTTTCACGCCAGCGCTTCGGACATTGAACCCAGCCTTGCTGCTACGCGCAACTGCTAGACCAATCAGGTTGGCCATCGACCCTCCGCTAACCAGTAGCCCGCTGGCCTCTGCCGGATAGCCGAGCATCTGCTTGCACCAGTCAATGACTTGCTGCTCGACTAGGTTGGCAACGTGATCCGCTCCTCCAAGGTTCGGGTTCAGGGCCGCAGCCAACATTTCGGTCATCATACCCACTGGTGTTCCGGTGCCGATCACCCAGCCCCAGAAGCGTGGGTGAATGTTACCCAATGGATATGGGAGAATGTTTACGCGAAATTCTTCAAACACGGCTTCAGCAGGTTGACCCTGCAATGGCAGAGGTGAACGTAAGAACTCTCGAACTTGGTCGGGGACGGGCTGCCATACGGGTCGGTCGCGGACTTTTTCGATGTAACTGAAGATATCGTCGACCATGCAATGGGCGAGCTGGCGCAACTCATTCCAGTCTGATGGGTCGAGAGTTTCTTCCTTGGGAACAGCCTTGAAAGTCATGTTCAGCACCTTGTGCTAGCTTCGACCACTCTATTGAAAGAAAGAGCTTCTCCAGTTAGGCGGAGGGTATCCGACGTCATTCTGAAGGTGGCGGGCCCGCGGGATTCCAGCGTCACCTGGGTTCGGAACCCCTCTAATTTTGGGTTCCAAACCTATCACGAACCGACAATACGAGCTTCGAACTGATTTGCTTTGCGTTGTGGCGATACTCAGCTAGATTAAGCTAGATCAGTTCCAAGGACAGATAATTCAAATCCGCACCAAGCAAGTTCATCGCTTCCCAAAAGCCTGAACTACATTCCTAGCGGAAGCACAGTAACTGCCGAACAAGACAAAACTGCACAGCTCAATTGCTTTCAAAAAATGCGTTCGAATCCCTCCGGGCCCACCACGATTTGTGCTACGCTATGAAGATTACTTCCTCTAAACCTCTGAAGTGCGCGTCCCCCGTTACGACTTGGGCGGCGCGGGATCGAGCAGTTGCGTAGATCACGGAGTCCGCGATCGGCCAATTTCTGATTCGTTTCTTCATGAGAAAATCTGTCTCGCCTGCCTTAAGGGCGAGAGATGCGTCCAGCGGAACGACCTCGGTCGCGGATTCTATGAACTGGAAATGGAGTTGCATTTCTCGCTCAGATCTGCGTCCTGCCTCGATTTCCCGAAGATACCATTTGCGTAGCTCCATTAGCACAATCGAAGGAGTCAGAGCTTGACCTGTTTCAATGTAGCTCTTGGCCTTGGCGCCGATTTTAGAACCAATAAGGTACTCGACCCAAGCGTAGCTATCAATTACAAAGCTAGATGAAGTGCTCGTCCTCTGTCTCCCTCACAAAGGGATGTGAGCCCTTGCATGCGCCGAAAAGCGATTCCTGGTGGCCTGCTTTGGACTTGACGAGCTTTCTGATAACCTCGTCATAGCTCGCCAACCCAAGTTGTCGCTTCAATCGGTCAAGGAGGCGGCGAGTGTCTTCACGAACTTGAACTGTGGTCGTCATAAGCTATAGAGCCATAGCTATGGCCCTATAAAGATTGCCCCGGTAGAATACAGCCCGTTGTGGCGATTCCCAAGGCAGTATTTCACTGTGACCTATTTCGGGCTACTACTACATGACTAGGGCCGGTGAAGACGCATTGCGAAGCAGAATTCATCGACTTCGCGAACCCGAAACAAACATGGATGATTCCGGCCGGGAACCAATTACGTTAGTAACGTTACTAACATAGCACGATAGTAACACTACTAACGTTAGTGAACTTGCTTAGATCCTTGATCTAGGAAGTTCTGGGACGTGCTTATACTCAATCCTGACTTCAGTGATGTCAAAGTTTCAGACTAGAAAGACGAGGAGATTGTCAAGAAAGGATGGGAAGTCATGAAGAAGCAGATAAGGAAATAATTATTTCCTGAACGTGTAAATCGTGTATCCGTCGACCAAATCCTCGACTAGGAACTTGAATCCGACACTCCTAACGACGTCTCTACAATTGTGCAGAAAGTTTCGGTTTGTGTCATGAAGAATCATTGTGTAGTGGCCATTGCGCTTCAAAGAATCATAGACTCGTTGTGACGCATTTCTCAGCATGCGAAGGTAGGTCTCGACATCCTTACCTTGCTTTTTATTGATGATCAATTCATTCTTGAAACTAAGTCGTCTCTTCAGCCACGACGTGTAGAATAGGCTCAACTCAAAGAACTGGGCTTCATCAGTGTGAGGAGGATCGACAATAACATAATCCACCGAGTTCTTGGGTAACGCAAGCTTCGTTGAATCTGCGAGCAAGAGACAGACTTGCGACCTGCCATGCATGATATCCAGAGGGCTTCCCGATCTTATCTTGTGTTGTTTAATCAACATCCTTGTTATTCGGTCAATTGCGTTTCTAAAAACGATGTAAGGGTTCCTGACGAGATACGTTCGTGGAATCCAGTAGCTATTTACCGGCCAAGTTCCTCCTTCGTCCCTGCACATTTTGGAACTTCTGACCAAGGTAGCCATAAATGCAAGTTGGAGACAATTCTTGACGCTGCCTTCCACTCGTATCTTCTCTATGTCGTGCCAAAGGGAAGCGATAGCAGCAAGGTTTCTTGGCGTGAATAATTCGGATATTCTCCTGGCATCTCTGCGTTTAAGGAAACGAGTCCCATCATCATAGTTCAGTCGATCATCAGGATGCCAATATGCAGGTTTTACATTGCCACCAACTATCCATCCTTCAGTTCCACGTAGGACGGTACCGTCCCGTCGGCACGAAATACAGGGTGAAGTGAACCTGGCTGCGATGGCAAATTCTTTCTCTTGGACGAGTCCGTTCTTCACGAGCCATCCGACAGCCCAAGATAGTACTTGCGTACTCAGTTCAGGATGAAGTGAAACCAAACCCTCATGTGTGATACCATTCCTTGCTGCAATCGACCGGAACACAGAACGCTTTAGACCGCTGAGGTTCGCACGTCCTCGATAAATCTTACTGTATCTTCTTCCATAGAGTACCGAGGATACTTCCACAGCGTTTCCGCACTTACAACGCAGCGAAAAGAACTTTGACCTTTCCGATTCGAATTTAATGTTCCTCTTGAATCGAACTTTGGAATTAGAGAGAACAATCTCGGATGCTCTCACGAACTTTTCGACATCGCAACGTACAATCGTAGTTTTTGCAATCAGATAAGCAAAGGGATTAAGATCGACATAAATGGCCCTGCGCCCCAGTTCAAGCGCACTTTTTGCACAAATCCCTGTTCCTCCGAAAAAGAACACATTGGCCTACCTGTTACAGTCTCGGACTCCGCCCATAATTTCGAATTGGCACTTCGTTTACTGTACCCATTCCTCGTTGCTGACGGAGATCGGGTGTTATTCACTCATCCCATGATCATAGGGTTCCTCGCTCGACAGGGCAAATTAGGCGTCCTAAATTTTGACGGGCACCAGCTGCTTGTTGACTTGCTGAATCTGTTGGAAAGGACGCATGATGCGAAACACCAAATGAAAATCTACCTTGACCCAAAGATGGACGAATTCCGTGGTGCAAACAAGAAAGCGGCAATGGATGAACTCTTTTCAATAGAGAGGAGGATACGACTGTACAAGTGCCTCCACCAATCTTTCAGCGAATCCTCTTCCAATTACGATTCTCTATGAACTAAAAGCCAAAGTGCCTACTGAATCTCAAGAAAGACTCTCAATTCTCCACTTCCCATCCACACGTACAATCCATCCCACGTTTCTCACCTTTTGCTATATGGAGCCATAGTGGGATTTTCCCGCAGAACTTGTAAGGGTATGAAGCTTTAAGTTTCGTTATGATATATATCATAATATCACACTTTGTGTGAGGTTGTGATATAAATGAGAATGAAACTACTGCTCAGGAAACTGCAGATGGATCATAAAGAGTTTGTCACGGCGAGAGAGTTAGAAGCGTACTGCAAATCGATGAAGTTAGACTATGACATTGTTCTTCGGTATTTTGAGTCGAGAAGATACCTTCTTCGGATTTTCAGGGGAATATTCTACGTACGGTCGCCTGAGGAGTTCATGCTGGGAAGAACTAGGTACAATCACTTCGAACTTGTCGGCAAAGGCCTCGCACTCAAAAAGGTGAGCAACTGGTACTTTGGGCTTCATACCGCACTCAAACTCAACAACATGACGCACGAGCACTTTGCGATCGAAGACGTGGTCAATGATAAGTTGTCGAGACCGAATCCCATGACCATCGCAGGCTCTAAGTTCAAGTTCATCAAGTTCTCGCCCTCGCTGCTTCTTTTTGGAATCAAGAAAGGAGAGAATGGCATTAGGTATTCAGATCCTGAAAAGACTGTGCTCGATTTCATCTACCTCTGGAGGTACAACGGGGTTCCTGAAGGCAAGATAGTTGCTGATGTTGCGGAGTGGGCGGAGGGTCTCTCAAAGGAGAAGGCGAAGAGCTACGCAAGAAAATATCCGGACACTGTGGCTGAAATTGTGGAGAGAGTGATTACGTGAGGGCCGATTTCGTTAACGAAGTCGCAGGTATACTCGACATCAATAGACGGGACTTGGTTGAGAAGGACCTCATTCTTCATCAAATACTCACAGACTTGTCACACGACAGGTTCTTCGCTCCTAACTTCCTCTTCAAGGGCGGAACGTGCCTCATCAAGTGCTACTTTGGCTATCTGCGGTTCTCTGAGGACATCGATTTCACATGGAAAGATCAGACCGCGTTCAAGGGGATGTCGCAGAAGAAGATCAGGTCCTCCCTATCCACAATCATGCTAAGTTTGTGCGGCTGCCCTCTAAAGACGGG
>Ga0315280_10005078_pt1 | contig 18981 bp, 17 predicted proteins | sample YL17G06_40_MG_FD_203697 | JGI IMG/M metagenome (GOLD analysis project Ga0315280, IMG submission 203697) | Sediment microbial communities from Yellowstone Lake, YNP, Wyoming, USA - YL17G06_40 | ecosystem: Environmental > Aquatic > Freshwater > Lake > Sediment | place: USA: Wyoming | collected... | reverse complement strand
GCGACTAATCCGAGAACCGCCGCGATGAGTAAGACGGCCAGCGCTATTGCCAATCCAACGATACCGAATAGCAGGGCTATCACCACGCCGACGAACCCCATGACAGTCATGTCTGTCGCCTCGCTCTTGATTCGACGAAGTGAGGAGGATTTGCACCTTTACTCGCGAGGATGTGTGTGATCAACTCCCATCACGCCACGGAGAGACCCTCCTTCTTCGCCCTGTTCTCAACGTATGAGACGGCGAATCGCGCTGAAGCCGCGACTGGATCCAGGGATTTCGAGGGTTCGTCCATGAAGACGACCTCCGGTTGAGCCATCAAGGCTCTCATTATCACGAACATCTGTTTCTCACCACCCGAGAGCGCGATGAAGAAGCTGTTCAGCTTGTCCATGAAACCCAGTGCACGGGCCAATTCCTCGATTCTCTCATTCGCCTCAGTGCCGCTCATTCCGTGGAAGGTCTTGGAGAAGAACAACAGGTTTTCCCTTGCAGTCAACCTGAAGTACGCAGACCTCTCGCTGTCCTGTCCCGCGTAGCCCATGGCCTTTCTAACCTCATTCCCTTGCGACACAACGTCAAATCCAGCGACCCGGGCCCACCCGCCGTCAGGCACCAGCAGCGTCGCCAGTATCCTCACAAGCGTGGTCTTGCCTGCTCCGTTTGGCCCCAACAAGCAGACGACTTGGCCACGCTCTACCTGCAAGTCTACACCTCGGAGGGCCTGGACCTCCTTCCCATCTGTCCTGTAAGTCTTCTGGAGTCCTTGTGCTTCGACTACCGCCCCGCTCGTCATGGTCGATCACTTGATCTCCTCGAGAAGCGAATCTATTTCGACGTAGACGTCTGCGGGATCAGGATCCTGACCCGCGAGCAGTTCCGATATCTGATCCCGGGCAACGCCAAGCATGCTCTCCGTGAACCTCTTGCTCAGGTTTTCGTCATGAATCCTCTGCGACCTGCCTCCTGAGGTCAGCACCAAGACGCTCGGAGTGGCCATGAGCTGTGTGTCGGGCAACTCTACCGAGACATTGTCGCTTGATACCTTGAGGCTGTAACCGGGTGAACCCACAACCAGACTTCCTGCTCTGTCCTTTGCGTAGGAGCCCCCGTGCCTCACGACTGTGTAGCCCCGACCGTCAGTCTTGATCCTCCAGCCGTTCCAGGCGGCTCTTACCATGCCTTTGGCGCACGTGACCTTCGCCCTCTGTTCTCCTCCCGAGAGAACCAGAGCCCTCCCTGACTTCGACCCCTCATCAGTCACGACGTGAATGAACGGCGGAATGTCAACGATGCTTCCCTGATCGGTGTCGCTGAACTTGAACGGACCTACTTCAACTTCCGTAGAAAAGCCGCCCTGATCTTCCACCTTCACGAAAGGCAGCTTCACCACAGTCCAACCGGCTTCCTCACTTCTCTTAGAGTACAAGTCAGAGGCCTCTTCCCACTCCTTGTCCGTTGCGTCTCTCAGTTTCGCCTTCTGGTTCAGTCGAGAAGACAGAACCAAAGCAGGCGATTTGACCGGCACCTTGATCGGCCCGAGAGTTGTCTGGAAGACGAGGTCCATGTCGCTCAGGGCCACAATTCCCAGCAGCCGGTTCCTCATCTTGATGGGAAGCCCGGCTAGTTCCTGCACCTGAGCCTTGAGGTTGCTGCCGAGTTGAATCGGCCCGCTTCCGAAGGACACGACTTCCTTGGCTACCATTGCTCTCTTAGGACTCTCTAGCCTTCCCAAGGACCATGATGTGACGCCCAAGACCAAGCCCCCGACGAAGAAGGCGAGAGTGTACGTAGTGAACTCGGCCCCCAGCCCGAAGAAGCCTCCGAAGAAGAAAGCCAAGCTCAGGTCTACAGCAAATGATCCAAGGCTCGAGGCAAGCGAAGAGAGGAAGGCGAAGATATCAGAATCCAGTCTGATCCCGAGTATGTTCGAAAAGAAAACCAAGGCTACGAAGATGTAGACTATCTCAGTACCGTATCCAGAGACGAACAGGACCGACCTCAGCAGCCAAACCAGCGCGACGATCAGCGCGAGGGAAGTGAAGACTGCCCGGAGCTTGGTTCTCAAGCTCATCCTGATCTCAACTCTCGTCAAGTTCGCCACCCCTCATTGCGCCGTAGAAAACCGCCATCAGTCTCAGAAGTGACCTTCCTCTGCTGGTTATGTCGTAGTTGCCGGATACTTCGTCCCTCGTGATCAACCTGACGTTCCTCAGCTTCTGCAGGTGATGCTGCAGACTTGACTTGGCGTAATTGTCAGGAAACGCCTTTGATATCTCACCGTAGGACTTCGGGCCATAGTACAACAGCTTGAGTATCTTGATTCTATCAGGGATGGACACGGATTTCATCGCGATGGACGCCATGTCCTCCGACATCTCGTCGATTATGTCGCTCAGAGCGTCTTCACCGATCTCGGCGAAGCTCCTCCTTATGCTGTCCTTGATCATCTTGGCCAAGTCGGTTGCTGCCTCCGCACCAGCTGCGATATCGTCTTGACTCACGCTTATCCTCACCCCTGGAACCCTTGCATGAATCACTCTTTCCGCTCCGCCCACGGCCTTTCTTTCCCTAATCTCCTCCGCATCTTTTCTCAAGGATTCCTTCAGTTCGTCCACCTCGCGCATCTTTGCATCAAGCTCCTCCATCCTCTTCCTGAGCTTCTCTTCCCAAGGTTCCTCAGATTCGTCCGCCATGCACTGCTAACCTCTTGGTCCAACGGAAATGGACTGAGTACTTAAGCGTTGTCCAATATGTAGGAACTAAGGTCCAACCGATGTGAACTTCATCAAGGGCTCCCCCGTGCCCCATTTCCGGAGTTTCCAGCGTTTCCAGGGTGCCGCACCGACTGCCTAGTCGAAGTCTGGTACAACAATCTTGTACTCCCTTTGTTAGCCTTGCCACGATCCTATGCTTCAGAGCCAAGATCGCCAGAAGACGCTCCCTTCAGCAGCAGCTACCTCCCCCGTGACTAGTCTGGCGAAGTCCGAGCTATTCCAGTCTTATCCCGGCCAGCGCATTCTGCCTTCTCCAATACCTTCTGTAGAGCATTGGCAACGGCCTAGTGCTGGCATATCCTGTCTTTGACACGAATTCGAGGTCTAGCCCGAATGATCCCGCAGTCAACGAGAGGAGCTTGTCATGCGACTCACGACCCCCGACAACTGTGTCTCTGACAGAATCAACCTCAGGTTCCATGTCTCGCTCAATTCTGGTTATCTCGGTCGTGATCTGGGCATCATAGTTCGATAGCATTCTTCTATGGAACCTCTCCCGGCTCCACCAGAAACTGGCCTCGTCAAACCTGGATCCAGCTGAAGTGTTCAACTTCTCCAGTCCCTCAACGATGAAGAAAGGCTTGTACAGACTCAGACACGGGGCCGATGAGCACGTGAACCAATGAACTGGTAGATCCTTGTGGAGCACGCCCACGTAAGATGAAACCGACTGGGAAGGTCTCAGTAGACCTCCTGCGTGCATGCAGATGTCCGATGTCGAACCCCCGGATGGCGAATACGCCTCGTGACTGTGACTCCTCAGAACACGTTTTACCAAAGCTAAGTCTACCTTGCCCCTTCGTTCTTCGAGCGTATCTTGGGTGAACCGCCGTCTTTCTTTCCCCTTGGTGAAAGATGTGTACAGGCCTGATGTGTAGCGCCTCGCGAAGTCGAAACCTGCTCGAGGCCCTAGTCGAGACATGTCCTTGGAGGAGACGTCCCAATCGTTGTGAATAGAGAGAGCATTTGAGATTGTCCTGATATCCTCGACCTTCTCGGCGACCCAAGATCTCCCGGCGGACTCGAGAACCCAAGCCTTTTCCGGATCAGCGATGATGAAAGAGTTGTCGTAGCGGAAATCTTGGGTGTTGCTGCAGTTGCCCCCTTGTCCATACTCCTCAAGTAGGTTAGTGATGACCCTCAGCCCCTCATCAGCATCGCGCGATCGCTCCAGACCTAGACGCAGAAGATCCATGCCGATCAATCCGTCGCGCTCGTGAGCGACATTCGTGAAGACCGCTTCATTGCCGATGGCGACTCCGTTTTCGTTGACGCCCATTTCAGCGCCCCACATCCAGTAAGGGCGAGAGATCAGGACCGAACGCGTCTCATCGACATCAGGTATGGTGATGTAGGTGCACTTGACGCGGCCGCCCCTTCTCAACCTCGGATGGTACTCTACTACTTGGGCCTCGTTGGGCTCTCGATCGCTGTTCTTCCCGAAAATAACGCAGCCCTGGGATGTCGCGTTCGCCAAGGCAACGACCGTATCGCACATCGAATGGAAGCATCAGCGAAAACTATTATGCTTTCAAGAACCCTGCTTCCAAGCAGGACATGCTGAAGGACAGGCAAGATGCGCAAGGTCACATGTTCTACGACTACTTCAAGGGCAAGGGAGCCTATGAAATAGTGGAGCGAGACGACGGCTATTTCGATGTCGGCAACCCCGCCCTCTACTTCGCGCAGTACAGTGACTGGCCAGAGATCGAAAGGAAAGCCATGAAGCACGTCAAGGGTAGGGTCCTCGACATCGGGTGCGGTGCAGGGAGACACTCCCTGTACTTGCAGGAGCAGGGATTTGACGTGGTCGGGATCGACAACTCGCCGCTCGCAGTTGAGACATGCAAGCTGAGGGGACTCCGCGACGCGCGGGGCATTCCGATCAACGAGATCTCCCCTGTACTGGGAGTGTTTGACACTGTTATGATGCTTGGCAACAACTTCGGGTTGTTCGGAAGTTTCGATGGGGGCAGACGGCTTCTCAGGAAACTCAAGGGAATCACTTCGGCTAGCGCTAGAATAGTGGCCGAGACACCGGACCCACACAACACTGTCATACCGGAGCATCTTGAATACCACAAGTTCAATGAGAGAAGGAGAAGACTGCCCGGGCAAATCAGGATCAGAGTCAGATACAAGAGGTACGCGACCCCTTGGTTCGACTACTTGTTCGTTTCGAAGGAAGAGATGCTGGGCATGCTCAAGGGCACAGGCTGGAAGGTACAAGAGTTCATAGACGGAGAAGGCCCCGTCTACATAGCGATCATAGTGAAGGACAAGACCGGAGCGTCAGGTGATGTTGGGGTATGAGCACGGATTCGTCGGAGAAGCTGAAGTTGACTTTCATGAATGAAGGACAACTCGCTGCACGCGTATCTAGCCACCTGTGATGGAGACCAGCCAACAGCCCGACCGGTGTCCCCGATAGTCGAAGACGACATGATGATCCGGATCACAACATCTGCCGCTTCCAGAAAGGTGAAACAGATGGAACGAAACCCGAAGGTGTGCCTTACCTTTGCGGAGCATCCGAATGGCGAGAAGGCGGCGACCGTGATCGGCGAAGCTAGGATCATCTCGGACATGGAGCAGAAGAAGAGAGTCTGGGGTCTAGCGAGCTTTGACTTGGCACAACACTTCCCGGGCGGTCCGGGCTCAGCTGACTTTTGCCTCCTGAAGATCATCGTGAGGAGGATCGAATGGAGAGACAGCTGGACCGGCGAGCCGAAGGTCTACGAGCGCAAAGCAGAATGACATACGAGGGTTCCTGATGCCTCAGAAGTATTGAAGACTCCGTCTCAGTCACCTATCCGGATCCTTCCGTCAACTGCGTTTGAGATCAAGCAGGGCCTTCCCCATCTCTTGGATGCCCTGGCGTATGTTTGGCACCGAGTTCGCGTAACTGATCCTAACGTACCCCTCGCCGTATTGGCCCATGGCAGTGCCGTGGAGGAGTGCGACTCCTCTCTCTTCAAGAACTCGCGACGCGAACGCCACTGAGTCTATCCCCGCTTTGCCCAGATAGTGCTTTACGTTGATGAACCCGTAGAAGGCACCTTTCGGCTTCACCATCGAGACATCAGGGATCTTCGATGCCTCATCGATCAGCGCTTCCCTTCTTTGGGCATAGGTCTTGATCATCTCATTGACAGGGTCCATAGGACCACGCAATGCTGCGATGCCAGCCCTCTGGACGAACCCGCTGACGCACGAAGTCATCACGTTGAGCATCTTGTTTGCGCCGTCGAATAGCCTCGAAGGCAGGATCAGATAGCCGAGCCTCCAGCCCGTCATGGCGAACTTCTTCGAGAAGCCATCGGCGATTATGGTTGTCTCAAACCCATCACCGAACTGAGCTGGCGAGTAGTGCTTGACTCCGTCGTAGATAATGGACTTGTATATCTCGTCGGACAACACGAACGCTCCGTGATCTTTGGCTATCTCTGCTACAGCTCTCACCTCTTCTTTCTCAAGGACGGATCCCGTTGGATTCGAAGGTGAGTTCAGGACTATCGCCTTGGTCTTCTCGGTGAAAAGCTCATTCACTTCATCAGGCGACGCCCTGAATCCGTTCTCTTCCCGCAAACGCAACAACACCGGCTTGCCACCGAGGAATCCCACCCCTGCTTCATACGCCGGATAGCCCGGATTCGGAACAATCACCTCATCGCCTTGTTCCAAGATTGTCGCTAGGATCGCGAAGATCGCCTCTTTGCCACCTACTGTGACCAAGACGTTCTCTCTCCAGTTGACATCCACTTCAAGCTCTTCTTTCGTGTTCTCGGCAATGGCCTGACGGAGTTCAGGGATGCCGGGCGTGGGTGTGTAGTGAGTCTCCCCACGTTGGATTGCTTCCGTGGCAGCTTGCTTGATATGCTGCGGCGTGTCAAAGTCAGGCTCGCCTATCTCTAGGTGGATCACCTTCCTGCCTTTTGCCTCAAGCTCCTTGGCCTTTCCCAGAACAGTGAACGCAGTCTCAGCTCTCACGGACTCAGCTCGCTTGCTCGCGCTTGGCTTCATTGGTTGGCTGGCGGCACTCTGGCAATATATCTCTAATCGATTGGGACGGCCCGGCACGGCGCGGGGGCACCATCCAGTCTATCCCAATGCCTATATTAGGGCCTCTCTGACGTGCCCTGAGCATCATGAGCAAAGACGAGGAGTTCATAGAGATCTGGTTACGTTGGGCGTTCAACTTCATACTCCTGCTCGTTCTCCTCATCGCTACTGGGATAACCATCGCGGGGCTTGCAGCAGTTTCCTCCCTAGGATTCTGGCAGAGTCTCTCACTGTCGTCCACGATCCAACTCGCCCTCATGCTCGTGACATTCTTTGTGGCGGTTCGTGTCCTAGTCGATAGTATCAGGTTGTTTGATAGGTTCACAAAGAACCTCCTTAACAGGATCCCAGTGGTCTACGCGCAGAGTGGGCCGAGGCGCCTTCTGCTGGAGGCAATCCTACTCGTCGCCCTCTCGCTGCTTTCCAATCCCGCGGTGTCGTTCCTCTCGGCAAGCGCCCCTGACATTATACCCATACTCTCAATCCTGGTCTCAGTCGCGATAATGGTGTTGGCCTACGATTTGAGCAAGGCGGTCTATCTCATGTTGGAGACCCCCATTCACAGCCTCGCAAAGATTATCACGACCAACGAGGAGAAACCCGAAGAAGAGTAGACCCTCTATTGGCCATCGGCCCATCTGGTGTCCGCGCTTGAGACAACCATAATATAGGGGATGAGGTTCGTGGCCCGCAAGCCCGATGCTGCGTTCTTCAGGAGGTTCCGACTGGAAGAGATACGCCTATGCGACGAACCTGCTGTCATCATTGGCCTCGGGCTTGATCGGGCCGTTCATCGTTGTGTTCGCCCTCAGGTTGGGAGCGGATGCCGCTATGATCGGCTTCATGGTATCACTTCCCCCTCTCATGTCTACCTTCGTTCAGGTCCTGTGGGCCAGAGTCACGAGGATGACAGGAAGCAGGAAGCCGTTCGTCGTCGTCTCAGGACTCGTGAACAGCGTACTCTGGGCCTTGATGGGCTTCTCCGGGACCCCGCTTCAGCTGGTCGCGCTGGTGGGTGTGCAGTCTCTGTTGGCCTCGATGGGTGGCCCCGCCGCTACAGGCTTGCTCACCTTTCTGTTGCCCGAAAAAGAGAGGGGAAACGTGATCGGTGAACTCAACAAGTACGCCTATGTCGGAGCCCTCGTGGGGTCATTTACCGCGGGGCCGACCTTGGACATCCTGGGCACTGAGTGGGGGTACCGGACGATTTTCCTAGCTGCCTCGCTCGTGAACTTGGTGAGCGTGTGTGTCTACCAAGTAGGAATGCCAGATGTCAAGATCGATCAGGAAAGACGGCCAAGAAGCGGGTTGCCCCCTGACAAGAGGACGCAACTTCTCAGGCTCATCGCGGTCAGGTCACTCTTCACGGTGAGCGTCAACCTGGTGGGCCCATACATAGTCGTGTATCTAGTTGACCGCTTCAACGTGTCCAACAGCGTGATCGGAATGATGTCAGTCATGAGCAACGTCATGTCGATTCTTACAACCAGCGCGTGGGGCAAGGCGGTTGACACGTATGGGAGAGTGCTCATAATCTCCCTCGGTAGCTGCCTCACATCACTCCTGCCTCTTCTCATCGTGGTGGCGGGAGATGTGTATGTAGCTTCGGTCGGATATGTTGCCGGAGGCATCTTCTGGTCGGCTGATGGCATATCGACCTCCGCGTATCTGATGGACCTGACTCGGGGCGGCGACGTGGAGGGCTCCGTGGCCACGTACAACGCTGCGATGGGCTTGTCCGCTTCGATAGGACCGCTCCTGGGTGCAGCGATCACCTCTGTCACGGGGGACATAACGATCATCTTCTACCTGTCGACATTGACGCGCTTCTTGACGGGATTGGTCACATACGCTGTTCTCAAGGAGATCTACCCGCACGCCAAGGAGGTCTCCATAGGGCAAGTCCTAGTGCCGGTAGGGACAATCCATATCGGGATTGACAGAGGTGCAAGGTTCCTAAGCTATGTAGTCTCAAGGCGGACGATGAAAAGGGTAGCTGAGACCATAGAAAAGGCCATGGAAGAGGTTGAGGAGGAAGAGCCGCTGATCTGGATCGACGAGTTTTAGCATCTCGACCCGGTCACTTCCCCGAGAAAGACCGCTGTCCGCTCGGTGCACCGGCGCTGACACGGTCGCCAGAAACTCGCGTGGAGCAGGGCGAGAAGGCAGAAATACAGCGCAGGACCGCAGCACGCGCAATGAGGCTTTGTGTAAGACTGAGTGAGTCGAGAATCGAACAGTATCCAGGCAGGACCATCAGGACTCTGCTGGATCCGAAGTCCACAGGGACAAGTGGTCTCATCCTGAGCGTCATTACTTACCTGCCAGGTTGTGCCGTCGAACCCCACTCGCATGAAGATCAGGAAAGCATCTTCGTTATGAAGGGAAAGGGCACGGCCAAGATAGGGGCCGAGCTCGTTGACATCGAAGCAGGCACTGCCATCTACATACCTAGGGGAGTGACTCATTCAGTCATGAACCCTGCGGACGAACCCATCGAAGCGATCTTGGTTCATGCTCCACTATCTGACGAGTAGCACCTCATCCTGCCTGCCCGTCGCAGACTGACACCGCACTGGAATGCCGAACCACTCCCGATGGCCCGATGACTCAGCGAGCACATGCAAGTCTTTTATGTGCCTGAGTTGTAGTGTCCGGCGGCTTGTAGATCCGATGAGCAGTCAGGAGTTGCTCTACCTGTCACGAGCTGACGTGGAAGCTGTCGCCTTGGACATGCCTACCATCATCAGCCTGCTTCAGGACGTCTTCAAGATGAAGGGGGAGGGGCGCGTGGAGATGCCGCCCAAACCGGGCATACACACCAAACCTGACGCGTTCATCCACGCTATGCCCGCCTACATTCCTGCGCTGCGATCGGCCGGTCTTAAGTGGGTGAGCGGCTATCCTGAGAACTACAAGAAGGGACTGCCGTACATCAGTGGATTGTTGGTCCTGAACGATGTTGAGACTGGACTGCCCTATGCTGTGATGGACTGCACATGGATCACTGCTTACCGAACCGGGGCTGCCACTGCCCTGTCAGCTAAGTACTTGGCTCGCCCGGAGAGCGAGACGGTAGGCATCTTGGCATGCGGGGTTCAGGGGCGAACGAACCTAAAGGCTCTAGCTTGCGCGTTTACCCTCAAGCACGTCTACGCCTATGACATACTGCCCGCAGCTCAGCAACGCTATGTTCACGAGATGTCCGCGAAACTCGGTATGGAAATCGAAGGAGTTGACGCACCCAAGAAGGCAGTGACTGAAAGCGACCTCGTCGTCACTTCAGGGCCTATTCTGAAGCATCCTGCTCCCACCATCGAGAAGGATTGGCTTAGTGCCGGCGCGTTCGCGAGCGCCGTGGACTTCGACAGCTACTGGAAACCAGAGGCACTCGCGCAGGTTGACAAACTCAGCACCGACGATCACGCACAGTTCCAGTACTACAAGAGCACTGGATACTTCCAAGGCACGCCCGACCCGTACGCTGACCTCGGCGAGATAGTAGCCGGACTCAAACCGGGAAGAGAGCGACAAGACGAGAGGACAATGGCCATGAATTTGGGGCTGGCACTCGACGACATGGCTGTTGCGCCGGAGATCTACCGCCGCGCCAGGATGCGCAACCTCGGAACCTGGCTGAAGCTCTAGAATCATTGTGACCGCATGAGTCTTGAGGTGCTTTCTTGGACGTGAAGGTTAATCTACTGTATGAACAAAGGGGCCACCGCATCCCCCAATGAGAGTTGTTGACTCCATACCTGTCGAGATCGATCCCGAGGAACTGAGTCGTAGCCCTGAGTTCAGGAGGCTGAAAGGCAGGGAAGCGGAGATCGCATCTCTCGTCGAGAAGAGCAGGGACCTGATCAAGCCCAAAGCGGTCTTCACCTTCCTCAGAGTGGAAGACATCAACGAGGATTTGATCCAATTTGAAGGAGGTCATGCGCTCCGGAGCTTGGTGCTTTCTGATGCGTTGAAGCGCGGGCAAGCGGTGGCCCCGTACGTCATCACCATAGGACCCGAACTTGAGGAGGAGGCGTCGAGAATGAGTGATCGTGACGTTTTCGGAGCTTGGGCCCTGGGAAGGATAGGCGACCATGCGTTGGGGAAGGCCTCACTTCACGTTAGGTCCTTGGTTGCACATGAGCTTGGCAACCGTCTTTCGAGTTTCGCGCCTGGAACCGGCACGGGCAAGCTCTTCGGCCTTGAGCAACAGGCAACACTCTTTCAGATTCTGGATCCTACAAGCAACATTGCGGTCATTCTCACACCGGGCTATCTGATGATGCCGATCAAGTCAATATCAGGAGTCTTCGCAACGACGAGGCAGGAATATGACGCGTGCCAGTACTGCCCGAGAGTATGCGAGAACAGGAGGAAGCCTTTCGGAGGAGAATACCTGGACATTGAGTGCGACGGCGAGGGTGGCCATGGTGGCATCAGCCCGGACCACGTAACGAAGTAGTCATCGCCCAGACCCGAGATCGCAGGGACTTGTTGTGAGGAGATGCGGGTTATGCCCTTCACTGGTGTCCAGAGCCTCGATGTCGCGCTGGCGACTCAGGACCCGTACAGGACCTTAGGCAAGCTGGAAATTCCTCCCGAGGGTATCACATGAACTCCATGATCAGCGCTACTATCGAGAGAATGAAGAACCCGATCTCGAGATAGGGGATGATCCTCTCGATCCATGACCTTCGGGGAAGACGGTCCCAGTCTTCTTTCATGAAAATGAACGGGGCCTTTCTAGGAACGAGGTGCAAGCGTTCTATAAGGCCGCCGATCTCTGAGAAGTAGCTAGGGTCGTTTATTATCGGAAGCGACAGCGTCCGAATCTTGCCGCCACGCTCATATCCGATCTCGATCCCGATGCTGCGGACGAAGGGAGCTCGCGCCAGAGCTGTATCCAACGCGCCCGGAACTATGTGTGACATTGCCACTTGACCCAGCATCACGCTACCTATGCTTTCCATGGGCACCCTGACCTCGCTATGAGAGAACAGGAAAACGCTGGGGTGACCATAGACCAGACAGTCTGGCGCGAAAACCACTTCGGACTTGAGCAGATGCCAGAAGATGTAGAAAAGTAAGTGACCGACCGGATAGAACAGGACCGCCAAGAACAAGAAGACGGCCGGATTGACCTGAGACCCGGGACTCACGGGGACAGCGGTCCACTGTATGATCGCTGCGCACACCATGACCAGACCCAAGATCATGAGGGGAAGACCCAGCACAGCCAGTGTGACCCCGATCCACACGTGATCTCTCCAGAACCTCGGCCGATAGACCCTAGATCCTTCAATCATCTTTTCTGTGTGAACCACCTCCTGGAATCCGGGACTGATATATGAGCTTTGATACCCGACTAAGTTCTGCTCGGGGAATCCCGCGACGAGAGCATCCAACGAGTCATTGCCGAGCATACAAAGGCTCTCGAGCTCTCTGGCATCACTAAGGCTGTGGGATCATACACTAGGAGGGCGTAGCATCTTTGTGATGTGTAGCGTCGCCGACAAAACTATAATATCCGAACCGTCTTGCCCGGCCCATGAGCCGAGAAGAGACTACGGTCATCGAGACGAACTCAACACGAATACGGTTCTCGGACCCCCAGCGCGGAAGCATGGTATCGCTTGTTGACAAGCGGACCGGTCATGAGTTCCTCCGGAGGTCCAAGACTGCCACGGCACTCTGGGAGGCGACTCTCACGGCAGCCGATGACAAGAAACACGTCTCCTGCAATGACGCGCGCAAGTTCCGGGTGGAGGGAGGCAAGTCAGGCAGGCATGGCACACGGTTGACCATGACCTGGTCAGACTTCGGGAATTCATTCCAAGGTGTAAACGTTGTCGCGGCTGTCGAGTATGAGTGTCCTGACTCGCCGATCGAGTTCAGACTGCTCAGTTTCGAGCCCGGAGCAGACGCCGGAGTCTGGCACGTTGACTTCCCGATTATCGGCGGGATAGGTGAGATCGGCAAGGACGGTCAGGGGGATGAGCTGGAAATCCCATTGCTGCAGGGACTCTTGGTCCATAGTCCCATTACCACGATAGTGAAGAATGAGAAGGTGAATCACACCTCATATGGAACATACCCGGGGCTGCTCACAATGCAGTGCTTCTCGTACTTCAACGAAGACGTGGCTGGGGTGTACCTGGCCAGTCACGATAGCCTCGGCTACAGGAAGGATTTCGTGTTTGATTCTGACGGAGATAGAAATGGAAGGTTCCGCGTTCGGAACTACCCCGAGAACATGGGGTTCAAAGGTAGGACCTACTCTGTCAGCTATCCCTTCGCCATGACCACCTTTCAAGGAGGATGGGCCAAGGCGACTCAGATCTACAGGAGCTGGGCTACCCGCCAAGCTTGGTGCAGGAAGGGCAAACTCAGCCGGAGGTCCGACCTCTCGAACTGGTTCAAGAACACGTCGCTGTGGGTGTGGAACAGAGGAAACTCGAACAGGGTGTCTCCTGGACCGATCGAGCTGAAGAAAAAGACCGGAGTCAACGTTGCGCTTGACTGGTACTGGTGGCATCACAACCCCTACGACGTGTTCGTCCCGGAGTACCTTCCGCCTCGCGAGGGCACCACAACGTTCATCAAGACCGTGGAGAAGCTGCATGCTGAAGGAACCAAGGTCGTAGCTTACATCAACGGGAGGATATGGGACATGAATTCCGGGAGCTGGGATGAGCAAGGGGCATGCAATGCGGCCGCCTTGGATGAGAATCTGAAGCCCTACGAGGAGAAGTACAACATCTTCATGCCGGAGAATGTGATCGCACCAATGTGCCCCACTACTCAGCTTTGGAGGGACAAGATATCCTTCTTGGTGAACTCTCTAGTGGGCGGTCTTCACCTGGACGGGGTGTACATAGATCAGGTGGCGATAGCCACGGCTGAACTGTGCCACAATCCAAAGCATGGGCACCCCGTGGGAGGGGGTCACTACTGGGTACACGGGTACAACGACCTGATCAGGGCGGCCAGGGACGGAGCGAGGAAGGCGAAACCAGATGCTTGTCTTCTCAGCGAATCCTGCATAGAGCAGTTCATTGACTCCTTCGATGGATTCCTGACCCTAGACTCGAGCTGGGAGCGGACCGGAGCCAACCTGGATCTCAGCTGGGACAAGATGGGATTCCAAGGACAAACTTGGGAACCAATCCCAATGTTCAACGCAGTCTACCATGACTACGCGATCACATTCGGCAGCTACACATCCATGACGGGGGTTCCGCCCTACGACGACCTGTGGCCGGAATCGGGAAGGCCACCGGAATTCGGCAAGTTCGCGACCTACAACGACAAGTACCCGGATCAGTTCGCATTCGAATTTGCTAGGACTTTCATCTGGGGCATCCAGCCAATGGTCACCAATGTCTACCCTGAGATGCTCGGGCGAAAGGAATTCGACGGCGACATGAAATTCCTCGAAGATGTAGCTAGGTTCCACTCCAAGGCCAGGGAGTACTTGACGCTCGGCAGGTGGCTGAAACCTCCGAGAGTGGAGTGCCCTTGTGTCGCGATCAAGATATACATGAGGTCGATCTACACGAGACAGGACAGGATCGGCGAGACAGTGAGGAATTCCCCGGCAGTGCTCTCTTCAGCATGGGCAACTGATGACGGGCGGGTCTGCGCTGTGCTCGTCAACTTCACAAGAGACCCCGTCAACGCGGTTCTGGGAATGGACCTGGATGAGTATGGGTTCGAGCCCGATGATAAGATCACAATGACGGACTATCCGGACAGGAAGGTCCAGACCGCACTCGCTTCACACAAGTTGGAGAGGCCCGTCAACTTGCCCGGCAGATCGATAGCCGCCTACGAATTCTCTGCAAAGTGAAGGGGTATGGACGGCGGGGCTTCTGGCACGCAAGATGGATCCGGGGAATCAGCGGATACGAAGCCGCCAGCAGATAGGCAAGAAGGTCATCCATCCGATGGCTTGAAGAAGGTGCTGAAGTCGCTCGGCGACCTTGAAGACCAGAACACCGAACTGCGGTCGGGGATAGAGGATGCCCAGCATAGACTCAGTGAAGCCGAGGAGAAAATGGCGTCTTTGGAAGAGAAGTATGAGTCACTCAGAAAGGCACAATTCAACGAAGTGCGCTCAGAAGGAGAAGGAACCCAGGCGAGGTCGCAAGCGGAGGGCAGGCCGTTCTGGAGCAGAGTCTCCCTAGCGATAAGCGAGAACCGCCGGTACCTCACAGTTCCGATAACTGTGAATCTGGCGAGGATCCTAGTCGCGTTGATTCTCTACTTCGCGCACAGCAGCTCAGGAGTCTTCACCACAACGTACATGGACTGGCAGTACGCAGGGGGCCCGCTGGGCGAGCCCTTCCGAATACCCGTTCCCGCGGGGCACTGGTCATACCTCTTCTTCGCGTGGGACAGCATCTGGTACATCAGGATCGCCCAGGTCGGATACTACGGAACTCGATTTGCTTTCTTCCCTACACTACCCTTGGCGATCCGGTTCTTCTATTCGTTCACAATGGACTTTGGACTGGCAGCAGCGATTGTGTCCTTTCTTTTCGGAACGCTATGGATCCCCTTCTACCAGGCTGTCGCGGAGCACCACATGCGAAAGGATCAAGCCTTGCTGAACACTCTCCTGTGCGCCTTCTTCCCTTTCGTGTTCCTGTTCACATCCGTAGCCTACACAGAGTCGATATTCCTGCTCGCATGTGTTGCGGCTTGGTACTTCTACCTCAAGGGCAAACTACCCCACTCGTTCACAATGATAGCGCTCGCGACGATCACAAGGATCTACGGGATATTCATGCTGATACCAGTGCTGCTCGACCTAGCCGCCAAGAAGCGATGGAAGGAGACGCTGTATTCTCTCGTCCCGGTCTTCGCACTATTCTTGTGGTGCTTCTACTGCTACATCTCGACGGGCGACTGGCTGGCCTTCAGAACCGTCCAAGTGGCGTATTGGGGGTCCCCGACTCTGTTCAGCGAGTTCGTCGCTAAGTTCTTCGCAGGCGGTCCGATCGCCTGGAACGCTTCCACCGCTTTCATCTTGGCCTTCACTGCAGTTGCAGTGTACCTCGCCTTCGCATCGTGGGAAGTAGACAAGAAGCTCGGATCGTTCGCGATAGTTGGCGTGATCTCCAATCTTTTCGTGGGCTACATTTGGTCGTACACTAGGCATCTCACGTTCTTCTTCCCGACATGGCTCGTCGTGAAACCCTCAAACAAACATTTGGTCGCGGCTACCTGTGTTCTCTTCCTGCTGTGCTCGGTCGTGCTATGGAACCAGTTCATAATGAGGCAATGGATTGCCTAGACCGAGGGAAAACAACTGCCGAGGCCCGAAGCAGGGCCTCGACATCAAGGCAGACTGATCCCAATCTCACTTGTACAGGAGATATTCCTTGCGCTTCTCGTTGAACTTCGCTAGCTTCGTCTTCCAAGCACCGACGATGTCGTCAGCGGGTATGCCGGCCTCAAGCTTGGTCCTGAGATCATTGGATCCAGCCAGTATGTCCATCGGGTAGTGCTCTGCGTCCTTGGACTTCTCTCTCCACTTGAACTTGTCAGGATCCGCCCTCATCATGGCATCCAGTAGGTGGACAGCCGTCTTCACTGGCTGGTACGCCTTCCTGTCAGTGACGTAGAGCCTTACTCCCTGACATTTCTCACCGGCGAACTTCGAGAAGTGCTTCAACGGGTTGGGCGTCGGAATGAAGTATGCTTCGCCAAACTTGACCCCTGGAAGTCCTCGGCCGTTAAGCTCCTTAGCAAGCAATTTCGCATCCAGCCAAGGCGCTCCAAGTATTTCGAATGGTCTGGTCGTCCCTCTGCCTTCAGAGATGTTGCATCCCTCGAACAAGCACGTTCCTGCATACGTGACGGTGGAGTCAACAGTAGGTAGGTTCGGGGATATCACGGGCCAGAACAGTCCTGTGTCCTCGTACCACATATCGTGCTTCCAGCCTTCCATTTTCACGACCGTGAGGTTGCACTTGATGTTGTATTCCTCGTTGTACATTGTCCCTAGCTCACCATGCGTCATGCCGTGCACGTTCGGGAGTTCGAACCAACCTATGCCTGACCTGAATTCCATGTCTAGGACTTCGCCTTCTGGGGGAAGCGGCGCTATCGGATTAGGCCTGTCCAGAACTATGAGTTCTATTCCTGCTTTTGCTGCTGCCTCTATGGCGAAGCACATCACGAACTTGTGCCCGTAGTACCTCGCCCCCGCCTGCTGTAGGTCGAACACGATCGCGTCGATCTTGTGTTCCTTCATCGTCTTGACGTTGTCCTGCAACCTCAGGGAGTAGGATGGATAGACAGGAACCCCTGTCTTCTTGTCGATGTGGTACTCCTCTTCGGAGTCCTGGGCGTCACCACGAACGCCGTGTGGTGGGCTGTACAGATATGCCAGCGTGAAGTCCTTGCTTGCCTTGGCTATGTCGTAGAAGGAAACCAAGTCCTTGGTCACGGCAGTGTGGTTGGCGATCGTGGCAATGCGCTTCCCTTTGAGGACGTCTTTCTTCGTTGTCGTTACCACGTCGAGTCCTGATTTCACTGAGCCAGTCATGGGGCAGGGCTCGGAGGAGCCCTTATAATCATTCTTTTTCGGCGCGTGAAGGATCAACTATCAGTTTTCGCGCTGAAGCGATGTTCGCTTTTCAAATGCTTGATTTCTCTACGTCTCTGCCTAGGTTGTGAAGGAATTCGCCCTCGATGCAGAGGCCGATCTCCTTCGCTGCCATTATCACGGCGCCGACTGCTGGTTTGAACCTTGCACGCACCAACTTTGCGTGTGGAGCCGAGTCGTGAATGGTGATGTAGAGCGGAGCCAACAAAGATTCTCCGAAGTTATCCAGGACTCCTCCCATCGTTGCGACCTCGAACTCTTCCTCTAGCATGTCCAGTTGTCTTGCCACAGCCACGGCAGCCACTCCGAGTTCCTTCCCCGCATACTCCAGCAGATCTTTCGCAACAACGTCGCCTTCCCTTGCCGCCTCGAGCACAAGAGGGGCGAGAGCCGACACCTGGTCGCGGGGCATCGCCTCAGCGTACACCTTCTTGACCAAGTCCTCTATCGAGGAGAGCCCGAGGCGCTCCTTCAGCTTCTTGACTAGGACCGTCTTTTCTCCTCGCATGTCGTGTGCCCTCAGCGCAGCGACCATTGCCCTCCTCGCTATGTCGTAGCCGCTGCCCTCGTCGCCGATGATGTAGCCCCACCCGGAAGCTCTTCCGAACTCCCCCCCTGAGTTCATCCCGAAACAGACCGAGCCCGTTCCTGATATGAGAACGATGCCAGGCTTGCCTGCCGTGGCGCCCATGAGGGCGATGACCCCGTCGTGAACAATCACGTTCCTTTCCGAAAGCTGGAGAGAACTCAAGACTTCCTGCATCAGTTTCTTCCCCTCCGGGTTGCCCGAACCCGCTGCTCCGATACAGAGCGCAGACGCCGGTTCGCCCAGTCCCTTGCCACCCGTTGCGTCCTTGATCGCGGCCAGCAGGGACCCGCTGGTCTTCTCCTTGCCAACAACCAAGATGTTTGAAGGGCCACCTACCCCTCTTCCCCTTACCGAACCATCATGTCCCACGATAAGACAAGTGGTCTTAGTCCCCCCACCTTCGAAACCAATGAGTAACCCGGATTTCCTAATAGCTGCCAACTCCGTGACACAGGACTTCGACAGCACAGGTTTTATTGTTTCCGCATGTCAGCCGGAACTTCAGCCTAGGGGTAGAGCAGATACTTCCTCCTCTTGGCTTGGAACGCCTTCAGGTCCTTCGCCCAGCTCTTCTCTATCTCCTCAGGCTCCACCCCATCAAGAAGCTGCTCCCTTATCGAGGCGGTCCCAGCGAGCAGGTCGAAGCTGTAGTCCTCGTCCCGCCATCCCTTCCTGAACTCTATCCTGCCCGGGAAGAGATCCATTATCGCTTTGATCATCTTGAGTCCTGTGAGGACGGACCTGAACTTCTCCCTGTCGTGAACGTGTAGCTGCACTCCCCCGCATATCTCCCCCGCGAACTTGCCGAACATCGGTATGAAGTAGAGGCCTCGGAAACCCACGCCGGGCAACTTGCAGCCGGTGAGCTCCTCCCTAAGCTTGAAGCCATCGATCCAGGGAGCACCTATTGTCTCGAATGGTCTGGTGGTTCCTCTACC
>Ga0315280_10005077_pt1 | contig 18982 bp, 16 predicted proteins | sample YL17G06_40_MG_FD_203697 | JGI IMG/M metagenome (GOLD analysis project Ga0315280, IMG submission 203697) | Sediment microbial communities from Yellowstone Lake, YNP, Wyoming, USA - YL17G06_40 | ecosystem: Environmental > Aquatic > Freshwater > Lake > Sediment | place: USA: Wyoming | collected... | reverse complement strand
TGAAATCCTATATCTGTTTGTTATTTTTCGTTTTTTCATCCCTGAACCCTTTCAAAGGCATCATTGCCTTTGAATATGTCGGCCATTCAGGGGTTATTCGGATAGGCTCTTAGAACAGACCTACTTTGGTCTAAGACCCCCAAAGGCCACCCTCTTCACCACTTCTAATTTACCTAATCATACCAAATTAACCATATTATCGTCAAGAGATTTTTGCGGATTACTATCTTAAAGATTAGATAGTTTTTCCGATTAGTGGAGTGTGCTAGAAAATTGTCAGATTTTTTTGCATCTTTCGTGCTTGAGAGAAAACAAAGTGGATGCTTTTTGCAAGGGACTAGGTGAAGATTTTTGTGAGAACTTAAGTCTTTTGCTTATAAATACTTATAAATTTTGTGTGGCCTGGAAGGTACCCTCCTGTATGTAGGGTAATTAGGGTTTATTTTGTTTAGCTTTTTTCACTATTGGCTCTTGTATTGCTAATGCCTCGAATTCTTGGTAGAAGGGATGTTTTTTAAAAGAGCGATGTTTTTAAAAGGGCATCGTAAATTATCTACTTTTCACTTTATGCGATTTAGCCTATGATGTCAATATGAGTTATTAACATCAGCAAAGAGGCCTATCTTTAGACCGTCCGACACTTTCGGCGGCAGTTTCTATTCACAATGGATTTACTCAGCGAATAGACAGCCATAACAACTCCAATTATGGGCACAGATTTCCTCAAGGGGCTCTCTTTTTCTCATTTCCCCATGTTTAAGGGCTATGTTGGGTTCGGTCTGGAGCCACGTTAACCATGGGCTAACTATATGACAGCTTTTATTTAGTTGGAGCAATGTAATACGGCATTGCCATTGCGGACGTCTTTACTGGTCCACTAAAGGGGCGAGGGGGATACGGTGATGCCTAAATAAAGCAACCAGCCGCGCTGTTTCTGTCCGCATTATTTTAGAATAGCAAAGTTATCTTTTGGGTACCTGCCAATGAAAGGGGAGAGTTGCCTTTTCAATTTCCTCTCGCAGTTTGCGAGGCGAAGGCAAAAAACCGAATACGATTTTTCCATCTGTTCCAGCAGACTCAATTTCGATATCTCCGAAGCCAAAGATTCTGCCTAAAATCCCGAATTTGCAGGTTACATCTTGAACCTTATCCAGCCAGATGATCACGATCCTCTTACCAATAATTCCTCTTTCTTCTATCAACCTCAGGTTGGTTAAGTAGTATTTGGTGTAAATCCAATCAAGAAAGATAACGGTCATTACAAAGCTCCAGGCTGCTGTGAACAGAACTACAATTCGCTGTATAGGAATTAAGTCCTCTGAAAGGAACATTGGTAGGTATTCAGTGACCAGAATCCCCAAAGTAGCTAAGGCAACTTCTGGCACCACCACAAAAAGCCAGTGAGGATGGGCTTTAAAGATAATTCTTTCTTCGGGAAGGATTAAGAAGACGGGTGAGATATACGATGACTTTGGCCGTTCGTTGTTCTCACGTCGTGATATTTTTCTCGACAATGACTTTTTTATTTCTTTCATTGAAGGTAATTAAAAAGGGAAGGAAGAAATTGTTCCTTCCCAGAAGGTTAAATGAGACCTTCAGTTCCGGCGAGAAGGCAACATTGCAGTCAAATCTTTCTTGGTTGACCCTGACGGGAACTCGATGCAAGTAACCCAGGATGCGACCTTTTATCCCCTGGAAATAAAGGCCCTGGCCTTTTTTGACAGGGATTGCCAGATAATTGGCAATCTCAGGCCGAAATATAGAAAGGCTGGCCCCTGAATCTACCAGGGCCTTAACCACTAATGTACCTTTGGGGCCGGTTAGTTCTATATCAATAAGTGGATAGAATTGACCGCCTTTTCGTAGATAGGAAAATTCTCTTTTAACCATAGATTAAATAACATAAGGTCCTTCTTTTTCCTCAGGCACTAATAAAACCGAGGGCTTTTTTCTAATGCTCCTTAGCCTGTTGACCTTCTTCATCAACCTTTTAAGGGTTCCTTCGTGGGCCACAACCTTTCCATTAGCAAAGGCAACCCACTGGCCAGCGTATCTGTCGAGTGGGGTTATTTTCTGGCTGGCCTTGATTGAAATATATGCTTTCTTCATAGAAATTAGCATTTACTGTGAGCTAAATGGCATGCTACTGAGTATAACTTGAGTTCGAAGTAGACCGTCTAAAAAGAATTTCTCGCTCCACTTCATTTCTTGGCCTGGTGTATTTTTTTCTTGAGCTTTCAATAATCTCATCCTTAAACGCTCTCTTTCTCTCAGGCGGGCCGAAAGTAGCAGCACTAAAGGCCCGCGATGTTTTGCCATTAATCATCAGCTTAAGATAGATATGGTAATTGGCGAGATTAACAAGGTCGGCTTCCTCAAAGACAGGGTAAAATTCCCTTGCCAGATACCTTGCATCCTCAGCGCCGATCCTGAAGGAGATTATTGTTCCAACATTACCAAATATGGCTGCCCTTATTTTTTCATCAAGCTGCTCGATATACTGATGGCTTAAGATAAGATTCAGGCCGTATTTTCTTGCTTCAGACAATATATCGGCGAAGGATAATGTCAGAAAATTATGCAGCTCATCCACATACAGATAGAATGGCTTTCTTTTCTTTTCCGGCAGATTAACCCTGCTTAAGGCAGCTAACTGAATCTGTGTTACCAGCATCGCTCCCAGCAAGGAACAATTATCTTCACCGATTTTGCCCTTTGCCAAGTTAGCGATAAAGATTTTTCCCTCATCCATCACCTTCCTGAAACGGAAGGTGTTTTTCTTTTGGCCGACAATGTTTCGCAGGGGTGTGCTGGTCAGAAATTGTCCGACTTTATTTAAAATAGGTGAGATAATCTCTGAGCGCTGCCGAGCAGGGTATTTTTCAAACTCATTGAACCAAAAATCTTTCACCTGTTGGCAGGTGAGATACCGTAAAACCCTCTCTCGGAAATCTCTATCGGTTAAAAGCCTGGGTATATCCAGCAGTGTGCTGTTTGGATATTCAAGCAGTGTCAGGATTGAATGCCGCAGGATATGTTCCAGTCTCGGTCCCCAGAACTCAGACCAGACCTTTTTGAAAACCGAGATAAGACCTGAAGCTACCAGATGATGATAGTCGGGGTTAACTGCCTGCAGGGGATTAAAGGCTATTGGGTACTCCATATCTGCCGGGTTAAAGTAGATAACATCCTCTATTCTTCTTTTCGGGACAAAATGCAAAACATCTTCTGCAAGATCGCCGTGCGGGTCTATTAAGGCAAGGCCGTTGCGGGCCTTGATGTCAGAGATGACCATATTTTCAATCAATGTAGATTTTCCTGTTCCGGTCTTGCCGATTATGTACATGTGGCCCCTACGGTTCTTTTCCTTGATGCCGAATCTTTTTCTGATGTCCCGGTAATTGGTGATGGCAAAGGAAGTGACACGGTTATTGTTATTTGTCTTTCTATACATCTTTTAATTCTATGTCCCTGCAGCAAGCATTAAAAGAAAGGATAACTTGCCTTTTTAGGCAAATTTACCCCTCTTGTCACCATATTCTCTTGGACTAAGGTGAAATCAGAACATTAACAATTTTTTATTGGAAAGGATAAGATTATGGAAACGAAAGAAAGATTGATTGAAGTCAGAACCGCCGATGGAAAGCCTATCTTGAATCTCCGTTTAATTGATAAAGAGGTTATCCCAGAGGATAGGCAAGATGTCTCATCGGCCCAGAACACGCCAGCCAAGGACAAGACCAGTCAGCCAGGCAACACCTCAACCAATGAATCCTTAATGACCGATGCCCAGAAGAGGTACTTATTCAGGATCCTGGCCGAGCAGGGAATGGAGCCGGATAAAGCCCATCAGCGCCTAAAAGAACTTTTTGGCGTTCCTTCCCTGCAAGAGGTCAGTAAGGCTGAGGCAAGCCGGATGATCGAGCGCCTACTTGAAGAGGCGGAAAGGAGGTAAGCACCATGGCCTGGAGACCGACAAAGTACCTACTGGAAGGAGAACTCGACAACACGGTGTTAGGTAAGGTTACCGGCTGGATGAGATTTGCCGGCCTAAAAGAGAAAGTCACCTTCAACCTTGAAGGTGACTTTCATCGTGACATTCGCGGGGCCAAGATCCGCTTCAAAGGAGATGGCTCGGAGAATAATCCGGATGCAGAACGCTATATGGAAGGTTTTGCTCTGCATCAAACCGGCAAGACAGGCGATATAACAGCAGGATTGCCGCCAGCTGATTATGTAAGCTACCCGTACATCGAGACCTACGGCAATCAAAATGGCAGAATAGTCCTTGAATTAGAGCCTGAGCAGATTGAAGTTATTGGCACGCCAATACCAGCCTGCGAGTCCGATCCAATCTCGAGGAAAGAGCAGAATCACAATATGGCGGAATTTCTGGGTGGACTTGCACAAGAGCTAAATATTCCGGCAGAAAATGCGGTATGTGTTGGCGGCAAGAGACTGATGAAAGCCAAAAAGCAGATTGTCAACAATAATAAGACATGTGGTATGAAGCTGCTTACACAGGAAATTCGCGAGAAGCTGCCGCCGCTTTACTCTCAAGAAAAGTTGGGTGGCAAGGCCGTTGCGTATGTTAAGTTTTTCACGCCGGATTCAAATTGGACCTGGTGGGCGATAGAGTTTGACGGCGAGGATTTGTTCTTTGGCCTTGTGGAAGGTCATTGCAGGGAGCTCGGCTATTTTAGTCTGTCAGAGCTTCAAAGCCTATGTGGACCACTAGGGCTGCCAGTGGAGAGAGACCTCTACTGGCAGCCTAAGAGTCTGGAAGAGATTGCGCCTGATTTATTCACAACTGCCGAGCCTTCTGAATAGTTCGGCATCCTGCATTCTCACCGAACAGAGTTAGTTTACAGACACCACCTATCAGAAATGAAAGGGACAATTATGCAGCAAATCAGAAATGAAAATCCCACAGAAAGCGAGAAAATAGGTCACTTTATCTGCTTGGTCTCGCCTATGGTTACCGACAGTTTAAAAAGGTTACTTCAAGCAGTTGGGTTTCAAGTTAAACAGGAAGGTAGTAATCTGAACACCGAGTTAATCATCCAGAAGGATAAGAAAAAAGCTGAGATGTACTTGCACAACCTGCTTTTGGAGATTGCAACTATTGATAGGGATGAAGAGCCGCTTAGGTTTGATGAAAACCTGCGCGATTTTGATTTTTTTCTATATAAGACCGCTGGCCTTGTCCAAAGCAAGATCAGACCCCTTTTATATTTCTTTGAAGAAGAGGATATGCATACTGCTTTGGAGAAGATTACTCTTGATGCAAAACATTATGAACGGGTTCGTATCTGGCAATTTGACCAGAAGAAGCGGCCTTGACAGACAGTTTGTAAAACAATTTCTCGAGCGGATAAGAATTTAATCTTGGAGCAGAAATGATGAAAGCAGAAGAATTCATTGACAAATTGTTTGAATTGCTCGGCATGATGCAAGAAGAATTACAAGAGCATAAATGCGAAAATATTGCAGCTTACAACCAACAAATAACAAACCTATTTGAACAGTCAGCAGCAGTAAGGCGGGCATTGTTAGATCCCGGTAAAGTGGCGATGCAGGGACTAAAGATCGACCCTCCGCCCAAAGATAACAGCCAGGAACCTTTATTTCGTGTTGTTTATACTATTGATGTCAATGCTCCTGATACTCACCGGGCAGCTGAATGTGCATACAGAATTATGTCAGACCCTGCTTCCATACTGCCGGTGCTGTATGTCGTAGATTCCAAAGGCAAGGCTACAAAAGTAGACCTATCTGATGATAAGATGAGCCTGGACGGAGAGACTAATTGAAAAAGCAAAGAAGGTACTGAAAGAAGGTTAAAGGGAGCTGATTATGGATAAGTTCACCAAAATAACAGTCGGATTTGTCGTTCAGACCTTTAAGAAAAACGACAAAGATAAATTTGTCTGCATCAGACAAGAATTCATAGCTGGCGACCAGTGCGACTATGAAGATACTGAGGGAAATCCAATTACTCCTCCGGATTACCAATATCAGCCATACAATATGACGTTGTCAAATAAGAATGAAAAAGCGACAAAGCTTATTATGGCAAATAGAATGCGTAATGCGATTGAACAGGTGTTGCACAGCTTGGATGTTGGCGGTGAGCAGTCACGCCAATTTGCCGAAGAAATCAAATTGCTAAAGGATGCTCTCAAAGCGACCTCAATCGTAAAAGATGATTGTCCCAGGTGCGGTGCCGGCTCTGATGGGCGAGAGCTAATAAGTAAAGACTTTTTAGGCATCGAAGCAATACAGATGCACTATGTCTGCAAAAAGTGCGGCAGTGAAATCATCGAAGAATTCACTTTGACGGATGTTTTTATTGACGAGCCCCAAGTTTAACCACCACTCCCAATTACTCGCTTCTTTCCTAAATAAGTTTTCCCGAAAACCCGTATTCAATGAAAGGAATTGCATTATGCAAAAACGGAGAATCTCTGCGCGTAGCTCCCCTAACGCAATTAGTTGTATTTCTGATGTCTCATTGTTTCGAATCAAGTAACTGTTAAACATTTAATTTGAAAGGAAAGAAAATGAAAGTAGAAATCTTTAGATTAGCCGGTCAGCCTGTAACTATCGAAGTAAAAGAAAATGGAACCATCCGGGATGTCTTTTCCCATCCAGATAGCGGCAAAGTCATCGGAAGAGAAGGTTCCCTGTTAGAGGCTGCCGAGGATGTTTATGGTAGTATCGAAGCATTAGGTAACCTCCGCGTCAACGGCTCAGCAGCGACACTGGATACTCGAGTAACAGCAGGTTCGACAATCCTGATCATCCCTAAAGTTGAAGGTGGGACAGTTAAGCGCCCGTAATTCAGCGTCCGTGTCAATGTTTTTTAAAGGGTCGGTGGGAAATCAAATCTTGCCGACCCTTATTTTTCACTATTGGAGGATAAAAAAATGGAGCAGACAAAAATAGTACCACCAATCACCATATACAGTTGGCCAGAAATGGCTATTCCAGAAGTTGAGGTCAAAAATATTCTCACCTTCCTGGCATACAAAACCAATAAACCTGTAACCTTTAGCCAGTATAGCGAGGACGAAGGATATTCAGAAAATTCAGTCAGCGTCCGCGTAGTAGTTGCCGATGGTCTAAGAAAAACCAGAAAAACACCATCTATCGAGCTTGGTGGGAAGACATACAAGCTGTCCAGAAACCAGGTTAGCGTTGATATAGATATTGATGTCTCTGATGAAAAGCGGATTTTAGATGATAACTCCGTCACCCTCGCCTGCATAGACCATAATCGAATCATCATACCCATCGATCTTACTGCCACCGATAACGAGGCAGCAAGGAGCTTGCTGGCCTATATCATCGAGCACTCTATCGAACTGGTTGATTTTAAGATGACCGATAAACTCCTTGAGCAAAGAAGGAAACTGGCTCAAAAGTTTTGCGAGACCTTTGCTAAAGGCGTTGAAAAACGCGTCAGGGAAAAAGAAGAAGACCTTAAAGAACGACAGCATCAAGCTGAGCAAGCCTATTACACAATTATTGATTTTGAGAATAGAAAGCCAGTTATTGAAAAAGAACTGAAGTTCTTCAAAAAACTTCAGCAAATCCGCAGGCCCAGACTATTTCGCAAGCAAGCCCAGTCCTTGATTGAGCTACTGGCTGCCGGTCAATACGTCAGTATAGAACCTGATAATGATGGCTCAATAACTGCTGTTACCTCGCCTATTACCATTGAATACAATAATGTTAAGTTTCCTCTGGGTAGCTACGAAATCAAAATAGACGCCAAAGGCGATGTCAGGATTGAGGCTATTGATGAACATCCTAATGCCGAACATCCCCATCCTCACGTATCCGAGGATGGCAATCCCTGCCTGGGAAATATCGCCGCAGACATACCAAAGATGATTGGCTCGATGAGGATAGCAGAAGCCCTGCAGGTACTGTATGAGTTCCTCTGTCAGTACAACTCCGAGAACCCTTATGAGAAAATCAGCCACTTTGACCCGACAGGCGAGTATCAAGATGAGGATGACAACCCCTGCGAAGACTGTGACGATTCCTGCAGTCCCTACTGCATCCACGAATGTGGAGAAAACAACGGCCAATACGAATGCCGGGACTGCTGCGATTACCGCAGCGACTACTGCTATCAAGAGTGTGATTACAACCAGAATTTTGATCAGTTCAGCCCCTGCGATGATTGCAGTGAAGAAGCTACAGAGCATTGTTACCTTGATTGTCAGTACAACCAGAAGTGGCAGCTACATAAACCCTGTGATGAAAATTGTGAATTTGAAGAATGCAGTTCTCAATGTCCCTATTTTAAGAAATCAGAAAGTCTAAAGGAGGCCGCAAAAAATGCAAACACAAGATAAAGAAAAAGCAAAACCAGAAACACCGGAAAAACCCTTAAAAACTGCCAGTAACCCACCAATTTGGCCAACAGGTCTTGTTATCTCAAAGAAGGAAAATATCAGTGTCTCTATTGCCGAAGATTTAGCTGTTATCCTTACAAGGGATGCCTTCGAGCAGCTATTTGGCTGGGCATATTCAACCTTTGTGGAAATAAGCTGTCTGGGAACAGTCCGTAGGGAGGGAAACTGTTTTTTCATTGAAAGATTTTACCTGCTGAAACAGACAGGCTCATCGGCAAATACAGAGCTTGACCAGGCTGCCATATCCGGGCTTGTTGAACGGTTAATTGCAGAAGGCAGCAGAGCTGAAGCAGAACGTATTAAGTGCTGGGTGCATAGTCATCCCAATATGGATACCTTCTGGTCAACGACAGATGACGCTACCTGTAGACTGCTTGCCAGCGATTACCTGATAAGTATTGTGGTCAGCAACAACTTTAAGATACGCTGCCGAATTGATATTGCTACGCCGCTGCCGCTTGTCATCGACAATGTCCCTGTCTTTTACCCGATGCAGTTAGGTCAATCGCAGGATAAATATGCGCAGGAGGTTAAGGCCGCAATTCTGGAAACCCAATTCAATCAAAGTCATGCAGCAAAAGAACCTGACAAGAAAGAGGACAGATTCATCCCTGAGCAGTACTGCGATTACTGCGGCAACTGGCATGGAGAAGGTGAATGTCCTTTGCAGGCCGGGGGACAGCAGCCCGTGGGATTCAATGAAGATAATTTTATGTTTTGATGAATATTTTTCGATGAAAGGACAAAAATATGACAGATAATCGTAGTTTAGAGAATAGATTCTTAAGACAGATTGAGATTGTATCGCCGGGAAAACTGGCTTTCCCTATTACCGTTATTGGTGCAGGTGCCATAGGTTCAGCCGCAGTTTTAACACTGGCAAAGATGGGCTGTTCAGACATTACGGTCTGGGATGCTGACACTTTGGAAGAGGTCAATATCCCTAATCAGTTGTGTAAACCCTCTATGATGGGAAAACCCAAGGTTGAGGCCTTGGCAGAGTTGGTTTATGAATTATCAGAATTTCAGATTAAGCAGATAAACCGGCGTTACACGGGCCAGAACCTAAAGGGCGTAGTAGTTGTCACCGTCGACAATATGGCTGGCCGTAAGAACGTCTGGAAAAGGGTTAAGCTTAACACCAAAATCCCATTACTTATTGATGCACGGATGGGTGCTGAATTTGCTAGAATTTATGCTATTCATCCAACAAATGTTGAGCAGACCGACTTTTATCAGCAAAACCTTTACGGGACTGATGAAGCCGAACATCTGTCCTGTTCAGCACGCTCAATTATTTACTGCCCGATAGCAATCGCTGCATTCATAGCACTACTGGTTAAGCAGTATGCTACAAATCAGCCTTCACCGCGTGAACTACTGGTTGACCTACCGAACTTTTTGTTGCAAACCTAAAACTAAAATCCATTTTAGACAATCGAAAGGAGTTGACAGTTATGGACCATCTATCCTGTAGTCAGATAAATCTGTATCTGCAATGTAGCTTGAAGTACAAGTTTTTGTACCTTGACAACCTGCAAAAACCATTCAGACCTTCTGGCCTTGCCTTCGGCGGGTCAATTCATACAGCCCTTGCCTGGCTTCATAAGCAGAGAATGAATGGAAACGATGTCTCAGTAGATAAGTTATACAAGATCTTTGATGCCGATTGGTACGCTCAAAAGCTTGATACTGACATCCATTACAAAGATGGTGAGGCAGAGACCAGGCTGACAATTTTAGCCAAAGAGATGTTATCGATGTACTTTATCCGGCCTCATAGAAAGCTGCTGGGAGCGGAGGTACCTTTTGTTCTGCCTTTGGTCAATCTATCCACAGGAGAAAAGCTCGATATAAATTTTGAAGGTTTTATAGACCTGATTGAGGAAGGCGATGTCATAACCGAGTTCAAGACATCCAATCAGGCTATGAACCAGTCCGACTTAGATGACCATCTACAATTGACTGCTTATAGCTACGCTTACCAGATGCTTTACCGAAAGTCTCCGAAGCTGCTAAAGCTGGTTGACTTTGTAAAGACCAAGAGACCCCGGATTATTACGCTGGAGATGGATCGCGAAAAACTGGATTACCCGAGGTTCTTTTATCTTGCAAAGCAGGTCTTGAAGGGCATAAAAACCAAAGTGTTCTTTCCCAGAACGAGCTTTATGTGTAAGGACTGTGAGTATGAAGGGCCTTGTGAGGTCTGGAAAGGCAATTAGTTCTTTTGAAAAAGCAAAGGAAGTAGAAAATCTACTTCCTTTTTTGTTTGCATTTTGCCCAGAGTAAAGTATCTGCTACTCGGCCATCCATCCTTGACGGAGACGCTATTTTAACATAAAATAAAAAATGCATACCGATATCTCGAAAGGAAGGTAAAGAAATGGCTACGGGCTGTAATCAAGAACCCACTGAAGAAATTGACCAGATGCTGGATGAGGCCGCTAATGGGCTACCGCAGCTTTTCGAGAAAAATTGGGGGGAGATTGAGGAGAATAAACCGTTAATAGAAGAGGCAAAGAAAGGTGTAGAAGAGTTTGAAAAAAATATTGAAAAGATAATTCCGCCCTATGCTACATCTATTTTAAACCGCCCAGAAGTAGAGATAAGAATCCTACCAGAATCAATACCTGCTGAAATCAAAACTTCAAAAGTAGCAGAAAAAATACAGAGTTTCAATCCTAAAGATTTTCTTTTAATAGAAGAGAAAAGTAATTTCAGAGATATCGTGTCAGAAAACAAAAAGGACTATCCTGAGGATATTCCTAAAGTAGAAGAAACAAATGCTCTTGCAAAAAGAGTCCCTATCACCATAGAAAACTTAATAAGAATGCGAAACGGAACAGCACCTTGTGATGAGAATGATAAACCAATAGAGCTTCATCATTTTCAACAAAAAGCTGAACGTCTTATTCAAATGAAAATGAATGAACACAGAGGAAAAGGGTTGAAGGGGCTACTTCATGGTTTTGAACCATTAACTAAGGAGGAACGGAATGTTTATAAGAACCAAAGAGCTATCTATTGGCGATGGAAAGCTGAAAAATATCTCCCCGAATATCTTAAAGAAGCCTTTGACCAATTAGAAATAAGAAATGGGGAAATAGTAAAAAAGTTAGAGCACTACTAAAACAATGCTAGAAATTAAGCAACGAATTCAACAACTAATTAAAGAGCTTGGTCTAAGACATTGTAGCTCAGTGGCTCCTGCTGAAGTTCAGGAGATGGAGATTAAGCTCGGTCTCGAATTTCCAAAGGGATATAAGGAGTTTCTCTTAGCCTATGGATGCTTAGAAGACATCGAGATTCTCGGTGGCGGCAAGGAAATACCTTATTCCTATCTATCAACAGTTGAGGCAACTTTGGAATTAAGAGAGATGCATTCTGAGGAATTTCCAAAAAATTGTGTTGCTGTGAAAGCTGACGGATATGGCAACTTTTATTGTGTAGTTTGTGGTGGAAAGGATAATGGAAAAGTAATTTTTTGGCAGCATGATCTTCCACCAGAAAAAACCTATCCTAACAATCCTCGTCCTGAAGATTCTGATTTTTGGATAGAAGGGCAGAACTTTTGGGAATGGCTTTTTAGTGAGTTACAAAAGAGAAAGGAATTAGTGGAGAAATGGAGGAATCAAAAATCAAGGAATGAAGATAAAAAACAGAGAGAATCCTACTCCTAAAATTTATCTTAGGAAAATAAAGATTGTCTCATTAGAGTGGAATCTTGGTGTTGAATTTCCTTCTTCATATCGGCAATTTCTTTTAGAGAAAGAGTCAGCAGTGATAGGTGGATTTAGCATCCTAGGGTTGCCAACAGAGGAAGTCAAATTATCGATGCTTGAGGGGACATTGATTCTCAGAAAGAAGCGAAATGATCTGCCTGAAGCTTTGGTTGTTATCTCGTTGAATCCTATCGTAAAAGGTAAAGTTCTTTGCCTTGATTTAAGAGAACCTCATGAAGAGGATTGCCCATTGGTTGAAACCAACCTTCTCAAAGAAAGCGACCCCTTAATTTTAGTAAGTGATTCTTTTTCCAATTGGATTGAGGGTCAAAAACAAAAGGAGGAGAGGTTCAAGTTAGTTCGTCTCCGAATTCGAAACAGACAAAATGAAATAAGAACTACAGTGTTTAGGGGTATTATTGAGAAAAAGTTTGGATCCACATGTCCTGTTTGTCAAAAGGCCGATCGAGGTGACCACCTTGTTTGCAAATCCTGCTACAAAGCTTATATAAGTGAAGCAGGCAAGGTTTTGGCATATGAAGGAAAAGTAGTCCAGTTTTTAGACTGGTTTCGAGAGAGAGTAGAAACTAAAGGGGTAACACTTCCTAAGTTCAGTCAAAAAGGCGGTGAAGAGGTTTACCACATTTATACCAGACCACAAGATTGGCATTGTCGGACGGTTGAAGTGCATGATTATACGGTGATATTAACCGCATTTAGACATAGTTACGCTCTGAACTGTCTGGAGGTTGACGAATGCTGGAGTGTCGATGACCCTCGATTTCCTAAAGGCGAAGCAACTAAGCATCTCCTAATTTTGCTTTTATCAATGGCTTCACAACTGTCCGGCTCTTTAAGCATTGCGTTCACCAGAGACATTCGGGAAATCGAGGAAATTGGGATAGACGATTGTATCATAGAAACGAATTGGCGAAAGGTTCTCCATAAACTTCCACCCGACCTTCAGGAGGAGGCCTTAAAAAATAAAGGCAGGATACATTGTCAAATCCCCGAAGAGATAGTTGATTTGGTCAATAGATATGGTGTAACCTTCGAGGAAGAGCAGATTAGAAAAGGAAGAATCAATCACGACATAGGTACTGATATTTTTATCCGGCTATTTGAATTTCCGCCTGAAGTTTTAACCAGAATCGGCGAACTTGCCGAAGCAGGGTGTTTAACAAGAGAAGCACTCTGTTTTATTTTGGCAGCTGGAATCTGGTCAAGAGAAGAGGTAATTTGGTTTTTTGAAAATACGCCGCGGCCAGAAGCAATAATTCTTGGCACAGACCTTCCTGAGGATAGGCTTTTGTATTCCGATTCGCTAAATTACGGCAGATCGGCACTGCTTGTTTCAAGACTTCGGGACAAAGTATTCTTGGATGTAAGCGGAGGTCGTTCTGCCGAGGAACACACTGAGGCGAAGTGTTTCGTGGAACCTAAACAGGAATTCTGGGTGTTAAGAAGTAATAAGAATTTTTACTTACCTTGGTTGGCGGATAAAACACTGAAAATTGAAGTGCCCGCGGGAAAGCCAGTACTCTTACTCTCAAGACCGCTATTACCAGGTCAACCAGAATATAACAAGCGATGGCTTGAACAAAATTTAAGAATTTTGAACAAGATTAAGGCTGAATTTCGTTGTCTTCTATTAAGCTTTGAATTTAGCGACCTAGAACACGGCATGCGGTTTTCCGAAGGAATGAAGAGATTTTCTGTCAAAGCAGCGCAACTTGGAATCTACATTCTTTTCTCACCTTATCGCTCTGAGCTACTGAGTGCTGAAGTCGAAAGTTGTATGAGTCGGGCAAGAAAAATCCGACAATTCAGTCCTAGAAGTAGCCCTCCAAACCTTCAGGTAATCGAGGTCCCAAAAGAACGCTGGTTGCAAAACGACCTTCTCTATTCCGTCGGTGATGCAAAGACCGCAGCCACATGGATTACCCAAAGGACTGATCTACATTTAGGTAGAATGCGATTTAGTATAAATTGTCAGTGTATTGAAAGAATAGCCCTTCAGGACAATAAAAGCAGGAAAGTTGCCGAATTTAAAAATGAATTAAGTGAAAACCTGTTAGTCGCCCTAAAATCGGAGCACGGTATAACCTTTCCTTTTGTCCTGCCGGAGGATATGCCTTTGTTTCTTAAAAAGGTAAAAACGGCGGTTCGTGTTGCTCTTAAAGAGGTTAAAGGAGGACTCGTCGTAGTGGCTTCACCATATGAGAAGTCAAACATAAGGCTTGTTGTAAAACCTATTACAGGCCGGAGAGATGAATCTTCTGCGAGACGTGACTTTCGATTTCCCGAAATAAGACTGGAAAAATATAAGATTTCTCGGCCTGAGGAGATTGAAAGAGCCCATAAGCAAATTCGGGAAGCCATCACAAATGGTGCTTTCCACCAGGGAAAATGGTACAGCCACCCGTTAGCTGTCTCTTACTTTCGCCACGAGATACTCCCGGAAGTTCTTCGAGATTATATCTATTATCATAAAGACTCTCTTTCTCTGTGGCAAAGATTGGTCAGTTTATTCAAAGGAAAGAGACCTCATTTGCCAATAATGCTTCGAGTTGTCTATAGTGACGGTACCGAGGGACAACCTTTTCCTTTATTCTGTCTGCCAAAGAAAACTATCAAAGCTGACAATTTTTACCGATTACCGGTCGGGCTTATCTCTATGCGACATGCCACCTTGGATTTAATCGCCGAAGGGTACTTGATTCAGAATATCATGCTCGAACGCAGGGAAACATCGGCTGAGCAAGAAGATTATGCATTCAGGAGAGCTTGGTATTTCCTCACAAATACGGTTGATCTGCTTCAACATAAGAGGGTACAAGAAATAACTAAAGATATAAGGTTCAAAGACCTCTGGCAGCGCCTTAGCTTTAAGGACAGAAAGTATCAGGGCTGTGAGCTTCACATCTATCAAACCGGCCTTGAGCCTGCTGTGTTAGGCACCTACAGGGCAGTAGTAGAGTTTTTGCGAAAACGCCGACGTGAATTAGTTGTGGTTCCCCGGTTGATAAGCAGACAGGATCGAAAAGAAATGATAAACAAAAGAATAACTGTGGGGAAGAGCGTGGATTATTACGTAGAAGCAGCAGAATGGTATTAAAAACACCAGACTGTTCTGCATAAAATCTGTATAACATGAATGTCTTAATAAAGAGAAGGCAGGAATAACAAGATGCCTAAGCAAATCCCGATGATTTGTAAAACTTGCGGCCAAGTTTTCAGGTACGATGAAAGTTCTTATTTGTTGCTGGCTGAGAAGGGAGAGAGTAAGCCAGAACGATGTTCTGAGTGCCGCAAGCGTCATGCAAAAATAATTACAAATCTGAAAGTTCCCTATTTCCCATTTAAGGAAGCTGAATCATACGCAGATTTCAATCTTTTCCCTGCTGGATATACTGACCATGGTGAACGAGTTCTCCCAGAGGAGGAAATGGAGGAAGATCTGTCAGGCATGGATGTAAGCATAACTGATGAAGATGTTTTAGCCCTTTACCAGAAGCTCGAAAACAATCAAGTCGTTGTAGTTGTTAGTCCTACTGGAACTGGCAAATCAACTTATATCCCTAAGAGATTACTGCAACCGCCGGAAAACCAGCCCGGGGACTTTGTTGAACGGCTTATTCGTCAAGGTCAGATAATTATCACCCAGCCTCGAATTCTCGCTACTGAGCGGGTATCCGGTACAATTGCCAAGATTTTGGGAACGGGACTGGGAGCTGGCCAGGCGGTTGGTTTCAGGAATAGTGAGAAAGATAATTCTGACCGTTGGAATCAAATAAAAATTATTACCGATGGTACATTGCCAAACTGGATAAGAGAAGGCAGACTCGGCGAATGTAGTTTGATCATGGTGGACGAAGCTCACGAGAGAAGCTGCAACATTGACTTGATTCTAGGATTTTTGAAAAGAGAACTTCCCAAGTATCCTCATCTACGAGTTATTATTTCTTCGGCAACTATCAATACGGACAAGTTTCTTGATACGTTTAAGAAAGCAAATATTTCGGTTGAGCTTCTGGATATTCCCTCGCGAAAGCAATTCAAAAAGTGGGAGCATTGGTGGAAAGATGAGAAACCAGTCGAAGGATGTGATTGTTGGCTCTGCCGAAAATCCTCTGAAGCGAGAAGAGAGTTTTGGAAAAACCAAAAGGATGCTATCAAAGAATATGATTTACCAGAAGCAACAGCTAATTTCGCCTTGAAAATATTACAGGAAGCAAAAGATGGTAGCGTCCTTATTTTCTTGCACGGAGAAAGTACAATTGATGATACGGCGCGGAGAATAAAGACAAGATTTGCGCCGGTTATTCCCGTTTACAGGAGGATTCAAGCAAAAGCCGAGAGGCAGTTGGAAATTACTGAGGGACAGAGAAGAGTAATTGTTGCTACTAACATTGCAGAAACATCCATTACTATCCCGGATGTAGTCTTCGTAGTTAATTCTGGCTGGATCAAACAGCCAGAGTATGATCCTGTAACCCAAGTGACTACGCTCCGTCCAAAACTTCACAGCCAGGACGGTGATATGCAAAGAGCTGGGCGTGCCGGTAGGAACCAGAATGGCTACGTGTATCATCTTATTACTAAGCAGCAGTTTGATAATGAAAATGAAATTGAAAAGCATACTTCTGCTGAGATTACTCGGTGTTGCTTAGAAGATGTCGTCGTAAGCTTGAAAGCAGCGGGGATAAAAGATATTGAGCAGTTTCCCTGGGTTGAAGAGCCTTCTGAAAAGCCTGAGATGAAAAAAGAAATCGCAAGAGCGGGGCAAACTCTTCAAACACGGGGGATACTTGATGACAAAGGAGAAATCGTTGAGTATGCTCTTGAGTTTTTGCGTATTCCAAGATCGTCAAGTGATGCTTCCTTACTGTATTTAGCTGATGAGCAGGGTTCTTTTTTTGAGGTATTAACTACCCTGTTGCTAATGTCTACTAGAGATGGAGAAGCTCGGATGGGCGCAAACCTTTACGACTCTTACAACGGACTTTTGTGCTGGGATAAGAGATGGACGGCAAAAACAAAGGCACATGTTGCAACAGTTCATCAGGGATTACGAGTAGGTTGTCAAGATGATCTAGATTTCGTCATCAAGTTGGCCTATTGCTTTTGTAAAGCAGAGAAAAAAGGGTTAGGTGAAAGATGGGCAAGCTGGCATTTCCTCAATTACGATGTACTTCAGAAAATTTTTGAAGATACAAAAGACTTAATTGCAAAATTTGGGGAGGAAAGAGAGGAGAGTATTCGAGGCATTAACTTTGGTATTCTTGAAAAGGTTCGTTCTCTGATAGCTGCTGCTTGGACAGATAGAGTAATACATCTAAAGCTTGGAAATCCTATTAGTTATCATGTGAATGGGAAAGTCGGTGTCATTTCTCCCTCTTGTGCTGGCGATTGGAAAAAGGAGAAACAGGCTCTTTGGGGCACCGTAGTTGAGGAAGAAGCGGTCATTAATGGCTATCCCAGTGAGTGTCTCGTGGCTAGCTTTTTGGTGAAACCACCAGACCAGCGACAAATAAAAGAAAGAGCTCATTTCCTTGTGGATCAGAATTTTCCTGTCGGTAGCCAAGTTCAAGTGAAGGAAGAACAGGGAAGAACTTATCTGGTCAGCTTAATACAACTTCCTCAGGCAATCAAGGTAAGTTACAAAGACACACTGGACACACTTGAAGAGTCACCTCCAGAAGAAAAAACCGTGTCTTTTGACAAAAGGTTTATTGAAGGGATGGAAATATCAACACCTTCTGAGGGAAGGTGGGTTAGTGACAAAAAGGCCAGTCAAGCAAAGATTATTGAATGGATGGAAAGAGATGGAGTTCCGATCGCTGTCCTTAGCCCTTTTCTAGAGAGTCCGGCGACCAGAATGAATAAGAAGATAGGAGATACAATCAGGGTAAGGATCCATAAAGTTGCTCGAGACCCTGTGGGTAGCGGTGGGTGGATTATTGCAATGACACAGTCTGGCTACGACATACCAGTAGAACTGAGCAATATGAGCATGTCCCCCTTGGGTCTCGGACTGGAACGAATTGAGGGGCAAACTCTTAACCTGACTGTTAAGGAGCTTGATGAGGATAGCTATTTGCAACTTAGCAACCTTGATAAGGTGATCGAGGATTTACGAGATCTGCGGAAACAGGTTACCGCTAAAGAAAATGTGGCCCTAAAGGGATGTGTTGAGAAAATAAGGGAAGAAGAGGAAAAGGTGATTGTAATTGTGCCCAGGGCTTTTGGTGCGGTCCATTCTTTTGAAGTTCATAAAGATTTCGTACCCGGTAAGCAGATCGCTAATCTTAGAATGCAAGAGGAGGTCGTCGTACAACTTTCGCTACCATCGACCCAAGTAGACCATGTGCGAGCAGATTACTTTTCTCAAAAGGAAATTAAAACCGTACCCAGCCATTTGAAACATGACGACAAGAAAGATGAGCTATTGTTTCCTTACTGCTTAGATGAAAAGAGCTTAAGTGAGTGGCCTGCACGTCCCGAGGTTGTTGATTTTGTCAGGAGACATTCCTGGCAGTATTGTCTAAATGCTCGGTTAGTAAATACGGTTTCCTATCGAGAGGCCCTTAGCAAACTAAATGTTAGTGCTCGAATCGTTGGAAAGGTTCAAGAAGAAACGAGAAATAGAGAGGGGAAATCAAGCGGTCTCAATCTTAGTATCCAAGTTAATACATCACACGGCCCCTTCTTATTGATAGGCTTCTTGCCACTTAGCGAGTTGAGCTGGCATCGTATAAATTCACCCTTTGATATTGTAAGCGTCGATCAGGAATTGACGTGCAGAATACTACAAATAGATACCAATAT
>Ga0315280_10005074_pt1 | contig 18997 bp, 12 predicted proteins | sample YL17G06_40_MG_FD_203697 | JGI IMG/M metagenome (GOLD analysis project Ga0315280, IMG submission 203697) | Sediment microbial communities from Yellowstone Lake, YNP, Wyoming, USA - YL17G06_40 | ecosystem: Environmental > Aquatic > Freshwater > Lake > Sediment | place: USA: Wyoming | collected... | reverse complement strand
CCGGCTTGATAGGGACATTCTGCCCACATTGTGCTGTGCCGGGATTGCCCGGGGCGATATAGAGTTTGTCCAGCTCTTTGGACTGAGCCAGCTTCCAGGCGATAGCATGCTCCCGCCCGCCATTACCAATCAAAAGCACATTCATCAGAAAAACCCTAAAATAGTGTTTAGTTGTTGGTGTTCAGTCGTTAGCAAATAGTGTTTAGCGACTGAATTGTTCGCCCGGCAATAGCAAAAATCTATGCCGAATCCGCGAGCGTACCGGATAGCTCACCACTACCGACTATCGACTAATGACTATTGACTAAACAATAATCTACCAGAGGCGGCTATTCTGCTCAAGCCGATAATTGATTATCGATGGGATGGGAAGGGAACCCACCGCAGGCGGGTATGACCGATAAGTGCTATAAGGAACCGAAGAGAATATGGTCCACCTTCGGCAGGCAAAAATTTCCAAAAAAACTGTTTTCTCTCACCATATTCTCATTTTGGGTTCGTTAGTATTATACCCGATAATACTTACGCAGGGCAGTTTGACCACGGTGGCAAGCTGCAGAATTATTGGTTCTTATTTACGAAAGGAGACCTAAAATGCTAAAGAAACACTGGAAACTGGTTGGTCTGATGGTTATGGTTTTTGCTGGTTTAGTACTGTGCATTGGGGCAGCGGCTACCAAGCAAACTGCAGAACAGAAGACGGTTTCCACCAATCAGGCCCCTGATGCCGTCAAAATGGCCATTCTCGCTCAAGGCGGAACCCGCACAACAGGGAACAGTTGGAATTTCGACAAAGAGAAGGTTGGGGCTGTGCCTACCGGCTGGAAGGTCGCCGAGACCGGCAGCAAGGGCAAACCCGGCAAGTGGGAGGTCATCGCTGACGCCACCGCCCCCAGTGCCCCCAATGTCGTGGCCCTGACCAAGACCCAAAACACCGGCAACACCTTCAACCTACTCATGGCGGAGGGTGCCAAGCTGAAGGACCTGGACCTGGAAGTGAAGGTCAGGGTGATCTCCGGCAAGAAGAATCGGGGCAGCGGTCTGGTCTGGCGTGCGGTGGATCCCAACAACTATTACCTGGCCCGCTGGACCCCGCTCTCGAAAAATATCCGCGTCTATTGCATCAAGGACGGCAAGCCCAAGCGACTGGCCACCGTGAATGTCAAGGTCGATCCCAATGCTTGGCACACAATCAAGGTCAACCATCAGGGCGATAAAATCGTGGCGTCTCTGGACGGCAAAAAGCTCATCGACGTCAATGACACCACCTTGGCTAATGCTGGGACGATAGGGCTGTGCACCAGAGCCGATGCTGCGGCGGCGTTTGACGACCTCCGGGTTCGGGGGATCCGCCCGCAGAGTCCTCGACCGGAAAGGGCCGAGCCCAACAAGGACAAGGCCGGCATCAAAAACTCAAACACCAAGAAGGCCAACCCATAGACCTGTGCTGGACAACGGGCAGACAGACCTACGCGGTCTGTCTGTCCGAACAGGTTTCAATCCAGCTCCGATATAGAAAATGTAAGAAAGTCTTCGTTCTCATCGTTTTCTCATCTTTGGCTTGGTAGCATGTAGCCTTGCGAAGCGTGTGTAGAGATGTATCGTGGCACACAGAGCTGCCTAACGATTGTGGCCGGTTATGGCTGCAATAAGTAAACGAAAGGGGGCAAACGGTAACGGTTTTGGGGTAAATCAGGTAATATAGGATATCAGAAGATTCAGGAGTGTTACTAAGCGACGTATATGGGAAATTCCGGATGAATAAAAGCGAAAACTATGCGTACCAGGGATAAGATTGCGGTATTATTGTTGGTCGGCATCTGTTACTCCTTATTGTTTTACAAGATTCACAATTTGGGGGGTGCCATTTCCCGGGCTTTGCCGCAAAGACATTACGAGCTCTTGTTAAATATGAGCCTCACTGCACATAATGATGACATTCAATTGCGTGTTGCACTTCCACCGCAGATAGACCGCCAGATAGTCAGAGAGGAGTTTTTCGGCTCGCCGGAGTTTGCGTTTCATATCAACCGTGATGGGGCTAATCGGTGGGGGATTTGGGAGAAAAGCAATGCAACGGGCTATTATGCCCTGGTTTACTCTGGAACGGTACGCGCAGAAGCAAGGAGGTACAAATTACCACCGCGAATAGACTTGCCCAAGCGGGTTCCGGCGGAGGTGGAATCCTATCTTCTTCCTTCAGAATACATTCAGGCAGATTCAGCCGAGGTCAGGAATCTTTTCGAACAATTAGTACCTGCTTCGGACCGTGGGAACGCAGCCGCCATAGTCCGCGCTGCCTTTGACTATACTTCGAAGGTAATTCAATCCGTTGAGCTTAAGGGCACAACCGATGCGATAACAACACTGCGTCTGGGTGAAGCATCGTGTGGTGGAAAGTCCAGGCTTTTCGCAGCCCTTTGCAGAGCGGGAGGCATACCGGCGCGACTTGTAGGTGGTTTGATACTGAAAGATGGAATTTGGCGTTCGAGCCATATTTGGGTGGAGGCGTGGATTGCTGGAATGTGGGTTCCTTTCTGTCCATTAAATGGATATTTTGCCGAGATTCCTTCACATTATCTCATCCTCTATTATGGAGACCAACCTCTATTAACTCACAGTGCGGACATTAACTTCAACTACTCCTTCCACGGGAAGAAGGTGCTGGCCCCGCCGGCAGAGGCAATGCAAGCAGCTAAAAAGTTTCCAGCCGGAACACTGAGCTTGTGGTGGGCATTCGAGCAGGTTCGAATACCGCTTAATCTGCTGAAGATTATACTGATGATTCCGTTTGGAGCGTTGGTTGTTGTATTGGCGCGGAACGTAATTGGAATAGAGACATTCGGAACGTTCATGCCCGCGCTGATGGCGGTGGCGTTCAGGGATACCGGGCTTGCCTGGGGTTTGATGCTTTTCCTGGCCATCCTATTGTGTGGTGGAATTATTCGGTGTGGTCTGCAGTGGTTTCAGTTATTGCATACACCGAAGCTTGCGATCCTCATGACGGCCACTGTGACGTTCATAATGGCTGCTATCCTCTTAGGTGTTGCAACGGGCCAGGTCCTGCCCACAAGGGCAAGCACTTTTCCTCTGATGATACTGACTCTGACTGTGGAGCGTTTCGCCATCATTTGGGAGGAAGAGGGTTTAGGAAAAGCTGTCAAGGTTGTTGTCGGAACCGTGTTCGTGATTGCAGGCGCATTTGTGGTCATGAATTGGCAATCGCTTCAGATTATTGTGGTTACTTTTCCGGAGACACTGTTGCTGGTTGTTGCTGCATTTGTGATTGTCGGCAGGTGGACAGGTATGAGATTTGGTGAGTATATGCGTTTCCGAGAGTTGATATTCAGGAAGGAACGATAACCATGTTCAAATTCTTTTCCAGAGTTATGCACCTCGGCGATAATGTGCTCGGCATCAACGGTCGCAACCTTGATTTCGTTTATAAGCTCAACCGCAGGAAGTATTTTCCCACGGTTGACGACAAACTTCTCACGAAAGAAATACTCAACGCTGGCGGAGTGCCGACGCCGCCGACGCTGACGATTTTTCGCAGCCATTGGGAGTTGAAAGATATAGAAGCGCGAATCGGGGCCGTTGATGGTTTTGCCGTTAAACCGGCACAGGGGTCTGGTGGGCGTGGGATACTGATCGTTCGCCGAGACTTTGCAGGCAGATTGACTACTATCGGCCAAACCGGCTGGACTCCCTTTGGCATAGAGGACCTAAAAACACACATTAGCTATATTCTATCCGGCCTGTACTCCTTAGAGAAACTCTCGGACAGGGCTTTTCTGGAACAGCTTCTGGAACCAGAGGATATTCTGGGAGGGCTGTCTTACAGAGGGGTTCCAGATATTAGGGTGATTATGTGTCAGGGTCAGCCGGCAATGGCAATGACGCGATTGCCTACTCAACGGTCTCGTGGACGAGCAAATCTCCATCAGGGCGCTTTTGCGTTTGGTATTGATATGGAGACAGGTCAGACAACTCACGCTGTGCTGGGCAACCAAAACATCACCAGGCATCCTGATACTGGCCAGCCTCTTCCAAGGGTAAAGATACCTGCGTGGAAGGATGTGTTGGAAATATCCTCGAGGGCTGCGCGATGCGTTGAGCTGGGTTATGTAGGTGTCGATATTGTCATAGATAAACGTCTCGGGCCTGTTGTTCTTGAGCTTAATGCCAGGCCAGGGCTTAACATTCAACTGGCCAACAGAGAAGGGTTGGCAAGGAAACTATACGAGGATAAAAAACCTTGAGACAGAATCGGAAAGATCATCTGTTTATTGCAGGGATAGTGTGTTTTGTGGTCGTAGCTTCTCTTGTCGCGTGGCGCCTATGCAGCAGCAACGGTCCACATGATATTGTCCCGGTTGAGGATGTTACAGTATTGACGGAACTCAAACCCGGACAGCAGGCAGAGTCACGGCAGGACAAACGATACATCGACATGCGGGATTCCCCTAAAGCGGCCAAATTCATGTTGGATGAAGACTACATTGAAACGAGCAACCCCATTCTTGCGGAAGCAATCCGCCTGAGGCGCGACGGGAAGCTGGCCGAGGCGATAGACATACTGAAAGCCAGTCTGATACAACAACCGGAGAACGCCGAGGTTATGACTGGGCTGGGATATGCGTTGACTTTGGCCGAAAAGCTGGATGAAGCTATAAGTATCCTGTCAAGGGCTATCGAATTAGACCCTAACAATGCCCGCTCCCACTGTAATCTCGGTGTCGCAAGGTCGCTATCCGGCGACCCCCTCGGCGCGATAGAATCCTATAGGCGCGCAATAGAAATAAAGCCCACATATACTCGCGCTCTTTACAATCTCGGTGTTATCTATCTAAGAACGGAAAATCTTGAGGCTGCCGAGGATTACTTCAGGCAGGCAACAAAAGGGGGCGGTGGCGAGACTGGAGCAAAGGCCTATTTTCAGATGGGTTTTGTGCTTTCTCAAAGAAACCGTATCGACGATTCCATAGCAGCCTATCGCCAGGCAATTATGTTGAAACCCGACTACATCGAGGCCCGAATCAACCTATCCTTAGCGCTCGATGACCGCGGCGATATTGACAGTGCGATTGCGGAACTGGAAAAAGCCGCTCGTCTGGATCCGGAGTCGGCTACCGTTCACTTCAATTTGGGGCGACTATATTCCAAGTCTGGCAGACTCGAGGATGCGGCGTCGAGCTATACCCGGGCGGCTCAAGCGGATCCGAATATGGTGAAGGTATTTTTCAACCTTGCAGTGGTTTCGGGAAAGCTGGGCAATCAGGACAGAGCCATTTCGGCCTATGAAAAGGTTCTGGCGCTCGAACCGGAAAATACAAAGGCACTCATGTATCTGGGCCGCATTTATAAAGAACGGAAAGACGCCGAAAAAGCTGAGTATTTCTTTAAGCGAACTATTGAGGTTGACCCCCGGTTTGCTGGGGCGTGGAACAGCTTGGGCGCCCTATATGCGGACCAGCACCGTTATGCGGAGGCTTTGAAGCACTATAACGAAGCTATTCGAATTGACCCTGAGTCGATACCGGCCCGGTTCAACCGGGCGATGGCTCTATCGAACCTTGGAAAGGAGAATGAGGCGGCAGCAGCCTTCAGGGATGTCCTCGATAGGGACCCAACTCGTCTCCCTGCCCGCCAACGCCTGGGCATGCTGTATGCAAAGCTGGGCGAAAAAGACCAGGCTGTCTCCGAGGCGATAAAACTGGAAAAACTTGCCCCGGAAGACGCGAATGCCGTCTCAGCTATCGCATATATCTACTCTCAAATCGGCCGTACCGCCGAAGCCATACCGTGGCTTCAAAAAGAGAGCAAATTGGAACCCGGAAACGCTACCGCCAGATACAACCTTGGTGTCGCATACGGCAAGCTCAACAGGTTTGCAGATGCGATCGCAACATATAAAACCGTCGGTGAGAAACAGCCTAAACACTGGGAATCGCTGCTCAATATGGGCTACGCATACTTGAAAATAGAGCAGAAAGAACTAGCCAGGGAATGTTTTCAGCGCGTTCTGGAGATTCAACCGGGCAACACAGATGCAAAACGAGAATTACAAAAACTCATCGTGAAGGAATAGAACGGAAGAATCATTTTTTAAAAGAATGAAAAGAGGTTGAGATAAAAGTAGCCGCAGGACAGCTCCTTAGAAAACAAGTCGAGGACGATTACGATGGCGGTAATGAAAAGGACGATTAAAGACAACAGAAGTGATGACACATAGCGTTTTTATGAGTAAAATACGCGCCGCTGAGCAACAAGGAGCTATTGCTCAGCAGTTTTTTCTTGTTGTTGTGTGTGGTCAGAAGCGTTCGCACGTGATATGAGAACCATCTTCTGCCGGTGCGATCGTGTGGTAATGCGTTGTTGGAGGTACGCCAAATGCACGTTATGATAGGTAATAGGCTCCGATGTGCGCTGCTTTCGATATTCTGCGTCTTGCTCTTGAGTTGTTCGGTAGCACTGTCCGAAATCATAGCCGAGGGGGTCACGCTGGTACCGTTGACAAATGACGGCAAATCAAAGGCCGTGGCTTGGGCCTATCACGGTGACTGGGTGGCCTTCGTGCGCCAAATACCAGGCGGCACCCAGAGCCAGTTATTGATTATGAACGCCGATGGTTCCGGTGAAGAAGCAATAACCCCAATTGGAAATCCATTTTTTGCGGAGTGGTCGTGGACAGGGCAGAAGCTTTCCTACGAGTTTTCCAACGCGGCCACAGGCGAAAGCCAAGGTGGGGTCTGCATCTACGATGTGCTTACCAAACGTTCCGTTTCCGTCTCGGCACCGTATCTTCGATCTGAAATAGACCCGGATGACGGACCATTCTGGTCGGCGGATGATAAATATGTCGTGTATAAGGTTAAGGTGGGACCTTCGCAAACGCGTCAGCTTTGGGTCGCGGATACCAAGTCGGGCAAGGCCTGGAGGCTTCTGCCGGAACGCGGCCAGGGAAAAGAACAGAGGTGGAGTTCTTCCTTACCGGTTAAGATTTGCCTGCTGATAGAAGCAAGCGGTGGTCAGTTCGATGTAGCCATAGTCGATCCTGACAGCAGAAATTTCGTTCTTCTGACAGATATTGGCGCACAGTCAATAGATACGGACAGTCCACGATGGAGCCCAACGGGCGAATGGGTTGCTTTTACCAGCAATATCGACATGACGCAGACCGAACGCCAGCTTGAGCGCTCGGACTGCTGGGTCGCTCGGCCGGACGGAACCGAAGCCCGGAACCTTACTAACGCCACCTCCCCTGCCACTGAAAAACAACTTGAAATTGGCGAACTCTTCTGGTCCTGGGACGGCCGATGGATTCTCGCCGAGGGTAAGAGGTTTGACAAGCAAGGTAACGATATCTCCACCTTTTATCTGATTGACCCCACAAACGGCGGATATTGGCCAATCATGACGTCCTACCCGGAAAAAACGGCTACGCTTGACTCTTTTCTGTCCGCCAAATGGTCCTATGACAGTTCTAAAATCGCTTTTCTTATCGGGCGCAGGACGGTCAGAAACTGGGGGGTGGATCCCCAATTTGAAAAACCACAATTGGTGCTAAGTCTCTACGATGTCCGGGAAAAAACAGTTGTTGACATCCTTGTTTACGATGAACAGCTCGACCGAAAGGTTATATTAGGTGAATTTGACCGGGGCGATATTGAAGATATATCATGGTCACCCGATAGTCGCTCTATCCTGCTTACCATAGCAACCATCGTGAGCAAGGAGGACGAGATACTTCGACCCGATGTCTATCGATTGGACTTGCCGGACCGATTCATTGATACCTCCGCAGGGCAACACATCGGCCCGCCCCCGCCCATCGGGCGAGACAACGTAGCAGCTCAGCAGCCATTAGAACCCGCGCCGCCGCCCACACCAAAACCGCCGAGTCCTGCGCAAGTTCAGGCTATTCAGGCAGAGGTTGTCACTGAGACCGTAAAGCCGTTGTATATGACGGTCGCCGAAGCCGTTGCCTCTCTGCCAGCCAGCTATGCCCAATACTTTACGCAAAACCCGACTCGCAATCTTCTGCTGTACAAAGGGCCACCTGGTGTGTTAACAGAGTTAAAGGGTGATTTGGGACTCGTTGACACGCCCCCTCCCCAAATCCTGGTGGACTTTCTGGCCATCGAGCTGTCCGATGAGGCGAACCGTAACCTCGGCCTGGATTGGACCTACGCCGAAGCCCATTTTGGTCTCTTTCAGCCCGCAGGCGGCGCCATCCGAGACCTCACCCCTGATGAAACGCTTGGCGGCCTGACTACTTTCCCCGGCGTGGGACAATCATGGTACCGGGGGGTGGGTAAACTGCCACGCGAGTTCTTCATTCGCCTCAATACCCTGGTGAAGGACGGCGAGGCAACGATTCTGGCAAACCCGAGAACCGTGGCAATGGGCGGAAAAGAGTCTTTAATCATGATTCGCAAAACACTCAATTACTTTTTCAAGGAAACCTCCGAGGAGGGGGGTCAAGCCATCACCCTCATGAAGAAAAGCGATATTTCTGCCGACACCGAAGGACGAATTACACCCACGCTGCTGCCTAATGGACAAATCCATCTCGTTGTCGATGTTAAGGTCGGCACCTTCACCTTTACACCCGAGGCTGGGCTGCCCGAACAGACTACCCGACAATGCACCACGCAAGTTATCGTTGAGCAAGGCCAAACCATTATTATCGGGGGATTGCGTCAGCAGGAAATGGGCCGTTCCACAACAAAAGTACCTGTTCTGGGTGATATTCCCCTCCTCGGGCTGCTCTTCAAGAAAGAAGAAACGGAAATCCGACACAGTGTCCTGACCATCCTTATCACGCCAAGGGTGATGACGGCTGATAATCTTATTCCCGAATGGCCACAAGTGAATATCAAAGACCATGATTTGGTCCCCATCGTGGAGGAGACACCGAAAACCAGACAAAAATAAAACACATGTTGGAGCGGCCTCATCCCTCGTCGGACGAGACATGATGGACGACAGGCGGCAGATATCATTAGCTCGATTGATTTTGTAGGTAACCAAATGCGGCTACTGCTTATAGAAGACTATCGGCCTTTACAGCAATCCCTTACCAAGGGGCTGCGGGAAGCGGGTTTTGCAGTGGATACTACAGGTGATGGGCAGGAGGGCCTGTGGTATGCAACCAGCAATGATTATGATGTGATCATTCTGGACCTTATGCTACCAGGCATAGATGGGCTTGAAATACTCAAAAAGCTCAGGTCTGAGGGCCGGAAATCCCACGTCTTGATTCTCACGGCCAAGGACACATTGCAGGACCGTGTGACCGGCTTAGACCTTGGCGCCGACGATTACCTGGTCAAGCCATTTGCATTCGAGGAACTGCTGGCGCGAGTTCGGGCATTGATACGTCGCAGCTATCGCAGCAAGAACCCCCGCATTAAGGTTCAGGACCTGCTGATTGACCTGACGACACAGAGAGTTTGGCGCGGCCAAGAAGAGATTTATCTTACCCCTCGCGAATACGCACTATTAGAATACCTGGCTATACGCGCAGGTCAGACCGTGTCCCGCACCGATATATGGGAGCACCTGTACGAGTTTGACTCCTCCGCCTCCAGTAACGTAGCGGACGTGTATATTGGTTATCTGCGCAGAAAAATCGAGCGTCCGGGCAAACCTCCTTTGATTCGCACCGTCCGGGGTCGTGGCTATATTTTAGGAGCACAATCGTGATGCGTTCACTCCGGACTCGTTTGCTTGTGGGCATAGTAGGCGGGATGCTGCTGCTGCTGCTGCTTGTCTTTAGTCTCATCATTTATACGCTGATCCATCGCGCGCTTGTCAATCAGTTCGACGCATCACTGCTGTCCACAGCCCGGATGTTGGCGGCATCGATCGAACAAGATAATGATGAGATCGAGTTAGAGTTCAAAATCCAACAGATGCCGGAGTTTCAAAAGGCAGAGCGTCCGACTTACTACCAGTTGTGGCGGCAGGACGGCACCGTAGTCGTGAGGTCCCCTTCGCTGAGTATAGACGACCTTTTGCGATTTGAAAGCCCTCTCGACGAGCCTATTTTTCAAGAGTTCAAAATCGGAACCGGCCAACCTGCACGGGCTGTCGGCTTTAAGTTTAACCCAAGAATAGCAGATAACGAAGATAAAGATTCCCCGCAGCTCCCCGCCTACGCGGGGACAAGCTTGCCCCTGCGAAGGCAGGGGACGCAAACACTTACCCTGGTAGTCGCTAAAGAGTCAACCGATTTGCAATCCGATTTGCGCTTGTTACGATGGCTTTTGTTAATTGCCTCGGGCGGCGCAATCATTATGTCTGTTTTTATTGCAACCTTTGTGGTCCGACAAAGTCTCAACCCACTCAATTCACTTGCCGTCGAGATTTCGGCTATAAAGGAAAACGACCTGACAGTTCGAATCAGCACCGAGCGAATGCCCACAGAGATGATACCTATCAAAAACCGGCTCAATGACTTGCTGGCTCGGCTGGAAGCCTCGTTTAATCGCGAGCGGCGCTTTACTGCCGACGTCGCCCACGAACTACGCACCCCATTAGCAGGAATACGTTCTACAATCGAGGTAACTCTGGCACGCCCTCGCGAGGTGAATGAATATCAGGCGTCTCTTTCTGATTGCCTGACAATCGCCAAAAATATGCATGCAATGGTCAACAGCTTGCTGACGCTCGCACGCATTGATACCAACCAGATGACCTTCCGCCGCGACCAAATCCAACTGGCCGAACTCGTAAATTCATCCTGGCACCCCTTTTCGCATAAAGCACTCGAGCGCAGCATCAGTTTCGAGAATCGCCTCCCTGCTGAAATGACCTGTAAATCAGACCCTGATGGCTTATCTATGGTGCTTTCAAATCTCCTGGACAACGCCGCCGAATATACCAACCAGGGCGGCCAAATCTGGATAGAAGCCCACCAAGTTAACAATCGCATAGAAATCACTGTTGCCAATACCGGCTGCCAGCTTACAGACGAGGAGGTCTCATGCATATTCGATTGCTTTTGGCGGGGCGACTCATCACGCACCGGTACAGGTACCCACTGCGGTTTGGGCCTGGCTTTGGTGCAAAGGATTGTCCAAGCACTGGGTGGTTCCACCGTTGTTAAGGCCCAGACTGGTGGGATATTCACTATATGCTTGGTCCTGCCCGCTTAGAAATCACCTGCGGGTTAGTCCCCTCTGCCTCGAACAGCCCTGTATAAAGCCGAACAGGCAAAAATCACAACACTAACAGTGACAATGCACGCCCCCGAAGACAGGTAGCACTAATCCAGCCGTTTTTCTTTGCCAGCCAACTTCGGGCTAAGAAGTCGTGCTGGCAGAAGGTCGTTGAATACCTCTGTCGGCCAGAACCGCAGACGCTCAACCCCATCCGGTACACTCTGGCGATATTGAACATAGGCCCGGTTTTTTCCCTTCAAGGTATATGAGAACATATCGCCGTTCCGCGTCCCGAAAATCTTGTAGCCCATCAGCGTACAGTCCTCCAGATAGATATGAAGGAACTTACCCGCAAGGTCACTGTAGATGACGCCTGTGGCCGGTGTGCCGTGCGGCTGCGAAAAATTCAGGACAATCAGACGACAGTTCTTGAACCTCACCTGCGAGTAGCCCTCAAAGCCGGGATATCCAACCTGCAGGGCATTGTCCGGCCCGACAATCGTGCAATCCTCAAACACCGCATCTGGGGTCTCCTGTCTACTCTTGTTGTGCGCCCGCACATAAACCCCGCTTGCATCTCCCCACACGTCAAGACATATAAAATACGAACGCCGAAACGCAACTGGCTCCCCGGGACGATTCACGTGAGCAATAACTGCCGCCCCGGCGAAACGACCAATTCCAACGCAGTCTTCGACAATCGCCGAGAATTCCACCCCCGCCTGGCTGGTCATATCCCAGCCGATGCCGCCTTCGGAACCGGTAGCATAAATTCGCCGGAAAATCCAGCGGTCCCACACTACACCTGAAAAATTTGGGTCACAACGCCACGGCCCCCACCAGTCTACACTCTTGAGTCCTGTTTCCTTGTTCGGGTCTCCGGAATCTAAAATCATAAAAGTCGGGTTGCCGGTGGGAGCGTTAGGATTCGTGCGAACAATTACCATTGGTGCCCCCGAATCCACTACAACCCAGCCGGTCGCACCTGAACCAAAACTGCCGTCCCAATCCCCCGCCAGAAGATTGTAGGCGCCCGCAGCGCCTTTATGGGAAGGGTACAGGTTGGCTTCGGCATAAGTGTCCGGGCGGATGACGACCCGATGGCCGCCTTTGTCGTCGGGCACGGCTAAAAGCGCCGCCTGAATGGTGTGGAACGCCTTTAGCCAGCTTTTCCCGTCAGAATTGTCTCCCAGTTTAGAGACGTAAAGTGTTACCCCTTTTCGCCCTAACTGGTTTGAGTCAGAAGAGACCTCGCCCAATGCGCCGCAACTCAAAAGCACCATCAGTAAAGCACAACAAATAAAAATACGTTCGGAAGGAATCATCATTTCATCTTGCATTTAGTCACCTTGTACCTTTTGCGCATAAAAATATGAGATTTGTCCTACGAAATCAAGAAAATGATTGACAGAAAATTACCGGTGCTCTAAATACGCTTAACGATGTTTGTAACCACTGGTTTCAAGGAGACTGTATGACATCTTCAGAAAGGGTTCTTATCATAAATCTTAGCGATAGCCCCGACTATCAAAAGCTATTAGATGGTGAGCCGCAAACCCAGGGAATGCGTGCGGGCAGGGTATATTTACGCCCCGGCAAGGCCTGCGGCCAGCATAGTACCGGCTCTAATGAGGAGGTGCTTGTTTTTTTAGCCGGCCGGGGCGAGCTACTGATTGGCGAAAATGACTCCTTCCCGGTCAGCAAGGGGAAAATATCTTATATTCCGCCGAACACGGTCCACGATGTTAAAAATACAGGCAATGAGCCGCTTGTTTATATTTATTGTGTTGCCCCCGTCGGTGGTGAAGTTCGCAAATAACGGCTGAGGAGATCGGCTCTGGTGGGTCAAAAACCTTGAAATTAGGGATTTGGACAGGTAATTTTCGGGAAAAATCAAAAAATTTGAAAAAAATTGCAAAATTTTCAAAAAAACACTTGCAAAAATTGCTCCGGCACTTATAATGAAGAGTGTTATAAGAGGTCTTTTCTTCTTATGTCTTGGTTTTGGTGAGGCAGTAGCTTTATAAGGTTGGTCTATATTCCTTAACTCAATGCTGTCTCACAGGCTGGGGCTCCCTAACGACCCCAGCTTTTTTATGCGCTTCGCACGCCTGACCGCCGCTTGTAACTTTTGCGGGCGCATTCTTTGCACCAGCCGCCCAGGCCGTCTTTGCTCCGGCGATTCTTGTAGAACTGGCTTTCATCCTTCCACTTCTTGCACCTGCGACATCGTTTCTCTTTCACGCCGTCAACAACTCGATAGCACTGTTCTTGTTTGAAGTATCTTCTTTTGACCTTGCTGGTCCGCAGGTAATACTTGTGCTGATATTTACTCTCGCACGTTTTGCACCAATACCTCAGACCATCTTTGAAGGTGCGGCTTTTACTAAACTCACTTTCGTCTTTCCACTTTCTGCATTTGTTACATTGCTTCATTTTACACCCAGCCAATATGTTTCAGACACACCTTAACACGTTTGATTTCACTGTTTGCACTCGGTATAGCATATCCTATAAAGTCAGAAAAAGCAAGGTTCTTGCTATATTTTCTTTGAGATGGGAAGGGAACATCGAAAACTCGGCTTTAGACGAATCGTACCCCTCAAGAACCCGATGGAGGTGGGTTACATAAGTTATATAATCTATACCGGGCTAATCTGATACGCCACGGCGGAATGGCAACCCGGCAGGTCAATGACAGTTTTCCTCTGGGTAGCGTGTCCAACTGTCCGCTGGAGTACTTGACAAGCACTTCATGACCACAAGGGCTTAAGTTAGCCCGAAAACATATTTTGTTGACCAGGGCAGGTAAGTAATAGCAGTACGCAATAAGATATCTTGATACAAACTGAGGAACAAGGTATCCGCCGCGGAGGCAAAGGCGAATTTTACAGAAAATGTTTGCTTAATCTGTGAGTGAGAGATAAAATAATTTGACTTTCTAACGGATATCTTTTGCTGTCATTCTGATACCAGGCGGAAGGAGGGCCGGGTTGCCGGTAAAAAACTATTTTAGCCAACGGCGTGAGGCCGAGCGTAAGTTCAGATAAAGATAGGTTTACAGAGATGTTGAGGAAACTACAGATAAGCGATGGCAAGCTGGTCGAAAGCGGTAATGGGGAGCTGCTGGTCTTTGCCTATATCGCTCCCGATGAATCTGAACGAAAGTACCTCGTGGAGCAGTTGAAGATAGATGAACATACCCTTAACTCGTCGCTGGACCCTGATGAGCTGAGCCGACTTGAGTTTGAGCCGGACCATATAGCAATTATATTTAAGAGGCCGAATCGCTACTCTGAAAAAGATAGCTTTCTCTTCAGAGTTGCTTCGACGGGGATTTTTCTTTTTAAGGACCGGCTTGTAATCGTGATTGCCGAGGATGCTCCGCTTTTTGAGGGTAAGCAATTTGCTAAAATACAGTCCATTCAGGACGTATTGCTAAAACTCATCCACCGCGCCATTGCTCACTTTGTCGAGCATCTGAGGAGTATCGATATGATATCGAGCGAGCTTGAGCACCAGATAAACGTTTCGATGGAAAATAAGCACCTGTTAAACCTTTTCGCACTTGAAAAAAGTCTGGTGTATTATCTCAGCGCCACTAACGCCAACGCCGTAGTCATAGAAAAGCTGAAGAACAACGCTGCCAAGATAGGTTTTAGCCAGGAGAACATAGAATTTCTCGATGATATTCTCATTGAGAACAACCAGTGTCGCGGCCAGACTGAAATCTACTCACAGGTCCTGGCAAGTCTGATGGATGCCCGTGCTTCAATTATCAGCAACAACCTCAATATGCGGATGAAAACACTTACCCTCGTGATGATTCTGATTATGGCACCCACATTTATTGTGAGTCTTTTTTCGATGAACGTGCGAATTCCTATCTCGGGTCACACATACGCATTCTGGATAATCACGGCGATGGCGGCAACGTCCGCTACGGTGGTTGCCTTTTTATGGCGGCATAGAGGCTGGTAGCCGAAAAATAGACATACCTGCTTCAAGAAGGGCATTTGCACAACGGAATCCCGACAAGTTGGGACTGTTCGGCGAATTTTTGTCGGTCAAACGATAATATTTACTCAGGGATTCGGTACCACTATTACAGTCCGTGGGACAATTATTTGCGTGACCTTTTCTTGACATCTCTGGCCCTGTCAGATAAAATATGATTGGTAATTTATGGAGGAGCCCACCGACGGCGGGTCTTTGATGAATCTTCGGCGGGGCCAAATGAAGATGAAAGTCGGCAAAAAGATAAATCTAAGCATCTCGCTATTCATCTCGGCAACTGTACTTGTGCTGATGCTGCCCTTGCTTGTATGGGCACCGACGATTCCGCCGTCGCCATACTGGAAAAATCGGATAGTTTTTCCTGATGAGCCATTTCGCGTGCAGGGGACATCAGCCAACGACCCGGGCTGGGTTAAGCTCACCATCCTTCTATCGCCTTGCGACCCCAATATCGTATATTTCCAGGACTGCCGCAAATATGCCTTCCACTACAATTTCGCAGTTGAACTGCTCCCTCCTTTTGGCGGTATGACGCCGCAGCAATTCGACCAGGCCACACTCTACGAGCTTGGACAAAAAGCCATCCTTGGTGCAGTGATTATGCCACCCACCAGCGGTTATCCTGCGCCGGTTGCCTATCCGGAGTACGGCATCCAGTTTGTTCGCCGAGACACATATACTAAAGAAGAAATTGCTGAACTATTCAACATCGTAAAAGCCGGCATCACTGCCGACCCAAACGTCCGCGCGTTTTATTTTCCGGCTTACGAACAAATCGCAACAGCCGAAGCCAACCGCGACTGGTTTGAGTCTCAAGGCATTCCCATCAGTTCAACCGCACGCTGGGCGGAGGGCAACTGCTGCTACTCCACCGGCTGGACTCTCGGCAAACTAAAATATGTCGATGGCGACAATATTGAAAGTACCTACCGGTCCGGCCTCCTCAACCCCGATGACATCCTCTTAACCGATGGCGTCCCCGCCAATATTCCTCTCGTTGCAGGCATCATCACTCTGTCGCCATCCACGCCCAATTCGCACGTAGCTATTCTTGCCAAGACTTTTGGCGTTCCTTTTGTATATCTGGCGATTGCTGAAGATGCCGACCGTGCAATGAAACTTGTTGACCACAGAATTGTCCTTCGCGCCTTTGAAGAATTCAGGGGCTGTGACGTCCGGCTTATCAATACCGAAGGCGTCCTTGATGCCCCGACAATTGCAGAAATTTTAGCTCTAAAAAAGCCGCCGGTCCTGAACATTACTCCGATGGCCGATTATGGCTCATATAGCGCACCGGTTGATGTCTTGCTGCCCCGCGACATCAAATACTTCGGCGGAAAAGCCGCCAACTTCGGAATCCTCCGGACCTCCATCCCCAACAATTGCCCTGTCGCAGTCGCGTTCTCATTCAAGCTCTGGAACGAATTTTTGAGCCAGACTCTTGCAAGCGGTAAAACCCTCCGCAAGGAAATATCCGACCGCCTTTCACACTACACCTACCCGCCCTCCGATATGTCGGCACTCTGGGCCGACCTCAATGACATCCGCGACCTTTTCACAGACACCTATGTCACTACCTTCACCACAGCCCAGAGAAACGCAATCATAAGCATCCTGCAGGACCCACTCTACGGCTTCAACCCCAACAAAAATATCCGCTTCCGAAGCTCCAGCAACGTCGAGGATAGCAATCAGTTCACCGGCGCAGGCCTCTACGATAGTTTCAGCGGCTGCCTTGCCGATGATTTAGATGGTGATGAGAGCGGCCCCTGCCTGTGTGACCCAAACGAATCTCGCGAGCGAGGCATCTTTCGGGCAATACGCAAGGTCTTCGCCAGCTTCTACAATAACAACGCTTTTCTCGAACGCCTGCGTTATGATGTCAATGAATCCCAGGTCGGTATGGCACTGCTGGTGCACCATTCTACACCTGACCTGTATGAGATGGCTAACGGTGTAGCTACAATCGAACCAACCTACCTCTCCGGCTGGGATATCACACTCGTAACTCAATACGGTGCAACCTCGGTCGCAAACGCCGAAGACGGCTCCATCCCTGAGGAAGTTACCGTCGGTATCTCTCCATACGGAACGTATCTGACGATAATTCGCTACTCAAATCTTGTTCCCTTGAGTGCTACGGTGATGAACTGGCAAGATGACTATATTAATCTGTCACAACTGCTTATCGCTGCTGCCAGCCGATTCAGGCAGGTCACCGGCAAGACCAATTTCCTGCTCGACCTGGAATACAAAAAAGTCGCGCCGCAGGGCAAGCTTCTCGTTAAACAGGTGCGAGAAATCCCCCAGCCGGGTAACGCGCCCAGCATTACGCCGTTTCTTATTAACGAACCTGCCCAATATTGCACCTTCCAGGGTGAGTTCGGCGATGTCTTTGCCAACCACCGCCTCAAATCGCGGTGGCTATTTGAAACACAAAGTATGTGGCTTACAAAAGCTAATCTGGCGGATAGTTTCTATGCAAAGGTATCACTTGAATATACGGATGCTGGCCGTATCCGGACTGTCGGCGGGATTCTACCTCTCTGGCCCTTTGCCTGGCATACCGTTGAGGATTCTCCTTACGGAGGGCTAAACACAGTTGACGGCTGGTTTATGCACCACCTGCAGAATCGCCGCTTATGCCAGTTACAGACCGATAACATCCCGAGCCAGGTGACAGCGACGGAGAATCCGATGTTGACACTTTCTGACTTAGGGCGTTTGACGCCGCACGTCAAAGTCAAATACGATAAGCCCGTGCCATCGTGGGATTGGACCGGCCCCACGACTACAACCGAGGACCAGATACAACTATGTCCATGCCCGAAACCACAGCCAGGTGACATTTTACAGCAGCGAACCTTCAATGGGCCTGGTGGCATCTTGATAAATACCTCATTCTACTGGCCGCCCGACCCGGGTGCCGCCGCCGGCTACACTGCACCACTGGCCCGCTGGGTCGAAACCGTCATCGAGGGCTACACAACTCAGCCTATCATTCTTCACGGCTACTATTCACAGACCTATCGACCGGAGCATCACAATTTTAGCGAACATTTTATTTTTGCGCCTTGTCTTGAGCCGGGACTCTCCAGTCAACTTCTGCAAGAGCTGCGCACAAAGAATGTTCGCCTTATTCACATATTTGCCGGTTTTGGCGACCCAACTATAACGGTTTATGGCTTCGATGATGAACCGTTTCTTTATGGCGACATCGATGGCGATAAAGATGTGGACATCGAAGACCTCGCGTTTTTTGTTGCACGCTGGCTCAATACCGTCTGCGACACCTGCGGCCGTGCCGACCTCACCGGCGATGGCAATGTTACACTATACGATTTTCAGGCCCTTGCCGAAAACTGGCTCTTGGGTTTTTGAGAGTGCAATCTGAGGTTCGATTCCAAATAGGAGGAATTTTGAAGTCGCCGTGGCGGAAACTCCTTTTTATCCCGGGCAAACGACAGAGATTCTTACGCCTCCTGTGCCGGAATCGATGGAAATCTTGTGATTCTTTGCTTACCTTTTACGACAATCCAGACAATAATATTGCCAGTGACGGCGAGAGTCTCCACCCTTGATTCGGCCACAGGCCGCAATTACATACGGGCGCATATAGACGTCCCGCCAGAGGCGGATATTCGACTTATATGGAACCATATAATACATAATTGGGCGTGCAATTTAGTGCAGAGTGTTCGTAGTTAATAGTTCATTGTTCATAGTTAAGAGAGCGGGGTTCGGGTGCGTGGGGCGTAAAACAAGAGAGAATGGACGACAGAAGACGGAAAAACAGAAGAAAAAAACAG
>Ga0315280_10005073_pt1 | contig 18998 bp, 10 predicted proteins | sample YL17G06_40_MG_FD_203697 | JGI IMG/M metagenome (GOLD analysis project Ga0315280, IMG submission 203697) | Sediment microbial communities from Yellowstone Lake, YNP, Wyoming, USA - YL17G06_40 | ecosystem: Environmental > Aquatic > Freshwater > Lake > Sediment | place: USA: Wyoming | collected... | reverse complement strand
GGGGCGCTTTCGAGGCGGATTTCGAGAGCAAAGGACGAGGGACGGGCAAAAGCTCCGGGCAGGGGAGTCTGCGCCAAAGAGCCTGCTCAAACCTGGGTTTCTCTGCCGGACAGCGTTCGAGTTGTCATTCCGCCTGGCACAGCCGCTCCCTGCCGAGGCGACGCCAGTGGGTTCTTATGAGCGCATCCACGGGTCTGTGCGAGTCGCGCTGCCAGAGCTGACCGGTCGCGACTTCAATCGTCCATTCCGAGGCCGACCCGCAGTACCCTCACAACCCCTAATCCCATTGCCCGGCGGCCTTTGATACGCCCGGAAAAGCGCCGATGAGTTTCCGCACAGGACGGGATTTCTATGCCAGGAGGTCTCGGTGCCGGAGTGGGCGGCAGCGCGCCGATCGGAGACCCCGTGCCGCAATTCTACCTGACCCCGGCAAGCAGCCTGAGTTGCTCCGCATTTCGCTCCCACCACTGAGGAAAGGGCTGAGCGTGCCACTGATTCACGATGGCGTCCGTCTCCTTCGGCGCTTTCTCCTTTGCCATCACTATCGTGTGCCACACCTGCCGCGGATGCGGCACCAGTGCGAGATCGCCAGCGAACGCGTCATCGTGAAGCCAGAACAGAGGGAAATGCCTGCCGCTGTCTTCGGACTTTCGGCAGCGGAGCAATGAGCCGCGACTGAGGCTTTGGCGGGTCTCATACCAGGCGTGACTGCACGCGGCTTTCTCCGACGCGGGCAGCGCTCGCGAGATCGCGGTATCTCCGAAGCGGACTTCGCGTCGGTACGTTGCCCCGCCGACGGTCCCCGTGGTCACCCTGCGCTCGATCCCACAGTAGGTACAGATGGCCGACTGGACAGCGCACGAACGCGGTATCACGCTGCCGACCACCAGCAGCAGGAAGACCGCGCCGGCCGCAAACGACAACGCGTGGGCCAGGGTGATGCCGAATCGGCCCGGCCTGGCTGGGGGCACCGTGATCATCGGGCTCACTCCACGGGCAGGGCCGCGCGCGGCCTCCTTCGCCTGCACGGCTGGCGGTATCGGCCTAGACGTCAGCTTGCGGATCTGCAGGCCGCGGAAACGCACCACGGCGCCCGGGAAGGAGCAGCGGGATCCGAGGATCAGTCTCCCGCCCCCGGCTGCGGCAGGGCGACTAACGCGGACCTGTCGGTGAATCAGCCTGCCATTCAGGTAGACGTTTACCTCGTTGCCCCACAACTGGATGAGGAAGGTATTTCGGTTTCTCACCTCCGCGGGAGCAGAAACTGTTTGGTCATCGCGCAACTGATGGCTTATAGACACCTGCTGGGCGTCTTTGGATGCGGAGATGAGAGTCAAGTCATATTCCGGCGTGCCGGCTTCGCCGGTGGCGAAACCGATTGCGCAGTTGAAGTCACTCTCTTTGCTCTGGGCAAACTCCATTTCGCCGCGCAACTCGACGCGGCTTCCGAAGTCCTCTGGGCCGGCGAGCCACAATCCCTTGCCTGTGGATGAGCCGGTCACAGCGCCGTCCGGTTCGGCCTCCCACGATCCGCTTGGTTCCCAGTTCGCGAGTCCGGGCCGGGGAGCGGCGGCTGTCCATTTGCCCTGGGCGAATCCGATCTTCAGGCGAAGCGCCGCGACGCGCTCTTCGAGATAGGGCCGGGCGATGGGACTGGAATTGGCTTTGAGCGCCTGCTCGTAGATTGACAGGGCTTCGGGCAAGCGTCCGGCCTCCACCAGCCGCACGGCTTTCTGGAGTGCATCTCCCCAAGGACCGGAGAGCGCATGGATCTCGGCTTTGGTGTAGTTGAAGTTGGCGTTGTGATAGTTGCTGAAGGCGGTCGGGTCGGCATTCTTGCCCAGTAACTCCAGCAGGCGCCGGGCTTCTCCATACTGACCGCAGCTCCAAGCCGCCGCGGCGTGAAGGGACTGGTAGCGGGCAAGTACGGCCGGGTGGCCTGCGGCCGCCTTCTCATATCCTGCAAACAGGGCCTGGCAATAGCCGAAGACCTCCGGGCGGCGCCACCAACTCTTGTCGCCTCGATCCCGGCTGATCTCGCACAGCGCGTAGTAGAAGAAGAGCGGCACTTGAGTGTCATAACGCCTCGTCCTCAAGCATTCCACGCCGAAGTGATACATGGCTTCATGGCTTCCGCCCCAGCCAGGCAACAACGCTCTCAGCAGGGCCCAGTATGCTGGCTCGTAGTCCATCTGGGCTGCCACGGCCCGGTCAAACCACGTACGCGGCGTCTCGCCCGGCCCGCCCTGGCCGCCCATGGTCACGACGATCATCTTTGAAGCCGCATACGGCAGGTCGGGGCGCCGCCTCCATGCCTTGACGAGCAGAGGACGCGCTTTCTTCAGGTGTGCTTTGAAGCCTAGCCAGCCTTCGTCGGTAACCAGTTGCACCCGAGCGTTGCCTAGGGACTTCCAGGCAGGCTCCACCTCACACATCCCGGCAATGGTCTCGGCGACGCAGGGGTCGGGGCCTGGGGTCTTGTTGACGGCATCCTCCATTTGCTGCCAGTTCTCCCGGAATGCGCCCTCGTCCGCACTACTCTGCACATAATCGAGAGCGATCCTTTGCTCGTAGGGGAGGAAGCTGCCGTCCCGCAGTGATTCGACGGTCCAGGCGATCGTCAATTCCAGCAAGTCGCTGACGTTGGCCTGCTTTCCATAGAGACCCTCCCGGAGCGTGGCAAGGTGGCTCGAGGCAGGGATGGCGCGGGCCATTGGATACTTTCCGCCATCGAAGCCGTTCACCGCTCGCTGGAGGAAGGGCTCGGCCTCCTTCTCCCGCCCGACCTGCCAAAGCGCCACGCCATAGCAGTAGCGCACGAGGGGGTCGTTGCAGCCAGCTTCCACGAGCTTCTTGCCATCCCTAACCAGGTCGGCATTACTGGCCGCCTTGGAGAAATGGCCCCAGACCGCCGGGTGCTTCTCGAGGAAGCTGATGGCGGCCTTATCCCAAGGCCGGTTCCTCACCTCAACCCGCTTGTAGGCCTCGTCGGTGGTCCGATGGTTGAACTTCAGACAGTCGCGCCTGAGGTCATTGTGGGTGTAGACCTCGGGTCCGGTGGGGATAGGCTTTGGCTGATAGACCGGCGGAGCGGCGAGAGAGGATGCACCCCAAATGGCCACGAGCCCGGCGAGAGACAAGAGAGCCTTCCAGAACGCCCGGCGCATCGCTACCTCCTTTAGCAGGGCATCGGGCAACAACAATCGTGGGAAAGGTTCCGTGCCGAGAGCAGGGGTACCTCTTGGGCGGCCTTCTGACTCCCATCCACTCGGCTCCTGTGCTCAACATGAGGCTTCGTTGGTGTCGCCCAATCCGTGTGGTTGCGGGCGCATTGCGTGGGTGACTTTTCGTGACCTCGTGTCGCCCCGTTCCAGTGGCATCCAGTGCTGCGTGGGGCGCGCTCCATTTCGACCGAGCGTGAGCCGCGCGGAAGCACCCGGGACCTCGATGCATGTGGGCATCCAGTCGAGGACAACGCCCTGCCGTCGAAACTGCGGAGATGTGGACGAGGTCGCCGGATTTCGATGCCAGAGCGTTTTGGTCAGGAAACTGACCTGGGTTCGAAACATTCTCTACATTCAGACGAGCTCCGGGGAGTTCGCGGCCAATTGCATTTGCTCAACCGGGTGGGAATGGAACCCGCGCTCGGTCCGACCACGCAGGTGCTGCGGCGCCTGTCGCGAGAGCATCTCCGCGTTCCGGCTCGCTGCCTGACTGATCCGACACGCGAGCACCATCGCCGCCGACTGCCTGGCGGGCACTGCTTTCTGAAAGGCAGGCCCCGTCCCTGCCTTATGCGCGTTGTTCGCCCTCCGATCGCCGTCCCATCTCCACCGCTACCTCGCCCCCATAGCATCGTCGCTTACGGCGACAAGGCCCACGCCCGACCGGAAACTGGCGTCCGAAGCCGCCCACATAACACACCGTCACCGAAAGGGCGTCTTGCCTTCGCTGCCGCACAGATCAGGTATTGGAGAGCACGGCCCAGTAGATGGCCAATGCTATGCTCGTCAGAATGCCGTAGACCACTACGGAGATGATCTGGAGGAGGAATGCCATTCCCCACTTCATTCTCAGGAGCACACGCGTCGCAGCTGTCAATCCAAGTGCCGCAACAGGGAGCGCCAGCAAGGTGACCCCGAGCAGGAAGATATCCGGGTTGAAATCCGGGAAGTTTCTCATGCACGCCCGCAACACCCCAAGTAGCACAGCACCGCCTACGACTGCCTGCAGAATCACGATGCACAGTACCGGGAGGTATCTAGGATTCCCTGCACCGATTCCGCGGGCTATCTTTTGCAGAATCCATGCCAGGACAGGAAGCAACAAGGCACGAATGATGAGGGATATCAACATGTGCATTTTATATTTTGAGCGTCAGCGATTGTGGCACAAATCGGGCGTCAATCAAGGTACACTTCGGGTGCCGCACCCCCGCATTCTCCTGCTTCCCCACTGTCCTGCGATAGTGTTCTCGCCTGGCCACTAAGGTCCGCACCTGCAGTTCCTTGCGCCACGCAAGGATACCTTCCCGGCGGCCCTTCCCCGCTGCGTGCCCACATCCGAAAGAAATGAAGCGCGACTCTAACTGGCGCAGCCTGTCCACATGGCTGAACCTGCGGTGCCGGGCGCTACCATCACCGCGAAGCTGAGCGGGTGACTGCTGGCGCGAGGGCTCTTGGCGTTGCCGAAGGAACCATGGCAACTGGTGTGGAACCCATTAGGTGCCGCGAGGCAAGGGGAGTGGAAATGCGCGAGAGAACGCGAGACACGGAGCAAGCACTGACCCAGCACCTCGAAGAAACGGGGATGCCACTGCACGACTACCAGGACGTGCACGGGAGGGGCAAGGCTAGGCGTCCCGAAGGGATGGAGGCCGTGCGCGAGGCGCTGAAGAAGGGCCCGTCCCCAGCCTGCCCGATTCTGATGGCTGCTTACGTGCGCGTTTTCGACGGCGATTTTGCCAAAGGCGCATGGGCGGGCGCGTGCATCCAGGACTGCTGCGCGATGTGGGACGAGGACCGCTGCGGGCTGAGAGTCGCGTCGGGGAGTAGGCCGCGCGAGGTCGTCCTGCCCGACGAGAAGACCGCGCTGCGTGAGCAGATTGCGCTGCTGGAGAAGACTCTAGCCGCAATACGGGCAAAGGTGGAGATGGAAGCGGGCGCGTCGTGGGATGCACAGCGCAACGCCTCAGCAGCCGTTGAGCGCGGCTTTCAGCCACAGGAGCCAGAGTAAGGGCGGTAGCATCGGCTCTCGGTGCCGGTGTTGAGCGTCAGCGTCGGAGCGGATTTCGAACGCGAAGGGCGAGGGACGGGCAAAGGCTCCAGGCAGGGCAGTCAGCGCCAAAGACCCTGCTCAAACCTGGGTCTCTCTGCCGATCAGGGTTCGAGCTGTCACCCGGCCCGGCACAGCCGCTCCCTGCCGGGGCGGCGCCAGTGGGTGCTTATGAGCGCATCCGCGGGTCTGTGCGAGTCGCGCTGCCAGAGCTGACCGATCGCGACTTCAATCGTCCATTCCGAGGCTGGCCCGCAGTCCCCTCACTGACCCCAATCCCATTGCCCGGCGCCCTTCGATACGCCCAGAAGCGCGCCGATGAGTCTCTGGACACTACGGGGTCTCGCAGTCATTTCCCAGGCACAATGTGACCGGCGCGGTCCGTTCGCTCTGCCCAGGGTAAGCCTAGAGTCCCGCGCCAGCGAGCGCCAGAGAGGGCCACAGCAGGATGCGGCTGTCGGCGCGACCAGGCGCAGCCTGGGAAGCCGCCTCCAAGCCCAGGACGGTGGCGATACGCTTCGGAATGTCGGTATTGTCCATCGCCCCGACGAAGGCCTCGGCCCCCGGGCCGAAGGCGTACACCGGGACCGGCGTGGCGGTGTGCCCGCGGGCCGCCCATTTGAGGCCGACGCGCGCACTCAGCACGGCCCCAATGGCGTCCTCCGCGTCGGTAGCCTGCTTTATCCCAGCCAATTCCGCGGGAGTGAGATCCGTCACACCCGCAAACTCGGACATTACCTGAGCGATGTTAGTGCGATCCGCGCTGAGGCGGACGGCGAGATCGCTGGCCGACCCATTCACCCTGAGCAACGCCGGGACCAGCTCCGCATGTTCGACCTGCAGGCCGCCCGAGTCGTGATCGCCCGTAACCACCAGCAGAGTGCGCCCGTGCGCTCTGGCCCAGTTGGTCGCGATCGCTGCCAGTTCGTCGATCTCGAGCATGTCCGCCAGCGCCCCCGACGGGTCTCCGGGATCCCCGTCCAGACCGGGGTGCTCGATGACGACGAAGAAGCCTTCGGGGTCGCCGCCCACGCGGCAGAGGGCTGCCATCAGCATGTCCCGTAGCTCTGGTTCCTGCGGCCCATCATCGAACAGTCCCACCAGGCGCTGCTTCTGCGCTGTCAAGAGTTCGTACCGAGTCAACACGACCTCGTAGGCGGCCTGACGAAGCGCTGCGACGAGATCCTTCTCATCAGTTCGTTCGCCGCCGGCAGACTTAGGCAGGAACTGGCCACTCCCGTGGCCGAGCATAACGTCCGTCTGTGATTGCGCCGCCTGTAGGGCGATCTCCGACTTCCGGCCGCGGCTGGCAGCGTGCGCCAGGAACCCAGCGGGCGTGGCGCCCCACAGGCTGTCGGTCGTGATGACGGCTACTGCCTTGCCGTCTTCCCGGCACCGCTCGAGAATGGTCTTAAGCGGTTGTCCTTCCGGCGATAGCGAGAGCGTACCGTTGGTCGTCTTATGCCCCGTGGCGAGCGCGGTGGCGGCTGCCGCCGAGTCGGTGACGCCGCCGCCCAGGGAGGTCGTGATCGCCGTCCCTGAGAACTGCGCCCGCTCCACCGCGAGGGGCCGTCCGATGGCAGCCCGGGCCATCGCAACGTGGCCGGGCCCGAAGCCGTCGCATACGAAGAGGATGACGCTGTCCGCCTGGGGCGCCGCTCTCGCTGCGGGGGCGCATGCCAAGGCGGTCAGCAGCGCGATCAGGACGAGGGTTGCGAATCTGACTCGATGCGTCATCGCTCAAACCTCCACACAGACAGTCGCCATTTGCCTCGCTTCAGCGAAGTTGGCACAAATCGGGCGTGAATCAAGGTACACTTCGGGTGCTCCCGCCTGGCCACGAGCGTCCGCACTTGCAGTTCCTTGCGCCGCGCCAGGATACCTTCCGGGCGGCCGAACCAGATGTCAGCCGGGGTGAGGTCCCGCAGAGGTTCGGGGTCGCACTCATTGCGGCAGTTCCGCCTGTCCGGGCCGAGGGATGGGCCTGGCTATTGTGCCCATAACACCGAGGTATGGGCTGAGTGCCGCGCGTGTCGAAGGTCGGCCTGTCGGGGGCGCGTCTCTCCTGTGCGCGACAGCCAGCCCTCGCGCCCCCAGCAGTCTATTCCCAAACTTGTGCGCCCAATGCGCTCAGAGCGGAATCCCGAATGCCTTCACCAAGAAGACGGCCATCTGGCCGCGGGTGCAGTTCTCCTTCGGGCAGTAGCATTTCGCGCCGCCAGGATAACCAGGCGGGCAGGCGCACCCGCTCGTAACTGCAGCCCCGCCCGGCCATGAAGCCGCGTTGACGAGTCGCTCGATGAATGAGCAGAACATGTTGCTTGAAGGCACATCCGCAAACGTGCCGGTGCACGAGGGCATGGCGGTATGGCCCGTTGCGATGCACAGGAACTTGGCCATCTGCTCTCGCGTCACTGGATCGTTCCAGCAGAAACACCTGGCGCCTTGGGGGTAGCCCGCGGGGCAGGCGCAGCCGCTGGTCGGTGGGATCCCGCCCGGCCAGGAGGCAGGGTCAGCCAGCCGCTCCACCCATCCGTAATACCACGGTCCTGGCTGCACGTCCGCGAATGTCGGCGTCGGCGGAAACAGTTCCGTTTTCCCCGCTGCCAGGCAAAGGAACTTCGCCATCTGGGCTCTTGTGACAGGAGCCGTTGGGCAGTAGCGTGGCGGATCGGCGAGGCAGCCGCCGGTTATCCCAGCCCGCACCAGAGCCTCCACAAAAGGCCACTGCGACGAGGTCTTGGGCACATCATCAAACGTGTTGTTGCGGACGTTGACAAGGATGCTCACCTGTGCGTTGTGCCCCGCATTGCTATAGGCCTTGGCCGAGATAGTGTGCCACCCATCCGGCACCGAAAGAGGCACGGTGTCCCAGGACCACTGGTAGGGCGAAGAGGTGTCCGTGGCTTTCAGTGTCGCGCCGTCGTAGAACTCCACCTTCTGGATGCCGGAAGGGTCTGACGCGGTGGCGATCACCGCAACTGTCCCCTTGACTGTTGCGCCGTTAACGGGAGAGGTTATGGAAACCTGGGGGTCCCCGGTTGCCGTGACCGTGGGGCCGGAATAGGAGCCCGATGGGGGCAGGCTGACTATGGGGCCGGGCTCCGACATCACCATCTCGATTGCGCCGAACTTGTAGTCGTGCGAGCCTGCCCCCAGTTGGACTGTACACCGGAAGGCAGCGCCGTCCATGTAGTTGGTATCGGAAGGGGTCACCGGTTGCATCAGCCGCGGCACCCCATCCACAAAGGCGTACACCTGCATCGGCGGGTAGTTCTGCGCCTGGGTGTAGGTAACGTTGAAGGTGAACGTCGTGCCAGCCGTGCCCGCCTGGGGCGTGACATTGCCATTGGAGAGCACCGGCCCGCTGTTCTGCGGCGGCAGCGCGAAGTTCACGCCGGTTCTGTTGGCCGTCGCGTCAACCGCCTGGCTCTGTAGTGAACCCAGCAGCAGGCTGTTGGCCGCAAACTGATACTGACCGGGCGGACAGTGCAGCGTGTAATTGCCGCTGCTGTCGGCGTGGGTCTCAAACTTGCCGTCCCAATTGGGGCTTGAGGGCAAGGCCACTATCCGGGCGAAGGCTACTCCCGCACTGGTGTCGGTCCGCGTCACCAGGCCGGAAATGGTGATGTTGTCCGTGTGCACCGTGAAGTTCGCCGTGCCGTTCGGAGGGAACGATCTGGTGGCGGTGCCGGTGTCGTCGAATCCATACCCCCAGAGACCTCTTGCCCTGATCTTGTAGCTTCCGAGGGGCAGATACAGAAGATACTTGCCCTGGGCGTTGAGCGCGGCCTCAGCCTCATACTGCGGGGTGGTGGTCTGCGCGCCGACTCTAAGGGTAACCACGGCGGACGCGCTCTCGTTCGTCACTTGGCCGGTGCAAGTATTGGTCGCGATCACAAGCGAGAAGTCCACTCCGGTCTTGCTTGCCGGCACAGTAACCATCTGCTGTGAGCCGGTGTAATAGTAACCCGCCACGCTTCCGGGAAGCGGAGACACCGCCCAGGTCCCCGCTGATACTCTCAGCAGGTAGTGGCCCTCGATATCGGTAACTGCATCCCGCGTTCCGCCACCCAGGGAGGCGTGCACCGGATAGTACACTACGGGCTCCCCTCCCGGGCCGGTCAGGTCCCCCTCGATGGTGTAGGGGCCCTCAACCGACCGGTCCAGCACGAACTTGAGGTCCGTGCGCGACTGCCCAGATGCCAGCGCGACCCTGTACACGGCCGGCACTGTTATGACATATTCGGGGGTATTCGGCGTTGCCGTCACCAGGTACTCGCCTGGCGCAACCATCATGGAGAAAGCCCCACTGGGGCTGGTAAACGCCATGTACTCGAAGTTGTTGGGATCGGCTGCCCTGTCTATCGGCTGGACGCCAGCCATGGCGCCTGCAATCGGGTTGCCCGCTGAGTCGCGCACGGTTCCTGAGATTGTCTGCGTAGTCGTCGCTGCGGCCAGCTGATAGCCGTGCTGCACCATTGAACCATCCTGGTCAATTGCCGCGATTACGATGTAGCCCCACAGATGCGCGGGGGCGCCGTTGAAGGTGAATTGTACCAGGCGGGAAGCAGCGCTCTCGTCGGTGTACCCGCCGTCCCGCACGGCCCATTCTTCAACCACCTCCTCTCCGCCTTCCAGGGTGCCGTCTTGGTTGGAGTCAACGCCGATTACGAATCGCAGCGTGTTGCCCGTAGCGCTGGTGTCGGCGACCGCGACCATTGATGCTGGCAGCATGAGTGTGCCGCCAGTTTGGCCGTTCACCGTCAGCGATGTGACGGCCTGCGCACCCGTCGCGAAGACAGCGCAGGCAAGCGCAGCGACGAACAACAATGGAATCACAGAACGTGCTCTGAACATGGAACCCTCCCTGATCAAGTGAGATACCGGAGCCAGCAGCAATCGGCTCATGTCGAAATCCGTAACCTGCTCTGATTGTCTGTAGTTCCCGATAACGCGATGGCGTTACTTGAAATGTGCGTCTTCCCTATAAGACGAGCCGTCAATAGCCTCCTGCGGGGCCTTCGAACGATTCGTGTCGAGCTTCAGCGATCTTGAGACAAATCGGGGGGTGAGTTGCGGTACAGTTCAGGTCTCTCCGCTCATACATTTCTCCGTCGTCTACACCGTCTTGCGCTAGCACATCCGTCTGGCGACCAGCGCCGCAGCCGATACCGGGCTCGTGCTGCGCCCTTCCCGCGTCACTGGACGTCACCGTGCGGTCTGCTCACGGCGCCAGCTTGTAGTCGGTCAGCTCGGCCACGCGGGCCGGCTGCCCACCCCGTCTACTCTGTTCCGTCTTCACCATGCCCACGCCCTTGGCGTACCAAACGGTGCGCGTCATCGCCCTGTCGCCGAAAGAGGTGGTGTAGACCAGCTTCAGGCAGTCCGCAAACGTGCCCTTGGGCACGGTCACCGACTCCACGGCGGCCAGTTGCAGCTTCACCGTGATATCCATCTGCTGTTCGCCGCGGCTCATCTTTACTTGCTTTTGGTCGCTCTGCCCCACCCGCAGCTTGCCGGGGAAGGTGGCCGCCGGCTGGTACAGGATCGTGGACGGCTCCGCGCCGGCCTCGGCGTTGCGCCCCCGGAAAAGCGACCCGAAGAGGGTCAGCTTGTCCGGGGTGACCGCTCCCAGGGTTCCAGATTGGACCTGGCCCTCAGGGTTCTTCATCACGATGGGCACGGCTTTCTGGTTCTCTATGTCGCGGGCGGGCAGCACCTCGTAGGTAATCGTCTGCTCGCCTTGAGCCCCGGTGGTTTTCATGATCCACTTCGAGCCTACCGTCTGGGGCATGTAGTCCTTCAGGGTGTACTCGGGCCCTTGCGCCAAGGCGGCCACGCACAGCAGCCAGGTCATGACCAGCAGAACTCCCACCGAAAGTCTCTGTACCCGTTTCATGGTTCACCTTCCTCTGCAGTAAGTGAGCAACACCGTCGCAACGGTCCACTGTTGCCTGAAGAATCCCGTTCTCCGTCGGCCAGTTCCTTCCTTCATGCTCGTGGAGGCTTACTCGCGGGTGCGTGTCGGGGTTCGACGATGTTTAGGGACGCGGAGCGAACCAAGGTGCGCTGCTGCTGCCCTCCTCGTCTGTTCCGACCGTTCGCACTCATCTGGCAATAACGCTGCAGCGCGCCACCAATGTCCGCCGCTCCAGAGCGTTCCTCGCCGCGCCTGGATAGTCACCCCGCGCCGGAAACAGACACCGCTCGGCTGACGTTCGTGCTGGCCTTGGCGAAGCGTCACAGCCCGTGCCACCATTGACTGCCGACAGAACCCTAGTTCTGTCAGCCGCCAGGAACGGGCATGAGAGACGCGCAACGGGGTTCGCGCCAAAGATCTGAGCGGCACTTCTCCCTGGGACTCCGGCGTAGGGTCCTAGCATTTGGCTTCCGCCGCTGGCAGCCAAGCCGTCCGTTTCCGGCAAGCCGCCGCAGATTGACGCAGCCACGGCGCTGGCCTACCGGCGGCAGGTGGAGAAACTGATGGCTCATGGCGAGCCGGCGGAACGGAAGCGCCTGCTGCGCACGTGGGTCCAAGAAGTGAAACTGGCTCCGGAGCGCCTGGAGGTGGAGATCACCTACCAGATTCCCGAGCCAGTTATGAATGGCGTGGTAGCGGGGGCAGGATTCGTATCGGAAAAGAAGACCAGGTTATCCTGGCGGACACGCGAAATCGGCTTCAGGCTCGATTCCAGGCGCGTTTCGCGTCGCAGAGGCACGCTGGCGCTCCGGATACGGACGGCCGCAAGGGCTCCCAACAGGGCCAAGGTCGCAGGTTCAGAGCGAGGTCAGACCGCCCGCTGCGCCTAGCACCCGTCACCCGCTCTGAACCCCCGACCAAGCGGATTTATGTTCGGCAGCCCTTCGTCGAACTCAGGGGCGCCGACGGCCGGGGCCGCAGGCAGAGCAACCTTTGCAGGCTGGTAGCCTGCGCACTCAACACCATCGACCAGACCATCAGAGGCACATCTGTCTGAAGAACATCCCTGTCTGACCCCTCCACGAAAGGAAGCGCGTTGGAGGCGCCGCAGAACGGTCTCATATGATACAGTGCCCCGGGATCACAGGGAAGCCCATAGCGCTGCTAGGAGTGTCTCATTGCCATTTGACAACCGCACCCTGTCGCATCTAGCCACCGGGAGTGATGAGGGCCGCCCATCCCAACGTGCGGATCTCTTTGCCGGTGGCCGTCTCCCACAGCCTCACCGTCGCGTCATCGCCTCCGCTGGCCAAGATCTTCCCGTCGGGGCTGAAGGCTACCGCGCTGACCTCGCCTACATGGCCTTTGAGGATGCGGAGCAACTTGCCTGTGCTCACCTCCCACAGCTCCACCTCTCCCTCGTAGCTTCCAAGGGCCAGAGTCTTCCAGTCGGAGCTGAAGGCCAGGCTGGAGATGTGGCGGGCGTGGCTGCGCAGGACGCGCAGTTGCTTTGCTGCGGCGACGTCCCACAGTTCCACTCGGTCGCCATCGGTGCCCACGCCGGCCAGCATCATGCCATCGGGGCTGACAGCCGCAAGCCGAGGCCCCTTGATCAGAGTGCGGATCTCCTTTCCGGTGGCGGCATCCCACAGTCTCACGGTGTCGTCCCAACTGTCGCTGACCAGGGACTTCCCATCAGGGCTGAACGCCACCAACGAGAGGCTCTGGTCGGAGGACTCGGTGGCCCCGGCGGGGATGCTGATCATCTCTTTGCCGCTGGCCACCTCCCACAGGGTGATCAGGCCGGGGAAACCTGTGCCGGCGAGAGCGCTGCCGTCAGGGCTGAAAGCAAGACAGGAGACGTGCTGATACTGGCGAAGAAACTCAAGAGTGCCAAGAGTACGGAGTTCCCTACCTGTGGCCACCTCCCACAGCCTGACCGCATCGTGGTCAGCCCCGCTGGCCAGCATCTTGCAGTCGGGGCTGAAGGCTACCACCGAGACGGAGGTACGATGCCTAGCAAGAGTGCGGATCTCCGCGCCGGTTGTGACCGTCCACAGCCTTACCGTTTTATCCCAGCCTCCGCTGGCAAGAAGGCTACCGTCGGGGCTGAAGGCTACCGCCGAGACCTGGCCTTCGTGGCCGGCCCGGGCGAGGGTGTGAGTTTCTTCGCCGGTGGTTGCGTCCCATAGTCTTGCCGTGTGGTCGCCGCACCCGCTGGCCAGCGTTTTTCCATCGGGGCTGAACGTTACGGCATTGACGGGGCCGGTATGCCCGCTCAGGGTGCGGATCTCCTTTCCGGTGGCGGCCTCCCACAGCCTGATTGTCTTATCGGCGCTGCCGCTCGCCAGGGTATTGCCGTCGGGACTGAAGGCGACGGATGAGACGGCTGCCTGATGGCCGATCAGGGTGCTGACCTCCCCGCCGGTATCCGGATCCCACAACTTCACCTTATTGTCCCAACCGCCGGTGGCCAGAATCTTCCCATTCGCGCTGAACGCCACGGACGAGACGCCGACCTCATGGCCGCGGAGAGTGCGGATCTCCTCACCGGTGGCGCACCTCCACAGCCTCGCCGTCTCGTCGAAACTGCCGCTCGCCAGGGTCCTCCCATCGGGACTGAACCCTACGGAGGAAACAGCCGCCGTGTGCCCCTTGAGGGTGATGATCTCTTTGCCGGAAGCAGTATCGTAGAGCCTCACGGTACGGTCGTCGCTCCCAGAGGCCAGCATCTTGCCGTCGGGGCTGAATGCTACGGCATTGACGGGGGCGGTGTGCACCGTCAGGGTGTGCACCTGTTGGCCGGTGATTGCGTCCCACAGCCTGATGGTCTTGTCGGCACTCGCGCTTGCCAGCATCTTGCCGTCGGGACTGAATGCTACAGACGAGACGGGCGCGGTATGTCCTGCCAGGGCGCGGATTTCTTTCCCCGTGGTGGGGTCCCAGAATCGCAACGTGTGGTCTTCGCTTCCGCTGACGAGGATCTTGCCGTCGGGGCTGAACGCAACGGACGAGACGGAGCCGGCATGACCCGTGCGCACCGGCTGGCCTGACCTTAGCGCCGGGGCTGTTCGGGCATCAGTTCGGTGAACGGCGGCGCCGCAGCACAGAAGCAGCAGCGTCGCTATGCCGGGCACCACTCGGAACGATGTTCTGGCGGCTCCCATTGATCTTCTCCGTTCCTCGCCTTCATTCCCGCGACTGCCAGACAGTCTTCCCAGTCTTGTCTATGTAACCCCACTTGGGGCGAACTGTTACGCGCGCGAGCCCATTGTGAAAGCCCAGAGCGCCCTCTGCCGCTACGATCGGCTCTTCGGCCCATCCGAACTGGGGCTCGATGGCGATCTTGCCTGTCTTGTCCACGTAGCCCACGCGGAAAGGAGATACGACAGGTGCCAATCCTTCGGAAAAAGGCCCGTAAGGTGCCAGCCCTTCCGGGAGTTGGATGACCATCTTCCCGGTCTTATCTATGTAGCCGCGCTTGCCTGCCCCTTCGCCTGCATCTGCGATGCCTGCCAGCGCCAGCCCTTCGGAGAAACGCCCGTCGTAAGCGTCTCTTAACGTGAACTGCGGCTTGATCACCATGTTGCCGGTCTTATCTATGCAGCCATACTTTCCTGTCGCGCTGTCAATCACTACCGCCAGCCCTTCGGAGAACGCACCAACGTCAGCGAACTGCGGTTTTATGGCCATGTTCCCTTGCTTGTCAATATAGCCCCACTTGCCTGATTCACGGTCAAGAACCGCGGCCAGGCCTTCATAGAAGCTGGCGGGCTGGCGGCTGGTTTCCCGAAACCGGGGTGCTATCACCAGGTTGCCTGTCTTGTCAACGAAGCCCCACTTCTCCTGTTCGCTAGTGCCGGCATTCACGGCCGCCAGCCCTTCGGAGAACCCGCCAGCGTCAGCGAACTGCGGTTTTATGGCCGTGTTCCCTTGCTTGTCAATATAGGCCCACTTGCCTGTCTCCCGGTCAAGAACCGCGGCCAGGCCTTCCGAGAACCCGCGCGCCGGGCCGAAGTGCGGTTTGATGACCAGTTTTCCGTTCTTATCCGCGTAGCCCCCTTTGCCGCCGAGCCCCACAGGCGCGAGCCCTTCGGAGAAACTATCAGCATAATCGAACTGCGGCTTGATGGCCATATTGCCCGTGGTGTCAACGTAGCCCCACTTACCTCCGAGTTCTCCCCCGACGGCCACCGCGGCCAGTCCCTCAGAGAACGGGAGAGCATAATCGAACTGCGGCTTGATGGCCAGGCTTCCCGACTTATCCACGTAGCCGTACGTGGGGCCGGCAGTTGCGACGGTGGCCAGCCCACCGGCGAAGCTACCGGCGTCGTCGAACCGCGGTTCGATAACGTACTTACCCGTCCTGTCTATATAGCCCCACTTGCCCGATACCGTCACTGTCGTCTGGCCTCTCTTGATCTCCGTGGCAGGGGCACTCACGAGCGCGAGTCCGTCCACGAACCTCGTAGCCTCACCGAGGTTTGTGGGCGCGATGACAAACTTGCCTGACTTGTCTATGTAGCCCCACTTGAGCCCTTGCCCCTCCCGAACACCCACAGCCGCCAGTCCTTCGGAGAAGCTCTCGGCCTGGTGGAACTGGGGCTTGATTACGACCTTGCCGGTCTTGTCTATGTAGCCCATCGCGCCCCTTTCGTCGCTGCTAATGCTCACCGCCGCCAGTCCTTCGGAGAAGCTCTGAGCCCCGCCGAACTGGGGCTTGATGACCGCGTCTCCGGTCCTATCTATGTAGCCCCACTTGCCGGCGGCCTCATCACGTACCGCGGCCACCCCCTCCGAGAACCTCTCAGCCTCATCGAATTGAGGCTTGATGACCAGGGTGCCCGCCCTGTCCACGTAGCCCCACCTCCCAGTCACCACTTCACCAACACGCACAAGTGCCAGCCCCTCAGAGAAGGGCTTGGCCCCATCGAACTTGGGCTTGATGACCAGGTTTCCAGTCTTGTCAACATAGCCCCATTTGCCTTTCCCCTCGCCAACGCGCACTCGTGCCATACCATCCGAGAAGCCATCAACCTCATCGAACTGAGGCCTGATGACCATGTTCCCCACCTGGTCTATGTAGCCCCATCTGAATCCGGATTTGCCATCGCATACAGCCGCCAGTCCCTCGGAGAAGCCCATAGCAGCTCCGAACCGGGGCTCGATCACGACTCTCCCCGCGCTGTCCATGTACCCCCATTTGCCACTTCGCTCCATCAGGAACAGCGGGCCTGGGTCTGCAGTGCCCACTTTAGTTTCGGCGTAGGCACTACATGATACGCCCAAGAGAGCGAAGTTGATGAACAGCAAGATGGCCTTGCTCATTGCAGTACTCCTTTCCGACGAGCCTTGGCAACATGTGATGTTGGTCTTCAGCGATTGTGGCACATCTATGAGAAGGCCGCATTTGTCAATAGCGCTCGCCTCCTGAACCCCGATCTTCATCGCCAGGTCTTACTCGCCGGCTGCATCCTCTGCAGGCATCTCTGCCAAACATCTATCCGTCCTTGCTTCCATAGGACAATAAGTCTTATCCGTTCAGGGCTGCTCAATCAAATCGAGGGCCTTTTTCTGGCCATGTGCCACTAGGAGCTCGCCCCCTTTGCCGTCATGCTTTGGGAAACTACCCCAAAGTTGATGCCTTGCCTGAGCATGTGGTAGATCGCCTTCAGCATCTTGCGGGCGGTGGCTACTTTGGCCGCACCGTTGCCCTTGCGTCGGGCTACACGACGGTAGTGCGCGCCCAGGAAGTCCGGCCGGCCAGCCGCCTTCTGGCAGATCTCCACCAGAATCCACCGCAGCCAAGGCGAACCCTGCTTGGTGATGTGCCCCAACCGGCTGTGCTCCCCGGAAGCCCGAACGGAAGGAACCAGGCCGGCATAGGAGCATAGGTGGCGAGCGTCCGGGAACCGATTCACGCCGTCGATCTCCGCCGCGATCAACAAGGCTGTGTAGTAGCTCACCCCGGGAATGCTGCAGAGCAGACGCGCCGCTCGGTCATCTTCAGCCCGCACGCGGATCTCCTTGCTCACCTGCTCAATCAGCATCTCCAGCACCTGTACCAGGGTAAGCATACGATCCACGATAGCTCGCTGCACGGGCTGCAAGGCCAGGCTGGCTAGCCACTGCCTGCCATGCTTCATGAAGACCCCGCCTTTCGGGTAGACAAGGTTCTCCTTGGCAAGCAACGCATGGATGCGGTTCTTTACCCCGGTACGCAGTCGCACCAGCACCGTGCGATGGCGCAGCAGTTCCCGGTCCAGTCGGGCCTGGTGGCTCGACAGATGAGCCCTGGGGACCAGGTCGGCACGCAGCAGATGGGCTAGCGTCGCGGCATCCAACTTGTCCGTCTTGATCCGAGCCGCAGCGATGGCTTTCGTCTTGAGAGGATGGGCAAGCAGTACCGGGATCTCCATCTCCTCCAACAGATCGCAGAACCAGTACCAGTTGCTCGTTGCCTCCACGACCACCTGCGCTGGCTCCTTCAGATGGCTGAAGAAGCCCCTCACGCTCTCTCTTTCACAGACTACACTGCGGTTGCTCAACACTGTTCCCACGTCGTCGACCACTGCCATCTGCGCCCGGCGCTTATGCAGATCTACTCCCACATGCAACATTGGCTTTGCCTCCTTTGGCTTCAGTCTCTCCAGGCCCGCAGACTATAGCGCAAACCTGGATGGAGGCTAGCCTTCTCATGACATCAAATCGGGGGGTGAATTAAGGTACACTCTGGGTGTGCCCGCTCCCGCATTCTCCGCTCTCCCCATCATCCCCCGATAGCTCTCCCGCCTGGCTACCAGCGTCAGGCTCTGCAGTTCCTTCCGCCGCGCCAGGATACCTTCCCGGTGGCCGAACCAGACATCAGCCGACGCTCTTCTTCCCTGCACATGGACCGGATGCGTGGTTCAGACCACCGCGGTGAGATGTGTCATCCGGGCATGAGCCGCGGGGGTTAGCGTCCGTGATTGCGCCACATTAACGCGTGCCAAAAACCTCGCACATCGTCCCGTTCTTCCTCCAGGCTCACAAACTCAAAATCCCGGCCAAAGAGCCGTTGAAGATCCTCCGCTGTGAAGAATCGCCGATAGGCCCCGTGAGCCAAGTGCCATGAACGGTCCTGTGGACCGTACGCCCGGAACGCCGTGCTAAAAACGCTGAGCAGGAAATAGCCTTCTGGCCTGAGCATCGCCATGATGGCGGCACGGTAGCGCGGCCAGTCCGACTTCTTCTGGTGATGAAGGCATCCATAGTCGACCACTGCGTCGAACGATTCGGGAGGAAGGGGGAGCGCAAAGACGTCAGCAACGAGCCAGTAAATACGGTTGGCGAGACCCGCCCGACGAGCATTCGCCTTGGCGCGCCGAATGGCCATCGGCTCGTAGTCTACCCCCGTGGGCAAGAAACCCATCCGCGCTGCAAGCAGGCAGTGACGCCCCTCCCCACAGCCCAGGTCAAGCAACCGACGGCCTGCTGTCGTCCCTGCTACCGTGGCTAGGTTCTTGGCGACATAGGGCGACGGTTCATCGGCCTGCCAGCCGTGACAACCGGTCTCATAGGCCCGCCGGAAGTAGCGGCGGTTCTCATCGTAGGCGTTTCGCATCTGCACACAAGGTCAGCCGTACTACTACGCGGTGTTCGTTAGGCAGGGCTCGCCTCCTGCCACTGGGCCGGTGTTGTGTAACTGCCAAGAGTGGACATTCTTGTAACAGCAAATCTGAACAGGCAAGCAAGCCCCTAGGGGCGAGCATTCTTGGGAGGTGTCAAGGTGGAGATCGCAAACATCAAACGGGCGTCTGTT
>Ga0315280_10005072_pt1 | contig 18999 bp, 12 predicted proteins | sample YL17G06_40_MG_FD_203697 | JGI IMG/M metagenome (GOLD analysis project Ga0315280, IMG submission 203697) | Sediment microbial communities from Yellowstone Lake, YNP, Wyoming, USA - YL17G06_40 | ecosystem: Environmental > Aquatic > Freshwater > Lake > Sediment | place: USA: Wyoming | collected... | reverse complement strand
ACCGTCCACGCGGGCCGATTTGATCCGCCACTACCTGAGCGACCTGTACCGCTTCGAAATCCGCAGGTTGAAGCGCCGCCTGCTCGCCGGGGAATTTCCGAAAGAGGAGTACTCGTCGCGAGTCGTGCACCTGCGACTGCAATATCCGCTGCTCTCGGTTCCGGTGCATTTGTGGATGCGGTAGGCTGGGGGAGAGAAAGGGCAAGTGGGGCAGGTCGGTCGGGTAAGGCAGGTGGGGCGCGTGAGGCGGGTGGGGAGACGAAGGAGGAATTCGTGCTGATCGTTTATGGCGCGGACTGGTGCGAAGACACCCGGCGTTCGCTGAGGTACCTGCGCCGGCTTGGCGTCGCCTACCTCTATCGCAACGTCGATACCGACGCAGCCGCCCTGGACGAGGCGAAGGCCCTCAATCACGGCAGGCGCCGCACTCCGGTCGTGCGGGTGGAAGGCGAAGTGCTGGTGGAGCCGGGCATGCGCACGTTGACGGGAGCGTTCGTGCGCAACGGGATCATCGATCGGCAGGACGCGACCAATCGGCTGCGGCGTTTGAACGTCGGCGATCTGGAGCGCGGCATCCGCATCGGCGCCGGGGCGGGCCTCGCGCTGCTCGCGCTGAAGGCTCCGAGAGCGCTGAAAATCCCGCTGGTCGCGCTTGGCGCGTTTGAGCTCCTGAGCGGCGTCGCCGGCTGGTGTCCGGTCTACAACGCATTCGGCGTCACGTCGATCGGAGGTCCATTGGATCACCCGATCGAAACGGAGCGCGACACATGGCTCGCAAGACAGGACGAGGTCCTTGGTCCCCAGTCCTTCGTCCCTGGTCCATAGTCACCGGGTGGCACCGGGAACCGGGGACCAGGGACCGGGGACTACTTTGCTGCTGGAGTCGAGGCATGAAGAACAGTCGGGTTGGGCGGTCGATGGTTGATGGTCGACGGTCAGTCGTTGCGAAGGGACCTGCGCTGGTCCTGGCGATGTTGATTGCGGTATCGACGCTCGCCGCGCAGCCGCGGCCGCGCGAGGTGCCGTTCCCGGCAATCGACGCGAACCTGCTTCTGCAGCACATCAAGGTGCTGTCGTCGGACGAGTACGCGGGGCGCCTGCCGGGAACCAGAGGTGAAGATCTGTCGGTCGCCTACATTGCCGACCAGTTCCGCAGGGTGGGGCTGAAGCCGGGCAACGGCGACGGCACGTTCTTCCAGAAAGCGCCGCTCGTCGGGATGACGCCCGACCCGTCGATGACGATGACGTTCAGGAAGGGCGGCGCGATCGAGCGCCTGAACTACCTGAAGGATTTCGTCGCCTGGACGCGCCGCGAAGTGCCGAACGCGGGCATCGAGAACTCGCCGATGGTGTTCGTCGGCTACGGCGTGCAGGCGCCCGAGTTCAAATGGGACGACTACAAGGGCGTGGACGTCAGGGGCAAAACGGTGGTGATGCTCGTCAACGACCCGCCCGTGCCCGATCCGAAGGACCCGAAGAAGCTCGATCCGAACGTCTTCGGCGGCGACGCGATGACCTACTACGGCCGCTGGACCTACAAGTACGACATCGGCGCGCAGAAGGGCGCCGCGGCCATCCTCCTCGTGCACGAGATGGGACCCGCCGGGTATCCATGGTCTGTTGTCGAGAGCTTCGGCGGAGAACGATTCGACCTGGTCACGCCGAACAGGAACATGGACAAGGCGACGGTCGAAGGCTGGATCACGCTCGAGCAGGCCCGCAAGCTGTTCGCAAGCGCCGGCCAGAACCTGGACACGCTGAAGAGGCGCGCGGTGAGACGCGACTTCCGTCCGGTGCCGCTCGACGTCACCGCCTCGGTGAACTTCGACAACAGGATGCGCCGGGTCGATTCGCGCAACGTCATCGGCCGCCTCGACGGCAGCGACGCGAAGCTGAAAGACGAATGCGTCGTCTACTGCGCGCACTGGGACCATTTCGGAACGGGGCCGGCCGGCGTCTACCACGGCGCGGACGACAACGCGTCGGGCGTCGGCGGCATCATCGAGATCGCCCGCGCGTTCACGGGCATGCCGGTGAAGCCGAAACGGACGCTGCTCTTTGTCGCCGTTACCGGGGAAGAGCAGGGGCTGCTCGGTTCGGCCTACTACGCCGAGCACCCCGTCATCCCGTTGTCGAAGACGCTGGCCGACATCAACGTCGACATGCTGAACGTGCATGGACGCACGGAAGACGTCACCGTGATCGGCCTCGGCCATTCGGACCTCGACGAGTACGCACGCCGCGTCGCGGCCCGCCAGGATCGGGTGGTGCACGGCGATCTCGAGCCCGAGAAGGGCTACTTCTATCGCTCGGATCATTTCGAGTTCGCCAGGCGGGGAGTGCCGGGACTCTACGTGGACTGGGTGCGGAAGGATTTCGTGGGCAAGCCGGCCGATTTCGGCAAGAACGTCGCCGACTACTACACCGCGCACAACTACCACAAGCCGACCGACGTCATCATGCCCGACTGGGACCTCTCCGGCGCGGTGCAGGACCTCCAGCTGCTGTGGATGGTCGGCTACGACGTGGCGCAGGCGAGCACGTTTCCCGCCTGGAAGCCGGGCGCGGAATTCCGGCGTAGACGGTAGCGGCCGAGCTTGCCTCGGCCCGTGTACCGGCGATGCGCGGAGGGGCGGAGACAAGCTCCGCCCCCTACCGTGGCACTGCTCATTTGGGCACCACCCTGGCGCCGGTTTCGAAGCGCTTGAAATCGGAGTACGTTGCGCGGCAGTTGATCTTGGTCACAGACTCGTTCCCGGTGAATGCCGACCGCGTCGGTCCCTCGTACGTCTCCAACATTTCCGCGGGCACCAGCAATCCAAGGTTCGGCTCCTGCCTGTAGGTGACCGTAATGCTTGCCGACGTGTTCACGCGCCGGTTGTCCCCCCACCTGGTTGCGGCCTGGTTGCCCGGCGCGTTGTCGAGATAGCCCCCCGGATTGTTCGACATGCCGCCGTGGTCGGCGGTCAGCATCGCGTCGGACGTGATTTCCATATGGGTCTTCAGCACGCGGCCCTGCACCGGATCGATCCAGAAGGTCCCGTGTACCGGCATGTCCTTGCCCTGCGATGTCCGGATGATCGTCGGCTTGCGCGTCTCTTCGTAACGCATCTTCCACACTGTGGCCCCGTCCATCTTGTCTTCGCCATCCTTCCGAAACTTGAAGCGCGCCTGGTTCTCGGTCTTCACGAAGAACAGCGCCGTCGTCGGGACGTTGAAGTTGCGTTGAATCGACCCCATGTTGTAGCGCGCGCTTTCCGCCGCGATCTTCCGGCTCTGCTCCATGGCAGAGGCCGGCGACTCCGTGAACAGCTTCAACAGTCGATCGCGTCGATCGGGGACCGGCTTGCCGTCCACTTCGTCCACGTCGCGGAACCCGTCCCAGTCGCCCTTGCCCCGTACCAACGCGAACTCGGAGACGAGCGTCTTCGCGACCGGCCGCGGCGCATCTTCGTTCTGCATCCACTGGGCATACCGCTCGACGCCGATGACGAGCGACATCTGCTCGCCGTACTCCAGGCAGTACCGGCCGACGCGCTGGAGGAGTTCCTCGACGGTCTTTGCGGGCGTCGAATATGACGCGACACTGGCCGCCACAGGCGTTGCCGCAGCCGCAGGAGGCGCCAGCGGAGGCGCAGGCGCGACGGGCGCTGCGGCCGGCTTCGCTTCGGCCGCAGGCGGCCGGGCCTGGCCGGCTGCTGCGGATACGGGCGCCGGTGCGGCGACAACGTGCACCGGCCTCGTCACCTGTCCAAGGACCTCGTCGCCCGAGGAGACGATCGCGCGGGCGACGTAATCGCCGGCCGGCAGATCGGCCAGCGGCACCGAGCCGTTCAACGGCACTCGGCCTGCCGTCGCGCTCGGTTGCGCGGCCATCGTGCCGGCCGCTCGCGCGGGGGCTCCGGGTGTTTCGGCGATCTCGAGACGAATGTCAAGGTCTGGTGGCAGGGCAGTGGCCGGCGAGTGCGCTTCGAGGTAGCAGCTCAGCGAACCTGACACGGTTGCCGGCACGCCCGGACGTGGTTTGCCCGACTCATCGGGATACTGATCGAAGACGACCAGGTCGCCGAGAGTGAGAGGCCCGGCGCTCGTGAGCTTCGCCTCGAAAGGATGTTCGACACTGCCCGCGCGTGATCCTCCATCCACCGCCGCGAGGCGGAGCGTGTAGCGGCCGGGCGCGACGACAGCGGCGGCGAGGTACTGGAGGCGGTGATCGGGATCCGCCGGAGCCGCCTTCAACGCCAGTTGCTCTACCATCCCGCCTGCGTTCCGCCCATTGGCGTCGAGGATTAGATACCCGACCGTCGTCGGCGCTTCCTGCGCATCGAGGCGATCGATCTCCGCCGCGACGAGCAGGCGCACCTGCGCCGTCCCACTAGCCGGGTCGGGCAGCACGTAGGTGGTGACCGACACTGGCAGCTCGGTGGCGGCATCAGGCGTGCGCAGCAGCCGATTCACGACGTCTGCGGCACTCGCCTCGGCGCTCTTTCCCGGCTCGTCGGAAAAGGCGAACATCGGCCGCGCGCGCAGTTCGACGCCCGCGCGCTTCACCGCCACCTTGATGGCGTGCGGCTTGCCGTCCCGGTCGGTCGCTTCGGCACGAAAGCCGAGCAGATAGTAGCCGGAGATCTCGAGCGCGATTCGGTCCATCGCGGGTTCCACGGCGCCCGACACCATGAGTCGCTTGCCACCGGTGACGCTGGTCATCGTTTCGAGGCCGAACGTGCGCATGTCGGCGTCGGCAGCGGAGGCGGATGGCGCCATCCTGCCCTCGACGTCGAGCGCTGCACTGTGCAGGTGCAGGATGTAGAAGGTCGTCTGCGCTCGGGCCGCGGCGGGCGTGATGCGGCTGATTTCAGCGTTGAAGTCCGCCCGTTCGGACGCGTAGTTCGAGACCGGCAATTCCTGCGAGATGAACACGACGGTCTTCGGGCCGGGCACGCGGGCGACAGCTTCGAGCAGTGCGAGAAGCGCTCGCGTCGACGTCACCGTCCGCTGCCGGACGTCCTGCATCGTCGTCATCGCGGCGTGTTCCAGCTCCCCCTTGCACCGCTGAGCCTCGAGGATGGCCCCCGCGACTTGTCCCGGCTTCAGCGCCACCCCCGGATATTTCTTGATGATTTCCTCTTCGGGTAGCCCCTGCACGAGGACGCTGGCGGGGATTTGCATGCCTGGCTTGGTGCACTCCCGGTCCACGATCGCGGCCCACTGCCGCGAATCGTTCCGGAGCGTGAACGCTTCCGACAGCGCCACGTGGTAGACGGCATCGAGCATCGTCTCGAGGGGTACCAGGTGGCCGGCGATACGTCCAAGCGCCGCCCTGACGCCCGCACGATCGGTCGTCGGATCGACGTGCGTGGCGCTCATCCCCAGAGTGACGAGTCCGACCCGATCGTTCGGCCGCAACTGATCGAGAAACCGGGAAGCTGCGGTAGCCGCCTGCCGGGCATCGCCCGCGCGGATGTTCTCCTCGTCCACCACCAGCAGAATCCAGCGTCCGGGCCGCGGCGCCGGCAGGGATCGGTTGCTCGTGAAGAACGGGCGCGGCCGTTGCTGGGTCGCCGCCGGCGTGGTGGCAGCCGACGCGTAAGAAACATAGTCTGCCGCAACAATCGACCGCGGCCTGCCATCAACCGTCACGGTGAATTCGTCCGGTTGCAGATCGGACACCGGGCGGCCCGAGCCATCGACGACGTGCACGTCCACGGCGACGACGTCGAGACGAGATCGGAAGGTCGGTTGCTGTTGCCCGGGCTGCCGAGCGACAGGCAACAGGGCGAACAAGCAGCAGGAAACGAGCAGGAAGGGACGCATGGAACCCTCCGGGCACGGCAGGATGGTGCCACAAATCCGAGCCCCGACACTCGTCGGGTCAGGCAGGTGGGATCTATCGTAGCGGAATTGGCTGGTTGGAGCGAGGGGAAACCGCCTCGGCGCGGATGTATAATCACGCGCCTGCACATGGCCGCTGCGCTCTTCGACTCGCACTTCTTCGCGTTCGCAGGCGTCGCAGCTCTCCTCGTCCTCAGCCCCGGCGCCACCATGGTCGTCGTCGCCGACGCGGCGATCGAGGGAGGGCGCCGCGCCGCGTTGTGGACCGTTGCGGGGATTGGCACCGCCAACGGAACGATGACGCTGGCCGCGGCCTTCGGGCTGGCGGCCGTCGTGCACCGCGTGCCGGTCGTGCTCACCGTGATGTCCGTCGTGGGCGCCGTGTACCTGGCGTGGCTGGGGGTGAGGGCGCTCTGGAGGGCGATGCGCGCAAGCAGGGCGGACCTTGAGGTCCGCCCTACGGCGGGGCTTAAGCCCCGCCCTGCACGCGTACCACCTCTCGCTCGCTTCGGTCGCGGCCTGCTCACCAACTACGCCAACCCCTCGGTGGTCCTCTTTTACGCAGTCGTGGTGCCGCAGTTCATCACGCCCGCCAGCGCCTTCCTGTCGCGATACCTGCTGCTTGGCGGCACCCACGTGGCGATGAGCGTCGTGTGGCAGGGCGCGGTCGGCATCTCGGTCGGCCTCTTCGCCGAGCGGATGGCGCGGCCGGGCGTTCGGCGGGGGATTGACCTGGCCATGGGGTTCGCCCTGCTCGCCTTTGCCCTCAAGATCGCAGTCTCGTGACGGGCCTTCCAAGTGCGCAGCGAAGGCGGGAGTTCGGCCCCTACGCTATAATGCGCGGCGCGACGAAGCGGAGCGGGGCGTAGGGCCGCCGCCATTCAAAAGATGTCGTTCACCATCCGGGTCCTGGTCGGTCTCATCGCCGGGCTGCTGCTGGGCATCCTGGTTTCCACCACCCACGCCTCGTGGCTGTTGCCCGTGCCGGGCATCGTCGAACCGTTCGGCCAGATCTTCGTCAGCGCCATCCGGATGACCGTGATACCGCTGGTCGTGGCCAGCCTGATGGTGGGCGTGGCGTCGGCCGGCGACGCCGCGACGATTGGACGCCTGGGTGGCCGTTCGATCCTGCTGTTCGTCGTGGCGATCCTCATTGCCTGCGTGTTTGCGGCGGCGCTGTCGTTTCCCCTGCTCGCGCGGCTCCAGATCGACCCGGCCATCGCCGCGCTGCTGCGCGAGCGAGCAGCTGAAGGCGCGCGCGGGGCCGCCGACAGCGTCCGCGAACTACCCACCCTGTCGAGCTGGCTCGTGGACCTGGTGCCCGTGAACGTGTTCAAGGCAGCCGCCGACGGCGCGATGCTGCCGCTGATCGTGTTCTCGGTGGCCTTTGGCCTCGCGCTCACGCGCGTCGCCGCCGATCGGCGCGCGGCCGTCGTCTCGGTCCTGCGTGGGATTGCCGATTCGATGATCTGGCTGGTCGGGTGGGTGCTGACGTTCGCGCCGTTCGGGGTGTTCGCCCTCGCCGTGCCGCTGGGCGCGCTGATGGGTCCCTCCGCTGCCGGGGCGCTGGTGTCCTACATCGTTCTGCTGTCGCTCGTCGCCGGAAGTTTCACGCTGTTCCTCTATCCGCTCACCGTCGTGTTCGCGCGACTGCCACTGGTCCCCTTTGCGCGGGCGTGCGCGCCGGCCCAGGCGGTCGGGTTTGCGTCGCGGTCGTCGTTGGCCGCGCTGCCCGCCAGCCTCGAAGGCGCGCGCCAGCTCGGGCTGCCCGAATCGCTCAGCGCCTTCTTCCTGCCGCTCGCCGCCTCCATGTTCCGCGTCGGCGGCGCCATCGCGCAGGTGGTCGGCGCGCTGTTTCTGGCGCGGCTCTACGGCGTGGCCCTGGCGCCGCCGCACGTGGTGACGATCGTGGCGATTGCGGCGGCGACCAGCTTCACGATCCCCGGCATCCCGGCGGGGGCGATCATCGTGATGGCGCCGGTCCTTGTCTCGGTTCACGTGCCGGTGGAGGGCATCGCGATCCTCATCGGCGTCGACACGATTCCCGACATGTTCCGGACGATGGCGAACGTGACCGCGTGGCTTGGCGGTGCGGGCGTGATTGCGCGTCGCGCCGGGAAGGCCGACGTGGAACACGCTATACTCTGAGCGTACGCGGTGTTGCAACGCCGGTGGGAGTCGCCATGCACTGCCTGGTGGTCGCCGACGCTTCCCCGGGCCGGCAGATGATCGTGCGCGAGTTGCGCGAGCGCGGCCACGACGTGTGGCTGGCCGAGGACGTCGACCGCGCCTGGCATCTGTGGTCGGAGCATCGCCACCCGCTGGCCGTCGTCGCCGATCGCGTGAACGGTGCCTGCACGATCGACTTCTGCCGCCTGCTTCGGCGCCCCCCGGTCGATCGCCTGACGCTCACGCTCCTCATCGTGCCCGCCCGCCGGGATGCCCGCGAACTGCAGCAGTTCATCGAGGCCGGCGTCGACGACTGGCTGATCGAAGACGCGGATCCGCGGCACACCGCCTTGCGCCTGACGCTCGCCGAGCGCCGCGTGGCCCGCATCGCCGAGCGGCAACACGTCCGTGAGGAGCTGGGCCGCGCGTTCGCGTCGATGGAGAAGGAGCGGACCGACCTGGATGCGCACGTCAAGAGGATACAGAAGTTCGAGAGCCTCGGCGTGCTCGCCGGGTCCATCGCTCACGATTTCAACAACCTCGTCGCCGGCATCGTCGGGCAGGTGTCGCTGATCCTGTCGCAACTGCCGCCGGAGATACCGCTGCACGAACCGATTCACGAGATCGAAGCGGCCGCGACGCGCGCTGCGGAACTGACGCGCCAGCTTCTCGACTATGCCGGCCGCGCCAGCCTGGTTCGCGAACGCGTGCACCTTTCCCTGGTCGTCGCCGACCTCGAGTCGTTGCTCGCCTCGGCGGTCGGGTCGAACGTCTCGATCCATCTCGCCCTTTCGGAGAACCTGCCACCGGTGGTCGCCACCGTCTGCGACCTGCAGCAGGTGCTCATGAACCTCGTGACGAATGCGGCCCAGGCGATTGGCGAGGCGCCAGGCCAGGTGAACGTGACCACCAAGGTGGTTCACGCAGATCGCGACGTGCTGGCGCGCGGGGCTGGCGCCGGGCAGCTGTCGGCGGGCGACTATGTATCGCTGACGGTCGAGGACAACGGCGGTCGCATGGACGATTCGGCAAGGCAGCACATCTTCGATCCGTTGTTTTCGACGGACTTCCCGGGCCGGGGCCTGGGTCTGGCCGCCGTGCTCGGCATCGTCCGGGCGCACGGTGGCACGATCGTCGTCGAAAGCGAGGCGGCGGGCACCACGGTGCGCGTGCTGCTGCCGGTGGCCGCGTCCCCCGGCGAAGGCGGGGTCAGTTCCTAGTGCTTGGTGCTTTGTGCTTGGTGCTGGGTGCGGCGCCTGATGCCGAGTGCGGTGGCGGATGCCGAGTGCTGCGTGCCGGGCGCCGGCGCTCGCTCGCGAGCACCAGGCACGAGGCACACAGCTCTCAGCAGCCGTGCTGTCGTTACGTCGTCGGCTGTACGGGGTCGGGTTCCACGACGACCCTCGTCGTGTAGTCCTTCCCGCCGACCGTGAGCTTCACGACGTAGGTGCCGGGTCCGACCGCCGGACCCGCCATGCCGCCACGCCCGCGGCCGCCCCCGCCGAAGCCGCGGCCGGCCAGGGCCTGCTGCTGCTCGGCGGTCAGCTGCGGTGGATCGCCGGAAAGCGTCCACTGGATGCGGTTGAGACCGGCGTCCTTCGTCGCGCAGTTCTCCGCCTGCTTCTCGGTGCAGGCGTTGAACGTCCGGACCACCCTGCCGGTGAGGTCCGCGATCGTCACCTTCACGTCCGCGGGCGCGGTCTTCAGGTAGTAGCTGATGGCCGTGCCACGCTCCGGGTTCTCACCTCGGAAGTTCTTCTGCCCGCCGATCTGCGGCACGTGGCTGTCGTTCACCCAGGCGATGGCGGCCCTCGGCTGGAGAAGGGTGACGTCGGCCGACGTCACCTTCTCGGTCAGCTGCTGCAGGGGCGTGATGTCGTCGATGATCCAGATGCTGCGTCCGTGCGTGCCGACGATCAGGTCGTTGTCGCGCGGGTGCACCAGGATGTCGTCGATGCGCACCGTCGGCAGCCCGGTCATGAACGGCTTCCACTCGCCACCCTTGTTGAGCGACACGTAGAAGGCGTACTCGGTGCCGAGATAGAGCAGGTTCGCGTTCCTGGGATCCTCCCGGATGACGTTCACGTTGCCGGCCGGCAGGTTTGACGCGATCGGCTTCCAGGTCTTGCCGTAATCGGTCGTGACGAAGACGTACGGCTTGTGGTCGTCGGTGCGATGGCCGTCGAAGGTGACGTAGCAGGTGCCGGCGTCGAAGTGCGAGGCCTCGACACGCGAGACGTGCGTTTCCTTCGGCACGCCCCGGACGTTGCCGGCGACGTTCTCCCACGTGTTGCCGCCGTCGCGGCTCACCTGCACGTTGCCGTCGTTGGTGCCGACCCACAGCACGCCCGGCATCACGTAGGATTCGGCGATCGTCACGATGTTGCTGTAGGCGGCCGCGCCGTCATGCTTCGAGGCCATCGGCGCCTTGCCGTCCACGCCCATGATGGGCCGGTCGTTGCGGCCGATGTTGTTGGTCAGGTCCTTGGTGTAGGTCCAGGTGTCGCCGCGGTTCATCGACTTGAACAGCCGGTCGCCGCCGACGTAGATGACATTCGGGTTGTGCGGTGACATCAGGACCGGCGTGTTCCAGTAGAAGCGGAACTGCGTGCCCTCGGGCGGCAGCGGCACAACGTTGGGCGCCCCGCCGCCCCGGCCGCCGAAGCCCATCTGCTGCGCCAGCGCCGCCTGCACATCCGCCGTTCCCGCAGCCGCACCGCCGCGGCCGCCGGGGTTCGGCCGGATGCTCTGCGTGCGGAGCGTCCGCAGGTCGTGCCGTTGCACGGAGCCGTCCTGCGACTCGGCGTAGACCACGGCCCAGTCAGTGGGATCCTGCTGGGTGTAGAAGCCGTCCCCGCCGCCCACGCTGTACCAGTCGGTGTTCAGGATGCCGTTGCGCGATCGCGGGACGGCGCTGGGCCCGCACCACGACCCGTTGTCCTGCAGGCCGCCGCACACGTAGTACGGCTTCCGCATGTCGGCGCTGATCGCGTAGAACTGGCCGACGGGCATCAGGTTCATGAAATCGAACGTCTCGGCCCGATCCCAGCTGACGTCCAGCCCGCCGTCGTTGCCCACCATTACGTGCCTGCCGTTCTGCGGGTCTATCCAGATCGCGTGATGGTCGCTGTGCGCCACGCCGCGGACCTGCGTGAACGTCTTGCCGCCGTCGGCGGACTTGAAGAACGGCGCGCCGCCCGTGAAGACGATGTCGGCGTTGGAGGGGTCCACGCGGATCTGGCTGTAGTACATCGGCCGGTCGTTGGTGTTGCTCAGGAACCTCCAGGTCCTGCCCTTGTCGTCCGACCGCCAGACGCCGCTCTTCTTCGGATCGGGAGGTGGCGGCTGCTGGGCCTTCTTCAGTTCCGCCTGCGCGGTCTCGAGCGCGCTCTGCGCCTTCAGGACCTCAGCATGCTTCGGTCCGAACTTCTTCGTCAGGTCGTCCAGCTGCTTCTGCGCGTCGTTCACCTTCGTCTGGGCCGCCTGCACCGCCTGCTGCTGGCCGCCGCGGCCGCCGCCACCACCGCCGCGGCCTCCCGGCGTCGCCAGCGTGCCATCGTCGTTCACGCCCGCGCCCGTGCCGCCGCTCGCGCCCACCTCGATCTGGGCGTAGATCACGTTCGGCTTCGTTTCGCACAGCGCGAGGCCGATGCGTCCGATGATTGGATTGTCGGGGAGGCCCGCGGTCAGCTTCGTCCACGTCTTGCCCGCGTCGATCGTCTTCCAGATGCCGCTGGTCGCGCCGCCGCCGTTGAAGCCCCACGGCATCCGCCGCCGCGCATACGAGGCCGCGTAGAGCGTCTTCGCGTCCAGCGGGTCGATGATGATGTCGGTGAAGCCCGTGTTCTCGTCGATGAACTTTACCTTGTTCCACGTCTTCCCGCCGTCAATCGTCTTGAAGATGCCGCGATCCGGGTTCGGCCCGAAGAGGTGGCCGACCGCCGCCACGTAGACGATGTCGGCGTTCTTCGGATCGATGACGACGCGGCCGATGCTCTGCGTCTCTTTCAGGCCGACGTTCACGAACGTCTTGCCGGCATCGGTGGACTTGTAGACGCCGTCGCCGAACGACGAACTCTGACGGTTGTTCGGCTCGCCGCTGCCTGCATAAATGACGTTCGGGTTCGAGCGGCTGATCGCGATGTCGCCGATCGACGAGGTCGGGTAGATATCGAAAATCGGCGCCCAGGTGGTGCCGTTGTTCGTGGACTTCCAGATTCCGCCCGTCGCGTAGCCGACGTAGATCGTGTACGGATCGTTCGGGGCGACCTCGATGTCGTCGATGCGCCCGGCCATGCTCGCCGGGCCAATCGAGCGCCAGTGAAACGTCTTGAGCACCGGGTCAATCGACTGATTGATCGCGGGCACCGGCGCGACCGGCGCCGGTGGGCCTTGCGCCACGAGTCGCACCGCGAGCAGGCCGAGCGCGAGCACCAGGCTGGCGAGCAGCCACCGACCAAGTCTTCGCTTCATGGATCCTCCCCAAAATCTGAAAACGGGGGCAAGGGACGGCCGAATAGGGGTTACGACGCCGGAAGCCCGCTGCTTACGGCGAAAGCTGGGCAATACGATTTGTTCTGGCTACACCTTGTCCAGTGCCTGCTTCAGATCGGCGATCAGGTCGTCGGCGTCTTCAATGCCCACCGAGTAGCGCACCAGGCCGTCGCTGATTCCCGCTTCCAGCCGATCTTCGCGCGACATGCCGGCGTGGGTCATCGACGCCGGGTGCTCGATGAGCGTCTCGACCCCGCCGAGCGAAACGGCCAGCGTCGCGAGCCGCACGTTGTCCATCAGGACGCGCCCGGCCTCCAGCCCGCCCTTCAGCTCGAAGCTGATCATCGAGCCGGGCCCGCTCATCTGTTCCCGCGCCATGTCGTGCTGCGGGTGCGATTCCAGGCCGATATAGCCGATCCAGGCAACTTTCGGATGCGCATCGATCCAATGCGCGATCTTGAGCGCGTTGGCCTGGGCGCGTTCCACGCGTATGCCCAGCGTCTTCAGGCCGCGCAGCACCAGGTAGGCCTGGTGGGGATCCATGTTGCAGCCGAGCGCGCTCATCATCGGGCGAAGCGCCTTGTAGAGCGCCTCGGTTCTGGCCACCAGGATGCCGCCTACGACGTCGGCGTGGCCGTTGATGAACTTCGTGACCGAGTGCAGCGAGATGTCTGCGCCCAGTTCCAGCGGCCGTTGCAGGTAAGGGCTGGCGAACGTGTTGTCGACCGCAACGAGGCAGCCGCGCTCGTGCGCGATGCCGGCGACGGCGCGGATATCGGTGACGATCATCGCGGGATTGGCCGGCGTCTCGATGTACACGAGCCGCGTGTTCGGCCTGAGCGCGCACCGCACCTGGTCCGGCTTGGACGTGTCCAGGTAGGTGTACTCCACACCGAAACGCGTGAAGTGCTTTTCGATCAGGCCGCGCGAAGGCCCGTACACCGAGGCCGTGCCGACGATGTGCGTCCCCTGCGAGAGGAGCGTCATATAGAGGGTTGCCACGGCTCCCATGCCCGAACTGGTGGCAATCGCGCCGTAGCCTTTTTCGAGCTCGGCCACCTGCCGCTCCAGCGCGTCGATCGTCGGATTGCCGAGGCGCGTGTAGATGTAGCCCTCGGCCCGTCCCGCGAACCGATCGGCCCCGTTCTGCGCGTCCCTGAAGGCGAAGGTGGATGTCTGGTAGATGGGAACGGTCGCGCTCCCGTACGGATCGTCCACCGCGCCGGCGTGTATGAGTTTGCTGTTGATGCCCAGGTGATTGGTGTCCATGAAAGAAGACCTCGGAGAGACGGAATGACGTCGAAAAGGGGCAGGGCAGGATAGCACATCAGTGGCGACGGCCGAGCGCCAGCGCAGGCCGATTGAACGAAGGCATCGTTCCGAGTGGTCGGATCGGCCGCGTGCCCGGCGCCGTGCCGGGCACGTCGCGGAGTCCGGGTCTAGACGCAATGCCTTTGGGAAATTCGCGCTGGCGATCCGCCGCAGCCAGCAGCCCGTCCCGTCGCGTGCCGGGCTCCGCGCTCCGGAAAACGTCCCTCCGTCCGCGCTGTTTTTCGGCTCGCGCGTCGGCCTGGCCCGTGTACGCGCGTGATCAACCGCTACGGGCTGCGGCCGGAAAAACAGCGCTGCCTGCGCTCCGTTTTCATCGCCTTGACCGTCGGAGCGCTCCGCACGGCCCGCTTCGGGACAGGCCGCTGACTGCGCTGCAGCACCAATCGCAATTTCCGAAAGGCATTGTGACTAGACGTCCAGTTCTTCGGCCTCTTCGGCCCGTTCCATGATGAAGCGGAAGCGCGCCGACGCGTCGCGGCCCATCAGCTCGTTGATCACGCGATCCGTGACGAGCTGATCGGCCACCTCCACGCGCAGCAGGCGCCGCGTCTTGGGCGAGAGCGTCGTCTCCCACAGCACCTTCGGCATCATCTCGCCCAGTCCCTTGAAGCGCGTGATCTCCGGCGTCGAGCGGCGCCCCTCGCTGCCATCGGGCCGCGCGGCCCCTGATGCGGCCTTCGCGTGCTGCTTCAGGATCCGATCGCGATGCGCATCGTCGAACGCCCAGCAGGTCTCCTTGCCGATGTCGATCCGGTAGAGCGGCGGCTGGGCGAGGTACACCTTGCCGTTGGCGATGAGCTGCGGCAGGTGGCGGTAGAGGAAGGTGAGCAGCAGCGTCGCGATGTGGTTCCCGTCCGAGTCGGCGTCGGCGAGGATGATGATCTTTCCGTAGCGCAGGCGGCCGATGTCGAAGTTCTTGCTCAGGCCGCACCCGAGCGCCGTCACCAGGTCCGACAGCTCCTTGTTCTCGAGCACCTTGTTGAGCGTGAGGCTCTCGGTGTTCAGCACCTTGCCCCGCAGGGGCAGGATCGCCTGGCGCGCGCGATCGCGGCCCTGCTTGGCCGACCCGCCGGCCGAATCGCCTTCGACGATGAACAGCTCGCTGTCGTCGCGGCCGGGATGCCCGCAGTCGCTCAGCTTGCCGGGCAGCGTCAGGCGACCGGATCCGCCGCTCCTGCGCGTGACTTCCTGCTGCGCGGCGCGGCTCGCCTCGCGCGCGCGAGCGGCCAGGATGATGCGCGCGACGATCGCCTCGGCCAGGCTGATGTTCTCGTTCAGCCAGTGTTCCAGCGCGGGCCGGACCATCGAATCGACCACCGACAACATTTCGGGGTTGTTCAGCCGATCCTTTGTCTGCCCCTGAAACTGCGGCTCCTGCATGAACACACTGAGGACGCCGACGAGGCCTTCCCGAATGTCTTCGGCGGTCAGCGTGACGCCCTTGGGCGACAGGTTGTGCGTGTCGATGAAGTTGCGCACCGCCTTGCCGATGCCGGCCCGCAGTCCGCTCTCGTGCGTGCCGCCCGATCCCGTCGGGATGCCGTTCACATAGCTCCGAATGTGCTCCTCGGTTGCTTCCGTCCAGTCGAGGACGATGTCCAGCCGGATGCCGTTCTCGCGCGTCAGGGTGAACGGCGCCTCGTGAATCGGCTTGGCGGCGCGCTCGGTCAGGATCTTCCTCAGGTAGTCGGCGAGTCCCTCGCTGTGCTCGAACACCTGCCGCTCGCCCGTCGCCTCGTTCTCGAAGGTCACCTTCAGTCCCGTGTGGAGGTAGCTGGCGACCTCGAGGCGTTCTGCGATCAGCACGGGATCGAATTCGATCTTCGGGAAGATGGTCGGGTCCGGATGGAAGTAGACGGTCGTGCCGGTGCCCCGCGCGGCCCCGAGCTTCTTCAGCTGGCCGACGGGCTTTCCCTGGCGGAAGCGCATCTCCCACAACGAGCCGTCGCGCCTGACCTTCGCGACCAGCTCCTTCGAGAGCGCGTTCACGACGCTCGCGCCCACGCCGTGCAGGCCGCCGGCCGTCTTGTAGAGACCGTGCTCGAACTTCGCGCCCGCGTGCAGCATCGTGAAGATCACTTCGAGCGCGCTCTTCTTCGTCTTCGGATGCCTGTCGACCGGGACGCCGCGCCCGTCGTCGGAGATCGTCACGGACGATCCGTCCGCGTGCAGCGTCACGGTGATGTTCGAGGCGTAGCCGTTCATCGCCTCGTCCACCGAGTTGTCGAGGATTTCCCAGACGAGGTGATGCAGGCCCGTCGTCCCGACGCCGCCGATGTACATGCCGGGACGCTTGCGGACGGGTTCGAGCCCCTCGAGGACGGTGATGTCTTTTGCGGTGTAGGTGTCGGCCATTGCGTGAATGACGAAAAGTCCGAAGTCCGGACGTCCGGAGGTCCGAAGGTCTGCACTTGGACCGTCGGACTTTCGGACCCTCGGACTCTCGGACCGGGGTGATCCTATCAGAACGACGCCGGCAGCGTGATGTCGCCGGTTGGAACGGCGGGGCGTTCGACCGGAATCTCGCAGCGGCCGATCAGCTGACCGCCCTCGGTCTCGATGTCGACGCGCAGCCGGCCGGCCGGGATGCGAACCAGCGCGCAGCTGGTCCACAGGCGGAACCCCTCCTTACGTCCTCCCACCAGGTTGTGCAACGGTGAAGTGTAGACGAGCCGGTCGTTCTCGTACCAGCGATGCGCGACCCGGTCTTCGAGCCCCATGGGCGCCTGAACGGCGGTCAGCGCGTACAAACGGCCCGACCACCCGGGATCCAGGCGTTCGACGGCGCGGCTGATTCGAAGCGCGCGAGCGTTCAGGGTGGGCCCGAACGAGTAGCTCGCCAGCCGTAAGGGTGCGGGCGGGATCAGCGGGCGTGCGAATTCCACGGTCGCGAACAGGGACGCGGCGCTGATCGCGATGACGACCCAGCTGCGCGACGCACGCAGGCGCCGGCGCCCGAACAGGATGGTGACGAACGCCACCAGCGCCAGGCCCGCGCTGGCACGCATCGCCGCGGCGTTGCTGATGCGCCAGACGATGGGCAGCATCACGTTGATGCAGGCGAACAGGTTGAACGCGAAGAACACCGCCATCAGGCCGCGCCGCACCGACAGATGCCGGTCGTAGACGACGTCGAGCGTCGAGATCAGGGCCGACACGGCAACGAAGGCGACAAACAGCATGTTCCACGACCACGCGGTCGCGCTGGCGTAGTAGATCGGCAGCAGGAAGAAAAGCAGTTGCTGGTAGAAGTTCCTCGAGAAGTAGTTGATGACCAGCCGCGCGCGCGTCGCCCAGCGCGACGATTCCGGGGGGCGGTTGACGAGCGCCGGGACGATGAGGGAGGCGATCCAGATGAAGGCGATCTGAAAAACGGCGAAGCGGAGCAGGCCGTAATGGCGGGAACCGAGCCACATCATGCCGGCGCCAACCAGCAACGCCCACAGGCTGTGAAGCCACCAGAAGAGGTCGCCGTAACGCGCGAGGAAGGCCGACACCCGCGACGGGTGCGGCGGTTCGGCGTTGGTGACGCGGTTCAAGGAGGAATGCCCCGATGGTGATCAAGAATGAGGATAACACGGCGATAGTAGCCAGTACTGCCTACTTCAGTCGTATAATTCTCCTGCCATGATCCACCTGCCTTTCAGCCTTCGGCGGGGCCCGCGCGGCGACCTGGGCGCCTTCTTCGGCAAGCTGGAAGTGCGCGTGCTCGAGGCGCTGTGGCGCCGCCGCCAGCCGGCGAGCGTCCGGGATCTGCAGGGGGATTTTCCGGGCACCGCCTACACGACGCTGATGACGACCCTCGACCGGCTGCACCGCAAGGGGGTCCTGGGTCGGATGAAGGCGGGCCGCGCGTTTCTCTATCGTCCGATCTGCACGCGCGACGAGTTGCGTCTCGGCCTCGCCGAGAACGCCATCGGGATCATCCTTGGCACCGGCGTCTCGACGCGGCCCCTTCTCTCGTTCCTCCTCGAGGCGGTCAGCCGGCGTGACGCGGCGGTGCTGGACGAGATGGAACGGCTCGTGCGCGAGAAACGCAATGGGACACCGGCGGAGTCCCAACGGAGAGGGCGATGACCTATCTCACGCTGGGCGTCAGCCTCGCCCTCGCGGCGTTTCTCGTCATCGACGTCATCGCGTCGCTCGTCAGCGTCGTCATCTGGCGCGCCGCGCGCGGCGATCTCGACCGCCTGAGCGCCCGGGCACGCGCCGGCGGCCTGTTCCTGCTGCGCACCTTTCCGTCGACGGCCGCGACAGTCGTGGTCGTCGGTGTGCTCCTCCCGGCGTTCTGCCGGTTCGAGCCCCGCGAAACCAGCGAGATCGTCGGCGACACGCTGGTCGGCCTCGCCGTCGTGTCGGCCGTCCTGATCCTCGCCGGCCTGCGGCGCGGATGGCAGGCGTCGGCCGCCACCCGGCGCATGCTGCACGACTGGCTCGAACACGCGCGCCCCCTCGCGCTGCCGGGCGTCTCCGTTCGAGCCTACGCCATTGCGTCCGAGTTCCCGGTGGTGTCGCTGGTCGGCGTCGTGCGCCCGCGCCTGTTCGTCAGCGAGCGCGTCCTGCGGGCGTGCACGCCCGAGGAATTGTCCGTGATGGTCCGGCACGAGCGCGGCCACCTCGCGTCGGGGGACAACCTGAAGCGGCTGTTGCTGCGCATCTGCCCGAACCTGCTCGCGCTCACCTCGGTCGGTCGCGACCTGGAAGGCCGGTGGAACGAGGCGTGCGAGGAGGCGGCCGACGATTATGCGGCCGGCGCGTCGATGCCTTCGGCCCTGGCTCTCGCCAACGCGCTGCTCCGCGTGGCGCGCATGGCTCCCGCACGCTGTGCATCGCTCGCCTCGCTCACGGCTCTCTACCAGGGTGGCAGCATCGAGCGTCGCGTCAGGCGCCTGGTCGGCCGCGACGCCCCGGGTACCTCCCGGGCGGCATGGCTCGTCGTGGTGCGCGCCCTCGCTGCGGTGCCGTTGGTCTTCGCCGTCGCGGTCCTGCTCGACGGCCATCTCCTGCACAGCGTCCATCACCTCATCGAAGTCGTCGTCGAGACGATGCCCTGACACCGGCAATCCGTAGCCCGTAGTCGGCCCGTCGCCGACAGGCTCGTCTGTGACTTCCGTTTTTTGGCCGGAATTCGTCTCGTCTCGAGAGATTCGGAGTCGGCACAGGGAACGGGTG